>Ga0302314_10011482_pt1 | contig 15440 bp, 10 predicted proteins | sample III_Palsa_N2_3_FD_200533 | JGI IMG/M metagenome (GOLD analysis project Ga0302314, IMG submission 200533) | Peat permafrost microbial communities from Stordalen Mire near Abisko, Sweden - III_Palsa_N2_3 | ecosystem: Environmental > Terrestrial > Soil > Palsa > Peat permafrost | place: Sweden...
CACCAGGGTGCTGGTCCAGGCGAGCGTGACGACGGTCTCCAGCCTGGGCTGAAACCGGCGGATGAACAGGACGGCCGCCGCCGCGAAAACGACCGGCGAAAGGACGAATTCGCGAAACGCGAAAACACGTTTCCAGTGCTCGTGATCCACCGCCCGATCCCATAGGAAGTACGAGCAGAACAGCAGTCCGGTGGCCATCAGGAACAGTTGCGAGGTGCGCAGGTGGATCAGGACGAAGCGCTCGACGAACAGCCGCTCGCGTTCCTCGTCAGGAAACCGGAACCCAAAGCGGACCAGCGCATGTCTCAACATTCGGCCACCTTTGCTTTGTATTGAAACTCGCTCGGCTGGGACGGTGTTCAGGATTACGACGAGTTCGCGCCGACGCAAAACCTGTCCTTACTGAATGACCGGGACGTGGCGCGTTCAGAGTCTTCGGGGCTGTTAAGTTCAGTCCTCCGCCGAAATCTGGGCGGCGACGCCGGATACACGATCGCTCAAACCACGCTGTCTTCGTCAGCGGCTTTCGCGCTCTAGCCAATGCGGCCGGTAGTGGAGCGACGGATTCGTCAAAATTGGGCGCCCCTTAGATCAATTCGCACCATCCATCGGTATTACTGTATAGATTGACGATCAAATGACGGAGGCAATCCGTGTTCGGGGGTAATGCGCCGACAGTGGATCGCTATGGCGGGGCGCGTGACTATACGTTCGACGTATTGAACACGCTCGATCTATTCGACGCCGCCGCCAAAGCGCATCAGTACTCGTCGTCGGTCGGTCGAGCGGGATGGGAGACCGGCTCGTCTCGTCCGTCCAGGAGTTTGAGCCGATCGCCGGGCGTGGATCGATGAAGCGGTCGGGGGACTGGATCTCCGTCGTGGAGGCGGGCTATTCGCTCGATGGGGACGAACCCGCGTGGCTGGCCGGCCTGCTTGACTGCGTCGCGCGGGAACATTGGCGGGACCGTATCTCGGCGGCGTTCACCTTTGATCTGAGCGAGACCGGCGTGGCGATCGGAAACGTGAAGGTGCAAGGCCCCCCGAAAATATACGATACTGTCCTCGCCACACTCATGGGGGCCTCGAGCGAGGGGATCCAACGGACCTTTCGAGCCGGCCTGATCGTAGGCACCATCAGCGAGCTGGTCTTCCGTCAAGTGCCTGGCGACGCGGCCATGTTCCGCGAAACCAACGCCGATGTCGGGCCAGATATTCTGGGCATTGTCGTGCATAGCGGAGCCGGGCGCGGGCTGGTGCTCAATCTCGTACTCGACGCGCCCCGCGACAGCACCCCCGCGGAGCGTCGGCGCTGGACGCTCTGCGCCGCGCACATCGGCGCCGGAATGAGACTTCGCGCATTGGCGCCCCAACTGGCGTCGCTCGACGCCACGCCGATCGAGGCCGTCTTCGATGGGGGCGGCAAGCTGTACGACGCGCGAGAGGGCGCGACGACCAAAACCGCGCGCGAACGGTTGCGCGGCGCCGTGCGTCAGATCGACAAGGCAAGGAGCGCCGCCGGCCGCCAGGATTCCGACGCGGCCCTGGCGGCCTGGGAAGGGCTCGTCAGCGGCCGCTGGTCTCTGGTTGACCGATTTGACAGCGACCAGCGCCGTTTTGTCGTGGCCGTGCGTAACGACCCGCGATTTCCCGACCCGCGCGGCCTGTCTCTGCGCGAGCGCCAGGTGGCCGAGTTCGCCGGCCTGGGCCGCTCGGCCAAGGAGATCGCCTATCTGCTCGGCGTGTCCGCCGCCTCGGCCGAAAACAGCCTGCGGCGAGCTCAGGCGAAGCTGGGCCTGGGTTCGCGGCTGGAGTTGACGGAATTCTTCTCGCCCCAGGGAATCCGCTCGCACCTGGCGCGCGTCGCGCTGGCGGATGGCGCCCTGCTGATCGGTACGACGCCGCGGCTGGACGAAACGCAGCTGAGCGGCCTGACGACGGCGGAACGTGACGTGCTGGCCCTTCTGATCGCCGGCTCGACCAACAATGACATCGCGCAACGGCGCGCCACCAGTCCGAACACCGTCGCGAACCAGGTGCAGGCGATCTTCCGCACGTTCGGCGCTCGCTCGCGCGGCGAGCTGCTGGCGCGCCTGAACGACCAATACAAGCCAGCCAGCGTTGGGTATTGACTATATCGGCACCCCTTTCCGACGGATAACCTTCAGCTTCGCTTAGGCGACCGGGGGGGTTCATCCATCGAGTGCTCATCAGCCGCCACCTGTACGCGAACATTTCGATCACACTGGACCACAATCACTGTTGTTCGGCTCAGCGATCAGACATTTCGCTGCCGAACACCTTGGAATGGAGACTATCATGGCGACGACCATTCGAGATTTGTTGGTAGGTACGGCGGCGCTCGCATCGGTTGTTGCGTTCGCCCCGGCCGCTACGGCGGGATGCGGCGTTGACGCGTTGAAGCAGCCCGCATCATGGCAGGTGACCCCGAGCAGTTTTGTGCCCAACGCCGCGCCTGCGATCGTGGGCATGTGGAGCGTTTCGTTTCTCTCGGGCGGCAATATGATCGATTTCGGCTACCAGGTCTGGCACAGCGACGGCACAGAATTCACGAACAGCGGCGGCCGGGCCCCAGTGACACAGAACTTCTGCCTTGGCGTGTGGGAACAGACCGGACCGTTCAGCTTCAAGCTGAACCACTTCGCGCTGAGCTATGACACGACGGGAACGCTGAACGGCAAGGTCAATATCAAGGAAAACGTCATCGTCGATCCGAAGAAGAACAGTTTCGCCGGCCCCTTCACGATAGACGTCTACGATCCGAAGACAGGCGCCCTGCTGCAACACGTCGCGGGCAATATCGTCGGCCAGCGCGTCACCGTGAACTGAGGCGCGTGGCGGTGAGGGGGACGCGCGCCTCCCCCTCACCGCCCCGTGGGCATGTCCTTGAAGGCCACGTCCTTGTCGACCCGGATGTCGCCCGGCAGGCCGAGCACCCGTTCGGCGATGATGTTCTTCAGGATCTCGTCCGTGCCGCCGGCGATGCGCAGGCCCGCCGAGGACAGCACCGCCGACTGGAACGCCGCGCCCAGTGGCGAGATCGCGCCGTCGTCGATGATGCCGTACTGGTCCTCCATCTCGACAGCGGCGTTGGCCAGGTCCTGGAGCTGGTTGGCGGCGATGATCTTGCCGATCGAGCTTTCCGGCCCCGGCGTCTGGCCGCGCGAGAGGGCGGTCATGGTGCGCATGCGGGTGTTCTTCAGCCCCTCGGATTGGACGTACCAGTCGGCCAGCTTCTCGCGGAACGCCTGGTCGGCCAGGGCCGGGCCTTTTTCCGTGTGCAACTCGCGGGCCAGCTGCATGATGGTCGAATAGTCGATGCCCGCGCCGCCGCCCACCGCCAGCCGCTCGTTCATCAAGGTGACCAGCGAGACGCGCCAGCCGTCGTCGACCGGGCCCAGTCGCTGGCTGTCCTTCACCCGTACGTCGGTGAAATAGACCTCGTTGAAGTCGCGGCCGCCGGACATCTGGTGGATCGGCCGCACCTCGATCCCCGGAGATTTCATGTCCAGCCAGAACATGGTCATGCCCTTGTGCTTGGGCTTGTCGACATTGGTCCGCACCAGGACGATGCCGAAATCGCTGTAGTGGGCGCCCGAGGTCCAGACCTTCTGGCCGTTGATCACCCAGTCATCGCCGTCTTGCACCGCTCGGGTCCGCGCCGCCGCCACGTCCGACCCGCCCGAGGGTTCGGAAAAGAGCTGGCACCAGATCTGCTCGCCACGCACGGCGGGGCCAACGACGCGCTTCTTGGTGTCATCGTCGGCGAAGGCCATGACGGTCGGCACGCACATGCCAAGGCCGATGGCGAAATAGCCGTAGTTCTGGCCGTACTTGCCCTCTTCCTGGCTGAAGATGATCGACTGCATCTGGGTGCCCCCACCCCCGCCCCACTCCTTGGGCCAGGTGATCTGGGCGTAACCCGCGGCGGCTTTCTTGGCCTGCCAAGCCTTGGCCGCCGCCATGTGGGCGTCGTCGCCACGGCCCGAGGCCCGCTCGCGCGGCGCATTGGCCTCGAGCCATTCGCGAGCCTTGACGCGAAAGGCGGCTTCTTCGGGGGTGTCGTTGAAATCCATGACCTAAGCTCCTTCAGGCCGCGTTGCGTCGTTCGAGGTGGCTGACCAGGCGTTCTTTCCAGACCTTGGGCGCGCCGGCGACCAGGGAGAGTTGGCGCGAGCGGCGGTAGTAGAGGTGGCAGTCGACGTCCCAGGTGAAGCCCATGCCGCCGTGGGTCTGGACGTTTTCCTTGGATGCGAACCAGAAGGCTTCCGACGCCGCCACTCGCGCCGCCGAGGCGGCGATCGGCAACTCCGCCGCGCCGGAATTCAGCGCCCAGGCGCCGTAATAGGCGTTGGACCTGGCCAGCTCGTTCTTGACGTAGATGTCGGCCAGCTTGTGCTTGATCGCCTGATAGGAGCCGATCACCCGGCCGAACGCATAGCGCTCCAGGGCATAGGCCTTGGCCATCTCCAGGCTGCGGTCCGCGCCGCCGACCTGCTCGAAGGCCAGAAGCACCGCGGCCCGGTCCATCACCGCCTCGGTCAAGTGCATCCCCTCGCCCGCCGCGCCCAGCCGCTCGGCCGAAGCGCCGGTGAAGCTGATCTTGGCCACGCCCCGCGTCGGATCCAGGGTCTTCAGGGTCTCGCGCGTCACACCCGCACCGGTCAGGTCGACCAGGTAGAGGCCCGGCTGGCCGTTCTCCTTGGCCAGAACCACCGCCAGGCCCGCGACATCGCCGTCGGTGACGGGAATCTTGACCCCCGTCAGCTTGCCGCCCTCGACCCGCGCCTGCACGGTCGCGCCCGTGACCGGCCCCGGCCCCTCGGCGGTGGCGAAACAGCCGATCAGCTCCCCGGCGGCGATCTTGGGCAGTAAGGTGGCCTTCTGGTCCTCGCTCCCCGCCAGCATCAGCGCCTCGGCCAGGAAATAGACCGTCGAAGCGAAGGGGATCGGCGCGACCACACGGCCCAGCTCCTCGGCGATGGCGCACAGCTCCAACCGCCCAAGGCCCAGACCGTTATATTGTTCGGGTATCGCCGCGCCCAGCCAGCCCTGCTCGGCGACCGATTTCCAAAGCGCCTCGTCATAGCTTTTGGCCGGGTCGTCCAGCACCGCGCGCACCCGGGGGATGGTGCAGTGGGCGTCCAGGAACTTGCGCGCCTCGTCCTTGAGGAACTTCTGATCGTCGGAATAGTCGAAATTCATGGCCTTCAGCGCCTCCCTGACGCCGTGGACTTCGTCGTTATGATTGGCGACAGAATAGACGGCTTTCGCGCGGGTGAAAGATTGACCTCGCGTCAATGATTTTCAGCCATATCAACCGGCTCTCCCGACGATGGAGCCGCCCATGGCCAAGGCCCAGTTTCACCGCAATCAGAAGGTCTGGGTCGACACCGTCGGCACCTGGGCGACGATCGAAAAGATCGTACCGATCTGGGCCAAAGGGTTCGAGGAGCCGGTTCGCATCACCTACGACGTGGGCCTGGGCCGCGAATTCATGAGCCACGAACTGCAGCCCGAGGAGCATATCGTCGATGCGCCCGCGCTCGCCGACGACATCGGTCCCTGGCGGATCCTGCGCGCGCGCAATCGCTGGCAAACGCCGGAGGAATGCGGCCACCATCCCTTTCCGGGCACCTTTCCCGTCATTGTCACCGACCCCAACGACTGGGGCGGCTGGCGCACGCCCGGCGCGGAATACGACCGCGATCCGCGCAAGATCGAGCACCAGGCCCGCCTGATCGCCAGCGCGCCGCGCCTGTTGGCCATCGCCCGCGAACTGGCCGCCCTGGTCGGCGAGTTCCCGGAAGAGGCGCCGGCCCCGGTCCAGGCCCTGGCCAGACGCTCCGAAGCGATCCAGCGCTACCTCAACGAAATCCCCGCCGCCCCCGAGCCGGCAGATATCGCGGTGTCGACCGCGGCGGAGTAGGGGGTTTAGTCTCCACCACACCCTATCGGCGGGGCGCATTGAGGATTAAATCCCTGGCATGCGCACAGATCTCCCCCAGCCGATCCGGCTCGCCGAATACCGCCGCCCCGCCTATCTGATCGACGAGGTCAGCCTGGATTTCCGACTGGAGCCCCACACAACCCGCGTTCGCGCGCGGTTGACCATCCGCCGCGACGGCGATCACGACGAGCCACTGCGGCTGGACGGGGTCCGGCTGAAGCCGATCTCGGTGGCGATCGACGGGCGCGTCCTGGCGCCGGACGCCTACCAGATCACGCCCGAGGATCTGACCATCGCGAATGTCCCAGGCGCCTTCGTGCTGGAGACCGAGGTCGAGATCGACCCCGCGGCCAACACCTACCTCGAGGGCCTCTACATGTCGGCGGGCCGCTTCTGCACCCAGTGCGAAGCCGAGGGTTTCCGCAAGATCACCTGGTTCCCCGACCGGCCGGATGTGCTGGCCCGCTACACCGTGCGCGTCGAGGCGGACAAGGCGGCCTATCCGCACCTGCTCTCCAACGGCAATCTGGTCGAAGCAGGCGAACTTTCCGGCGGACGGCATTTCGCGGTCTGGAACGATCCCTTCCCCAAGCCCTGCTACCTGTTCGCCCTGGTCGCCGGCGAGCTGGACGTGCTGGCGGACGAGATCGTCACCATGAGCGGGCGGACGGTCCAGCTGCGCATCTACGTCGACACCGGCATGGCCGAGCGCGCCGCCTATGCGATGGATTCCCTCAAGCGGGCGATGAAGTGGGACGAGGACACTTTCGGCCGCGAATACGACCTGGATCTGTTCATGATCGTCGCCGTGCGCGACTTCAATTTCGGGGCCATGGAGAACAAGGGCCTGAACGTCTTCAATTCGTCGCTGTTGTTGGCCGATTCCGCCACGGCCACGGATTTCGACTACGAACGGATCGAGGGCGTGGTGGCCCACGAATATTTCCACAACTGGACCGGCAACCGGATCACCTGCCGCGACTGGTTCCAGCTTTGCCTGAAGGAGGGCCTGACGGTCTTCCGCGACCAGAGCTTTTCCGCCGACCAGCGCGGCCACGCCGTCCAGCGGATCAAGGAGGTCAAGGCGCTGCGCGCGCGGCAGTTCGCCGAGGACGCCGGTCCCCTGGCCCACCCCGTGCGGCCGTCCAGCTATCTGAAGATCGACAACTTCTATACCGCGACGGTCTATGAAAAGGGCGCGGAGCTGATCCGCATGCTGAAGACCCTGCTCGGCGCCGAGGGGTTCCGCGCGGGCATGGACCTATATTTCGACCGCTGGGACGGCCACGCCACCACTGTCGAGGCCTTCGTCCAGTGCTTCTCGGACGCCTCACGGCGCGATCTCTCGGACTTCTTCTCCTGGTACGAGCAGGCAGGCACGCCCCAGGTCTCGATCGCCACGCGCTATGACGAGACCGCCCAGTCGCTGGAGCTGACCTTGAGCCAGGTCACCGAACCGACGCCAGGCCAGCCGGACAAACGCCCCCTGCCCATGCCGGTTCTGATCGGCCTGCTGGACGAAGATGGCCGCGCGTTGCCGTTCCGGGCGCCGAACGACGCGGCCATGGTCGAAGAGACGGTCATTGTGCTGGATACGGCAGAAAAGACCGTTCGGCTGGAGGGAGTCGCACGGCGGCCGGTGCTCTCGCCCCTGCGCGGCTTCTCCGCGCCGGTGGACCTGGCGACAGATGCGCCGGCCAAGGACCGTTACATCCTGCTGGCGGCTGACCCCGACCTGTTCAACCGCTGGGAGTCCGGCCAGTCGTTGGCCCGCGAACTGATCCTTGACCGCGCGGCGGGCGCGCCGGACGAGGTGGGCGAGGAACGCTACGCCGAGGCGGTCGGCCGCGCCCTGAACGACCAGTCCGCCGAGGACGCCTTCAAGGCCCTGCTTCTGATATTGCCCAGCGAATCCGACCTGTCGCTGGCGCGAACGCCGGCCGATCCGGCGGCGATCCACGAGGCGCGGGAGGCTCTGCGGGCCCGTCTGGCGGTCCATCTGGGCGAAACGCTGCGGCGACTGCACGGGGCGCTGCAGAGCGGCGAGACGTTCTCGCCGGACGCCGAAAACGCCGGCCGCCGCGCCCTGCGCAACGCCGCACTCGAACTGCTGGCCGCCGACCCCCACGCCCGCAACCTGGAGCGGGCGATCGGGCACTTCCAGGCCGCCGCCAACATGACCGACGCCATGGGCGGGCTCTCCGCCCTGATGCTGCTGGGCGGGGAAGCCTTCGACGAGGCGCTCGCAGCCTTCTTCGAGCGCTGGAAAGACGAGCCGCTGGTGATCGACAAATGGTTCGCCGTTCAGGCGCGCAGCCCGTCCGAGGACGTCCTGGGTCGGGTCCTGGGCCTGACGGCGCATCCGGCCTTCGATCCAAAGAACCCCAACCGCCTGCGCGCCCTGGTCGCGACCTTCGCCAGCGCCAATCCGGCGCGGTTCCACGATCCGTCCGGCGTCGGCTACCGGTTCCTGGCCGACCAGATTCTGGCGATCGACGGCATCAACCCGATGGTCGCGGCGAGGCTGATCGAGCCGCTGGGAAGCTGGCGGCGCTATGACGCGAAGCTGGGCGCATTGATGCGCGCCCAGTTGCAAAGGATCGTCGACACCCAGGGCCTGTCCAAGAACGTCTTCGAGTTGGCCAGCCGCGCCCTGGCCTGAGCGGCATGACGCGAGACGCCCGGCCTGAGTCCCGGGCGCCACGGTCGCTGAATCGATGCTATCGGACGCACCCCGCCGGCGCTGCGGACGCGTGACACGAGTCAGCGGCAGCGCTTAAGCTCATCGCGGGTGACTCGGTGATTGGGGAACGGCGCCTTTGACGCGTGGCGGCGATAGAGGCGGGATGAGGTCGCTGGAAGGCGTCGTGAGTTTTGACGCGCCCCAGGCCGCCAAATCCATGGCGCCTACCGCGTCTTATGTGCGCATGGCGGTGCTGTCGGCCTTGCTCGTTCTTGCGGTCTATACGGCTCTGTCCGCCGTGCGGCTCCAGCACGAGGCGGGATCCGCGCGGCCGGTGGACAAGGCCGGAGCCGAGCTGGCCGAGCGTCTGAGCGGCAGAGTCGACGCCGATCTGTCGCGTCTGAGCGCCGCTTTGACCGGCGCCGGCGCCATGGCCCAACGGTTTCCCGACAACCCCATGGACGCCGCGGAGGCGGCGCTGAAGGCGGCGCGGCCCTCCGCGCGGGCTGTTGCGGTCGTGGGCGACGAGGGAGTCCTGGCCCAGACCGGCGAGGTCGGCGACGCGGACTGGCTGGGCGCGGCGCGCGCGGCCTCGGCTTCGGGCGGCGCCTTCTGGATAGGCCGCCTGCCGCGGGGAGGCGTATATATGGCCCAGACGATCGCGGGCCAAAGGGACGCGGGCGGCGACGGACGCCGCCTCACCCTGGTCGCCGTCACCAATCTGTCGCAGGCCGTGGCGGCGACCTCCGCCAAGAAGTCGGCGCTGCTGTCCGCCGGACCGCTCGCCGCCGTGCTTGCCACGACCGATGGGCGGATCCTGGCCATCGACGGCCGCGGCGGCGTGACGGCGGCGAGAAGTCTGCGGGACGCTTTCTCCGTCAATCCCGCCGCCATCACGATCAGTGGCGAGGTTCCAGGGCGCCTTCCGGACGGCACGCAGGTCAGCCTGACCGCGCGCCAGGTGGACGGCGACGGCGTGATCGTGGTGGTCGCCGCCCCCCGCGACGCGGCGGCGATCGCCGCCTCACAGGCCTTCGTCAAGGACATGATGGGGACGCTGGCGCCGCTGGCGATCGGCATCGCACTGGCGTTGGTCATGCTGGGGCAAATCCGCAAGGCCGAGACCGTCCAGCGCGCCTTCACCGAGAGCGAGCGCAGGTTCCGTCTGGCGGTCGAGGCGGCGCATTGCGGCATCTGGGAGTGGGACCTGCCCCGCGACCAACTGACCATGTCGGACATGACCGGCGCCATCCTCGGCTGGGGCGGCGCCGGCACGGCCCCCGGCGACGAGGTGCTGGCGCGCGTCGCGGCGGAACACCGCGATCGGCTGCGCCAGGCCCTGGCCGGAGCGCGGGCCTATGGCGCTTTCGACGTCTCGTTCTGCATCCCCAACCGGGGCGGCCGCGCGGCCTGGATTGACGCGCGCGGCCAGGCTTCCGGGGACGCCGGACCCGACGGCTACCAGCGCATCATCGGCGTCATGCTGGACGTCACGGAGGAACGCACCACCCAGGCGCGGGCCCAGGCGGCGGAAAACCGGCTGCGCGACGCCATCGACAGCGTCTCGGAGGCTTTCATCCTGTGGGATCGCACGGGCCGGCTGCTGATGTGCAACAAGAACTATCGCGTCTTCTTCGGCCTGGAGCCGCGCCTGCTGAAGCCTGGCGCGCCGCGCGAGACGGTGAACCGCTTCGTCCGCCTGGCGGTCAAGAAGCAGCACACCGCCCCCGATGGCGCCGCCGGCGTCCGCGAGCTTGAAATGCACGACGGACGTTGGCTGCAGATCTCCGAGCGCCGCACGGCCGAGGGCGGCCTGGTCATGACCGCGGCCGACATCACCGCCATCAAGCTGCAGGACGAAACCCGCCGCCTGAGCGAGGAGCAGCTGCGCGAGGCGGTGGGCAAGCTGGAGCACAGCCAGGTCCAGCTGGCGGACCTGGCCAAGAAGTACGAGGCCGAAAAGATCCGGGCCGAGGGCGCCAACAAGGCCAAGAGCGAGTTCCTGGCGAATATGAGCCACGAACTGCGCACCCCGCTAAACGCCATCAACGGGTTCTCCGAGATCATGGTCGGCGAGATGTTCGGGCCCTTGGGCGACAGGCGCTACAAGGAATATTCCCAGGATATCCTGTCGTCCGGCCAGCACCTTCTGGCCCTGATCAACGACATCCTGGACATGTCGAAGATCGAAGCGGGCAAGATGAATCTCCGGTTCGAGCCGCTGCACCTGCAGGACGTGGTCGACGATGCGATCCGGCTGGTGCGCAACCGCGCCGAATCCACGGGCCTGGCCCTGGACTCCGACCTGTCTGCCCTGCCGGAGATCGAGGCGGACTACCGGGCGATCAAGCAGGTGCTGCTGAACCTGCTCTCCAACGCACTGAAGTTCACCCCTCACGGCGGCCGAGTGCAGGTGACCGCCGAACTGCGCCGCGACGCGCTGGGCGAGCGCGTGCGGGTCAATGTGCACGACACGGGCATCGGCATCTCCAAGGCGGACCTGGCTCGGCTGGCCCAGCCGTTCGAGCAGATCGAGAGCCAGCATTCCAAGACCCAGCAGGGCACGGGCCTGGGCCTGGCTCTGACCAAGTCGTTGGTCGAAATGCATTCGGGAGAACTGGAAATGGCCAGCGAGCCCGGCCAGGGCACGACGGTCAGCTTCACCCTGCCGGTTCGCCACGTCCAGGCCGGCGCGGCGGGCGCCTTCGCGGCTTAGCGGCTTAGCGGGAGGGTATCCGACCTCCCGTGGGGCCCGGTCACCCGGCCGGCGGCGTGCGGCCCGGATGGCTGGCGATCCAGCGCGCCACGGCCGAGCGGGTCAATCCCTTGGCGAAGGCGGCGCGCCGATCCGGCGGCAGTTTCGCCGCGAAATCCAGGAGCGCCTCCTCGACCCGGCCACGCGCCGCCGCGTCATCCGCCCGCGCGCGGGCGAAATCGGCGCTGGCCGCCGCGCGGTCGAACGGCTGGACCTGGAAGCGGGCCATGGCGTCATGGCGAGCCCTCCGCGCGTCGCGCAGATCCGGTCGAAGCGACCCCAGCATCGGGCCGATCATGGCGCGGAAGGCGCCCCGCTGCTCGGGCGGCAGAGCGTCGGCCGCGCTCATCAACGGATCGCCGCCGCCACCGCGCGCCAGGGCCTGCTGTCGGATGATCAGCACGCCGGCCACCGCGCCGATGACAAACAGATTCAGCACCAGAGAGACGCCCAGCAGGATCTTGACCCAAATCCGGTTCATCCGCCCAGACCCAGGTCCAGCGGCGATCCGAACAGGGTGAGGCCGTCCGACAGCAGGCTGCTCGCCTCGGTTCGATCACTGGGAAAGGCGCCCGCCACGCTGGGTGCGATCAGGGTCGCCCCGACGATCGCGCCGGCCGCGCAAGCCGCCGCCAGGCCCGCGCCGGAGAGCCAGAGGCCCGGCCACGATGCCGGCGCCCACCCCTTTCGCGCGATCGGGGCGCTCGCAAATATCCGCTCGCGCAGAGCGAACGTCGCGACCTGCGCCGGCCAGGCGTCCAGGGCCTCATCCAGAGCTCGCTCGGCGGCCAGTCTGGCCAGGGCCCGCGGATGGTCGGCCAGATATCGCTCGGCCGCCGCCCGCTCCTCGGCCGGCCAGCGCGCTGGCGCCGCGCCATAGGCCTCGATCAACCGTTGAAGCCGGTCCTCGTTCATCACTTCGCCCGTCATCCGATCACTCATGCGCCACCACGTCCGCCAGCGCCGCGCGCAGGGCGCGCCTCGCCCGCGACAGCAGGCTTTCCAGCGCCTCGATACTGACGCCCATCAGCGCCGCGGCATCGATATTGCTCAATTCCTGATAATGGCACAGCACGATGGCCTCGCGCTGTCGGTGCGGCAGGCCGGCCATGGCCCGCTCGACCCGCGCCCCGACATCCGCCGCCAACAGGCCGCGATCGGGCGCCGGGCCCGGATCGATCGGGTCGGAGGTCGCCTCCAGGGGCGGCTCGCGCCGCCGCCGCAGCCGGTCGTAACAGAGGTTCAGCGCCACGCGGTGCATCCAGGTGTCGAACCGCGCCGCGCCGGGCCGCCAGCGCGGCGCCTGGCGCCAGACGCGGAGCATCACCTCCTGGGCCACGTCCTCGGCCTCGACAGGATCCGCCAGCATGCGCCGCGCCAGCGCCAGCAGGCGCGGCAACTTGCGCGCCAGCAGGGCCCGCGCCGCCGCCGGATCGCCCCGCGCCACGCCGAGCACCAGCTCCTGGTCGGGATCGGCGTCGTTCAACCGTCACCTCGTTCGCCAGGTTCGATCTGCCGGCCGATACGCTGATCATATCGCAACCACGGTTCCATTACGCGCCGACGCCCGCGACGGCCGCCTGGCGGTCTAACGCGCGCGCGGCGCCGATTCCGTCGCGACGAGGCCTTCGAAGGCCTTCAGCGCGCCGGCGCGAACCTTGGCCAGTCGCGCCGCCAGGTCGCCGAAGCGCCGCACGCCGCCGGCCCGCGTCAGGCGGTCGCGGAACCCCTTGGGCTCGCCCGCCGGATCGACATCCTCATCGAAAGCCAGCTTCAGCACCTGCGACAGGTCCTGTTGCAGCCGCCAGGCCGCCGTCAGCGCGCTGACGGCCTGGGGATCGGCCAACCCGGCCTCGCCCATCGCCAGCAGGGCGTCATTGGTGTGCGGCCGCAGCGGGCCGCCGGCCGCAGCATGGATCAGCTGCAGGTATTGGGCGGCGAACTCGACATCGACCAACCCGCCCGGAGACAGTTTCATGTCCCAGGCGCCCGAGGCCGGGCGCTCTTTGTGCATCAGCGCCCGCATCTCTCGCACGTCCCTGGCTGTGACCCTGGAATCGCGGGAGCGGCGCAGCGCCGCGGCGATGTCGGCGCTTACCGCCTGGGCGAAGGCGTCGGAACTGGCCCAGACCACCCGCGCCCGGGTCATGGCCAGGAACTCCCACGTCTCCGCCTCGCTGGCGTAGTAGTGTTCGAAGGCCGCCAGGCTGACGGCCACCGGCCCCGACGTTCCCGAGGGCCTGAGGCGCATGTCGACCTCATAGAGGCCGCCCTCACCGGTCTGGGCCGACAGCGCCGCGATCAGCCGCTGGGTGAAACGGGCGAAGAAGGTGTCCGCGCTCCAGCCCTTCAGCACCGACGTCGCGCCGGCCTCCTCCGCCCGATAGAGAGTCATCAGATCCAGGTCCGAGCCGGCCGTCATCTCGCGCGAGCCGCACTTTCCCAGCGCCACCACCGCCGCCTCGCCGGGGAAAGCGCCCCCCACCCGCTCCACCTCGCTCATCGCCGCCGGGGAGAGCACGCGGATGCAGGCGTCGGCCAGGTCGGCGAAGGCCGGCCCGGCCTCTGCGGCGCTGGCCAGGCCGCTCATCACCTGCACGCCGACACGGAAGGCCTGTTCGCGTCGCACCCGCCGGGCCGCGTCCATCGCCGATTCGAAACCGGGCTTGGCGTGCGCCAGAGCCGTCGTCACCGCGGCCTCCATCTCCCCCGCCTCGATCGGCGCGAAGAAGTCGCTGTCCAGCATGGCGTCCAGCGCCGCCGGCCGGCGCGCCAGGGTCGCCGCCAACTGCGGGGCGAAGGCCATCATCTGGAACACCAGTTCGAACAGCTTGGGCTGGGCCAGGAACAGCGACTGGACCTGCACGCCTGACGACAGGCCGGCGAAGAACTCGGCGAACCGATGGAAGGCGATGTCCTGCGCCCCGGTGGCGTGCGCCGCTTCCAGCAGGCGCGGAACCAGGCGTGTGAACAGCTCGCGGCTGCGTTCGGTGCGGGTGGCGGCGATGCGGCCATGGTGCCAGGCGCGGATCGTCGCGGCGACCCGCTCGGGATGGCCAAAGCCCATGCGCGTCAGGGTCTTGATGGTCTCCGGATCGTCCTCGACGCCGGTGAACACCAGGCTGCCGAACCGAGAGGACAGATCTTCGTCGTCCGCGAACAACTCGCCATAGCGGCGATTGACCGCCTTCAGCACCCGCTCGACCGAGGCGTCGAACCGGCGAAGGTCGTCCTCGCCCGAAAGGACCGCGATCCTGCGCCGATCGGACTCGTTTTCCGGCAGCTTGTGTGTCTGCTCGTCGCCGATCATCTGGGCGCGGTGTTCCAGGGCGCGCAGGGCTTCATAGGCGCCGCTCAGTTCCGTGGCGGCGTCGGCGGAAATCTGCCCGGCGCGCGCCAGCGCCGCCAGGGCATCAACGGTCCGGTTCGCGCGCAGGCCGGCGTCTCGGCCGCCAAGGATCAACTGCTGGGTCTGGACGTAGAATTCGATCTCGCGAATGCCGCCATGGCCCAACTTCAGGTCCGCGCCCTTGGCCGCCAGGCGTTCGATGGCCTTGTGGACGTGAATTTGACGCTTGATCGAATGGATGTCGGCGATGGCCGCGAAATCCAGGTTGCGCCGCCAGATGAAAGGCTGCAGCGCCTCCAGCAACGCCTGGCCGGCCGCGACATCGCCGCCCACCGCGCGGGCCTTGATGAAGGCGGCCCGCTCCCAGTTCTGTCCGACGCTCTCATAGTATTCCAGGGCCGCCGGCAGCGAGACCGCCGGCGGGGTGGAGGACGGATCGGGCCGTAGCCTGAGGTCGACGCGGAACACATAGCCGTCGCCGGTGCGCTCCTGCAGCAGTTCGGCGACCTGTTTGGTCAGGCGCGAGGCGAAGGCTTCCGGCTCGACCCCGTCGGCAAGGGCCAGGACGTCGGGATCGAAGAAGACGCAAAGGTCGATGTCGCTGGAATAGTTGAGCTCGAAGGCGCCGAACTTGCCCATGGCTATGCAGAAATAACCTGGGACTGGGCCGTGGTCGGCGGTGT
>Ga0302314_10011484_pt1 | contig 15439 bp, 12 predicted proteins | sample III_Palsa_N2_3_FD_200533 | JGI IMG/M metagenome (GOLD analysis project Ga0302314, IMG submission 200533) | Peat permafrost microbial communities from Stordalen Mire near Abisko, Sweden - III_Palsa_N2_3 | ecosystem: Environmental > Terrestrial > Soil > Palsa > Peat permafrost | place: Sweden...
TCGCCCTTCCTCAGCGATGAGCGCCAGTTCAACCTGATGTTCCGCACCACCCTCGGCGCGGTTGATCCAATGCAGCAGATCGCCGAGCTGATGGCCGACATCGCCGGAGCCGCGGACCTGCCCTCGGTGCTGAAGAGCCGCTTCGGCGACAAGGCCGACAGCGGCGTCCTGGCCAAGGCCATCGCCGCGAACGACCGCGCCAAGATGCTGCGCGCCGCCATCGAGCTGACCACCGGCAATGACATGGTCTACCTGCGCCCGGAGACCGCGCAGGCGATGTTCGTGCAGTTCAAGAACATCCTCAACTCCCAGGGCCTCAAGCCCCCCTTCGGTGTGGCGCAGATGGGCAAGAGCTTCCGCAACGAGGTCACGGTCGAGCACTTCATCTTCCGCTCCTGCGAATTCGAGCAGATGGAGATGGAGTTCTTCTGCGAGCCCGGCACGCAGAGCGGCTGGATGGACTATTGGAAGGAGCAGCGGATGAACTGGTGGCATCGCTACGCCAACTATCCCAACGACTTCCGCTTCCGCGCCCACGAGAAGGACGAGCTCGCGCACTACGCCGACCGCTGCTACGACGTCGAGTACCAGTATCCCTGGGGCTGGGGCGAGCTCGAAGGCATCGCCTCGCGCACCGACCACGACCTGCACGAGCACCAGGTGCACTCGGGCGAGAATCTCGAGTACATCGACCAGGAGAAGGCCGACCCCGCCACCGGCAAGAAGCCGTGGCGCTACCTGCCGTACGTCATCGAGCCGGCTGCCGGCGCGACCCGCGCATTGTTGTGCTTCCTGCTCGATGCCTATCACGAGGAGGAACGCCGCGACGCCAATGACCAGCCGGTGATCCGCACCGTGCTGAAGCTGCATCCGCGCTTCAGCCCGATCAAGGCCGCGGTCTGCCCGCTGGTCAAGAAGGACGGCATGCCCGAGATTGCGCGCGGCATCGTCAAGGACCTGCTGGGCCTGGGCCTGGCCGCGCGCTACGACGAGAAGCACGCCATCGGCAAGCGCTACGCCAAGCACGATGAGATCGGCACGCCGTGGTGCGTGACCATCGACAACCAGACGCTCACCGACGGTACCGTGACGATCCGCGACCGCGACACCACCGCCCAGGTGCGTCTGCCCGGGTCGGAGGTCGCCGCGGAGATCCGCCGTCGCCTCGAAGCGGCAAGCCAAGCGACCTGAGACCACCTGGCCCTATGGGGTCAGGCACCCGTCCTCGGCTCAGGTCGCGCGTTCAGGGATGGTGCGGCCCATGGTCGGCGCCATTGATCCAGAGGGTCAGCCCAGCCAGCGCGCCGCCTGGCCGCACCGTCCAGCGCACACCCTTCGGCACCGCGCAGGTCAGATGCAGCGCCTGGCCCTCGCGCCGCCAGGACACGGAAACCGGCCCGCGCGGATGCGGCACCACGCCCGTGGCCCAACTCACGGTGTCGCTGGTCGGCGCGATCACCAACTCGGCGGGATCGGCTGGCACCGGGAATCCGAGATCGACGCCAAGCACTCGGCTGGAGAGATAGAAGGTCGGGGCGGAACTCCACGCATGGCACATCGTCCAACCGTTGTGCGGCGCGTAGGATACCGTGCCGTCCGGGGCCACGCGGCGCGCCGGGAAGAGCTCGCCGAACGTGTCCCAGCCCGCCTGCAGGAAGCTGCCCCACGCATTGATCATGAACTGCTCGGCCAGGTCGACATGGCCGGCGCGGTAGAGCGCGCCGAGGATATGGAATCCGCCGTACGGGCTGGTGGCCGAACCCGGCGCGCCGGCGTAGATATTCCCGAGCTGGGCCTGGTAGTGCGCGCGCAGGCGCCTTTCCTGGGCTTTCGTCGTGGCGTCGGCGAAGAGTCCGACCCAGGCGCTGGCCGCGAGGTGGTGGCCCGGCAGGACCGCATCGCCTTTGAAGCCATCGCGGTAGGCGCCCGCCTCCTCGTCCCAGAAGCGCGTGCGCAGCAGTGACCGCAAGCGCTTGGCCCGGGTCGTCCACTGCGGTCGCGGGATCTTCAGCCGGATGGCGATGCGCGCCATGGCGTCGAGCGCCCCGACCAGCACGGCATTGAAGGCCGCCAGGCAGCTGTCGCGCTCGGAACCGATCCAGTCGATGAAGGCGTTGCCGGCTTCATACAGGCCGTCCGGACGATGGCTGGCCAGGCGCGCATCCAAAGTCGCCGCGAAGCGCGGAAAGAGACGCTTGACCACGGCTGGATCGCCGCCGCGCTCCTGGTACCAGGCGAGGATGAGCATCGGGATCAGTGAGAAGTCGTTGCCGGTCGCCTGGGGTGCTGACACCGGCGGCGCCAAAAGCTCAAGGCAGCGCGCGACCAGGCGCAGATCGCCACTCCCGGCCAGGGTCGTAGCCATCTCGACCAGGAAGTCGCCGGCATAGAGCAGGCGCTCGCGCCACGGGCAGTCGGTATAGACATCCTCGGCGCACATGCGCAGCGTGCGCCAGCCCATCGCCCAGATGCGGTCGAACATCGGCTCGGAGCAGTTGAAGGAACCGACCGTGCGAAACGGGTAGATCTGCTGCACGGCGCCGAGCTGGTGGATGACGACCTCCGACCCCGTTGCGGCGGCCGGGGTGATCTTCAGCTGCAGGTAGCGGAAGCCGCGCGGCGCGGTCGATTCGAAGCGGATGCGCCCGCCTGCGGTGATCAGCCGCTCGGCGGCGAAGATCATCGAGCGCTCGAGGATCGCCGGGCGCTGGGCCGGACCGACGACATGCTCGGTGAAGCCGATATCGATCACGCTTCCGGCCGGGGCCTCGACCTCGAGCACGATGCGCCCGAGGGTCTGGTGCCCGAGATCCACGAACTGCGTGGTCGGCGTGCTGACCCGCAACGGCCAGGCGATCACGTCAGGAAGGACCTGGCGCGCACCGAGCCGGCACCAGGCCAGGCTGATCGCCGGACTGGTCGGCGCGTCGCTGAAGCCGCGCTGCGTCCAGCCGCCAGTGACCACCGGCAAGGCCGCTGGGTCCGGCGGCAGGATGAGGGCCTTGAGCGCGGTCAGTTCCTCGCCCGAGACTGGACCAGCGGTCAGGACGGTGGCTTCGGTCGCTGCAGCGGCATTGGAATGGACCTGTGCGGGTGCGCCTGCACCCGCAGCGCCGGTGGCCGAGAAGCGCAGTCCCGCGGCGCGCGGTACCGCCAGGGTGAAATCCCAGCAGTAGCCGACCAGTCCGAACTTGGCGAAGAAGCAGTTCCAGCCTGCTTTCAGGCTCAGCTGCGCGTCATTGCGGTTGATCAGTCCCTCGGCCGAGGGCCCACGCTGGACCTCCTGGCCATTGATGAAGTGCTCGCCCCACCAGAGCCCGATGGGGATGGTCTGCGCGCGCGGCGAGTGGATCCAGGTCTGCAACAGCGCCCAGCTGCCGCCCGGCGTGCCAGGGCGGCCCGGCACGCGGACCGCGAGGATTCGCTCGTCATCAGCCAGGGTGTAGGCGCCCAGCAGGGTGCGCGCCACCTGCACGTCCTGGGTCAGATGCGGGATCGGCCGCGGGATGGGTTTTCCAAACAGGTCCTGCCGCGCGAGCGCCACCGTCGGCTGCCAGCCGGCGAGGTCGGCGCCCACCGCGGACCAGTCGGGCTGGTCGCGGCGCGCATCGAGGATGTCGATGGCGGGCGAGGTGAAGGAGAAGACCTCCGTCTCCGGATCGTAGCCATCGGCGCGCCGCGCCAGCCACAGGCTGCCATGCAGGTCGATGCGGCGCCGGCCGACACGGATCTCGCCCCAGGCATTGAACATCCCGGGGCTGGCGTCCTGGATCTGCGCACCCGGACCGTAGGCCTGGACATGCACGGCGATGGTGTTGCGGCCACGCACCAGGTGCGGCGCCAGCTCCCAGGTATCGAAGCATGGCTCGTGCAGGCGGAAGCGCACCGGGCCGGAACCGAGCACCACGCCATTGACCAGCACCTGGTAGCGCGCGGCCGCGACGATCTGCAGGTGCGCCACCTGCGGGCTTGCGCCCAGCGAGAAATCCCTGCGGAAGTAGGCATGGACATTGCGGCCCTCGCCGTGCGCATCGATCCAACGCCAATCTGCCGGGGCTTGTCGCATGGAAACCTCCGCGCGCATGGTGCACCCGAGCGGGCGCATTCAACGCCGTCCTGGGCGCTGGCGGCGCGGCGCCGCGCGGCTAAGGCGCCGTACGAGCGCGTTACAGGCGCGCCGGGCGTGCGGCGCATCCGCTGCGCGATCAGTGTGCGATCATGTCGACATCATCAAGCGGCTCCGGCTCCAGCTTGAGGCGGCCGAGCTCCTGATTGTTGCGCATGCGGATCGCCGAACTGATGTCGGTTCGCGATAGCATGATCGCATCCTGGACCACGCTGGTGGTCAGCTCGCTGCTGCCCAGCGTGCGGCCCGCCTCATCGACCGCGATCAGCGGCTGGTCGGTGAGCAGACCATAGGTCCCCTCCGTGTAGCGGTAGCGGATCACATAGACCAGGATGGTGCGCCGCTGCTTGGTCACGCCCAGGAGCTGCTCATGGTCTTCGGCGACCTGGGACGCCTGGGTGAAGGCGCCGGCGGCCTGCAGCTGGCGCGCCGCATCGCCCAGGGCGCGTTCCGCGGCCTGGTCCTTGCGAGCCACGAGAGCGTGCGCGGCTGCGACCACCAGCGCCGGACGGTCGGTCAGGGCCAGGGCGCTGATCAGCGCGTCGTAGGCCTCCTGCTGCGGGAAGAGCGCCAGTCCGGTGAGCGCGGCCTGGCTGATCGGCCAGATCGTGATCCCGTCGTGGTCGGTGATGCGTGCCGAGCTGTGGCTGGCGGCGATCAGGAGGTCGAGGGCGGGCGCATAGCTCAGGCGTCCCAGCGCCAGCAGGTAGGTCGCGCGCTGGCTGACGGTGGCCGGGGTCTCGGGCAGGTCCTGAAGCAGGCGCATGATGTCAGGCGCGCAGGCCTCGACACCGAGCCGGCCCAGCGCCTCGGCGGCCTCGGGATGACCCAGGACATCGGCGCTCTCCAGGCACTTCTCCAGCAGGATGATCGCCTGGCGGCCATAGATCTCGCCGAAGACGGTCAGCGCCGCGCCTGGAAAGTTGGCGTCACTAAGCGCCTGGCCGTCGCTGGTGCAGCTGGTTGCGCCTGAGACCCCGCTTGCGAGCACCTGCAGGAGGGTGCGCAGCTGCAGCCCGACCGCGCGTGGCCGGACCAGGGCGGGATGCATGGCGGGACCGCTGCCGAGGACCAGATCGTGCGCCGTGAACAGGGCGTCGACCCCGGCCTCGCACAGCAGATCGATGGCCAGGTCGTAGCAGGACGCGACGTGGTAACGCAGGATCACCACCGCCAGGCTCTCCTCGTCGGGCAGTTCGCCATGGAAGGCGGTGGCGAGCGCGCGCAGCTGCGCCGGCGCCTCGTCGGGATAGGCGACCACCAGCGCCTCCAGGGCCGCAGCCTGCTCGAAGGGGTTGCGCGTGGCCTGGGCGATGCCGGCCAGGGTCGCACTGAAGCCAGGCAGCCGGTCGCGGCGCAGCATGCGGATCGCCTCGAGGCGCACCGCCCAGCCGCTAGCCGTGGCGTCAGCCAGGGCGCTGGTGACATGCGCCTGCGAGAAGTCGCCGCGCAGATCCTGCAGGCTCACCGGCTCGGGCGTCGGCGCCGCGGCCGCGGGCGCCGCTGACGCCGCGGACGGGTCCGAGCGCGCGAAGCAGCCGCCCAGGCCGATGGCGCCCAGCAGCAACGCTCCCGCCAGCGCTCCAGCTCCTGGCCGGAGGGTTCGCGACCCGTGGTGATGAGACGGCAAAAAGGACATCGCCAAGACCCTAGGAGCCGGGATTAGAGCCGCAATCCAACCACAGCTTGCGAGCCGCGCCGACCCGCCAAGCTGCGCCGCCTATGTTCGACCTGCTGACCCGGGACCTGACCGCGCTGATCGCCGCGCATCTGACGCTGCCGGTGGAGCGCGTCAGCGGCCTGTACTCGCAGCCGACCAAGGGTGTCGCCGCCGATATTGCACTGCCCTGCTTCCAGCTCGCCAAGGGCGCCGGGATGGCCCCGCCGCAGCTGGCCGTGAGCCTCGCGACCCTGATCGGTGAGCGCCTGCCCGGCATCAGTGCGACCGCCACCGGACCCTTCGTCAACCTGGTCTTCGACCCCGCCTTCGTGGCGCAGACCCTGCTGACGCAGCTGCAGGATCCGCTGCAGGCGCTGCGCGCGCCGGCCGGCGCCGGGCGGACCGTGTGCATCGACTTCTCGTCGCCCAACATCGCCAAGCACCTCGCCTTCCACCACATCCGCTCGACCATGATCGGCAACGCCCTGTGCCGCATGTATGGCGCCGCCGGCTGGAAAGTGGTGCGCATCAACTTCCTCGGCGACTGGGGCACGGCCTTCGGCCGCCTGATCGCCGGCTGGAAGCGCGAAGGCCTGTCCCTGGACAGCCTCGCCAACGTCGATGACCAGGTCCTGTTCTTCAACCAGCTCTATGTGCGCATCAGCCGCGAGGGCGACGCCGACCCGTCGGTCGCGGCCGAGGCTCGGGCCTGGTCGAAGAAGCTCGAGGATGGCGACGCCGAGGCCCTCGCCTTGTGGGAGGTGATCCGCTCCGCAAGCCTCGCCGCCACCAAGCGCGTCTACCGGCTGCTCGGGGTCGACTTCGATGACTGGAATGGCGAGGCGCACTACCGAAACGCCATGGGCCCGATCGTCGCCGAGCTGCGCGACAAGCAGCTGCTGAAGCTCGATCAGGGCGCGCAGGTGGTCGAGCTGACCTCGCTGGGCATGAAGAAGCCGTGCATGATCCTGCGCTCCGACGGCGGCAGCCTCTACACCACGCGCGACCTGGCGGCCAGCGACGACCGCTACCAGCGCTACCACTTCGACCGCAGTTTGATCGTCGTCGACCTCGGGCAGGCGCTGCACTTCAAGGAATGGTTCGGTGTGGCCAAGCTGCTCGGCCGGCCCTACGCCGCCGGGCTTCGCCATGTCGGCTTCGGGGTGGTGCTGATGTGGAACGAGGAGGAGCAGGCCTGGGCCAAGACCGCGACCCGCAAGGGCGTGCCGATGATCCTCATGGACGTGCTGGAAGAGTCGATTCAGCGCGCGCGCGCGATCATCGACGAGAAGAATCCAACCATCAACGGCCCCGAGCGCGAGGCCATCGCAACTGCCGTCGGTGTGGGCGCGGTGGTCTTCAACGACCTCAAGCACTCGCGCACCACCGACGTGAAGTTCACCTTCGCCGAGGCCCTGCGCTTCGATGGCGAGACCGGGCCCTACCTGCAGTTCGCGCACGCGCGGTTGTGCTCGATCGAGCGCAAGTTCCAGGAGGAGGCCGTGGCCGCCGCGGCCCTGACCCCCGAGCCGCGCCTGCTGACCCTCGCCGACGAGAAGCAGGTGCTGCTGGCCATCGCCCGGCTGCGCTCGGCCCTGGAGCGCGGGGTCGAGGCCGACGAGCCGAGCATCCTCGCCCAGGCCCTGCTGCATCTCGCCGCGGCCATCGCCAGCTGGCTGACCGCCGGCAACCATGATCCCACGCTGCGCGTGCTCTGCCCGGATGCGCAGCTCAGCCGCAGCCGATTGGCCCTGGCCAGCGCCGCGCGTGGCGCGCTCGGCGAGGGCCTGCGGCTGCTCGGGTTGCAGGCGCCCGAACGCATGTGATGCGAGCGGCCGGCCGCCGGCCGCTGGTCTCTGGCTACTGGCCAGGGCCCGGCGCGAGGCGGTTGGCGGTTGGCGGCAGGGCGGAGAGTTTGCCCCTACTCCTGGAAGGCGGCGTGCGTATACACACGCGCTCCATGCACTGCGCCTTGAACCTCCCCTACGGGAGCCATCCCCGACAGCATTCCGACCTCTTCGTGCCCGCTGGCGCTGAACGCAGCGCCCTGGTCATCGGCCTGCACGGCGGCTGGTGGCAGCAGGGCCGCCATGAGGACCTGCGCCTGCTGTGCCTGGCCCTGGCCGAGCAGGGCATCCCCGCGGCGACCCTCGACTTCCGACCGCTGGAGAGCGCCCGCCATGGCGAACAGGTCATCGACGAGCTGACCGTCGCCGTGACCCGCATCCTCGAGGAGGGCGCGCTCTGCGGTCTGGATGGCCGCTCGCTGATCCTGCTGGGCAGCGGCTCGGGGAGCCTCCTGGCCCTGGTCCTGGCCTCGCGCCTGACCGCCGACCCGAAGCTGCGCGTGCGCGCAGTGGTGGCATGCGGCGTGACCCCCTCCCTGGACCACGCCGATGGGCTCGCGCCGGCCCTGCTCAAGCACGTCGACCAGTTCGCCGGCAGCCAGCGCCACGCCCTGAGTCCCATGCATCTGCGCCCGGACAGCTTCCCGCCGCTGTTGCTGCTGCATGGCGACGCCGACCTGGACGTCCCGGCCCGCACCGCGCAGAAATTCCACCAGCGCCAGATCGAGGCCGGCGAGGCCAGTACCCTCGCGGTGTTGTCGCTGGACAGCCATCAGTTCCTGGAACAGCCGTATGAGCGCGATGGGCGCGCCGCGCTGGAGCGCATCCTGCCCTTCGTGCGCGACCATGCTGAAGGCCCGGTTGAGGAGACCGCACTGGTTGCGGAGAGCGGCGACGAGTCGCAGGTCCCATGAAGATCAGTATCCGCGCGCTGCTCGCTCCTGATCAGGTGCCAGTGCCCGGCGGTGATGCCCAGGGCTACCGGGTGCGCTTCTCGTGCCCGCTCGGCGATGGCGTCGCGGTGCTGGTGCCGGCGCGCCTGCCCTTCGGCCACAAGCCCGGCACCGAGATCGAGGTCGAGACCAGCCAGGCCCAGGTCTCGGACCTGAAGATCTGGAAGAACCGCGGCACCATGGTGCCGATGCTCACCGCCCTGGAGACCGAGGGCGAGTACCAGGTCCGTGGGCTGGTCTCGACGGTCAAGGACGGCCTGGTCTACGTCGACGCCGCGGGCATCGAGTTCGTGGTGCCCGACGCCGACGAGGTCGCGAGCTTGGATGCCCGCCCAGGCGACAACATCATGTTCGTGCTCAGCGGCCTCGGGCTGTGGGAGAACGAGACCCTGCCGTAGGCACCCGCTGCGCGGGGCCGATGGCCCCGCTCGGGTGCGCGACCGGGAGTCCGGGAGGTCGTTCGTGCGACGGAATGTCAGCGGGAGTACCTGAGGGAAGTGCATGGATCAGCCCAATCTCACCATCCAGCCCAGTGACCAGCACTACTGGGTGCACCACATCAATCCGTATGCCGTGGACTTCGGCCACGCCTTCGGGATGCATTGGGCGATCCACTGGTACGGGCTGGCCTACCTCGCCGGCTTGGTGTGGGGCTGGTGGCTGCTCCAGCGCTGGGTCAAGCAGGGCCGCGCGCCGCTACGCCCGGACTGGGTCCAGGACTTCGTGCTGTGGGCCGGCATGGGCATGATCATCGGCGGCCGGCTCGGCTACTGCCTGTTCTACGCCTGCGACCAGCTGCTGGCCAATCCCTTCGGGCGCATGGCCGACTACGACATCGAGCGCGGCGGCTTCCTGCCCCCGGGCATGCATGCGCCCTTCGATCACGTGGTGCGCAAATTCGACTGGCCCTTCGTGCTGCAGGTCTGGAACGGCGGCATGGCCAGCCACGGCGGGATCATCGGCCTGGCGGTCGGCTGCTGGCTGTTCACGCGCAAATACAAGGTCTCCTTCGCGGTGCTTGGCGACTGCATCTCGGCCGCCGGCCCGATCGGGGTGATGTTCGGCCGCATCGCGAATTTCATCAATGGCGAGCTGTGGGGACGCCCCAGCCACGTGCCCTGGGCGGTGATCTTCCCGGATGCTCCCACGGTGGGCGGCTACGCGGTGCCGCGCCATCCCAGCCAGCTCTACGCGGTCGGCCTCGAGGGCCTGATCCCGCTGGTGATCGGACTGTACGTGCACGCCCGCCACCGCCGCCCGGGCCTGACCACCGGTGTAGTCCTGTCGTGCTATGCGATCGGGCGCTTCTGCGACGAGTTCATGCGCGAACCCGATGTCGGCCAGCCCGGCTCCGACGGCATTCCGCTGATCCTCGGCTTCATGTCCAAGGGCCAGGCCCTGACCTTGCCGGTGCTGGTTATCGGCCTCGCGGCGATCATCTGGGCGCTACGCCATCCGCCCCGTCCGGAACTGTACCGCATGCCCGACGAGCCCCAGCCCGTGCCGCCCGCAGTCACGACCGTGCCGGTGCCGGCGCGCTGAGGGTCGGCGACGCGCTGACGCTGCGAGCCGAGCGACACCGAGGGGCAGAACGAGATGAGCTGTGCCGGGAGGCACCGCTCATCTGAGTCATCGCCATCATCGATCTCATCGATGACGTCGACGTCAGGTGCGATAGGTCTCGAGCCAGCCGTACAAGGCGTCGCCCGGGCACTCGCTCGAGCCGAGCTGGCGATGGCCGTAGACGCGGTGGTCGGAGATCTTGTAGCGCAGGCGCTGGTCGGTGAGGAAGGCGTCGACCGTCGCCAGCTGGCGCGGATTGGGCAGCTGGTGCATGAAGTCGCCGATCACCGAGATGCCGAGATTGTGCTCGTTGTTGCTGCGCACGTGCGCGCCCTGGTATTGGACCGGGCGTCCCTCATAGACGCGCCCGCCGGTGCCGACCAGGTAGTGGTAGCCGATCGCCGCCCAGCCCTTGGTGGCCTGGTGGTAGTGCTCGATGCGGCGCAGCACCTCGACCTCGGGAACGCCTTCCAGGCCAGCATGCTCGCCGGTGTGGTGGATGGTGATGCGCGACACGCCGTTCATCGGCAGGTTGTTGCCGCGCACCGCGGAGACCGCCCACTGCTCCCGGTGCACCAGGACGTAATGGCCGTGCGGCGTGTCGACGTCGTCGCCATCCGGCAGCGGCCGCTGCGGGAGATCGAGGCTCGCGACCGGGTCGGCACCGATCTGGGTGGCGCCCGGCAGCCACAGGCGCTGGCCGCGCACCAGGTGGGCGCTGACCAGGCGGTTGGACTGGGCGATGACCTCGATCGGCACGTTGCTCATGCGCGCGACCCCGCTGAGCGAGTCGCCGGGCACCACTTCGTACCACATCCCCGGACCCGAACCGGGGGTCAGCGCATAGGAGGCGCTGCCCAGGTCGTAGGCCGGGATGGCCTCGCGTTCGGCCGGCGTCTCGCTCGGCGCGGAGGAGGTTGATGAGGAGTTCGAGGGGCGATTTGCGCAACCGCTGGCCAACAACACGGCGCCGCCAATCAACAACTGCCGGCGGGTCAGAGCGTCTGTCATGCGCAGAGATTGCACAATCCCAACGAATATGCAATCCCGCACTGGCAGTGCAGCCGGGAAAATGCCCGACTTCGCCTGGGAAACCCCTGCTCGCCCGGAGACTGCCGGCGCGCCGGCGCGCCGGCAGTCTCGCCAGCGCTGGCGACGGCGCTCTCGACAGCCGCTAAAAGAAGAGCTGCTGCTGCAGCCGCCAGATGCCGGCGCGCGCCGCGCCGGAGCTCGCAGTCCAGCGCGAATAGGCCAGCTGCAGTTTGTTGGCGTGGCCCTTGAGGTAGAGATTGATGCCCAGGTCGTACTGCTTGCCCGAGTCGCCCCAGTCGGAATCGGGCTGGGGATTGTAGGTACCGCCGTTGTAGTTCGGCGGCGGACTGCCGGCGGGGGCGTCGAAGGTGATCTCGCTCCAGCGGCCGCACTCCTCGAACACCATCTGCCCGAGCTGAGTGGCATAGCCGGCCTGGACGATCAGCACGCGCTGGTGGTTCTCGCTGCTCGGCCCGGCCCCGCCGCCATTGGAGGCCTGGTCGAGGTTCAGGTAGCGGGCCTCCAGCAGCACGCTCAGGCCGTCCAGGTGGCCCAGACCCTCGAAACCATAGCCTTCCTTGCGGATCGTGTAGCCCGGCAGGCTCTGATCGCGGTCATCGACCCCATAATCGCCGGTCAGCAGGATGCCCTCGCCGGGCGCCCCGGCGTAGCTCTCCTGGTAGGCCGGCTTGGCCCCATCCAGGGGCGAGAACTCGAGGCGCACCGAGTAGAAGAAGCCATCGGCGTTGCTGGCGTTCTCCACCGGCTTGTTCGGATCCAGGCTCTGGCGCAGGTCGATGCCGAAGTCGGCGTCCGGGGTCGCGAGGTGGTAGCCCACGCCGATGCCGCGCACCGTCATGAGCGCGGCGCTGGCGCGTTCGGAGGGGAAGAGGAAGTACGGCGCGGCCGAGTCGGCGCGGTTGAAGAAGGCGTCATTGAGCCCGGCATTGATCGTCTGGGTGGCCTCCCCGGACGAGAAGTCGCGCGCCAGCCAGGCATAGTAGATGCCGACGTTCTGAGTCTCCTGGTAACCTTGCAGATCGATCAGATCGGCGTCCAGGGTGAGATTGAAACGATAATCCTGATCGTAGGTGCCGGCCACGCCGAGGCGGGCACGGCGCAGGCTCCAGTCGATGTCGTCCGAATTGCCCGGCCGGGCCCGCACCACGTCCCACTCCGTGCCATCGGCAGCGGTGGCGTCGGCGCGCTCGGCTCGCGCCTGCTCGAGGATGCCGAGGTCGAGACGGACATCGTCATCGGCAACCATCACCGTCGCCCCGGACAGCCAGGCACCGCACGCCGTCAGGGGCGCGAGGCGCAAGGCGGTGCGCAGCCCCGCCGCAAGCCGGCTCCCTGTCAGGCGCAGAGACAGACGTCGCGCAGCCTCAGATCCCGCGCTCAGGGCGGGCAGGAACCCTCGGGTCACTTGACCTCGACGCGCTTGCCGTTGTCGTAGCGGTAGAGCTTGCCGGCGACTTCACCGCTGCAGGCCGAGTGCGAACCGTCGCAGAAAGGCTTGTCCTGGGACAAGCCGCACATGCAGATCCACTTGCTCTCCTCTCCGACTTTGACTTCGACGGGACCTTCCTGATCCATTTTCACGAGACGGGCCATGGAGCGCTCCTGGGGTGACGTAGCGGCGCTGATCCTGAGAGGCGTCGGGCGCAGCGCAATCACTGCCTCAGGCGCTGACCAGACGCCGTGGCGCTGACCGAGGTGGGACAAAGCGCGGTGAGGCTGGCAGCCCGGCTGAAGCGCGACGCCGGCCGGGATGCGACGCCCGCTACATCACCGTCAGGGGCAGGACCTTGACCTGGAAGATCTCGGTGTTCAGCGTGGTCGAGATCTGCGGAATGAGGTGGTTCGGATCGATGGTCAGGACGTAGGAGTAGATCCCCGACTGCTGGTTGTCGGTGTAGTAGATCGAGATCGGCACATGCGCGGTCAAAAGCGGCACGACCGAACTGACCACGGTGATGTTGTTGCGGGTGACCGTGTACTGGACGTTGGTGATGACGCTCTGCTGCTCGTCGGCGTTCTCGATCCCGAAGTTGACCACGTAGTTCTGGCCCGCGACCGGGACCAGGGGCGTGACGATCGGCGACTCGAAGAAGGTCAGCAGCACGGTGTTGCTGGGCGTGCCCCCGCAGCTGCTCAGCCACAGTCCCATGACCGCCATGACCATCAGGGCCAGGAGCCGGGCGAGGCGGACGCGACGCGGGTTGATGGAGGTCAGCCGCGGCGACGACACGACGGCACGGCGACGGACGGACATGCGCGCCAGTAAGCGCATCTGGCACCTCATTGCAAGGCTGGGCGCCCGACCCAGGGCCAGGTGCGAGCAGCCTACGACGCGAAAACGGTGGCGGAGTCTGGCGGATTCGAACCGCCGGTGGGATTTTACTCCCACGGATCATTAGCAATGACCTGGATTAAGCCGCTCTCCCAAGACTCCCGATATCTGCGCGCACCCTAAAATCACGGTCAGGGGGGTCAAGTCCTGCTAGGCCTCGGTGTGGCGCGGCCGGCCATGCTCCCACAGCTCGCCGCCGAGCACGACTAGGCTGACCGCCTGATCGTGCGCATCCCGCGGCAGGTCTCCCGCGCGCTGGCAGGCGAAGCCGATGCCGATGCTCGGACCCCGGTGGCTGGGCAGGTAGCGGTCGTAATAGCCACCCCCCTGGCCGAGCCGGCCGCCAGCCACGGTGAAGGCCAGCCCCGGGACCAGCAGCACGGCGCTCTCCGGCATACCCAGGGCCGCCTCCGCCTCCGGCTCGAGCAGGCCGTGCCGGCCGCGCACCAGCTGCGCGGCGCTGCCCACCACATGCCAGCTCAGCAGGCCCCCCGGGAGGCTGCGCGGCAGGTACAGCATGCCCCCCTGCGCCCACCACCAGCGGTGCAGCTCGCCGAGATCGAGTTCAGGCCCGTTCGCCCAGTAACTGCCCAGCGCGGGCGCGGCGGGCGCGCCCTGGGCGCCGAGCTCGGTCAGCAGGCGCTGCAGCACCGCCACCGTAGCCGCGGTCTCGCGCGCGCGCACCATCGGCGCCAGACCCAGGCGCACGGCCTGGTAGGAACGGCGCAGCGCGGCCTTGGGCTCACCGCTCATCGCTCACCACGCCTGGTGCAGATGCTCGCCCGGGGCCAGGCTGAAGGCCACGCGGCGTCCCGGAGGGCCATGCAGGAAGCCGGCGAGCGCGACATCCCGGCAGTTGAGCACCAGGACCGCTTCCGGCCAGCAGAAGAGCATCAGACCCGCACCGCCCTGCAGCCGGCAGCCGCCATGCCCAGCCACGAAACGCCGCGCTGGGCGCAGCTGGATGCTGGAGAGCGTGCGCAGGATCCCGGGCCCAGGCAGGAGCAGCACGGCATCGGCATCGACACCAGGATCCGTATCCGCACGCACCATGTCCGGGCCATCGCCGCGCACCTCCACCCCCCACCGCAGTGGGCCGGCCGGGGCCAGGGGGATGCCGATCCAGGCCAGTGCCGCCCGCCAGGGCCCAGGCACGGACTCCGCCACCAAGCCGATCAAGCCGTCGCGGGGGAAGCCCCGCGCCCAGGTGCGCTCACGCGCCGCCAGCTCCGGCGCCACCTCCGGCGCGGCTGGCCAGCCGAGCAGGTGCTCCTGCAGCACGGCGCCGCGCAGCTCGGCGAGCCGCGCGGAGGTCATGGGTGGATGCGGGATCGCCACGCCACGAGTCTCGCCGAGGCGCGCCGCCGGCAACCAGCCGCCAGGGCGTCGTCCGGGCCGCCGAGCAGTGAGGATTCCCCACCGGTGCCCTGGCGGTGGAGTCCCCAGCGGTAGCGTCGAGCGCGCTATGACGGGTCTGCTGCCACTGATCTTCGCGCTGGCCATCCTCGACTCGTCCCGCCCCAAGGTCTTCAGCAGCGTGCCGCTGCATGCCTGGAGCTGGTGGCTCGGGCTGTTCGCCATCTCGCTGGCGGTGTGGCTGGTTGTGTGCGAGACGGTGACGCGGGTGCTGCTGCGCAGCCACCGCCGCCACTGGGTCGAGCAGTGGGACCTGCTGGCGCATGCCCTGATGCTCGGCTACCTGGCCCTGATCTGCTACCGCTTCGGCTGGACCTCGCGCGTCCAGGCCTACACCCCGGCGATCCTGCCGTGGCTGGGCCTGCAGGCGGTGCACTGGTGGATCCTGGCCTTCGGCCTGCGCCCACGCGCCGAACTCACCGGCTGGACGCGCGCCGGCATGATCCGTCAGCAGATCCGCTTCGGGATGATGCCGATCCTGCTCATCCA
>Ga0302314_10011485_pt1 | contig 15439 bp, 15 predicted proteins | sample III_Palsa_N2_3_FD_200533 | JGI IMG/M metagenome (GOLD analysis project Ga0302314, IMG submission 200533) | Peat permafrost microbial communities from Stordalen Mire near Abisko, Sweden - III_Palsa_N2_3 | ecosystem: Environmental > Terrestrial > Soil > Palsa > Peat permafrost | place: Sweden...
GCAGATCGGTGTGCTCGCGCAGCGGCACCTGGATGTTCTGGGCCACGGTCTGGCCGCTGAAGAGGGCGCCATCCTGGAACAGCACGCCCCAGCGCCGCTGCACCTGGTGCAGGGCATCGCCCTGCAACCGGCTCATGTCGTGGCCGAGCACTTCGATGCGCCCGGCGGCCGCGTGGTTCAGGCCGATGATGGTGCGCAGCAGCACCGATTTGCCGGCGCCCGAGCCGCCGACGACACCCAGCACCTCGCCGCGCCGGACTTCAAGATCGATATGGTCATGCAGCACCCGGCCGCCGAGCCGCGTCACCAGCCCGTCGACCTTGATGGCGATATCGGAGGGTTCGGTGCTCATATGTCCAAAAGATCGAACATGATGGAGAACAGGGCGTCGGCGATGATCACGAGAAAGATCGAGGCGACCACCGATTGCGTGGTCATGCGGCCGACGCTGCCGGCGTTGCGCTCGACCTTGAGCCCCTCGAAACAGCCGACCAGCGCGATGATGAAGGCGAAGACCGGCGCCTTGATCATACCGACCCAGAAGGTCCAGTCGGTGAGCGCGCTCTGCAGCTGGCGCAGGAAGGCCGGGATGGTGATGCCCAAATCGAAATAGCTCATGATGGCGCCGCCGGTCAGCCCCATGACATTGGCGTAGAAGGTCAGGAGCGGCAGGGCGATGACCAGGCCGATGACGCGCGGCAGCACCAGCACCTCGACCGTGTTCATGCCCAGCGTCTCGAGCGCATCAATCTCCTCATTGACCTTCATGGTGCCGATCTGGGCGGTGAAGGCCGAGCCGGAGCGGCCGGCGACAATGATCGCCGCCATCAGCCCGCCGATCTCGCGCAGGATCGAGACGGCGAGCAAATTGACGGTGAAGACCTCGGCGCCGAATTTGCGCAGCTGATCGGCACCCTGGAACGCGAAGACGACGCCGATCAGGAAGGACAGCAGGCCCAGGATCGGCAGCGCATTGAGCCCGGTCTCTTCGAGCTGATGAATGAGTGCTGCCACGCGCAGCCGGCGCGGATGCAGGATCGTGGCCATGGTCTCGTAGACGACGCCACCGAAGAATTCGAGCAGCTCGAAACCCCAATGCCCCATGCCGACCACGCCGCGGCCGATGCGTTCGAGCAGCCAGGCAAAGCTGTGATGCTGCGGCAGCTCGACCGGCGGCGCCGTGCAATCCTGGCGGAGAGTGTGGACGAGCGGCTGAAACGCGTCCGGCACATTGACGATCGTGACGGCCAGACCCTGCGCTTCGAGGCTGCGCTGGGTGCGCAGCAGCAGCCAGGCTCCGACCGTATCCAACCGGTTGATACCGCCATAATCGATCTCGGCGCGCTGGCAGCCCTTGGTCTCCAGCGCCCGCAACGACGGGTCGAGCCGGCGCGCCTCGGCCAGCACCCAATGGCCGCCCAAGCTCAACCGGAGTGACCCGCCCTCGCGCCCGGTATCGAACCAGGCGGCGGTATCGGGGTGAGGCGAAGCGAGCGAGAGAGCCATGTCGCCGCGGACTGTACACGAGCGATTGCCGCCGATGCCACGCCTACGAATGCGTGAAACCGGGAAAAAACGCTAGAAGCGCCAGACAGACCCGCTAGATTGCGCCCCGGCCACCGGCTCGGCGCTGCGCCGGCCGGTTTTGCCGGGCCGGTTTGCGGCCCAGACACATGGAAGGGGGCAGGACGGTACCCGCCTGCCCGGGAGAATGCGGACGACATGAACATCAAGGACCACATCCGTTCGCTGCCGGATTTCCCCAAGCCGGGTATCCTGTTCTACGACATCTCGACCCTGCTGGCCCATGCCGCGGCCTGGCGCGAGACGATCCGGCAGCTGACCGAGACGCTGGCCCCGGCCAAGCCCGACCTGCTGGTCGGCATCGAATCGCGCGGCTTCCTGGTCGCGGCCCCGCTGGCGCTGGCGCTCGGCTGCGGCTTCGTCATGGTCAGGAAGCGCGGCAAGCTGCCGGGGGCGACCGTGCCCTTCACCTATGATCTGGAATACGGCACCGACACGATCGAGATCCAGGCCGACGCGATCGGCCAGGGCCAGCGCGTCATCGTGCTCGACGATCTGCTGGCCACCGGCGGCACCTTGGCGGCGGCGATCGCCCTATGCCGCCAGGTCGGCGCCGAGGTGGTGGGCGCTGCCAGCATCATCGAACTGAGCTTCCTCGGCGGCCGCGGCCGGCTCGATGTGCCGTTCGAGTCCGTCGTGGCCTACGATTCATGAGCGCGCGCCGCCTCTGGCCGGCGGTCGCGGCGGCGCTCGGCCTCGGCAGCGCCGCGCTGGCCGCGAGCCCGCCCTCGCCCGACCGGATCGCCGCCGACATCCAGGTCCAGGGCGCCGAGGCCGTGGTCCAGCGCCTGTTCAAGCACGGCGACTACGACCGCGTGCTGGGGCGGATCGATTCGGGAGCATCCGACTGGGTGGCGCTCGCCCCGAAACTGGCCCCGGGAACGGATGCCGGAACGGCCGAAGCCCTGCCGATCGCGCTCGCCTTCGCCCTGCCGAAGAACCCCGCCGCCGTGCTCGCGGTGCTCGACCCCCAAAGCGAGATCCTGGCGCCCGACAGCGTGTGCGGCGTGCCCTTCATCGAGGATACGGTCAAGGACATCCCCGGCTATATAAAGCGCGCGCGGGCGGCGGTGTCGAAGGTCGCCGATCCGGGTTTGCAGGCGATGAAGACGGCCTGCCTGGCGGCGTTGAAGCCGCAACCGTGACCGGCGCGGCACGGCACGGCCACAATCCTGGAGTCGCGATCGTGGTAGATCCATAAACGGCTCGCCAGCACGCCCCTGCCCGATTGCACGATCAAGGGTACAACCCCGAATTTCCCGCTCTCGTCAGGCGACGGCGCGCTCGGGCCTTGCGATGAGCAAGTCTGCCGGGACGCCGTAGGTCTCGTGCATGCGCCGGATCTGCGGCAGGCTGAAGCCCTTCTTTCCGGCCAGGATCTCCGAAACACGCGCGACGGCACCGTCGCCCAGGATCGGCCGCATATCGGCCGGTGAGAGATCGTGCTGATCCATTACATAGGCAAGAATGTCGGCCGGCGTTGCCCGCTCGACCGGCCAGTGCTCGGCCTCGTAGGCGGCCAGGATCATTGCCTGCGCCCGCAGGCGGGCACCTTCAGTCGGATCCTCGGTGGTGCCGAGAGCGGCAATGATCGCCCGTGCCTCGGCGAGATCCTCTTCATTCTCGATGATGACGATTTCGGTTCGCATCAAATCGTCTCCGCATTGATGGCGTCGTATTCTCTGTGGCCACCGAAGAAGCGGATTTCACCCCGATTTCTAAAGTAGTACGGAAAAGGGTGCGATTCCGTAAATCCTCGCAGAAACTAACGCCGTGGACGCCTAGAATCGTGACCAGTCCAGGAGCTTCTACCCTGGAACCGGAGCCGGCAGACTGCCAAAGTGGCTGCATAATCAGGATGGGATCGAAGCATATGCGGCGGCTCTCGCAAACCGTGATCGGCTTGATCTTCAGCTTCGGCGCGGCCTTGGCCCAAGCCGACACCCCTCCGGCACTGCCGTCTGAATCGCCGCCGGTGATCATTTCGGTCGATGCCGACAGCAACTATTTCGTCAATGACGATGCCGTAGAAAGCATCGCCGCCTTGCATAGCGCGATCGTCGCCGCCACGGCGCGTCCGGTCATGCCCCGTTTTTACCTCTGGAGCGACGAGGATAATCGCGCGGGCTAACTATATTCGGCCTTCGTCGCTCTGAAAGGAACGAAGGTCCCGGTCTTGCGGCTGATCGCCGAACCGCTCAGTACAGATCCGTTGCACCGTGAGCAGGCCATGGCCCGCGCTCTTTCCGTCGGGATAGGGTCCGAGCCGCAGAAAGTGCTTAGAACGCGTGCGAAGGCTGTAAAAGTGCTCCTCGACTTCGACGGCTCTCTCTACTGGCAGCGTGGGACAGCCCTGCCTCGGGTCGACTTCGAAGCCAGACTGTCCACCTTCAAGTTGCACAAGGACTCCCGTCAGCGGCAGCTGCTCCTGAGCCCGTTCGTGCTATGGTGCGACGTCCTCGACGCGATCACCGATTTCAGCGAGTCGGGCGTCCAAGGGCTTCTTATGCGCGGCGGACCGGGCCCCAGACGCGGATTCTCTTTTCCATTGCTGCCCGATGAGGCTGGGCCGGAGAGCATTGCTGGAGCCCTGGTGTTGATCGACGCCGTTTTCGAAGGATCGAGAGGACCGACGGAGACCTCGCACGATGAATGGTGTGTCGCCAAGACCGCCGCTTATCTCCGACTGACGCACGCCGCGGCGTCCGGCTGTCGCGCACAAGAGAAGTAAACCGACGAACGGCAATCCATGATTGGAGCTTGGACGGAGCAGTGGCCGGGGCGGCCGCCCAATATAATGCGCCGGCCGGAGAAAGTACGAGCTCGGGGACGAAGACCATGGTGGACGAAGCAAAGGCGATCCAGCGCACTCTGGGCGGCCCGGTCACTCGCGCGCGAATTTCAGCGGGTCTCGCGGCACTTGGCGTGCAGGCCGGCGACCGGCTGCTGGTCCACGCTTCGCTCTCCGCCTTCGGCTTCGTGGCCGGTGGCGCGCAGGCTGTTGTAGAGGCGTTGAAAGCGTCGGTCGGGGCCACTGGCCTTCTGGTCATGCCAGCCTTTACCACGCATTTGTCGGATCCCGTCAACTGGCAGGCGCCGCCAGTACCGCCCAATTGGTGGATGGCGATCCGGTCCGAGACGCCCGCCTTCGATCCCGCCATCTCTCCGAGTCGCCGCATCGGCGCGATCAGCGAGCTGATGCGCACAAGTCCCGGGACGGTCCGCGGTCCGCATCCACACCTGTCCTTCGTGGCTTGGGGGTTGGGCGCCGATGGCGTGGTGGCACCCCATCCTGTCGATACCTCCCTGGGGGATGGCTCGCCGCTTCAGCGTCTCTATGACATCGACGCAAAGGTCTTGTTCCTGGGTACGCGGTATGCGACCTGCACCGCCTTCCATCTCGGTGAGCACAGGGCCGGTGTCGTGCGGTTCAGGCCCGAGGGCGCGCCCATGAAGATCGACGGCGCGCGGTCCTGGGTGGCGTTCGAAGGCCCCGACTACGACACCGATCCGTTCGATGCCATGGGAGCGAGCTTCGAGGCGCTGGGCGGCGTCACAGACGTCCAGATCGGAGCGGCGGAGTGCCGCCTGTTCCCGCTGCGGGCCGCCGCGGACTTCGCCGAAGAATGGGCGAATATCTCTGAGCGCTGAAGGGGAGTCTCGGGCTGGGCGGACGAGCCGGTCAGTGCTGCCGGAGCAGGAATTCCTGCCGCGCGAAGGCGCGGGATCGCGCCAGCCGCTCGCGTACGGTCAGGATATGGCCCGGCCGCGGCGGCCGCAGCAGGTCTTGCGGCGGATATCCGCGCGCGAGCAGGCGATCGAAATCGCCGCCATCCAGCTCCCAGTTTCGCGTCGGCCCGCTGTCGAGGTGGATGAAGTGCGAGCGCGGATACCAGCCGACTCCGCCCCGCTGCATCGCGAGCGCCGCCTGCTGCACGCCGCCGAGATGGCTGTCGAAGGTGACGTCGATCGCCCGGCCATAGAGATGCTGGCTTTGCTCGGCAACCCCGAAAGTGGTGGCCCTGAGCCGGTCATTGGTCTCGCGCGTTCGGTAGGCCGAAAGCACGGTGGCACTGCTCTGACTGGTCGCTGCCATGACGTCGGCCAGAAAATCCAGCATGCCGATATCGACCGGGCCGGTCTTGTCGACGTGAAAATCGCGCAGAAAGATGGCGAGGTCGGAAACCGCGCTGGGCAGCGGCCCGGTCGCGTCGCGATAGGGGCCGTCGAAACTCTCGCCGGTATGGGCACTTTTGAGCGTCAGGCGGCGCTCGCCGGCCGGGAGGGCAAACGCAGTGTTGCGCAGGAGGATACAGACCCCGGTCGCCAGCAGGAGGTCGCGCCGCCGCAGGGTGGCCCTGTTTCTCAATAAGGAATCGGCTGCCATGCTGGAGATGTGGGCCGCACGTACCCGCCACGCAAGACCCTGGCGGCCGGCCGCCGGCGCGCTTCAGTGCGCCCTTCGGCCAGCGCGCCTCAGAGCCGGACCCGGTTCTCGGCGGTCCGGGTCCAGGCCGTGTCGCGGTTATATTGTTCGATCGGCACGATGCCGACGCCGTCGCGGACCGAGATGATGCCGTCGCAGCTGCTGCCGTCGAAGCTGAAAGGCAGGCTGATGCGCTCGTATTCCACAGTTTCGAGCATGCGGTTGGGCATCTCGGTGCGCATATGGAGGATGACCCGGCTCTCGACGACATCGAGCAGCAAGGTTCGCAGTTCCGTCACCAGGACAGGCGGGAAGACCTCATCGAGAGTCTTGCCCTTGATGTTGTGGCCGAAGAAATACCGGGTCTCGTTGCCGCAAAGCCGGCCGCGCAGGACGCCGCCCGGCTCGACCTGCCAGACCGAGATCAGCGGTAGCGCCGGGGCAAAGCGGGTGGCGTCGATGTCGCGCCAGACCGGGACCCGCCGATCGCCCCGCGCGACGCGCCAGTGGTCGAACAGGCTGCGGACAATGGGCGATCTGATCTCGATCGCCAGCTGTTCCAGATCCACCGCGCGCTTCTCCCGTCGAGTCGTTCCTAGAGCGGATCCGCTCTAGACTCAAATAGGTAGAGACCGATTCCGCGATCCGACCGATTCGGTCTGATCGCATCGGGCTCCAGCCGATAGCAATCGCCCTGAGCCCGATGGAAGAATCCACGCCCGGGCAAAGACCGTGCAGGCATCGTACCGGAAATTACCGGCACCCGACCGGCCGGCCGCAATAGTCCTCAATGACTCGCAACAATCATAGCACAGCAGGATTGACGAATCGTTGTAGTTGTAGCGGCCCGGCCATTGCGAAAACTCGGCTCGACTGATATCCTGTAAGGGTTAGGGGAAGCGGGGGTGAATTTGTCCGATTGGGATGGGGTGCGGCACCCTGCCGGGCGCGGTGATCGAGCGACCGGAACCAGGGCAGACGGTAACCGGTCGGGGCGGAGCCGGGTGCGGCACGCCCGGCAGCGTAATTTCCGGCCGCTGCTCGGCGCCGTCATCCTGCTCGCCGCCTTGTCTGCCTGCTCCTCCAGCCCGACACACCGCGCCGCACCCCCGGCTACAGCCGAGCAGGTCCGCGACTATGCGCCGCCCGGCTCGCCCGACGACCCCTGGGGCCCCTATATCCACGAGGCGTCGACGCGCTACGAGTTTCCGGAACCCTATATCCGCGCCGTGATGCGCCAGGAATCCGGCGGCCAGGAATTCCGCAACGGCTCGCTCGTGACCTCGCCGGCCGGCGCCATCGGTCTGATGCAGGTAATGCCCGAGACCTATGCGGCGCTGCGCGACCGCTACGGGCTCGGCCCTGATCCCTATTATCCGCGCGACAATATCCTGGCCGGCACGGCCTATCTGAAAGAACTCTACGATCGCTTCGGCTCGCCGGGCTTCCTCGCCGCCTATAATGCCGGGCCGCAGCGCATGAGCGACCATCTGGCGACCGGCCGGCCGCTGCCGGCCGAGACCGTCAACTATGTCGCCGCGATCGGGCCGCGCATCGGCGCCGCCGGCAGCGTGCCCGGTGGAACGCGGCCGGGCTACGCCGTCGCGTCATCGAGCGCGTCCGATGCGCTCAACCGCCAGGCGCTCGCCGCCGCCACCGGCGGCCATGGCGGCGCGCCGCTCGCTGTGCCACCGCCGGCCAGCCCGGCGCCAGCACCGCCACCCCGCTACGCTGCGGCACCCGCCGCCGTACCGGTCGTCGTCGCCGCCCTCGCCTCCAACGGCGGTAGCTGGGGCATCCAGGTCGGCGCCTTCTCAACCCAGGCCACGGCCCAGGCCGCCGCCGACAATGTCCGCGCGCGCGCCCATGGCCAGCTCGACACCGCGCGCACCGTGGTCCCGGTCACGACCCGGCCCGACGGCGCCATCCTCTACCGCGCCCGGCTGCTCGGGATTTCGGCCGATGCCGCCAGCGATGTCTGCAACAGCCTGGCGCGCGACCAGGTCAGCTGTATCGTCGTCACCGAGGATCACGTCTAGAACCCGATGCGATCAGAGCGGATCGGGCGAGGGGGATCGAACATGCCGAGTTTTGTCCGTGCTGCCCTGCTGAGCGTCACATGCTTCTTCCTGTCCGCCACGGCGGCGCGGGCGCAGATCACGACGCCGGTCGATCTCGGCTCCAATCAAGCAAGCGGCGCTATCGCGACGAGCCTCGCCGTCACGACGGCGGCCAATGTGCCGGCCGGCGGCAGCATCATCGTCATCGCAGCTGCGTCGACGATCTTCGGCCCCCAGGCCACTGGCGCCACCTGCACGGACAGCGCCGGCAACACCTACGCGACCGACGTGACGGAAAGTCAGGGAATCGGTTATGTGACCACCATCTGCTCGACCCATTCGATTGCGGCCCCGCTCGATACTGGTGCCGCGATCACGATCAGCTGGACGGGGACGGCACCGAACGGGCAGCTGTATCTCGCGCATGCCTACGCCGTTACCGGCCTCGCGGGCGCCGCACTCGACCAGACGGCGTCGACGGCCGGCACCGGTCCATCGGCATCGAGCGGGGCTACCGCAACGACCGCGCAGGCGAATGAGCTGCTGTTCGCCACGTTCATGGACACAGGCTCAACGGTCGCGACGGCGGGCTTCAGCCCAGGCACGAATGGCACCGCCAATAATTGCGCTGCCGGCCCGTCCTATACCTCGCTGGGCGGGGTCGACAGCGGCAACCCGCCCTCTCTCTTCGGCGCGTTCTGCATCGTCTCCGCGACCGGCGCCTACTCGGCCAATGCCGCGCTCAATGGCAACCCCTTCTGGCAGGCGGCGCTCGTGACCTACAAGGCCGCGCCGCCCGCCGTGACCTTCACCATGGCGTTCGGGACGCCCAGCATCTCGCAATCCGCGACGACCTCGCTGAGTTTCAATCTAGCCAATCCGGGCGCACCGGCCACCGACGACTCCTTCACGGATGAGCTGCCTTCCGGCCTGGTCGTGGCCACGCCCAACGGGCTGACCGGCGGGGCGAATTGCGGCCCCGCGACCATCACGGCCGTTGCGGGCGCCACGAGTGTGAGCCTGTCGGGGGCGACGATCGGCACCGGGGTCCCGTGCAATTTCTCGGTCAACGTGACCGCGACCACCATGGGCGTGAAGACCAATGTCGCCACCGAATCCTTCAGCAGCAGCACGGCGACCGCGACATTGACGGTCGGGCCGGTCGCGCCGACGCTGAGCCAATGGGCGCTGTTGCTGTTCGGCCTGCTGCTCGCCGGTGCCGGCATCGGGTCGTCCGTCGGCGCGCGGCGTGAGGATCGCGAAAATCGTCCGTGCGGCCCTTCGACAGCCCGATCATCTCCGCCCCAGTACAGAAGCTTCCCCATGGCAGACCGGGGCCCTGCCCTCTTTTCCTAGCCTTCGCCCTGTGATCCAGTAGGATCCGTTGCGGCCGCCGCCCGGCGGCGCCCATGAGGCGAATATGAGCAAGGCCTTCACCAAGGAAACCGAGATCGAGGCCGAAGACGGCATCGACGACCCCAATCCGCTGCCGGCTGGGGTCAAGAACTACATGACGCCGGAGGGGTTCCAGCAGCTGCGCGACGAGTTGCGCCAGCTCAGCCGGGTCGAGCGGCCGAAAGTGGTCGAAATCGTGTCCTGGGCCGCCGGCAATGGCGACCGCTCCGAGAATGGCGACTATCTCTACGGCAAGAAGCGGCTGCGCGAGATCGACCGCCGCATCCGCTACCTGACCAAGCAGCTGGAGAGCGCCGAGGTCGTCGATCCGGCGCAGCGCAAGACGCACGATCAGGTGTTTTTCGGGGCGACCGTGACCTATGTCAATGACCAGGGCCAGGAGCGGACAATCACCATCGTCGGCGTCGACGAAGCCGATGTCGACCGCGGCCAGGTCAGCTGGATCTCGCCGATCGCGCGCGCACTGCTCAAGGCGCGCGAAGGCGACACGGTGGAGTTGCGCAGCCCGACCGGATCGGAGCCGATCGAGGTTCTCGCCATTCGCTATGAGAGCGCCGGAGCGGCCCAGCGTTAACGGTTAATTCGCTGTGTTCTCGCTAATGCTGGCGCCAGGCTGCCGAAACCGGCGGTGGTGCAGAGGCCGTTATGGACGTCAGGACGCTCTATCTCGCCAGCACACTGCTAACGGTCTTCCTGACCGTCGGGATGTTGTGCCTGGCCTGGGGGCGGCCGCATAACCGCTACATCCGGGCCTGGGCCCTGGGTGACGCCTTCAGCGCCGCCGGCCAGATCGCCATCGCCTTTCGTGGCACGATCGTGCCGGAATGGCTCTCCGTCACGACGACGACGCCCCTGCTGTTCTTCTCCGCCTATATCAGCCTGCGCGGGTTCCAGTATTTTTTCGGCAACCGGCGCTTCGCCCGGCTGGCCGCGACGCTCACGATTGCCGGGACACTCGGCTTCTGGGGCCTCTATCTCGCTGGTGCCGCACTGCCGAGCCGCGTCATCGCCTTCTCCGCCGTCGAGGCGCTGCTGGTCGGGCTGCTCGCGATCTGCGTCCTGTGGCACTCGCGGCCGGAGCTGCGCTGGCCGCTGCGGCTCGCCGGCCTCGCCTTCGGCACCGATGCGACGCTGCTGGCGCTGCGCGCCATCGCGACGGCAATCTGGCCGACGATGCCGGGGATCGAGGGCAATCACGCCGGCGAGGCCGCCTTCCTGCTGTTCTTCGGCCTGTCCTATATCGCCACGAATTATGCCTTCATCTGGCTGATCATCGCCGACGACGCGGCCCGGCATCTCGACGAGCAGCGCCGGCTGCTGACCGAGGTCGAGGCGACGCGCGCGGCGCTCGAACTCCAGGCCGGCGATCTGCGCGCCGCCAAATCCGAGGCCGAGGCGGCGAGTGCTACCAAATCCATCTTCCTGGCGACGATGAGCCATGAGATCCGCACGCCGTTGAACGGCGTCATCGGCTTCGCCGATCTGCTGCTGCAATCGTCCTTGACCGAGGAGCAACGGCGCTACGTGCTGCTGCAGCGCGATGCCGGCACCGGGCTCCTGGCGGTGATCAACGACATCCTGGAATTTTCCAAGCTCGAAGCCGGCAAATTCGTGATCGAGCCGATCGATGTCGACTTCCCGGCGCTGATGAAGAGCTGCGTGGCCCTGTTCCTGCCGGCCGCACAGGACAAGCTCCTGACCCTCGCGGTCGAGATCGCGCCGGATGTGCCCGGCCGCGGCCGTCTCGACGGCTACCGGCTGCGCCAGGCGGTCACCAATCTGGTGAGCAACGCCATCAAATTCACTCGCAGCGGCAGCGTGACCCTGCATGTCGAGGGACTTGCCGGCGACGCCGCCCCGCTGCTGCGGATCGAGGTGCGCGACACCGGCATCGGCATCCCGGCCGACAAGCTGGACAAGCTGTTCCAGCATTTCAGCCAGATCGATGGCTCGATCTCGCGGGAATATGGCGGCACCGGCCTCGGCCTCGCGATCAGCCGGCGCATCATCGCCCTCATGGGCGGATCGCTCGGCGTCGCCAGCGAGCTCGGGGTCGGCTCGATTTTCTGGATCGAAGTGCCGTACCAGCCGGCCCTGCTGCAGCGGATCGAAGCGCAAGACACCGAGACCAGCACCGAACAGGGTCCGCGGATGAACATCCTGGTGGCCGAAGACGTGCTGCCCAACCAGATCATGATCGAGATCCTGCTGAACAAGGCCGGGCATCGGGCGACGATCGTCGAGAATGGCGCCGCCGCCGTCGATGCCGTCAAGGGCGGCGGCTACGATCTGGTCCTGATGGATTTGCAGATGCCGATCATGGATGGGCTCGAAGCGGCCCGCGTGATCCGCGCCCTGCCCGGTGCCGCCGGCCGGATCCCGATCATCGCGCTGACCGCCAATGTCATGCCCGACGAAATCGACGCCTGCCGCGCCGTCGGCATGCAGGCGCATCTGGCCAAGCCGATCGAACCGGACAAGCTGATGGCGCTCATCGACCGGGTCGGCGCCGAGGCGGTCGCGACCTGACCGAGGCCGTGCTTGCCGTCAGGACCGGCGCAGGAGCAGCGAGACCGTGCCCGCCGCCGGCGCCCGCAGCAGCAGGCTCTGGTTCGCTTCGTCCAGTGTCGCTTCGGCGCCCTCGATATCGAGGCTGTAGCCGTTGGGAAATTGCAGCGCCGGCACGAAGATCTCGGTCTCGCCGCCGGCCTCGGCCTGATAGGCGAAGCGGAATTCGCCCTTGGCGCGATCGAAGCGCATCGTCCGCGGCATGCCGGCGATCCGCCGAGCATAGGGCCGCACGAAGCCCGCCAGCGCCCGACCGCCATCATTGGGGGCATTGCCACCAGCCTGCTGGTCGCGGCTGAAGATCGAGAGATCCTCCTGGTTCCAGCCGTCACCGATCGCCTGGTCGTTGCGGTTGGAAGCGGTGTAGTTCCATTGCGTCGAGCCGATCAGCAGGCTGTCGAGCGCGTTGTACATGAGGTCGAGCGCGATGACATGGCGCTCCCAGGGTGCCTCGCCATGATCGCCCTCGGCCCAGGCCTTGTAGGCAGCACCATCGGCAAGATCGAAAGGGATGCCAAACTCGCCGATCACCGTCGGTGCACCACTGCCGCCATTGAGCGTGGCGGCGCTCGCCTTGATCCGGCCGAGCTGATGGGCATAGGCGCCCTCGATCGCCGCCGGCCCTTCCAGCATCTTGCCGGTGAAGGGGTTGTAGGAATTCGGATAGAGGAACAGCTTGGTCACCAGGGTCACGATATCGTACCAGTGGCTGGCATTGACCGAGCCGGACGGGGTATCGGCCGGAAAGTGCTGGCTGAAGCCGGCGCCTGGGTCGAGCTCGGCAAAGAGCAGCCAGTCCGGATTGATCGCCCGGATCCGCTCGGCCACGCGGGTGAAGAACCCGACCATGAAATCCTCGGCGATATCGAGCCGGTGCCCGGTGCGGCCGGCGAAGAAATCCTCGTCCAGCGCCTCGATGCCGTCTGCGGTCAGGCGATAGGCGCCGGCTGCCTCGAACGGGCAGGGCCGGCCGTCGAGCCAGATCGACACGCCATTCGGGTTGAGCCGCTCGGTGCGCACCGGCACGACCTTCATCTGATTGTAGTCGATGGCCAGGAACGGGACCTCGCGGCTAAGCCCCCGCGCCACCGCGAGCCCGTCCAGCGGCGACCAGGCGAGGCCGGGCCGGGCCTGGGCCGGCTCCGCCTCGCTCGCCTCGACATGGCGATAGCTGAGGCGTTTGCCGACATAGCCGGAGCCGGGCTCGTTCAAACTGTCGAAACCGATGACATGCGGCATATCCTTGAGCCGCCCGGCCACCGCCGCCATCGCACCCAGGTAATGGCCTTGCAGGTAATCCTGGACGTTCTGCCCCTCGATCCGGAAATCCGGGCAATAGGCCGCACCCGCGAAGAACAGCGTCCACATGATGCCATTGGCCGGGTATTTGTAATTCTGCGACCAGCTCATGGTCGGATAGGCGTCTTCCTGGCGCCCGCCGCGGGCGAAGTCGTATTTGTGCTGCATGATATGGGCGGCATCGGCGGCGTGGAACTTGGTGAAATCGAGCCCGACCGCCTCGAACAGCCAGGCGGGCGCGCCATCGCCGCCGGTCATGCGGCTCCAGACATCCTGGTGAAAATCGACGAAGACATAGAAGCCATAGGTCCCGGCCAGCCGGCACAATTCGGCGAAATAATCGAGATAGGCCTCGTCATAAAGGCCGGGCCCGGCATGCTCGACCGCTTCCCAGGTGGTCAGCAGGCGGAGGCAGTTGAAGCCCCAGCCGCGCAAGCGGCCGAAATGCTCGGCCGCCTCGTCGAGCGGAAACGGCCGCCCGATGAAGGACACGCTGCGATGATCGGCGAAATCGCTCGGAAGATGGGTGCCGCCATCGGGATAGGGGAATTTGCAATCGCCGCCGAGATTGACTCCGCGCAGCAGATGCCGGCAGCCGCTGTCATCGACGAACCATTCCCCCGCGATCCGCAGCCTCGGCAACGCCATCCAACCCTCCCGCCTTTGTCTTATGACGGCAGCGTAGCGGGTTTTCCCGAGGCCGGTAAGGCAGTTACCGGAGCAGGCTCAGATCACGTAATCGTAATCGGGCAGGCTCTGGTCCATCAGCAGCGCCGGCACCGATTCCCGGCACCAGCCGACCACGCGCGCGGGCACGCCGGCCACGGTGGCGCAGGGCGGGACATTGTGCAGCACGACGCTGCCGGCGCCGATCTTGGCGTTGCGACCGAGCGTGATATTGCCCAGCACCTTGGCGCCGGCGGAGAGCAGTACGCCGTCCTGGACCTTGGGATGGCGATCGCCGCGCTCCTTGCCGGTGCCGCCCAAGGTCACCTCATGCAGGATCGAGACGTCATTGCCGATCACCGAGGTCTCGCCGACGACCAGCCCGGTGCCGTGATCGATGAACACGCCACGGCCGACCGGCACGGCCGGATGAATATCGACCGCGAAGACTTCGGAGACCCGGCTTTGCAGGAAATGGGCGAGATCCTGCCGCTCGTTGCACCACAGGAAATGGCCGACGCGATGCCATTGCAGCGCATGGAAGCCCTTATAGTAGAGGAACGGCGTCAGATAGGTTTCCGAGGCCGGATCGCGCGTGCGCACCGCGGCGAGATCGGCCGCGGTCGCGGCCAGCACCGCCGGATCGTCGCGCAGCGCCGTCAGCACCAGATCCTGCAGCCGCTCCACCGGCATATGCGGCTCGGCCAACTTGCGCGCCAGCAGCCCGGCCAGCGCCGAGGCGAGGTCGTCCTGCTCGAGCACGGCCAGATCGAGGAACCGGGCCAGCATCGCCTCGCCTTCGGCGGCACGCCTGGCTTCGGCGCGCAGGGTCTGCCAGATGTCGGCAACCGTCGAAACGAGGCTGCATTCCGAGGACGCAGTCATGGTCGCGGCGACGGGGCTGATCTCGTTCATGATCGGCATCCTCCTGCCGGCAAGCATAGCACGCACCGGCGATTGCGGCATCCTCATGGCAGCCTGCGCCGATTACGTTACAGATTTCCCGTTCGGCCGCATCCGGGCTTTGCGCATGGCGGGGATGACCGGGCGGATCTTGCAGCCGCCGGAGCAGCAGTCTTGACGCTGACTACGCGGCTCAAACTCCTCCTCTCCTTGCGGGAGGAGGAGGGTAATTGACGGGGACGTTTGTAGCGGTAATTTTGCGTCAGATCCTTGCATCGAAGGCTGGAACCATGCCGCTCGATCCGGAACAACGCCGCGTTGCCGCCGGCATGGGGCTGGCCCTGGTGACGACGATCGTCGTGCTCGAATGGGGACCGCGCTTCTACCCGCTGCCGCTACCGCCCATGACCGGCCTGGCGGAACGGCTGGGCTTCGCGCTGCAGGCCGATCTCTTTGTCCTGGTCTGGCTGGTCCTGGCCGTCGGCAATGTCGCGCGCGGCCGGTTCTTCTCACCCGG
>Ga0302314_10011486_pt1 | contig 15438 bp, 12 predicted proteins | sample III_Palsa_N2_3_FD_200533 | JGI IMG/M metagenome (GOLD analysis project Ga0302314, IMG submission 200533) | Peat permafrost microbial communities from Stordalen Mire near Abisko, Sweden - III_Palsa_N2_3 | ecosystem: Environmental > Terrestrial > Soil > Palsa > Peat permafrost | place: Sweden...
TGGGCCACGCCGGCCAAAGTACCGCCGGAACCCACGGCGCAGATGAATCCGTCCACCCGGCCGGCGGTCTGGTCCCAAATCTCCGGTCCCGTGGTCTCAGCGTGCGCCTGGCGGTTGGCGACGTTGTCGAACTGATTAGCCCAAACCGCGCCCGCCGGGTCGGCGGTGTTCAGTTCCTCGGCCAGCCGTCCTGAATAACGCACATAGTTGTCGGGATTTGAGTAGGGCAACGCGTCGACTTCAACGAGTTCGGCGCCCATCAGGCGGATGGCGTCCTTCTTCTCCAGGCTCTGGGTGCGCGGAATGACCACCGTGCAGTGGTAGCCGAGCGCCCGGGCGACCATTGCCAGGCCAATCCCGGTGTTACCCGCCGTGCCTTCGACGATCCGTCCCCCTGGTCGCAGCGCGCCCCGGCGCTCGGCGTCGCGCACGATGTAGAGCGCGGCGCGGTCCTTCACGGACTGACCTGGATTGGTGAATTCGGCCTTTCCCAAGATTTCACACCCCGTCAGCGCGCTCGCGCGGCGCAGGCGGATCAGAGGCGTGTCGCCTATGGCCTCAAGGACGCTTTGACGGATCGCGGCGGGCATGGCGCCTAAATCGTCGTGACGGCGTCCGCGCGCAAGGAAAATGCGCTATTTAGGCTCTGGCCAATCCCAGTTGGACCACATCAGTCCGCTCGGCCCGAAAGCCGGCCTCGCAATAGCTCAGGTAAAAGCGCCACAGACGTCTGAAGCGCTCATCGAACCCAAGGCCGCGGATCTCGTCCCACGCGCTCTCGAATGACACCGCCCATTGGGCCAGAGTGTCGGCATAGTTCTGGCCGAAGCGGGCGATGGTCTTCCACTCCAGCCCCGCCCGATCGACCTCCTCGCGCAGCCGTCTCTCGCTTGGAAGCATGCCGCCCGGGAAGATGTATTTGCGCAGAAAGTCCGATCGCGTCCGATAGACGCGAAACAGGTCGTCGCGGATGGTGATGATCTGCAGGCCGGCGCGGCCGCCGGGCGAGAGCACGTCGCGCACCTTGGCAAAGTAGGCCGGCCAGTAGGCCTCACCCACTGCCTCGAACATTTCGATCGAGGCCACGTGGTCAAATTTCCCTTCGACATCACGATAGTCCATCAGGCGAATGTCGGTGACATCCGCCAACCCCTGTTCGAAAAGACGCTTGCTGGCGAATTCGTGCTGCGCCGGCGAGATCGTTAGCCCGGTGACTCGGGCGCCGATTTCCTTGGCGGCGAACTCGGCGAAGCCGCCCCAGCCGCACCCGATCTCCAATACATGGCGACCGCGCTCGAGGCCGATCTCGCGGGCCAGAGTGGCGTATTTGTGACGTTGCGCGTCGGAGAGGGACTGGCCTGGGCGCTCGAATCTGGCCGAGGAATAGGTCATGCTTGGGTCGAGCCAGCGGGCGTAGAAGGCGTTGCCCAGATCGTAGTGGGCATGGATGTTGCGGCGCGCGCCCCCCCGACTGTTGCGGTTCACCAGGAGCGCCAGCCGATTGACCGCGCGCATGACGGGGCTGCCCTGGACCAGCTTCTCCAGGCGATCAAAATTGAGCGTGAACGCCTCCAGCAGCGCCGAAAGGTCAGGGGTGTCCCACTCGCCGGCCATGAATCCTTCACCAAAGCCGATGTCGGCGGAGGCGAGCACCCGCGAGACGAAGTGGAAATCGCGCACTATCAACCGCCCGTCCGGGCCAGCCTTTGGGCCTTGGATGCGAAGCTCCCGCCCCGATGGTAGTTCGAAAGTCAGGGCACCCCAGACCCAGTTGCGGCGGGCGATATCCACGGCGGCGCGGAAGGCTGCGGGCGACTGCCGCAGTTCAGCGTCTTCCGTGGTCGCTTCGGGCTTGGTCATGGATACGCCTCCGTCAGGTGGCAAGCCGGACCCTCGACAGACTATGATCAAGCCTGACCATGGCGCGTCAAGGGGTCATGCTCGCCTTGAGGCCCATTCTACGCTAAGCGCGCTGGCGCGGATCAAGGACCCTCGCACCAATGTCACCCAACGCCGTCGTCGAAGTGAAGAGCGCGTCCGGCGTGGCGGTGCGCTTCGGCAACGCTGAGCCGCTGGCGATTATCGCCGGACCTTGCCAGCTGGAGAGCCGGGCCCACGCTCTCGAGACTGCCCACGCGCTCAAGGAGATCGCCCAGCGTCTGAACATCGGGCTCGTTTATAAGACGTCGTTCGACAAGGCCAACCGCAGCTCGGTCAGCGCCCAGCGGGGTCTGGGCCTCAAACAAGCGGCTCCAATCTTTGCCGAGATCCGTGAGAGCGTCGGCCTGCCGGTGCTCACCGACGTGCATGAGGCGGACCAGTGCGCCGCCGTGGCCGAGGCGGTCGATATCCTGCAGATTCCAGCCTTCCTCAGCCGTCAGACAGACTTGATTGTCGCCGCCGCCAAAACGGGCAGGGCGCTCAATATCAAGAAGGGTCAATTCCTGGCCCCCTGGGACATGAAGAATGTAGTGGCCAAGGCGACGGCCGCCGGCAACCCCAACGTCATGGCCTGCGAGCGCGGGGTTTCGTTCGGCTACAACACGCTGGTCTCCGACATGCGCGCTCTGCCGGTGCTAGCCGCGATCGGTTGTCCAGTGGTGTTTGACGCCACCCATTCGGTTCAACAGCCGGGCGGTCAGGGAGATCGGACGGGCGGAGAGCGGCAATATGTGCCGGTGCTCGCCAGGGCGGCCGTGGCGGTGGGAGTCGCTGCGGTGTTCATGGAGACCCACGAGGATCCCGACAATGCGCCGTCGGATGGTCCCAATATGGTGCCGTTGAAAGACTTCGAAGCCCTGGTGGCCGAGCTCATGGCCTATGACGCCCTGACCAAGGGCCGGGCCGCGGCCTGACAGCGGGTCTCATGGACATCATTGACCTGCAAAAGCTGCTCTCCGCCATGGCCGGCGCGCCGGTTATGGCCGTGGGCGACCTGATGGTGGACCGATTTGTCTATGGCTCGGTGAGTCGGGTGTCAGCCGAGGCGCCCGTACCCGTCCTCGCCAGCGCGCACGAGAGCGTGATGCTGGGAGCAGCCGGCAACGTGGCGCGCAATCTCGCCGCGCTGGGCGGCGCGCCGATCCTGATCGGGGTCATTGGCGATGACGCGCCGGCGGCGGAGGCCCGGACGCTCATCGCCAACCAGCAAGGATTGACCGCCCAGGTAGTCTCGGATCCCACGCGGCCCACGACCACCAAGGTGCGGTTCGTGTCCGCCGGGCAACAACTGCTGCGCGTGGACCATGAAGTCACCCGGCCTGTTGCGCCGGAGATAGGCGGCGCGCTGGCGGCCCATGTGACTGCGGCGTCGGGGCGCGCCCGAGCCATCCTCCTGTCGGACTACGGCAAGGGCGTGGTCACCGACGAGGTCATCAAAGCGTGCCTGGCGGCCACAAAGTCGAGTGGGGCGCCGCTGATCGTGGATTCCAAAGCGCGGCACTTCAGCCACTACGGCGAAGCCGACGTCGTCAAACCTAACGCCGCCGAACTGGCTTTCGCCACCGATTTGCCGACTGGCACGGACGCCGAGGTCGAGACCGCGCTCGCCAAGGCTCTGGAACTTTCCGCCTGTCGCGCAATCTTGGTCACGCGTTCGGCCCAGGGCATGAGCCTCGCCGTCCGTGATGAGGCCGTACGCCACTTCCACAGACCCGCGCCTGAGGTGTTCGACACCGCCGGCGCCGGTGACACGGCGCTGGCCGCGCTGGGCCTGGCGCTTGCCGCCGGCGCGCCAATCGATCAGGCGGTCGAATTCGCCCTGTTGGCTTCGAGCGTAGTTGTCGAGAAAGCGGGCGTCGCCACCGCATCGCCGGACGAATTGCTTGAGGCGGAGCTGGCCGCCCACCGTGAACCCACCGAGGCCAAGATCGTCACCGCCGAGGGTATGACGCGGGCCATCGGTCGTTGGCGTGAGCGCGGCCTGAAGATCGGCTTCACCAACGGTTGTTTCGACATCCTCCATCCCGGCCATGTGGCCTATCTGGCGCAAGCCAGGAGTTGGTGCGACCGGCTAGTCGTCGCGGTCAATTCCGACGCTTCGGTGCGCCGGGCCAAGGGCGATGATCGGCCGGTCAATCCGCTCGAGGGGCGGGCGTTGGTGCTGGCGGGGCTCGCCTGTGTGGATCTGGTGACCGCGTTCGACGAGGATACGCCCGCCGAGCTCATCGCCGCTGCAAGGCCTGACCTTTTGGTCAAGGGCGGCGACTATGACGCTGCGACCGTGGTTGGCGCGAACATGGTGCGGAGTTGGGGCGGCGAGGTGAAGATCGCGGCGTTCATCGAAGGTCATTCCACCACCGCAACCCTCGCCAAGGCCAAACGGACATGAGCGCACGTCTCGTCCTCGTTACTGGCGGCGCCGGATTCATCGGCTCAAATATCGTCGCGCAGTTGGCCCCCGACCCGGCTCTCGACATCGCCGTGTGCGACCGCCTGGGTGAGGCCGACCTGGGCAAATGGCGTAACCTCGCCAAACATTCGATCTCGGATTTCGTGCCGCCCGAGGACCTTCGCGCGTGGCTGGAGACGCGAGGGCGGGACGTGGAGGCCGTCGTCCACATGGGCGCGATCTCGTCGACCATGGAGGCGGACGCCGACAAGATCATCAGCACCAACTTTTGCCTTTCGCGCGACCTCTTCGACTGGTGTGCGCGCCACGGGCGCCGCTTCATCTACGCTTCGTCGGCCGCGACCTACGGCGATGGCGAAGGTGGCTTCAAGGACGATCCAAGCCTTGAGTCTCTGGCGGCGCTGCGGCCGCTGAACGCCTACGGCTGGTCGAAGGCTCTGTTCGACCTGTACGCCGTCAGACAAGCAAGCAGGGGGTGCGCCCCGCCCCAATGGGCCGGACTAAAGTTTTTCAACGTCTATGGCCCGAACGAAGGCCACAAAGGCGCAATGCGGTCGGTCGTCGCCAAGATCTGGCCGGACGTGGCCGCCGGTCATGCCGTTAAGCTGTTCAAGTCCTATCGTCCCGAGATTCCCGACGGCGGCCAGCAGCGGGATTTCGTCTATGTCCGAGACGCCGCCCAGGTGGTCGACTGGCTCTTTCGACGCGGGAACGTCAGCGGCCTTTTCAACTTGGGCTCAGGTCACGCGCGCAGCTTTCGCGACTTGGCCAGCGCAGTTTTCCGCGCCCACGGCCAGACCCCCCACATCGAGTTCATCGACATGCCGGAGGGCCTGCGGGGCCAATATCAATATCTCACCGAGGCACGCATGGAGCGGCTGCGGGCGGCCGGTTACACCCAACCACTCACCACGCTCGAGGACGGGATCGCCGACTACGTGACGAGCTTCCTGTCGAGGCCGGACCCCTACCGCTAGGCCACGCTCGCGCACCCGCCAGGTCTCATGTATCCAAAGCCATGGTCCGGCGCGGAGTGCGGTTCTGGTTGACAGTCGTGGCGGTCGTCCTGGCGGCGCTGATCGCGGTCGCCCTTTTCATCTGGCGCGACGATATTCTCGAGACGTTCCTCGACCCCCAGGTGCCGTACACGGTCTACAAGCCGCCGGCCGCCCCCGACTATTCTAAGGCGGGCGCCTGGGATCAATTGCCTAAGCCCAGCGACCGGAGAGTCGGCGGTGTCGACGTGTTCTTCATTCACCCAACTACCTTTGACGGCGGCAAGGACTGGAACGGCCCCATCGGCGACACGACGGCGGCCGAGCTCTACGCGCGGGTCGTGGCCCCCAACTATGCGGCCCCGTTCGCCGCCGCCGGCGCGGTTTTCGCGCCGCGTTATCGACAGGCCAGCCTCTACACGTCCCTGACCATGTTCGACGACGCCATCGAGGCTCGCGAGTTCGCCTACCGAGACGTGCGGACGGCGTTTGACTGGTACATCGCTCATATGTCCACCGGCCGCCCGTTCATTCTCGTGGGTGTGGAACAGGGTGGCGAACTCGCCGCGCGGCTCCTCAAAGATGAAATCGGACCCAACCCCGCGCTTCGACGCCGTCTGGTGGCCGCCTACCTCATCGAGACGGTGACCCGCGCCAGCGATTTTGGCGCGGACGCGACGATGCCCGCGTGCGGTCGCCGCAACCAGGCCGGCTGCGTAGTGGCCTGGATCTCCGCCCGGCAGGGAGATTTCCCGCGCGTCATCAACATTCTGACTCGGAGCAAGGTGTGGAGCGACGACGGGCGGCTGGTCAATCTGGACCGTGCGCCGGTCCCGTGTGTGAATCCTCTGCTGGGCGCCGCCGACGACAGCTATGCCCCGCCAAGGCTGAACGTCGGCGCGGCCAACGCCACCGGCCTCGAATGGGGCGTGCGACCGGGCTTCATGGTTCGCCAAGTAGGCGCTCAGTGCGTAGGAGGAATTCTGCGGCTGAGCCGGCCGCGAAGCGCCTCGCTTGTGCCGCACGGCTCGTGGGTCGAGCGCCTGCGTGCGCCGCCTTACAATCTATTCTGGGGTGACCTCGAAGCCGATTCTCTCGCTCGAGTGGTGGCCTATCGGGCTAACCCGCCTGGGTGATCGCAGCGCCGGCGCGCCAGTCGAACAGCGCTTGCAGAACCTTCACGGCCTGACCACGTGGAGAGGTGAGATCGGCATCACGCGCGAGGATCAGGCGGGCGTCATCGGCCGCGGCGCGGATCAGGTCGCGGTGCGCCACTGGGTCGGCAAGGCGGTAGGCGGGAAAGCCGCTCTGAGCCAGGCCCAGCGGATCGCCTCCGCCGCGCAGCTCCAGATCCTTCTCGGCGATGACAAAGCCATCATCCGTACGCCGAAGGATATCGAGGCGCCGCGAGGCGATGTCGGAAAGCGGTGGATCATAGAGGAGCACGCAGCTGCTCTCTCCGCCACCGCGGCCCACCCGCCCGCGCAACTGGTGTAGCTGAGCGAGGCCGAAGCGCTCGGCCTGCTCGATAACCATGATCGTCGCCGCCGGAACGTCGACGCCCACCTCGACTACCGTGGTGGCTACCAGGACCTTCAGTCGGCCCTCGACGAAGTCGGCCATCACCTGATCCTTCTCGGCGGCCGGCAGGCGACCGTGGATCAGGCCTACGGCGTCGCCGAACACGGACTTCAGGGCCACCGCGCGAGCTTCGGCGGCGGCGAGATCGAGCGTCTCGGAGTCTGACACCAGCGGGCAGATCCAGAAGGCCTGAGCGCCGCCAGCGACGGCCTTGACGAGGCGCGCGGTGACCTCGGCCAGGCGCGGCATGGGGGCGGCTCGCGTGGCCACCGGCATGCGGCCCGGGGGTTTCTCATCGAGGCGTGAGATATCGAGGTCGCCGAACACGGTCAGCTCCAGCGTGCGCGGGATGGGCGTGGCCGACATGGCTAACAGGTGGACGCCCGCGCCCTTGGCCTGAAGGCGGGCGCGCTCGGAGACGCCAAAGCGGTGCTGCTCGTCGATCACGTTGAACGCCAGAGCGGCATAGGCCACGTCATCCTGGAAGAGAGCATGCGTGCCCACGGCTACGGCCGCACGCCCATCCGCGAGCTGGGCGAGTTTGGCGACGCGCGCGGCCCCCTTGTCCCGTCCGGTCAACAGGACGGCCAACACCCCTTGCGAAGCCAGGGGGCCGCCGATGGTTTCGAAATGCTGCCGGGCCAGGATTTCCGTGGGGGCCAGGAGCACCGACTGCAGACCGGCGGCGGCGGCGTCGAGCATCGCCAGCATGGCGACCACGGTCTTTCCCGCGCCCACGTCACCCTGAATGAGCCGGGTCATCCGCGAGCCGGAAGCGAGGTCGGCCCGGATCTCCGACAGCGTCCGCGTCTGGGCGCCAGTGAGGCGGAAGGGAAGGGCGGTCTCGGCCCGCTCGGTCAGTTCGCTGGTCGGGATGCGCGGCGCGGGTTCGGCCCTGGCATGTGACTTACGCTGGGCGAGGGCGAGCTGGTGAGCGAGGAGTTCGTCGAACGCCAGACGCCGGCGGTGTGGCGAGGCGAGGGAAAGGTCAGCTTCGTTCGCCGGCGCGTGGAGATGAGTGAGCGCCTCTCGCCAAGGCGTCCAACCTTCCCGGGCGATGAACGCCGGATCGCCCCACTCCGCGAGGCTGGGCGCGCGTTCCAGGGCTTCGCCGACAAAGCGGCGCACGGTCCGCGATGGCAGACCGGCGGTGGCCGGATAGATGGCCTCGACCTCGGGGATGTCGGCGGCCCGTTCCGGCGCCAGGATGTAGTCGGGATGGGCGATCTGAAGGACGCCGGCAAAACGGTCGGCCTCGACCTTGCCGCTCACCATGCGCACGGCGCCAGGCGGGTGGGCGCGTTCCAGGTGCTGACCATAGCCCTTGAAGAAAGCCAGGGTGATGAAGCCCGTGTCGTCGAAGGCGCGGATCTTCCACGGGGCGGACGGCCTGGCGGGCCGCTCGTGCGATGCGATGGTGAGGCGCAGGGTCTGGATATCGCCCTCGCGGGCGCTGGCCACCGTGGCCGCGCGGCGATGGATCAGGGAGTGGGGGGCCACGAATAGCAGGTCGCGCACCAGGGGTCCCGCAACCCGCTCCAACAGGGGCGCTACCCGCGGGCCGACCCCCTTGAGGCTGGCCATGGGCGCGAACAGAGGAAAGAGCTCTGGCGGACGCATGGCGTGACTATAACGGCTTCGACGGCCACGTCCCCTCGATCGGCGTTCCAAGATGGGCGCCGAGCAGCTATCTAGCGGCCACCCGCAATTTCCGAGACTGTTCCATGAGCGAAATGCCCCCCGACCACCTGTCGGTCGATCCCGACTCCCCGTTCCACGACGCGGCCTTGCTCGAGCGCGGCGTGGGCGTGCGCTTCAACGGTGCGGAGAAAACCAACGTCGAGGAATATTGCGTCAGCGAAGGCTGGGTGCGGCTGGCGGTGGGTCACACGACAGATCGGCGCGGCAAGGCCATGACGATCAAGCTCAAGGGTGCGGTTGAGCCTTACTTCCGCAACGCGCCGGACGAGGCCGCGCATGGATGAAGCCCGCGTGAAGCGCGCCAAGCTACGGGCCTGGCGGCGGGGTTTCCGCGAGGCGGACCTGATCCTGGGGCCGTTCGCCGACGCGCGCGCCGCCGCTATGAGCGCCGACGAGCTAACGAGCTTCGAGCGCCTTCTGGAGGTGAACGACCAGGATCTCTACGCCTGGATCGTGGGTAGGGCGCTGACGCCGCCGGCGTTCGACGATGGGGTCATGGCCGCCTTGCGTGAGAGCGCCTGGGCGGGCGCCGCCGTCAGGGGCGGCTGAGAGTTTGTCCGTTTCAGTAGACCTGAAGACAGTCGCGCGCGCGCCTGGCGCGCTTGAACTTTGCGGCGCGCCCGAGGGGTTCGACGCCTTGGTCATGAGCGACATAGGTCGCGCCCATGGCGGCCTTTGCGTATTCGTCGCTCGCGACGGCTCGCGCGCCCAGGCCTTCGCCGAAGCCATGGCCTTCTTCGCGCCGGAGACGGCCGTGATCGACTTTCCGGCCTGGGACTGCCTACCCTACGACCGGGTGGGACCATCGGCAGGTTGCGCCGCCGAGCGCATGGCCGTGCTGACCCGCCTGGCGCGAGGCGTCGATACGAAGCGGCCGGCGCTCCTGGTCACCACCGCCTCGGCTTTGATGCAACGGGTGCCGCCCAAGGAGGCCGTACTCGCCGCCGCATGGTCCACCGGCGTTGGCGCCAGCGTGGACCTGACCGAGCTGGAGCGTCATTTCGCTGTCAACGGCTACCAGCGCGCCTCCACCGTCTCGGAACGCGGCGAGTTCGCCGTGCGAGGTGGGGTCATTGACGTATTTTCACCGGGCGCGGACGAGCCGGTGCGACTCGACCTGTTCGGTGACACGCTGGAGTCCATCCGCGCCTTCGACCGCGAAACCCAGCGTTCGACGCGCCAACTCAAGTCCATCGACCTCCTGCCGGTGAGCGAGGCGCTGCTCGACGCAGCCGCCATCGCCCGCTTCCGCAACGGTTACCTTAAGGTGTTTGGCGCTCCGGGCGATGACCCGCTCTACGAGACGGTGAGCGGCGGCGGTCGCCGGGCGGGCATGGAACATTGGCTGCCGCTATTCTACGAGCGCCTGGAAACCCTGTTCGACTATCTACCGGCTGACGCCCTGATCGGCCTCGACCATCTGGGACTCGAGGCTCGGGACGAGCGCCTGGCCGTGATCGCCGACGCCTACGCCGCGCGCACGGAGGCCGAGCGCAGGGTCCACTATCGCGCCCTGCCGCCCTCGGCGCTTTATCTCGACAATCAGGAATGGGCGGACCGACTTGGCGAACACGCCAGCCGCCAGTTCACACCGTTTCAGCGCGAGCCTGCCGCGGGCGTGGTCGACATGGGCGCCAAGCTCGGGCGGGTGTTCGCCGCTGAGCGAGCGCAGGACAGCGTCAATCTGTTCGAGGCCGCCGCCGCGCACGCCCGCGCTCTGACGGCGAGCGGCAAGCGGGTGATCTTCGCCTCGTGGTCGGAGGGCTCTTCCGAGCGCATGGCCGCCATGCTCGCCGACCATGGCCTGACCAGCATTCCGCTCGCTCCCTACTGGCAGGCGGCCAAGGCCGCCGATCCGAAGAAACTGCAGCGCGCGGTTCTGCCGCTGGAGGCGGGTTTCGAAACCGACGACCTGGCCGTGATCTCCGAGACCGACATCCTCGGCGACCGGCTGGCCAGGCCGCGGCGTCGCCGGCGGGCCTCTAACTTTCTCGCCGAGGCCACCGCCCTCGCTCAGGGCGACCTCGTGGTGCACATCGACCATGGCATCGGCCGGTACGAGGGCCTGCGTACGCTAGATGTGATGGGCGCGCCGCACGATTGCCTCGAGCTCCACTACGCAGACGCGGCCAAACTCTATCTGCCGGTGGAAAATATCGATCTCCTCACCCGCTACGGCGCCGAGAGCGAAGGCGTCACCGTCGATCGGCTGGGCGGCGCCGCCTGGCAGGCGCGCAAGGCCAGGGCCAAGGAGCGGCTGCGTGACATGGCCGAAGGCCTCATCGCCATCGCGGCCGTTCGCGCCACCCGTGAGACCGAAGCCACCGAGCCGCCACACGGACTGTTCGACGAGTTCTGCGCCCGGTTCCCCTATGAGGAAACAGAGGATCAACTAAACGCCATCGGCGACGTGCTCGCGGATCTCGCATCCGGCAGGCCCATGGACCGGTTGATCTGCGGCGACGTCGGCTTCGGCAAGACCGAGGTCGCTTTGCGCGCGGCCTTTGTCATGGCCATGAGCGGGCGTCAGGTGGCGATCGTCTGTCCGACAACGCTCTTGGCGCGGCAGCATTTCGCCACCTTCAGCGAGCGCTTCCAGGGCTGGCCCGTGCGCATCACCCGTCTCTCCCGTCTGGTTCCGGCGGCGGAGGCCGCGGCGTCCCGCGAGGCGCTCGCCAAGGGCGAGGCGGAGATCGTCATCGGCACCCACGCGGTGCTCGGCAAGCAGGTGAAGTTCAAGGATCTCGGCCTCGTCATCGTCGACGAGGAGCAGCACTTCGGGGTCAAGCACAAGGAAGCCCTCAAAGCCCTGCGCGCCGAGGTTCACGTGCTGACCCTGACCGCGACGCCAATTCCACGTACGCTGCAGATGGCTCTGTCGGGCATCCGGGAGATGTCGATCATCGCCACCCCGCCGGTGGATCGGCTGGCCGTGCGCACCTTCGTGACGCCCCAGGACCCGGTCTCGATCCGCGAGGCGCTGCTGCGCGAGAAGTTCCGCGGCGGCCAAGCCTACTACGTCGCCCCACGCATCAAGGATCTGCCCGATCTCGAGCGGTTCCTCCACGAGCAGGTTCCTGAGGTGAAGTTCGCGGTGGGCCACGGGCAGCTCTCGCCCACCCACATGGAAGACGTCATGGCCGCCTTCTACGAGGGCAAGTTCGACGTTCTGCTGTCCACCAGCATCGTGGAGTCGGGCCTCGACATCCCCACGGCCAACACGCTCATCGTTCATCGCGCCGACATGTTCGGGCTCTCTCAGCTCTATCAGTTGCGCGGCCGCGTGGGCCGGGCCAAGGCCAGGGCCTACGCCTACCTGGTCACGCCCTTCGAGCGGCCAATCACACCCGCGGCCGAGCGCCGCCTGCATGTCCTGCAATCCCTAGATAGCCTGGGCGCCGGGTTCCAACTGGCCAGCCATGACCTCGACATCCGGGGCGGCGGCAATCTCCTCGGCGATGCGCAGTCGGGCCACATCCGCGAGATCGGGGTCGAGCTTTACCAGCAGATGCTGGAAGACGCGGTGAGCGAGCTCAAGACCGCCGGGTCAACCGCCGAGACCGCCCACGACCGGGGCTGGTCGCCGCAGATCAACACCGGCGCCGCTGTGCTCATTCCGGAAGCCTATGTGCCGGACCTCAACGTTCGCCTGGCCCTCTATCGGCGGCTGTCGGAAGCCGAGCGGGCCGACGACCGCGAGGCCCTGGCGGCCGAACTCATCGACCGCTTCGGACCCTTGCCGCCGGAAGCCGATCAACTGCTGAAGGTCGTGGCCATCAAGGGCCTATGCCGCGAAGCCAATGTCTCGAAGATCGATGTCGGGCCCAAAGGCGCGGTGGTCTCGTTCCGAGGCGACCACTTCGCCAATCCGGCCGGCCTCGTGGCATTCATCCAAAAGAACCCCATGGCCTGGCGTCTGCGGCCGGACCAGAAGCTGTCGGTCAAGGGCGAATGGGCGACGCCCAGGGCGAGGCTCGCGGCGGCGGAACGCGTGCTCGAGGATATCGCCCGACTGGCGCGCGCCGCCTAACTCACGATCGGCGTGTTGGTGGGTCCGTCGGTCTTGGCGGCCTTGGCCTCGCCCAGCAGTCGGCGCGCGCGTAGCCACATCTCCACGCTCTGAGTGATCATCATCGCGCCAGCCAGCAGGATCAGCGAATCGGCCACGGCTGTCGCCGGGAGGCCGGCGATGGGGGTCGTGGCGGCGGCGCTGCGCAGGTACATGCGGATCCCCAATACGGCGAGGATGAAGAGCATCCCCACGGGCGAGGCCTGGGCGCTGATGTCATGCGTTTCGGGATGGACTTCGATGCGCATCAGGCTGCCTCTCAGCCAGCCCAGTCCCACGCCGACGACGAGCGCCAGTGCGAGAACGCCGATGCCGAGCGCGCCTATCGGTGGCGGCGCCGTGGCGAAGGTGGCGCCGATCAGAGCGATGAAGATCAGAGGCCGGATCCACATGGCTTCCAGCCTCAGGCGGCGCGGTCGACGATTGCGCATCGCCATCACGCCGACGACGATCACCAAGGTGAAGACGACGCCGTAGAGCTGTCCGCCGCCGTGCGTGTCCGGTCCCATCCTGACCACCCCTGTCGATTCGTTCTCGCCGAGCGCTGATCCTAGATGGGCGCGGCGTACAAGCAAAAGGCAAGCTTGCGTGACCGTGCGGCAGGCGTTCAAGTCTGGCCGCGAAGACGCGTGGGAGGAATGACGCATGGGACAGGGACCGCTCGCCGATCTCAAGGTGCTGGAGTTCGCCGGCATCGGGCCGGGGCCGTTCTGCGGCATGCTGCTTTCCGACCTCGGCGCGGACGTCGTGCGCATCGACCGCAAGGGCTCAGGACGCGGCTCTCCCACCGACGTCACCGGACGCGGGCGCCGGTCGGTGGCCATGGACTTGAAATCACCCGCCGCCGTGGAGGCGTGCCTCAAGCTGATGGAGACCGCCGACGCGGTGTTCGAAGGGTTTCGGCCCGGGGTCATGGAGCGGCTGGGCCTGGGTCCGGACGTTGCGCTCGCCCGCAACCATAGGCTCGTCTACGGGCGCATGACCGGCTGGGGACAGACTGGCCCCTTCGCCCACGCCGCCGGGCACGACATGAACTACATCGCCATCAGCGGCGCCCTGGGGGCCATCGGCACGGCGGAAAAGCCGATCCCGCCGCTCAATCTGGTGGGTGATTTCGGGGGAGGGGCGCTCTATCTGGCTTTTGGCCTGCTGGCCGGCGTGCTCAACGCCCGCGCCACCGGCAAAGGACAGGTCATTGACTGCGCCATGAGCGACGGCGCCGCATCCCTCATGGCCATGTTCTACGGCATGAAGGCCTCCGGCATGTGGCGCGAGGGCCGGCGTGCGAACCTCCTCGACGGCGGCGCGCACTTTTACGACACCTATCGCTGCGCCGATGGGGGCTGGATATCCATCGGCTCGATCGAACCGCAGTTTTATGCACTTTTGCTTGAGAAAACCGGGATTAACGACCCGGACTTCAAGTCGCAGATGGATCGCGGGGCGTGGCCGGCCTTGCGCGAAAAGCTGGCGGCGGTGATCGCCTCCAAAGGCCGCGACGAATGGTGCGAGATCATGGACGCCACGGATGTGTGCTTCGCGCCGGTGCTGAGCATGGAAGAGGCGCCGAAGCATCCGCATAACCTAGCGCGCGGGACCTTTGTGGAGGTGGCCGGCGTCACTCAGCCCGGACCCGCGCCCAGGTTCTCGGCCACGCCGGGAGCGGTCGCAGGTCCGCCGCCAGCCATCGGCGCCCACAACGCCGAAGCTCTGGGAGACTGGGGCTTCTCCGCTGCGGCCATCTCAGCTCTGGAAAAGGAAGGGGCGCTCTGAGCCATGCCGACTCCTCGCGCGGCTAGCCGGACAGCCATCGGCGTTACGGGCATGCGGGCGGTCCACCAGCTCTTCGACGACGCGCCCAAGATTCTCGACGATCCCATTGCGCTGAGTCTGCTGGATGAAGACGGAAGGCGCGCACTGGCCGAACGGCCCGTCTGGATCGACAGCCCAGCAGCCCTGCGGCTTCGCTCCCGCCTGGTGGTGCGCAGCCGCTATGCGGAGGAGCGCCTTGAAGACGCCGTCAGGCGCGGCGTCCGGCAATGCGTGATCCTCGGCGCCGGCTACGACTCCTTCGCCTATCGGCAGCCGGCCTGGGCGAGAGATCTGACGCTCTACGAGGTGGATCACCCGGCGACCCAGGAGGGTAAGCGCGCGCGGCTGGCCGACGCGGGCGTTCCCATCCCGGCCAACCTCACCTTCGCGCCCATCGATTTCGAGACCACCTCGCTCGTCGACGGCTTGCGCGCCACGAGCCTCGATTTCAAAGAGCCGGCGTTCTTCTCCTGCCTGGGCGTACTCGTCTACCTGACGCGAGAGGCGGTGGACGCCATATTCCAGCTGGTCGCGGCATTTCCCGAGGGCAGCGAGATCGTGTTCAGCTTCTCCCAATCCGGAGGAGGCGAGATCGCCGAACGCGTGGCGGCCGGCGGCGAGCCCTGGCTCACCCACTTCACCTATGCCGAGATCGAGGAGAGCCTGCGCCGGCTGGGATTCTCGGAGGTGAACTCGCTGGGCGTCGAAGAGACTCGGCGCCTCTATTTTCAGCGGCCGCGCGGCGACGGACTCGAGGCGCCGCCCAAGCCTTTCATGGCCAGCGCCATCGTCGGCGCGAAGAGCGCACGCTCGCTGCACGGCGGCTAACTGAGCCGTTCATGCTGGGTTCAGTCCGCGAGGCTTAAGTGTTGCATCGTCGATCGCCGTTCGCGCTCCCCCGTCCCTCGTTGCGGCGGTGGTCGATCAGG
>Ga0302314_10011487_pt1 | contig 15437 bp, 10 predicted proteins | sample III_Palsa_N2_3_FD_200533 | JGI IMG/M metagenome (GOLD analysis project Ga0302314, IMG submission 200533) | Peat permafrost microbial communities from Stordalen Mire near Abisko, Sweden - III_Palsa_N2_3 | ecosystem: Environmental > Terrestrial > Soil > Palsa > Peat permafrost | place: Sweden...
CCCCGGCTACCCATGAACACCGCCGTTGCATTTGGCCGCGCCGGCGCGGCCACGGCTGCTTGCGCGGTGATCGCAAAGCTATGGGCGCACAAGGCGCCCACCCCTGACGTCGCGTTCATGGGTCCCGGGGACTTACGCCCGGGGATGACGGGGGTGGGGTCGCGGGGACGGGGCGATGGGGCGCCAAGAGCGGCCCAGGCCACCTCAGTTGTCGCGGCGGACGCGGATGGCGATCTGGCCGTCGATGTTCATGAAGAAGCTGCCGAGCGCGGCCCTGCGGATGGCGACGGCCGAGCCGTGGTGCGGGGGGCGGTCGACGTCACCGTCCTCGATCTGGCGCCACACCGCGCCGTCGTCGAGTACGATGATCCATCGCTTGTAGGGATCCTGTGACGCGGATTTCACCGTCGCGGTGATCCGGTTGATTTCCTCCGGTTTTTCGCCGCGGTCGAACAGGGACAGGGACGGCAGGGTCAGGCCGAAGGCCTGGCGGCGGATGACCCGGCGTTGCTCGCGGTCGACGGTGACCAGGTCCCCCTTGTCCTCGGCCTGCGCCATGGAATCGACGGCCTTGTCGTAACAGGCCAGGCGCTGGGTGGTGTCCTGGAGCTTGCGGCAATCGAGCACGCTCTGGACGACGGGGGCCCGCGTCGGCGGCTTCTCGGCCATGGCGGCCGCAGCCAAAAGTGACAGGGCGGCGGCCAGGGTCGAGGCGCGCCACGACCGCCTTGAACACTCGCTCATCCCGCGGTCCCTCTCTCGTTCACCCGGCATTGAACGGGGATTGCAACACCCTTGCAATCCCTGGCCTCACCCGCCCGCTGCGGGCTCCGTGGCCGATGCTGGTCAAAAGTTGCACAGCCGGCGCGAGCGCGCGGTATCTGTGACCGGAAAGTGACAGGGGGGCGCCGATCACCTTACAGACGCGTAATCCGCGTTGACCGATTCATCCCCCTCATCATAACAGACGGCAACCGGGGGGGACTATCAACCCGGGACCCTGACGCTCGCAACGCCAGCGCCGCGGAATCGCGGCGGCTGGGGCTGTTTGGAGGACCACCACTTTGCATATGACTCACACGCGCGCCCGGCTCATGGCGACATCCATGATCAGCGGCGCAGCAGCGCTCGCGCTTTCCGCGGCCGTCGCCCACGCGCAGGAATCGCCCGCCCCGGCCCCGGGGACCGCCGTGCAGGAGGTGGTGGTCACCGGATCGCGCATCCCGCAACCGAACCTCACCAGCGTCAGCCCACTGACCACGCTGTCGTCGCAGGACATCAAGCTCACCGGCACGACCAACATCGAGACCCTGCTCAACGACCTTCCCCAGGCCTATGCGGCCCAGACCTCCCAGGTCTCGAACGGCGCCAGCGGCACGGCCCAGGCCGACCTTCGCAACCTCGGCCCGCAGCGCACCCTGGTTCTCGTCGACGGCAGGCGCCTGATGCCAGGCGACCCGGCCGAGCCCTTCCCGGACCTCAACGTCATCCCCGCGGCGCTGGTCGACCGGGTCGACGTGGTGACCGGCGGCGCCTCGGCGGTGTACGGCTCCGACGCCGTCGCCGGCGTGTTGAACTTCATCATGAAGAAGGACTTCCAGGGCTTCCAGGTCGACTACCAGATCAGCTTCGACAACCACCAGAACAACAACAAGGGCGCCGCGCAGTCCCTGGCTGGCGGGCTCGACGGCAATGGCGTCGCACTGCCTGATCCCGGCAATGTCGGCATCGACGGCGTGATCCACACCGTGTCGGTGATCTTCGGCGCCAACTCGCCCGACGACAAGGGTAACGTCACCGCCTACGCCACCTACCGGCACATCGATCCGGTGCTCCAGAGCACGCGCGATTTCTCCTACTGCGGCATCGGCTCCAACAACCCTTCCGGCACGCCGCTCTACGACCAGCACCTGTGCATCGGCTCCAGCAACAATGCTCACGGGTGGTTCGCCAATCCGAGCGTGCCGGGCACCGGGCTCTCCGACAACCCGGCCGGCGGCACGACATTCGTGCCCTATACCGGGGCGCTGTCCTACAACTTCAATCCGCTCAACTTCCTCCAGCGCGAAGACAACAACTACACCGGCGGCTTCTTCGCCCACTACACGGTCAACCCGATGGTCGAAGTCTACTCAGACTTCATGTTCATGGACGACCAGACCAACGCGCAGATCGCTCCCAGCGGACTGTTCCGCGACTCGGGACCGGATCTGGCCTCTGGCTTCACCTTCAACTGCAACAACCCGCTGATGAGCCTTTCGCAGGCCGAAGCACTCTGCCCAGACACGACCATCACTCCCGGCGCGCCGGGCGGCGGCATGGTCACCGACGAAAGCATCGGCTACCGCTTCATCAGCCAGCCGCGGAATGCCGACATCCGCCACACCGACTACAAGGTCGACATCGGCTTCCGGGGTGACCTCGGCATGGGGTGGCACTACGACGCCTATCTGCAGTACGGAACTTCGATCCTGCAGACCCTGACCACAGGCTACGGGTCGCTTACCAACATCTCGAACGCTCTGAACGTGATCTATGCGCCCGGCACGACGACGCCGGTGTGCGTGACCGGCGGCTCGTGCGTACCGCTGAACATCTTCCAGGCCAGTTCCGCGGCCATCACCCCGCAGCAACTGACTTACGCCACGGAGGACGCCCTCACCAGCGGCCAAACCTCAGAGCAGATCGTCAGCGGCAGCCTCACCGGCGACCTCGGACATTACGGAATCAAGAGCCCGTTCTCCAGCGAAGGTGTCGGCGTCGCGTTCGGGGCCGAATACCGCCGCGACACCCTGACGATCAACTTCGACGAGGCGCAGCAGACTGGCGACCTCTCCGGCGGCGGCGGTCAGGCGCTGCCGGTGTCCGGCTCTACCCAGGTCAAGGAAGTCTACACCGAAATCCGCGTGCCTCTGGTCTCCGACGCGCCGCTGATCAAGTCGCTGGTGCTCGACGCCGGCTATCGCTACTCCGACTACCAGCCGGCCGGCGACACCAGCACCTACAAGATCGAGGGCCAGTGGTCGCCGACGGACGACATCCGCTTCCGTGCCGGATTCAACCATGCGGTGCGGGCGCCCAACGTCGACGAACTGTACGCGCCGCAGGTCACAGCTCTCGCTTCCTACGTCGACCCCTGCGCTCTGACCGTGGCGGGGGGCCCGCCCACGGCCACCCTGGCGCAATGCGAAAACACCGGGATGACAGCGGCCGAATACGGCTCGGTCGCGGCCTGCCCGTCGTCGCAGTGCAGCGACCGGACCGGGGGACCCTCCGACCCGTCGTCGCTTAAGCCGGAAGACGCCGACACCTACACCGTCGGCGTCGTGTTCACCCCGACCTTCTTCCACGGCTTCACCGCGTCGCTCGACTACTTCAACATCAAGGTGAACAACGTCATCGAGGCCGGCATCGCCGCGCCGCAGACCATCCTCGACGGATGCCTGGCCAGCGCCAGCAGCCCCTACTGCGCTCTTATCCACCGTGACCCGACCAACGGCGCGCTGGATACGGCGCAGGGCTACATCGATCAGTTGAGCATCAACGCCGGTTATCTGCAGACCAGCGGCCTCGATATGGCAGCTTCGTATCGGCTTCCCATCGACACCTTCTGGAAGGACTCCCATCTCGGTTCCATTCAGTGGTCGTTCGTCGGCACCTACACCTTCAACCTGATCGAAGAGCCGACGCCTGGCGGCGGAACGTTCGACTGCGCCGGCCTCTATGGCAACGAATGCGCTTCCGCCTTCGGCTCCGCCGGCGTGACCCCGAAGTTCAAGAGCGAGTTCCGCACCACCTGGAACACGCCCTGGAACATCCAGATCTCGCTCAACTGGCGCCATATCAGCAGCGTCGCCCTCGACCTCAACCAGACCAACCCGCTACTCAACGAGTTCGTCGGCTTCAACGACAGCATCGACGCGAAGATCCCCAACTATGACTACTTCGATCTGACCGCGACCTGGAAGGTGAAGGACGGCCTGGTGATCCGGGCAGGGTGCAACAACCTGTTCGACCGCGACCCGCCGATCGTCGACGCCGAGTTCTTCGGGGTGTCGTCGCCGCCTTTCGGCAACGGCAACACCTTCCCAGGCGTGTATGACTCCCTCGGCCGGAACATCTTTGTGGGTCTGACCGCCGACTTCTAAGAGGCTTGGCCTTATCGACTGACTGGGGCGGCGGGACGAACATCCCGCCGCCTCTTTCTTTTTGGCCCACCCGGGGCGCGCGGTTTGCCGTGGCAGCGCAACGGCGGTAATGCGGTCGCGCCGATTTGCGGCCCGGCAAGCGGAAACGGACGACGATCCTGGAGCAAGCGTTGACTTCGATGAAGCCGGCCGCGGTGATCAACACCGAGGCCATCCAGGCGATGCGGCGCGGAGCCGTGACCGAGGCCCGCGCCATGCTTCGCCAGGCCGTGTCCGTTCACGCGAAGGACCTCTCCCTCTGGCTCAATCTCGGCGCCGCATGCCGGGCCCAGGGTGACATCGACGCCGCCCTCGCCGCCGTGGAGGGAGCGCTCGGCGTCGCACCGCGCTCATTCCACGCCCTCCTGATGAAGGCCTCCCTTCTCGAACGGCGCGGCGATGCGCGCATGGCTGGCCTGGGATATGGCCTCGCCCTTCACCAGGCCCCGGCGCCCGATCAGCTGGACGAGCCGACCCGGCGGGCCCTCGAGCACGCCCGCGAATTCAGGGCGCAATACGAGCTCGACCTGCGGACCCATCTGATGGACGTCAGCGCCGACGCCGCCGCGCTTTCACGCAGCCCGGAGACCCGGCGCGTCGCGGCGTTCATCGAGCACCTGTCGGGCGCCCGCCGCCGGTTCCAGCAGAATCCGCTGGTGTTCTTCTACCCCGGCCTGCCTTCGATCGAGTTCTATCCCTCGGAGGATTTTCCCTGGCTCCCGGCCGTCGAAGCCGCCACCGCCGACATGCAGCGTGAACTCATGGCGGTCTCGAACGGCGATCCCGAGGCGCCAGGCTTCACGCCCTATGTGGCGTACAGCGCGGGTGTCCCGCTGGATCAATGGGTGGAGCTCAATCACTCTCCGCGCTGGAACGCCTATCATCTGCTCAAGGATGGGGACCCGGTAGACGGGCAGGCCGACCGCTGCCCGGCCACCCTTGCGGCGCTCAAACACGCGCCGCAGCCTGAGGTCACCCGCCGCTCGCCCGTTGCCATGTTCTCGGTCCTCCAAGCCAGGACGCGCATTCCTCCACATACGGGGGTGAGCAACACCCGCCTTGTGGTTCACCTGCCCCTGGTCCTGCCGCCCGATTGCGGTTTCCGGGTCGGCAACGAGACTCGGGCATGGAGCCTTGGCCACGGCTGGGTGTTCGACGATACGATCGAACACGAGGCCTGGAACGACAGCGACCGGCCGCGCACCATCCTCATCTTTGATATCTGGAGCCCATTCCTGAGCGCCGCCGAGCGCGAACTCGTGTCCCGGATCAGCGCAGCGATGGACGGTTTCCATGGCGCCGGTCCGACCGGCGAGATCTGAGCGCGCGGATCGGCCCATGACCATGACGCAGGATGAGGACGTGCGCCGCCGCAGCCAGATGGCGGAGGTCGACGCGGCGCTGGCGCGCAATGACTATGCGAAGGCGGCTGAGCTCGCGCGGGTCGCTACCGACGAGGGCCTTCGTCATCCCAAGCTTCTGAGCGTCATCGCCTTCTCACTGTTCGACAGTCGCCGGCCCGAGGACGCGCTTCCCCTGCTCGACGAGGCGGACGCCCTGTCGCCCGGCAATCCAAACATCCTCCATGGTCGCGCCTGCTGCCTGGCCGATATCGGCCGCAAGGTCGATGCCCTGATCGCCTTCGACAAGGTGCTCGCCCTACGGCCGGGCTTTGCGCCGTCGCACTACCAGAAGGGCCGAGTCCTGGCGTCCCTTAACGATCCGGACGCGGCGGCGCGCGAGTACGAACTGGCCATCGCCAGCGATCCGCACTACGCCGACGCCCTCGGGGCCCGCGCCTACGGCGCGGCGTCGCAGGGACAACTCGACAGAGCGCGGGACTTTGCCAGCCGCGCCCTTAGGGTCGACCCCGGCCTCCCGATAGCCCGCATCGCTCTGGCCACCGCCGACCTGACCGACGGGCAGCTGGAAGCGGCGGAAGAGCGCTTGCGTGGCCTGCTCGCCGATCCTGCCGTCGACACGGGCTACCGCGCCACCTGCCTCTCGGTGCTTGGCGACGTGCTCGACCGGCGGCAGCGCTTCGACGAGGCGTTCGAGGCTTACGACGAGTCGATGCATCTGGCGCATGCCGAGGGCGAAGGCTCGTGGGTGGCCGGCGCGGCGAAGGCTTTGATGGAGCGTTTCGTCGACCTCAGAGACTTCGCCGGAACTCTCGATCCGTGGGAGCCGCCCACCCACATCGAAGCACATGGCGGCGACGCGGTCGGCCATGTCTTCCTGGTCGGATTTCCGAGATCCGGCACGACCTTGCTGGAGCAGGTTCTCGCCAGCCATCCAGACGTGGTCACGCTGGAGGAGAGGCTGTTCCTGCGGCCGGCCGAAGATGAATTCATGGTCGATGCGGACGGCCTCGCGCGCCTTGCCAAGGCGCCCGACGAAACGCTTGCCGCCTACCGAACCCTGTACTGGCAAGACGTGGCCGACCGGGGGGTAGAGGCGGGCGGCAAGATCCTCGTCGACAAGCTTCCGCTCGGCAGTCTGCTGCTTCCGCTGATCGGCAGGATCTTCCCTGGCTCCAGGGTCCTGTTCGCCCTGCGGGACCCGCGCGACGTGGTGCTGAGTTGCTTCCGCCGCGCCTTCGCGCTCAATCCGGCGATGTACCAGTTCACCACTCTGCCGGGCACGGCGATGTTCTACGATCGGGCGATGGCGCTGGTGACGGAGTACCGGCGGATCGTCCCCCTGCCGCTGCATGTGGTGCGCCACGAGGCGCTCGTTCAGGACTTCGAGCCCCGCGCGAGAGAGATCTGCGACTTCCTGGGCGTCGGGTGGAACGAGGCCATGCGGGATTTCGCCGCCACCGCCGCCCGGCGCACGATCAACACCCCGAGTGGACCGCAGGTCCGTCGAGGGCTGAGCATGGAGGGCATCGGTCATTGGCGGCATTATCGGCGGCATCTCGCAACGGTGTTGCCGACCATCGCGCCATGGGTTGAACGGTTCGGGTACGAGCCGGAGCCGGCGGAGTGACCTGGACGGCGCCGGAGACGCTCCGGGCGCGCCAAGCGCGATTGCAAAATGCGAGCGAACTCATGCGGCAGGGACGCCGTGGCGAGGCTGTCGAGATCCTGCGCACCCTCGTGGCCGAGGCCCCCGACATTGCGCAGGCGCAGCGGCTGCTCGGCGTCGGACTGCATGAATCCGGCGACCTGGCCGAGGCCGAGACCGTCTTTCGCCGCGCTCTGGCGCTTCAGCCCGATCTGACAACGGCGGCCACCAGCCTCTCGGAGGTGTTGCGCGCGCTGGGACGCCCCCTGGAAGCCGCCGCTCTGCTCGAGCCGCGGGTCACTGCGGCCACAACCAATCTCAGCCTCCTATGCTACTTCGGCCTCGCCCTTCAGAGCGCCGGGCGCCTGGACGAGGCGACATCGACGTTCGAACGCGCGATCGCGGCCCACCCGGGCAGCGGCGTGGCCGAGCACAACATCGCCGGCGCGCTGATCGAGGCCAGGGACTTCGCCGGCGGGGTCGCGGCCATAGAGCGCGCCTTCGCCAAAGGGCTCGACGCTCCCGAGACCTGGCTGCAATACGCCCGTGCGCTAACGGCGCTCAGCCGGCCCCGCGACGCGGAAAGCGCCTATCATCAGGTGCTGCGCCGCCGGCCAGGCGACGTCGACGCCGTCGTCGAACTGGCCGAGCTCGCATGGCGGCGCACCGGCGACGACCATGCGGCCCGCACTGCGTTGGCGGCCGCCTCGGCCGGGTCAGCGCCTTCCGCCGCTCTTCTCCTGCGAAAGTCGAGACTGCTCGACTATATGGGCGACCTACCGGGCGCCTACGAGGCCATCGCTCAGACGATCGCGCTGAAGGAAGACGCAATGGCGCACGTGCTCGCGGTGGGGATCGCGGTGCGGTTCGACGCCGACCTTGCGACCGCGCACGCCGCCCGCGCGCGGCCGGGCCGACGAGGCGGCCGTCGCCGCCGGCGACCTCTGCCAGAAGCTGCCGAACGACCAGTACGCCGTCGCCCTGCTGGCGACTGCCTGGCGCCTGCTGGGCGATCCGAGATACTCGGACCTCCATGACTACGAGCACTTCGTGGATGGCGCGTTCCTTGACGTCCCCCCCGGCTGGAACAGTCTCGACACCTACCTCGAGGACCTGCGCGCGGCGCTCGAACCGCTCCATGCCTATCCCGGCCATCCCATCGGCCAGTCGCTGCGCCGCGGATCGCAGTCGCACGAGGAGCTGACCCGCTCTGACGCGCCGGCGATAAGGGCGCTGTTCCCTGCCATCGATGGCCCGATCCGCCGCCACATCGCCAGGCTCGGTCCCGGCGCCGACCGCCATCGCAGCCGCGCCACCGGCGGTTATCGCCTCACCGGCATGTGGTCTGCCAGGCTGCCGGCGGCGGGCTACCACGCCGATCACATCCACCCGAAGGGATGGCTGTCCTCGGCGCTGCACATCAGCGTGCCGCGGACGGTGCAAGCCCCGCCCGACGGGTGGTTGAAGTTCGGAGAGCCCGGGACGCCGACCCTGCCCCGGCTGGAAGCTGACCATTTCGTGCGGCCAGAGCCTGGACGTCTAGTCCTGTTCCCCTCCTACATGTGGCATGGCACCGCGCCGTTCTCCGGAGACGAGGCGAGGCTTACCGTCGCCTTCGACGTCGTGCCCACCTGACGGTTGGAGACCTCCAGCTTGTCCACGCCCTCATCGTCACTGGCCGCCGCCGGCGCCGATCCGGATCTGGCGGAAGCGCTCGCCTGCCTGCGGCCGGGCCCGCAGGCCGATGTCGGCCGCGCCGTGGCCATGCTCCGGGGCGCCGCGACGCGGGGCGTGGCCGAGGCCGATTGCTACCTCGCCACGCTTGCCGGCGCCGGCGTCGGCATGTCGCAAAGCTGGACCCGCGCGGTCGATCATCTGGTCGACGCCGCAGCGGCCGGATCAGGCCGGGCGCGCGGACAGCTCGCGACCCTGGCCGCGCAAGAAACGTGGGGCCCAGGGGAACAGCCCGGCGCCGAACCCTGGCGAACACTCGCCGCATCGGTGCGTCTGGATGACTGGACCGCGCCATGCGCGAAACGGGTGCTGCGCGATTCCCCTCGGACGGTGGCCATCAAGGGGTTCCTGCCGAGATCCGTCGGTGCGTGGCTCGTCGGCCTGGCCGCGGGTCGCCTGACGCGCGCGCTCGTGTTCGGCACGTCGGACGCGAATCCGGCGTCGACCGATGCGCGGACCAACACCGCGTACGAAATTCCGTTCGCCGAGTGCGATGTGGTGGTGCTGCTTCTGCGCGCGCGCATCGCCGCCACCATCGGCGTGCCGGTCACCGCGCTCGAGCCATCGCAGATCCTCCACTACGATGTCGGCGAAACCTTCGCCCTGCATCACGACTTCCTCGACACGCGCCAGCCCGCCTTCGCCGAAGAGGTGCGGGCGCGCGGTCAAAGGATCGTGACCTTCCTCGTCTATCTCAGCGAGGATTATGATGGGGGTGAGACGGACTTCCCAGCCTTGGGGCTTCGCCACCGCGGCGGCAACGGCGATGCGCTCTACTTCGGCAACATCGATCGCGCCGGCGCGCCCGATCCCCGCACCCTGCATGCCGGCCTGCCCCCGACACGCGGCGAGAAGTGGCTGTTCTCGCAATGGATTCGGGACCGGGCCAGGATCTGACCCCGCGCTGGATCCTCGCTCGCCCTAGGCCTCATTGAACGAACCCACGGCGGCCAGAGCCGCCGCCACCAGGATGCGTTCCTCCTCGCTCAGCTCGGGCCGCCAGATCTCGAACAGCAGCACCACGCGCGTGGTGTCGCTGTGGTTCCAGGCCTCATGCTCGATGCTGTCGTCGAAGATGAGGGTTTCGCCCCTGGCCCAATGCCGGACCTCGTTGCCGACCCGCAAACCGCAGCCGGGCGGCACGATCAGGGGCAGGTGGCAGATCAGGCGCGCGTTGATCTGGCCGGTATGGGGGGGAATGCGCACGCCGGGCCGCAGGCGGGAGAACAACACCGACGGGGTTCTTCCCGGAGCGTCGGTGAGCGGCACGCCAGCCAGCGCCGCCATCGTCCGCGGGCAGCGTGCGGCGGCCGTCTCCACGAGCGACCCTCCCTCGATCAGGAAGAACGCCGCCCAGTCGACGCTGTCGGCCAGATCGGCGAACACACCCGGCGGCCGGTTGGGTTGCGCGAGCATGTACGGCCGGAAGGCGGCGTCGTCGCCCAGCACCTCCAGCAGTTCGCCGGCGATGACATCGGTGTGCGCCTCGAAGGCCGGCAGCCAGGCAAATTCATGCCGCTCGTAGAACTGCCTCTGAGGCAGTTCCGGGAAGTAGAAGGATGTCGGTGATTGCAGGTAGATCTGTTTCTTCCCCAGCAGCAGGTCGAGGGATTGGGTGAAGCGCGGACTGGACGAGCGCGGATCGAATCCGGCGTGTTCGAGCGCATTGAGCAGATGGCGCTCGTACTCGCGGGCGTAGCGTGCGCACTCCCGCTCCGCGCGGGCCACCTCGGCGCGAAGGTCGGGCGGCAGCGCCTGCGCCGACGCGGCGCGAGCGACCACGGTCTTGTAGAAGGTGTGCGCCGCCCGGCCATCTCCAGATCTGGCGAATTGATCCGCCTTCATGAGCAGCGCGGGAATGTGCCGGGGATCAGCGGCCAGGACGCGGTCGAGCGCCGCGAGTTGCGCCGCGTCGTCGCCCAGACCACGGCAGGCGAGCGCCAGCCCATACCAGACGCTGATGTCGTCCGGCCTCGCGACGGCCAGCTTCTCGAACAGCGGCCGCGCGGTCCGGTGATCCTGCCGACGCAGCGCCTGCGCGGCCGCCTCCCCCATCCGGCTCAGGTCGGCATGCTCCCACCCTGTCATGGCTTCTGACCCCCTGCGCCCCCGAGCCGCGCCGCCGCATGCGCGAACGCCGAGCGTGGACGCGGTGAGTCACATCGAATACCTGTTCCCCGACTTGTCGAGGGACGCCTTTGCGCCTCCTGATGCGTGGAATGGGTCATGTTTCTCGAACTGCCTGATATCTTGAACCCCGCCGAGGTGGCCCGCCTGCGCGCGATCGCGGCCAGCGCCCGCTTCGCCGCCGGTCGCCTCTCCAATCCACACTCTTCGGTCAAGAACAACCTGCAGATCGATCACGCGGATCCGAGCTACGCCGAGGCGTCGGCGCTGATGGCGACGGCCCTGCAGCGCAGCGAGCCCTTCCGTGACTTCGCCTTCCTGCGTGTTCTCGCCCCGCCCATGCTGTCAAAATACGCCCCTGGCATGAGCTACGGCGCGCACGCGGACGCGGCCTTCCTGCCGGTGGGCCCACGGCCATTGCGCTCGGATCTCTCCTGCACCCTGTTCGTCAGCGACCCCACGACCTACGAAGGCGGCGAACTCTCGGTGCGGCTGGGTGGGCGCGAGATTCTGTTCAAAGGCCGGTCGGGCTCCGCCGTCGTCTACCCGTCCAACACGCTGCACGAGGTCAAGCCGGTGCGGACCGGCGAGCGCCTGGTGGGCCTCACCTTCATCGAGAGCCGGATCGCCGATCCATATCACCGCGAAATGCTCTACGAACTCAATGAGATCGCCGCCCTCGAGGGGTTCAACATGAGCTGGGACAACCGGACCCGGCTGCAGCGAGTGCGCAACAACCTCCTGCGCATGTGGGGTGAACCGGGATAGCGGCTCTACCTTCCCAGCCATTCGCAGCAACGGTGATCGAAGCCGGGTAGGGCGTCTCGCGGGCCATTGCTCAACCTGCCGGCGCCTCGCCAGGGTCGCTGCGGCGGCCCGCTTCTCACGGAGAAGGTGACGTACGCGATCGCCGGCGCGCACGCCCCGATAGGCGGCGATGCTGGCGGAGGTGTTGGTTGCGCTCCCGTTGGTCATCTTGCCGCCGTCGTACATGAACACGCCGTCGCCAGCGAAACCCGTCGCCGATCCGCTGATCCTGCCGAGATTTACGACGGTGTAGGCCGCGCTGGCCCCAACGATGTGGCGATGCCGGTCCCACCCCCATAGCCGCTGGTGGCCAAGGTCACGGCGGTGACATCAGGCGCGCCATACACACCCCATACGGCCGCATCATGAGAACGCTTCCGTCGGTTCTCGGATCGGCTTATGGTGCCGGGCTGGGGTTGAGGCCCAGGGAGATGGCCAGAGAGGCATTCAGCAGGCGGAGCGCTGCGGCCCTGATCGCGGCCGGTTTCGCATGGCCCCGGCTGGCCCAGGCGGCGACGCCGCCCGTCGATTTCACGACCCAGGCATCGCGCCTCACCCCGGCCGGGCCGCCGGCCTACAAACCATCAGCGAGTTTGGCCACCGTCGCCGACATGTATCGCCGGATGACCGTGCCCATCCGCGTGAACGGTCAGGGCCCGTTCGCCTTTGTCGTCGACACCGGCGCCAATCAGTCGGTGATCGCCCTGGAGCTGGCGGTGCAGCTCGGGCTCGTCGCCGGTCCGACAGAGCCTCTGAACGGCGTGGCCGGCGTTCAGGACGAACCCACGACGCGCGCGCAGATCGACGTGGGCGGACGGATTCGCACCGAGGTCACGCTCTCGATGTTGCCGCGGGCGGACCTCGGCGGCGAGGGCCTGCTGGGCATCGACGGGCTCGAAGGACAGAGGCTCACCCTGGATTTTCGCGGCCAGACGATGCGTATCGAAGGTGGCCGACGCCGCTCGTCCGACCCCGACGAAATCGCCGTCCGGGCCAAGCGACGCTCCGGCCAGCTCACCCTGGTGGACGCAGACCTGGCAGGATTGCGGGTGACCGCATTTCTCGATTCCGGCGCGCAGAACACAATCGGCAACATGGCGCTGCGATCAATGGCGCTGACGCGCAATCCCATGAGCCTGTGGACGCAGACGCCGATCCTGAGCGCCACGGGCCAGACCATACTGGCCGAGCTCGCCGATCTGCCCAATCTGCGTATCGGCCGGCTGCACCTGCCCAACTGGCCGGTCGCCTTCGCCGATCTGCACACCTTCCGGATGTGGAATCTGGAGCAGGAGCCGGCGATCCTGATCGGCGTCGATGTGCTGAGCCGGTTCCAGTACGTTCGGCTGGACTTCGCCCGCGACGAGGTCGCCTTCCTTCTGCCTGAGTCCGCCTAGGCCTGCGCCTTACGGGCCGGTTCGTAGTTCAAGATTGGCGAGAGCCAGCGTTCGGCGGTTCGAACGTCCCAGCCCTTGCGCGCGGCGTAGTCGTCCACCTGATCACGCTCGATTTTGCCGACGCCGAAGTAGTGCGCCTCTGGATGAGCGAAATAGAGACCGGAGACCGATGACGCCGGGGTCATGGCGAAGGACTCGGTGAGTTGCATCCCGGTCGACTCCGGCGCGCCGAGCAGGCCGAACAGCGTCGCCTTCTCCGTGTGATCGGGCTGCGCCGGATAGCCGGGAGCGGGACGAATGCCGCGGTAGCGTTCGCTCAACAGCCCATCCAGGTCGAAGGCCTCGCCCGGCGCGTAGCCCCAGAGCTTGGTTCGCACCTCGCGGTGCAAGGCCTCGGCGAAGGCTTCCGCCAGCCGGTCGGCCAAGGCGGCGGCGAGGATCGCTGAATAGTCGTCGCCCTCGGCCTTGAACCGCTCCGCAATCGCCGTTTCCCCGTGTCCGGCCGTCACCGCGAAGCCGCCTATGAAGTCCGCGCCGGCCGGAGCTATGAAATCGCCGAGCGCCAGGTTCGCCCTGCCCTCGCCCTTGGCCATCTGCTGGCGCAGCGTATGCAGGCGGGCGCGCTCCCTGGTGCGCGTCTCGTCGCTCCAGACGATGATGTCGTCGCCGTCGGCGTTCGCCGGCCACAGGCCGGCCACGCCCCGGGCCTCGAACCAGCGCTCTTCAACGATCCTCGCCAGCATCGCCTGGGCGTCGGCGTACAGCGAGCGCGCCGCCTCGCCGACCACGTCATCCTCGAGTATCGCTGGGAACCGGCCCACCAGTTCCCAGGCGGCGAAGAACGGCGACCAGTCGATGTAGCGGGTCAGGTCGGCGAGGTCCCATGTCGCGAAGCGCGTGACGCCCAAGGCGCGGGGCGTGGGCGCCTGGTAGGCCTGCCAGTCGATGCCGAAGCGGTTGGCGCGCGCGGCGGCCAGCGGCGTGCGCACCTTGGCCTGCTGGGCCCTGGCGAACTGCTCGCGGATGCGGGCGTATTCCCCGCGCGTCGCCGCCTCTACCCTGGGGCGATCGGTCTTGGAGAGCAGCGAGGAGACTACGCCCACCGCCCGGCTCGCATCCAGCACATAGGTGGTCGAACCTCGCTCATACGATGGTTCGATCTTGACGGCGGTGTGGGTGCGGCTGGTGGTGGCGCCGCCGATCAGCAGGGGAATCGAGAAGTCGCGGCGCTCCATCTCCGAGGCCACGAACACCATCTCGTCCAGCGACGGCGTGATCAGGCCGGACAGGCCGACGATGTCGACCTTGAGTCGCACGGCCTCATCCAGGATCCGGTCGGCCGGAACCATGACGCCTAGGTCGATGACCTCGTAATTGTTGCACTGCAGGACGACGCCGACGATGTTCTTGCCGATATCGTGCACGTCGCCCTTGACCGTGGCCATGAGGATGCGGCCGGCCATCTCACGCGGCTTGCCGGCGGCCTCGGCCTCCATGAACGGCAGCAGCCACGCCACGGCCTGTTTCATCACCCGGGCCGACTTGACCACCTGCGGCAGGAACATCTTGCCCGCCCCGAACAGATCGCCGACGACGTTCATGCCGGCCATCAACGGGCCTTCGATCACGTCGAGCGGGCGCGTGGAGGCGAGGCGCGCCGCCTCGGTGTCGGCCTCGATGAACTCGGTGATGCCGTGAACGAGGGCGTGGGACAGGCGGTCCGCCACCGGCGCGTCGCGCCAGACCAGGTTGACGATCCGCTCGACCGCCTTGCCGCCCTTGTAACGGGGCGCGATCTCCACCAGCCGCTCGGTCGCGCCCGGCTTGCGGTTGAGGATGACGTCCTCCACCACCTCGCGCAGTTCGGGGTCGATCTCGTCGTACACCGGCAGGTCGCCGGCGTTGACGATGCCCATGTCCATGCCCGCGGCGATGGCGTGGTAGAGGAACACCGAATGCATCGCGCGCCGCACCGGCTCGTTGCCGCGGAAGCTGAACGACACGTTCGACACGCCGCCGGACACTCGCGCGTGCGGCAAGAGCTGTTTGATCGCCCGCGTCGCCTCGATGAAATCGACGCCGTAGTTGTCGTGCTCCTCGATCCCCGTGGCGATGGCGAAGATGTTGGGATCGAAGATGATGTCCTCGGCCGGGAAGCCGATCTTCTCGGTGAGCT
>Ga0302314_10011490_pt1 | contig 15435 bp, 9 predicted proteins | sample III_Palsa_N2_3_FD_200533 | JGI IMG/M metagenome (GOLD analysis project Ga0302314, IMG submission 200533) | Peat permafrost microbial communities from Stordalen Mire near Abisko, Sweden - III_Palsa_N2_3 | ecosystem: Environmental > Terrestrial > Soil > Palsa > Peat permafrost | place: Sweden...
CTCCTGGGCGATGGTCGCCGCCTGCAGCTGGACGTTGCCCTTGGGGAACCCGGCCGGACCCCGGCCGAACTGCAGCGAGGAGGTGAAGTCGCCCATGGTGGACCGGCGGTAGGCGCTGATATTGGGCTCCTTGACGCCGAAGCGGCGCTCCAGGATCCGGATCAGCGAGGTGTGGTCCATCAGCGTCGAGTCGACATAACCACCGGCGGACCAGGGCGAGACCACGACGGTCGGCACCCGGAATCCCAGGCCGATCGGCTCGCCGTCGATGAACTCGTCCGGGGTCCCGGCCGGGGCGGTCGGCGGCACCACATGGTCGAAGTAGCCGTCGTTCTCGTCGTAGGTCAGGATGAACAGCGTCTTGGCCCACACATCGGGATTGGCCGCGATCGCGTTGAGCTTGGAGGAGATGTACTCCGCGCCGCCGGCCGGGGTCCAGTCCGGGTGCTCGGACTGGGTCGACGGGGCGACCAGCCAGGACACCTGCGGGAGCCGGTCGTGCTTGGCGTCGTACTCGAACCAGCCGGCCGACTTGTGGGTCATGCCGCCCTTGGCCAGCGGCGAGCCCGCCGGCGCCTCGGCGTACTGCTTGAACCAGGCGAGGGCGTTGTCGTCGTAGTTGTCCTCCTCCTGGTAGACCTGCCAGGAGATCCCGGCCGCGGTGAGCCGCTCCGGGTAGGTGGTCCAGGTGAGGTAGGGGTTGTTGTAGGCGGGGTCGTTGTTGTTCACCGGGCCGCCGCCGGTGCCGTTGGGGTCGACCATGCCGGTCCACATGTAGAGCCGGTTGGGGTTGGTCGGGCCCAGCACCGAGCAGTGGTAGTTGTCGCAGACGGTGAACGCCTCCGCCAGCGCCCAGTGGAACGGGACGTCCTCCTGGGCGAAGTGACCCATGGTCATCGCGCCCTTGGCGGCGACCCACTGGTCCATCGCACCGTTGTTGTACGCCTGGTGCTGGGTGGCCCAGCCGTGGTCGAGACCCGGCGTGGCGGCGGCGCTGGTGGTGGTGGTGTCCATCCGGAACGGCAGCAGGTAGCCGTCGGTGTGCGCGGCGTACGGCTGCTGGAACACCGAGTTGCCGTTCGGCAGCTTCGCGGCCTTGGGGTCGGCGAACCCGCGCACGCCGGGCAGGGTGCCGAAGTACTGGTCGAAGCTGCGGTTCTCCTGCATCAGGATGACCACGTGCTCGATGTCGGTGAGCCGGCCCTTGCGGGACTGCCCCTTGGTCGCGGCGAGCGCCTTGCGGACGTTCACCGGCAGGGCCAGCGAGGCCGCCGCCGCTGCGCCGGTGCCGAGCAGCCGTCGGCGGGAGAGCGAGAGTTCCATCGGAAGACTTTCTTGGTGGGTCGGGTCAGCTGGCGGGGGCGGGGGTGAACTCGACGATGCGGCCGTTGCCGCTGTCCGCGACGTAGATCCGGCCGCCGGGGGCCACCGCGATCGCCACGGCGTCGGCGAGCTCGCCCGGGCCGACCGCGCCGAACTCGTTCAGGTAGGGGCCGTCGGTCCGGAACTCCATGGCCATGCTGAAGTCGGGCTCGGCGACGAACAGGTGTCCGGAGGAGTCCAGGGCGACGTCGCTCGGGTTGGACAGGCCGCCGAGGCTGCTGCTGGTGCTGCTGCCGATCCGGCCGATCACGGCGCCGACCGGGGAGAGCTCGACCACCTGGTCGGGCCCGGAGTCGGCGAGGCCGGAGTCGGCGACGTAGACGTCGCCGGAGGCGTCCAGGGACAGGCCCTCGGGCCGGCCCAGACCCGAGGTCAGCGACTTCAGGTAGGCGCCGGTGGGGCCGAACTCCAGCACCCGGCTGTTGCCGGTGTCGCTGACGAACAGGTCGCCGGCGGCGTCGGTGGCCACCCCCTGCGGACGGCTCAGCGCCTTGCCGTTGGCGGTGGTGTACTGGCGCACGAAGGCGCCGGTCGCGCCGTACTCCACCACCCGGTTGTCACCGGTGTCGGCGACGTACACCTGGCCGGCCGGGGCCACCGCGATGGCGGTCGGGCCGTTCAGCCGACCGGCGCCCGACTTGGTGAAGCTGTGCAGCAGCTTGCCCGCCCCGGAGAACTCCTCGACCCGGTTCTGGCCGGCGTCGGTGACCCAGACGTTGTTCCTGGCGTCGACGGCGATGCCCTGCGGGTCGTTCAGGCCGGTCCCGAACGCGGCCGTGTAGGTCGGCGGCGCCACCGGCGGCACGGCGGTCACGGTGAAGGTGACCGGCTTGGCCAGCCAGGTGTAGCCGTTGTTGTAGAGGAGGTAGGCGATGTAGTTGCCCGGCGCCAGGCTCCCGGTGCCGAAGCTGGTCGAACCGGAGCCGTTGGTCACCCAGTTGTAGGTGGTCGAGCCGCAGACGGAGACCTGGTCGACCGGCCCGCAGCCGGGGTTGGAGTACAGCCCGACCCAGTTCTCGGAGCCGACCTTGGCCGCCGGGATGCTGTAGTCGAAGGTGATCTGCTCCCCCTGCTCGACCGTGCTCCTCTCGGCGGTCAGCGTCCCGGGCGGGGTGGTCGGCTGCACCGTGAAGGTGACCGGCTTGGCGAGCCAGGTGTAGCCGTTGTCGTAGAGGAAGTAGGCGATGTAGTTCCCCGGGGCCAGGGCCGAGGTGCTGAAGCTGGACGTGCCCGAGGCGTTGGTCACCCAGTTGTAGGCGGTGGAGGCGCCCACCTCGACCTGGTTGACCGGGCCGTTGCCCGGGTCGGAGTACAGGCCGATCCAGTTGTTGGAGAGCACCTTGGCGGCCGGGATGCTGTAGCTGAAGCTGACCGACTGGCCCTGGGTCACCACCGAGTCCTGCGCCGAGAGCGTCCCGGGCGGGGCGGTCACGGTGAAGGTGACCGGCTGGGCGAGCCAGGTGTAGCCGTTGTCGTAGAGGAAGTAGGCGGTGTAGCTGCCCGGCGCCAGGGCCGAGGTGCTGAAGCTCGACGTGCCCGAGCTGTTGGCGACCCAGTTGTAGCCGGTGGAGGCGCAGTCGTAGACCTGGCCGACCGGGCCGCACCCGGGGTCGGAGTAGATCCCTATCCAGTTGTTCGACAGCACGGCGGAGGCCGGGATGCTGTAGTCGAAGGTGATCTGCTGGCCCTGCACCACCGAGTCGGTCGGGGCCGACAGCGTCCCGACGATGCCGGGGGTGGTGGCGGGGGCAGCGGTCGTGGTGCTGCTCGATCCGGAGGTGGCGGCGATGGCGCTGGCACTGCCGAGCGCCGCCAGTACCAGCAGCGTCAGCAAGGTGGCCAGGGTGGTGCGCACGCGGCGGCGCACCCTGGGCAACTGTATGGCCAAGGCGAGGGCTCCTTGTATAGACAAGTTGAAGGGGGCGCGTTGATCGTGGACCCCGGTCGATCAGCCTGTCGATGGTCAGAAGCCCTTCCGGGCAACGTTTACCGCGCGGTTTCCGGAACGTTCACGTCCGCGCTGCCCGCGCAACAGCTTCCCCGCCGGTAACATCAGCACCGGCGCCGGGCCGGGCCTGGCGCTGTGCTGCGGGCCCCTCGGGCACCAGGGCCTCCTGGGACAGCCGAGCACAGCCGGACCGCCTCGCCCAGGGTGGCGATCGCGGCCCCCGCCCGGCCGTTGCGCGCCTTCGCCATGCCCGGGCGGGGGCCGCCGGACCCGTGTCCAGGGCGGCGCCCACCACGTGCAGTTCATCCAGGGCCGCGGACAGTTCGGCCGGCGCCGCGTCGTCCGGCCTGCGCACGCAGCTCGCCGGCCAGCCGCTCCGCGGTGGGGTGGGCCGACCCCGCCGGGGCCGACCAGGGTCGGCAACCGGACCAGCCCCAGCAGCCGTTCGACCTCCGCCGGTTCACCCCTGCGCCCGACGAAGCCGGTCAGCTCGGCCGGCACCTGCCCAGGACGCCGCCAGGCAGACATGAAGCGTCCTGTCGGGGGAGTGCCTGCGGCCTCTCTACGAGAGGGACCCCGGTGGTGGCATCCCCGGCCGCGGCGCGGCTACGGCTTGCGGGCGAGGCCCGCGTAGGCCATCACCTCGTGGTCCCCGAGGACCGGGTCGTCGTCCAGCTCCGGGTGCCAGCGGTTGATCAGGACGACCCCGGGGTCGTCCAGTTCCAGCCCGTCGAAGAACCGTTCCACCTGGGCGCGGGTGCGCAGGTGGTTCTCGATCCCCGCCTCCCGGTAGCGCCGGGACGCCACCTCGGCCCGCTCGGGGGCGGAGTCGCCGGTGCCGGCGGTCAGCGCCAGGAAGCTGCCGCTGGGCAGCGCGTCCAGCAGCTGTTCGACGAGCGAGTGGACGGCGTCGTCGGACAGGAAGTGCACGAGGTTGATCAGGGTCAGCGCGACCGGCCGGGTCAGGTCGAGGGTGCCGCGCAGCGCCGGGTCGGAGAGGATCTTCCCGGGATGGCGCAGGTCGCCGTCGATGTAGGCGGTCCGGCCCTCCGGTGCGCTGGTGAGCAGGGCGCGCGCGTGGGCGAGCACGATCGGGTCGTTGTCCACGTACACCACCCGGGACGCGGGTTCGACGTCCTGGGCGACCTCGTGCAGGTTGGGCGCGGTGGGGATGCCGGTGCCGATGTCCAGGAACTGCCGGACGCCGTGCACCGTTGCCAGCCGGCGGGTGAGACGGTGCATGACCGCGCGGGCGGCACGGGCGGAGGCCCGTGAGCCGGGCCACTCCTCGACGATCCGGTCACCGGCCTCGCGGTCGGCGGCGAAGTTGGTCTTCCCGCCCAGCATGTAGTCGTACACGCGGGCGGAGTGCGCGCGGTCGGTCTGCAGGTCGACCGTCGGTATCGGCTCGCGCAGACCTGGCCGCATCCAGGAACCAGCTTCGGACCTGTCCACCCGGCAACCTCCACGTTGACTGTTGATCCAACTGAACCACAGAGAACGGCGCGATGTCAGCTCGACCCAGGCCCGATCCGGCCGCGCTCCCGGCAGTGGACACGGCGCCGCCGTCGCCCGTGGGGGGAGGCGACGGCGGAGAGCGAGCCCGGAGCGGTGGTCGTCGACAGCCGGGGTGCTGCTCAGTCGGCGCTGTTGCCCCGGGCGATGGGGATGTTGTTCAGGTAGGGGTGGGGCAGGTCGAACGCGTCGACCAGGGTGGTCAGGTGGGGGGCGAGGTCGTTGTGGAGGGCGTCGGTGAGGGTGGGGAGGTGGTGGACCTGCTGGCCGGTGAGGTGCTGGTCGGCCAGCAGGTCGGCGGCGTGGTGGTGGAGTTGGTCGAGGAGGAACAGGGTGCAGAGCTGCTTGAGCAGGCGGTGGGTGTGGGTGCTCGGCGCGAGGGTGTCGAGGGCGGTGAGGTAGGCGTCGGTGGCGTGGAGGGTGGTGTGCAGGTCGAGCATGGTCAGGGCGGCCGTGGAGGTCTGGTTCCAGCGGGCCTGGGGGGAGTTGGGCGGATTGTGGCGCAGGGCGGCGCGGGCCCGGTTGCGCCAGATGGCCTCGGCGTGGGCGAGGAGGGAGCGGAGGTGGTGGGGGTCGTTGAGGTGGTCGGTGGTGGTCGGCGTGGGGGTGGACGGTGGCGGTGTGGTCGGGTGCTGGAGCAGCAGTTCGGCCGCGGCCTTGGTGGAGATGAGCAGGTTGTCGCCCTCGGCGGTGATGGTGCCCTCGATGTAGGGGGCGAGCGAGGCGAGGTGGTTGGCGGGCATCAGGCCCTGGGCGCCGCAGCGTTCGCGGGCCTCGGTGGCGATGGTGCGTGCGTTCCAGGTGATCCACGCCTTGGCGGTGGCGACCTGGTGCTCGGTGTCGGTGCGGTTGTGGGGGGTGTGCTGGGCCCAGGCGTGGAGGACGCTGCGGTGCAGGAAGGTCATCGCGTAGGCGGTGGCGAGCTGGGTGAGCAGCCGGGCGTGGTGGGTGCGGTGGGTGTTGACCGGGCTGTGCTGGTCGGGGCGCGGCCCGGTGGTGCGGCGGTTCTGGCCGTAGTGGACGGCGATGGCGAGGGCGGCGCGGGAGGCGCCGACGGCGGCGGCGCTCATGCAGAGCTTGCCGGTGGTGACCCGGGCGATGGAGTGCAGGAAGCGCTTGCGGCGGTTGCCGAGGTTGCTGGTGAGGGTGTGGTCGGCGGCGAGCCGGCCGTGGTCGGCCTGCAGCAGGGCCTCGGGAGGCAGCCGCAGGTGGTGGAAGGCGGTGAGGCAGTGGTCGACCGGGGCGTCCGGCCGCAGCGGCAGCTGGTGCACCTGGACGCCCGGAAGGTGGCCGTGCTCGTCGCTGAGGGGGGTGTGGAAGAGGTAGACGCCCTGGTCGCGGCCGTCGATGAGCAGGCGGGCGGCGACGACGGCCGACTTGGGGCCGCCGGTGGAGCTGGTGTTGGGCATGAACTTGCGGGCGCCGGGGTGCGGCGTGTGGAGGGTGAATCCGCCGGTCTCCCGGTCGAGTTCGGCGGTGGTCTCCAGATGGGCGGCGTCGTTGCCGTGGTCGACCTCGGTGCACAGGAAGGTGCCTATCCGGCGCATGGCGGTGTACTGGTCCAGGTCACGGCGGTGGTCGTGGTCGTGGTCCAACAGGCTGCCGAGGAAGAGGTTGTAGTGAATGCTGGCGACGGTGCACAGGCCGCCGCCGCCCTCGACGATGGCGGCCCACTCGTGCAGACCGGCCAGGAGGGCGGGGTCGGCGGCGAGGTGCTCGGGCTCGTCCAGGGTGTCGTTCACCAGGTGCAGCCACTCGTAGGAGCGGGCGGACTGCTCGGCCGGGGTACGGTCGGGGCTGTGGCGGAACGTGGGATCGCTGATCAGACGGCGCCAGGTGCCGTGGACGCGTTCGCGCTCGCTGCCCCGGCCGAAGAGCAGCCGGGCCAGCTCGCGGGCGGCCGTCCGCTCCGCCGCGGGCTCGGCGTCCGCGGGCTCGGTGCGGTCGGGCTCGGTGCGGTCGGGTTCGGCATGGTCGGGTTCGGCATGGTCGGGTTCGGCGCAGTCGGGTTCGGCGCGGTTGGCAGGCTGGGTGGCCAGAAGGGTCATGAGTCTCTCCCCCGTGTTGCAGATCCGTGGGTTGGGACGTGCAGCGAGCAAGAAGATACCGGGCCGCCGGTTTTCTTTTCAAGTAAGAAAACGGACTGCCTTCACTCGGGCGCCGCTCGCCCCGCGGTCGAGCCCGGTGGTGGGGCTCGGACGGTCCGCCGGGCGGGCGTCGGGAGGTGCGGCTCCGCCTCCGGTTCCCGGCGCGGCCGGGCGCCCCATGTCCGTTGTGCGGGCTGGTTGTTGCGCCGGATCAACTAATCTGTCCGCAGTGCGGGAGCGGGCGCTCCGGGCGGTCTGTGCGGCGGGTGCGGGCGGCCTGCGGCCCCGGCCCGGCTGCCGGTCCAGGGCTGGTGCGGATGTTGCGTGTGGGGAAGGGGGAGTGCAGTGGGAGTCGGGTGGGATTGTTTCTGATGAGAATATACCGCGCGTGCCGTTTTTGTTTCGATGCGGTTCATGGTATTCATTGATGGGTTTGCTACGAAGCCCGTAGCCAGCAGGGGTCTCGTGTCGGTTGTTCGCGGATGGATACGAACCAGTTGGTTTATTTCCTGTGTCGGTGGAGTTGACTCGGAGGTGTGCAGTGGCGCTTCAGGAACGGGCCGTCAGGACGAGGCGGGCGATCCTTGTAGCGGCCGCTGCGGTTTTTGCCGAGGTCGGGTACGAGGCGGCGACGATTTCGGAGATCCTGCACCGGGCGAATGCCACGAAGGGGTCGTTGTACTTCCACTTCGCGTCGAAGGCGGAGCTGGCCCAGGGGGTGCTGGCGGGGCAGTTGGCGGCGCTGCCGGCTCCGCCGCGGCAGGATTTGATGCTCCAGCAGGGGCTGGACGAGGCATTTCTGCTGGCCCACCTGTTGTCGGTGGGCGATCCGGTGGTGCGGGGGAGCGTCCGGTTGACGGTGGACCAGGGCGCCCCCAATGACGGCTTGGACCGGCGGGTGCCGATGTGCGGGTGGATCGAGCGGAATATGGAAGTCCTGGGGCGGGCGAAGGAGAACGGCGAACTGCTGACCCACATCGACGTGTCGGCTGCGGCGCGGATGTTCGTCGGGGCGTTCACCGGTGTGCAGGTGCTGTCCAAGGTGATGACCGATCATGTCGACCTGCCGGAGCGGGTGTCGGACCTGCAGCGGCACCTGATGGCGAGCATCGCGGTCCCGGCGGTGCTGGCGCAGTTGGACATGGCTGCCGACCGAGGCACCCGGGTGTACGAGGCGGCGCTGAAGCTGCGCGACGGGGGCGGGGAGCTCGAACGGGACCCGGCCGCCCAACAGGCGGGTCCGGTCGGCTGACGACCCGTCGACCGGGACACCGTCGCACGGCTGGTGCGGTCGGTGGGAGTGGGTCTACACCGGTGCATGGTCGTAGGCTCTGCGGGCGGGGACTGGTCCCTGCGGGTACAGCGCGGTTTTCGTTCGGTTTCCTACTGGGGAGTGACGGCGATGAAGACGAGTGCGTGTCCTTATGTGTTGGACGTGTCAGGACGTGACCTGCCGGGGGAGGGGGCGTTGCTGCGCTCGGAGGGCCCGGCGGTGCAGGTGGAGTTGCCGGGCGGCGTGGTGGCCTGGGCGGTGGTCGGGCAGCGGCACGTGGAGCGGCTGCTGACGGACCCGCGGGTGTCGAAGGACGCGCGGCAGCACTGGCCGGCGTTCGTGGAGGGGCGGATCACCGAGGAGTGGCCGCTGTATCCGTGGGTGGCCAACGAGAACATGCTGTTCGCGTACGGCAGCAGCCATGCCCGGCTGCGCCGGTTGGTCGCGGCGGCGTTCACCGCGCGGCGTACCGAGGCGTTGCGTCCGCGGGTCGCGGAGATCGCGGCCGAGTTGCTGGAGGGTCTGGCGGCCGCGGGGACCGAGGGGCCGGTGGACCTGCGGACGGCCTTCGCGGAACTGTTGCCGATGCGGGTGATCTGCGAGCTGTTCGGGGTGCCGCAGGGCGCCGCGACCGATGCGCTGTGCGTGGCCCTGCACAAGGTCTTCGGTACCACGGTCTCGGGACAGGAGATCGAGGCGGCGCGGATGGAGGCGTTCGGGCTGCTGGCGGCGCTGGTCGCGGCGAAGCGGGCCGAGCCGGGCGACGATCTGACGTCCTTGCTGATAGCCGCGCGCGACCAGGAGGACCGGTTGAGCGAGGAGGAACTGCTGGGCACGCTGTTCCTGATGATCGCCGGCGGCCAGGACACGACGGCGGCGCTGATCACCAATGCGGTGGGCGCGCTGCTGACCGACCGCGGGCAGTTGGACCTGGTGCTGTCGGGGCAGGCCACCTGGCAGGACGTGTGCGACGAGGCCATGCGGGTGCACACGCCCGGTGCGTACTCGCCGATGCGGTTCGCCGTGGAGGACATCGACCTGGACGGGGTGCTGATACCCAAGGGCGACCCGATCCTGGTGTCGTTCGCGGCGGCGGGTCTGGACCCCGAGCTCTACGGCCCGGACGCGGACCGTTTCGACGTCCTGCGCAAGGACCGCGACCTGCTGGGCTTCGGGCACGGCACGCACCGGTGCATGGGTGCTCCGCTGGCCGAGGCGGAGGCCACGCTGGCCTTCGCCGCCCTGTTCGAGCGGTTCCCCCGGATGCGGCTGGCCTGCGAGCCGGGCGAACTGCGGCCGATGGAGAGCTTCTTGATGAACTCCTACCGGGAACTGCCGGTACTGCTGACCCCGGCCGACTGACCCCGGCCGACTGACCGGCCGACCTGTGCCGCCCCGTCGTCCCGGTCCCGGGGCGGCGGGGCGGCGCTGTCGGGACCGTCAGGGGTAGGGGGCGTCGATCAGGTAGCGGCCGGGTGCGGGGGCGTCCAGCCGGGTCCAGTCCCCCTCCGGAGCGAGGCGGGCGCCGGTTGGTCCGTGGACGGCCAGCCAGGTCGACCAGGGGATGCGGACGAGCACCCGGGCGGGGCGGGCGAGGGTGAGCTGCACGTCGGCGGCGTCGGCGTGGTCGACGGTGGCGGGCGGCTCGGCCAGCGGGAGCGGATCGGTGACGCGGTAGAGCCGCCAGGAGGGGTCGTGCCAGATCTCCTGCAGCCAGGCGGGCCGTGTCCGGACCAGGGCGGCCTCGTCGTCCCCGGCGGTGTCGGTCGGGGCGGTGGACAGGGCGACGTAGTGCACGGCCCAGAGCTGGAGCCAGGCGTGGTAGCTGGCGGGGGTGAGGGCGCCCTGGTAGAAGAGCGGGTTGCGGCGCAGGTCGAGTTGGCGGTTCCAGCCCCGGGCCAGGTCCGCCGAGCCGACCAGGCCCCAGGACTCCCAGTGGTTGCGCATCGGGACGGCTTCGAGGCGGCCCCGGTCGGCGTGGAGCCGGCGGAGCTCGGCGGTGAGCCCGGTGGCCTGGTGGGCCGAGGAGGGCGCGACCCCGTTCAGCAGGTCGGCGTTGACCAGCCAGAAGGCGGTCGCGGCGAAGGCGGCGAGCGGGACGGCGAGCCCGCGCAGGGTCCGGCTCCCGGAACGTGCCGTGCGGGCGCCGAGCGCGGCCAGGAGGACCACGCTGCCGAAGATCAGCGCCAGCCGTTGCACATTGCTGCCGATCGGGGTGGACAGCGCCCAGGTCAGCACCGTGCCGAGGGCGTAGACCGCGGCGGCGGCGCGGACGGTCCGCCAGTCGCGCGGGCTGAGCAGGGCGACGGCGGCCGCGCTGGCCAGGCAGAAGACCGCCGTGGAGGTCTCCATCGGGTCGATCCCGTCGAAGGGGAACAGCAGTGTGGTGAGCAGGACCAGCAGCGGCGGCGGGACGGCCAGCGCCCAGCCGGCCCGTCGTCGGCCGGTCAGCAGCAGCGCGGCCGCCACGGTCACGACGAAGAGCCCGGCCACCGGGCTGCCAGAGGTGGCCAGCAGGGCCAGCAGGGCGGCGCTCGCGGTCCGCGGCCACCCGGGGCGCCGCGGTGTGCCGGTCGCCGTCGCCACCGCGGCCAGGCCGAAGGCCAGGCCCAGGGCGAAGGTCACCCGTCCGGCGGCGATGTTGCAGGTCAGGGCGAAGGCCCCCCACAGGGCGACCGGCAGCGGGCGCTCCAGTGGGGAGCGTCGTACCAGCAGGGCGAGCAGCGCGGCCGAGGCCGTGGCCGCGCCCACGGCCAGGGTGCGCACCCCGAGGAGGGCCATCAGATAGGGCGTCAGCAGGCTGTACGAGGCGGGGTAGGCGCCGCCGTACCAGGCCAGGTCGTAGGCCGAGCCCGGGTGCCGGGCCGCGAAGTCGGCCCAGGCCCACTGCGCGGCGAGGTCGCCGCCGACGCCCGCCAGGTACCGGGCCCAGAGGGTGGCCAGCAGTAGCGCCGTCGCCGCGGCGGCCCACACCGGGCTGCAGCGTTTGATCCGCCGGGCGGGCCCCGACTGCAGAACGCCCACGCTGCTCGGCTCTCCCGTCTTCGGTGAGGGGGTCTCAGAAGCCGACAATAGCCGTGAAACCGGTAGTAATCGCCCCGGATCGGTCGTGCGGGTCGGTTACCGGCGGTCACGCGGTGGGGAGCCAGCCGACCGACCTGTCGACCGACCTGTCGATCGGATGTCCGCGTGGACCTGGACCGGCTGCGGCGAACCGCACTCGTGGCGGGCGAAGGGCTCTCCGCCGGCAGCGGTGGAGGGGATCATCCTGTTGTGCGCCGAGCCCAGGCACAGCTCCTGGAAGTCGGCGGTGCCCGGCGCCAGCCGCGCGGCCAGCTGGGCCTTGGCGATGTCGACGGTCCGGAGCGCGCCGTCGTCGTCCTGGACCTCCACGCAGGCGTGCGGCAGGTCCAGGGCGCCGCCGAGCACACCGCAGAACCAGCCGCGCCGGGCCTCGGCCCGGTAGCCGGCCGCGCGGAACCGCTCGGCCAGCAGCAGGCTGGCCGCGATGCAGCTGGTCACGCCCAGGGAGTGGACGAGGCGGTAGTCGCTCTGCATGGCGACCGGGATCAGCTGCCAGCGGTAGCCGGCGGACAGGTGCTCCGTCGTCAGTTCCCGCAGCGTGGGCGAGCACAGGGGGGAGCGGGTGCCGGTGGTGGTGACCGTGGCCGCGTAGCGGGCCGAGTCCGCGCCCGGCGCGGGCGGCGCCCCGCCGTCCAGGCGCCCGCCGAAGCGGGCGGGGTCGGGGGCGGCGAAGCGCCAGGGCGCCGGACCCTGGCAGTCGGGGCAGTCGAGACGGACCCGGAAGTCCCAGGTCCGCTCGCACAGCAGCTCCTCGACCGGGCGGGCGGCGAAGCGGAACAGCATGCGGAGGGCGAGCTCGGGCCGGGTGGTGCCGCGACCCGAGTGCATGCCGAGGTTGTACAGGTCGTTCACGTCGAAGTGGCGCACGCCCGAACGGAACTCGAACGGCAGGCCCGCGCCGGTGAGGCGGTCGATATCGGTGGCGCCGCAGCCGAGCAGCTCCTGCGCCACGCTTTCGGGGCGGGTCCGCTCGGCGTACCGGTCGGGTATGAATTCTATGGAATCCGCCACCGTTTCCCAGGTTCTTTCCGGGGTCGCAGTCCCCGGGGCGACAGTTCGGTGCGGCACGGCCCAGCCCTCCAGAATAGGGGTCCCGCCGGATACCGCTCGGAATCCGCGGAACGGTCTCGACGTTAGTAGTCGGGCGACGGCCGACAGAATATTAATTCCGCATGCGCGCCCGTGCGTTCCGCACGCCGGCGCAGCCGGCCCGGAGGGGGTGCGCAGCCTGCGGTACAGTGCTATACATTTCCCGATTTGTTTCGGCGAACGGGGAGGCGATGTGCGGGTTCCGATGACCGTCGCGGATTTCTTGGAACGTGCGGAGCTGGGGTTCGCGACCGCCCCGGGCGTGGTGGACGAGCCGGTCCAGCCGGCGTCGCCGGTGCCCGCGCTGACCTACGGGCAGTTGGGCGAGCGGGTGCGGGCCTGGCAGGCGGGGCTGGACGCGCTGGGAGTGGGGCCGGGCGAACGGGTCGCGGTGGTCAGCCACAACTCGGCGCGGCTGCTGGAACTGCTGTTCGCGGTCCCGATGAGCGGCCGGATCTGCGTGCCGGTCAACTTCCGTCTGCGGCCGGGCGAGGTCGACTACATCGTCCGCCAGAGCGGCGCGTCGGTGCTGCTGGTCGACCCCGAGCTGGACGCGGCGCTGGCGCAGGTCACCGCCCGCCACCGGTTCGTGCTGGGCGAACAGACCGAGTCCGAGTTGATGCGCCACGGCGTCGAGCCCCGGCCGTGGGCCGAGCCCGACGAGGACGCCACCGCGACGATCAACTACACCTCCGGGACCACGGCCCGGCCCAAGGGCGTGCAGCTGACGCACCGCAACATCTGGGTGAGCGCGCTGACGCTGGCCCTGCACACCCGGGTCTGGGAGCGCGACGTCTACCTCCACACGCTGCCGATGTTCCACTGCAACGGCTGGGGCATGCAGTACGCGGCGGCCGGCCTGGGCGTGAAGCAGGTGGTCCTGCGCAAGGTCGACGGGCCCGAGATCCTGCGCCGGGTCCAGGAGCACGGCGTGACGCTGATGTGCGGGGCGCCGGCGGTCTGGAACGCGGTGCTGGACGCGGCCGCCGACTGGTCCGGCGAGGTCCCCGGCCGCGACCGGGTGCGGATCGTGTGCGCGGGCGCGCCGCCGCCCAGCCGCACCATCCAGCGCGTGCGCGAGGAGTTGGGCTGGGAGTTCACCCAGATCTACGGCCTGACCGAGACCTCGCCGCTGCTGACGTTCAACCGCGCCCGCCCGGGCGACGAGGCGCTGCCGGCCGACGAGCAGGCGCGCCGGCTCTCGCGCGCGGGGCTGCCCGCGCTGGGTGTGAAGCTCAGGGTCGCGGACTCCGGCGAGGTCCTGGCCCGCTCGAACGTGGTCCTGGCCGGCTACTGGGACAGCCCGCGCGAAACCGCCGAGGCGCTGCAGGACGGCTGGTTCCACACCGGGGACGGCGGCTCGATCGACCCGGCGGACGGCCACCTGACGATCTCGGACCGGAAGAAGGACGTCATCGTCACCGGCGGGGAGAACGTCTCCTCGATCGAGGTCGAGGACGCGGTCTTCAGCCACCCCGCGGTCGCCGAGGTCGCCGTGATCGGCGTGCCGGACGAGAAGTGGGGCGAGACCGTCAAGGCGCTGGTGGTGCTGGCGCCGGGCGCCGAGGCGGACCAGGCGGAGATCATCGCGCACTGCAAGCAGCGGATGGCCGGCTACAAGGCGCCCACGTCCGTCGAGTTCCGGGAGAGCATCCCGCGCACCGCCACCGGCAAGATCCAGAAGTACCGGCTGCGCGAACCGTACTGGACCGGCCGGGACCGCGAGGTCAACTGACCCCGCCCCGGTCGGGTTGCGCCCCGGCCCGGGCGGGCGCCCCGGCGCCGACCCGGGCCGGTCGTCCGGGGCCCGGGCCGGGGGTGTCGGGGATCCTGGGGCCGGGGGTCAGATCCAGCGCGCGTCCCGGGCGATCCGCAGGGCGTCGATCCGGTTGCGCGCCCCGAGCTTCGCCACCATGGAGGAGAGGTAGTTGCGCACGGTCCCCTGGGACAGGTGCATCCGCGCCGCGATCTCCACCACCGTGTCGCCCCGGGAGGCGTGCTCCAGCACGGAGAACTCCCGCCGGCTCAGCGGGCAGTCGCTGTTGCTGAGCGCGGCCACGGTGAACTCCATGTCGAACACCCGCTCGCCCTGGTGCACCCGCCGGATGGCCTCGAAGAACTGCCGCGGCGGCATGCTGCGCTCGACCACCCCGCCGATTCCGGCGGCGAAGGCCTGCCGCACGACGGGGCGGGCCACGGTGGTGGTGAGCAGGATACTCCGGCAGCCCAGGTGCGCAATCTTCTCGGAAATTGCGATCGCGTCATTTTCCTCACCCTCGAAGCTGATGATCACTACATCCGGTCGGTGCTGCTCGGCGAACTCCAGCGCATCGAAGTTGCTGTCCACGGATCCGACGACCCGAATCCCTTCGTGCTGCTCGAGCAGTGCGGCGAGCGAGAAACGGGACAGATGCAAGTCGTCGGACACCAATACATCGATTCCCACGCGAGCCCCCTGGGTAGATCCTCGAATTCCGTCATTCTGGGGCAGCTCGACTGGGTGAAGTATGTACGGCGTCTATAGATTCGCTGCGCCCGGCCGGGCGGACCGGGGTCAGGACGGCTGCGCTGCGGCGCGGTCCTCCCGCTTCCTGCCGGGCAGGACGGGGACGGCGCTCGGGGCGGCGGGAGCCGGGACGACCGCGCCGGGGAGGGACGGCCCGGCGCGGTCGTGGGCGACCGTGTCCAGCGCCGCCGGTGCGTCGTACCGGAAGGGGTTTCCGAACGCATTCCGAAATTAACAGCGCCGCCGGTCCGTTGTCGACCTCCCAGGTCGGACCCCCGCCTCGGGCGCGGGGCAGGGGCGGGCGGCGCCCCGGCGCCCCGGCGCACCACGCGGCCGGGCCGGCCGCCCCGGGCACGGGCGTTCAACTGTTGCGACGCGGCCAGTTGAACGCCCCGGCCGGCCGGAATCGCCGTGCGGCTGCGACCGCGCCGCCCGGGCCGACCAATGGACCCGGTAAACGTGCAGTGCTAATGACGAGTCGTGAGAAATTCACGTACGAACGGGTGGGACGGCTGCACGCGGAATGGGCTAGATTCCGTTGAGGCGCTCT
>Ga0302314_10011492_pt1 | contig 15432 bp, 12 predicted proteins | sample III_Palsa_N2_3_FD_200533 | JGI IMG/M metagenome (GOLD analysis project Ga0302314, IMG submission 200533) | Peat permafrost microbial communities from Stordalen Mire near Abisko, Sweden - III_Palsa_N2_3 | ecosystem: Environmental > Terrestrial > Soil > Palsa > Peat permafrost | place: Sweden...
GGGTGACCATGCGTTCGATCTCGTCGGCGGAGCTGCGGAAGGTCGGCAGCCCGGCCGCCTCGCCGGGTTCGGCGGCCCGGTTGGCGGTGCGCAGCGGGACCTCGCGCAGGAAGAGCGAGAGCAGGAAGGCCGCCACCCCGATCCCGGCCGCGACCAGGTACACGGTCTGCAGCGAGACCGCGAAGAGGTGCAGGAACGGCTCGATCAGCGGTTTGTCGGCCGGCGGGGCCTTCTGCACGATGGTCGGGTCGGCCAGGACCTGCTGCACCGGGAAGTGCGGCGAGAGCGTCCCGTCCTTGAGCGCCGAGGTGATCTTGGAGTTCAGCCGGTTGTTCAGCACGGTGCCGAAGATCGAGGCGCCGAAGGAACCGCCGATGGAGCGGAAGTAGGTGACCCCGGAGGTGGCGGTGCCCAGGTCGGCGAAGGGGGAGGAGTTCTGCACGGCGATGATCAGGACCTGCATCACCAGCCCCAGCCCCAGGCCCAGCACCAGCATGTCCAGACCCATGATCACCGAGCTGGTCTTCTCGTCCACCCGGGACAGCAGCACCAGCGAGACCACGATCAGCGCGGTCCCGATGATCGGGTAGATCCGGTACTTGCCGGTGCGGCTGATCAGCTGACCGGTGCCGATCGAGGTGACCAGCATGCCCGCCATCATCGGCAGCAGCCGCAGCCCGGAGACGGTCGGCGAGTTGCCGTTGACCACCTGCATGTAGAGCGGGATGTAGGAGAGCGAGCCGAACATGCACAGGCCGATCACGAAGCCCATGCCGCAGCAGAGGGAGAAGACCGGGTTGCGGAACAGCCGCAGCGGCAGCACCGGCTCCGACACCCGCCGCTCGACCACGATGAAGGCGATGATCAGCAGCACCGCGCCGATGCCGCAGCCCCAGACCTCGACCGAGTTCCAGGCCCAGGTGGAGCCGCCGAGGCTGGTGATCAGCACCAGGCAGGTGGAGGCGGCGGCCAGCAGGAAGGTGCCCAGGTAGTCGATGCTGGGCCGGGTCTCCGGGTGGTGCGCCTTGAGCGCCACCGTGATCACCGCGAGCGCCACCGCGGCGACCGGGAGGTTGACGTAGAAGACCCAGCGCCAGTTGAGGTTGTCCACCAGGAAGCCGCCGAGCAGCGGTCCGACCACCGAGGAGACGCCGAAGACCGCGCCGATGACGCCCTGGTAGCGGCCCCGGTCGCGGGGCGGCACCACGTCCGCGATCACGGCCATGGCCAGCACCATCAGCCCGCCGCCGCCCAGGCCCTGGAGGGCGCGGAAGATGATCAGCTCCAGCATGTTCCGGGACTGGCCGCAGAGGACCGAGCCGATCAGGAAGATGACGATGCTGACCATGAACACGTACTTGCGGCCGAACAGGTCGCCGAGCTTGCCCCAGAGCGGGGTGGTCGCGGTGGCGGCCAGCATGTAGGCGGTGACCACCCAGGAGAGGTGGTTGGCGCCGCCCAGGTCGCCGACGATGGTGGGCAGCGCGGTGGAGACGATCGTCTGGTCCAGCGCGGCGAGGAACATCCCCAGCATCACGCCGACGAAGACCAGGGTGACCTGGCGCTTGCTCTCGTGGGGGGAGTCGGGGGGCGCGCCGGCCCCGGAGACGGCCGGGGGCCGCTCGTCCGATGTGTACTCCTGGGACATCGACCCCTCCGCTGCCTGGTGGACTGACCATCAGGTTTTCAGTGGACGCGGCCGACTGCCCGCCGGGAAGTCCGAACGGACGAACGGACACCCTGTCAGGCGCTACGTGTACTGGACCCGGAGCTCCTTGATCCCGTTCAGCCAGGCGGAGCGCAGCCGGCGCGGCTCACCGGCCAGCCGGATGTCGGGGACGGCGTCGGCGATGGCGTTGAAGACCAGGTCCAGCTCCAGTCGGGCGAGGTTGGCGCCGAGGCAGAAGTGCGGTCCGCCGCCGCCGAAGCCCAGGTGCGGGTTGGGGTCGCGGAGGATGTCGAAGGCGGCCGGACGGTCGAAGACCTCGGGGTCGTTGTTGGCGGAGCTGTAGAAGAGGCCGACGCGCTGCCCGGCCGAGATCTTCGCGCCGCCCAGCTCGACGTCGGTGGTGGCGGTCCGCTGGAAGGACATCACCGGGGTGGCCCAGCGGACGATCTCGTCGGCGGCGGTGCGCGGCCGGCGCTCCTTGTAGAGCTCCCACTGCTCGGGGTGGGTGAGCAGGGCGTGGATGCCGTGGCTGGTGGCGTTGCGGGTGGTCTCGTTGCCGGCCACGGCGAGCAGCAGCACGAAGAAGCCGAACTCGTCCGAGCCGAGGTTGCCCTGCCCCTCGGCGTTGACCAGCTGGGTGACGATGTCGTGGGCCGGACAGCTCTTGCGCTGCTCGGCGATGCCCATGGCGTACATCATCAGCTCGACCGCGGACTCGGTGCCGATCTCCGGGGTGATCGCCAGCTCGGGGTCGTCGTAGGAGACCATCTTGTTGGTCCAGTCGAAGATCCGGGCCCGGTCCTGCTGCGGCACCCCGATCAGCTCGGCGATCGCCTGGAGCGGCAGCTCGCAGGCGATGTCGCGGACGAAGTCGCCGCTGCCCTCGGCCCGCGCGGCGGCGACGATCTGCTCGGCGCGGTCGCGCAGGGCGTCCTGGAGCGCGTTGACGGCGCGCGGGGTGAACCCGCGCTGGACGATCTGCCGCAGCCGGGTGTGCTCCGGCGGGTCCATGTTCAGCATGATCAGCCGCTGGCCGTCGATGCCGGAGCGGTCCATGTCCGGGTGGAACCGGATGATCGCGGTGTTGAGGGTGGAGGAGTAGGTCTCCGGGTGGACCGAGACCTCCTTGACGTCGGCGTGCCGGGTGACCGCCCAGTAGCCGCCGTCGTCGAAGCCGGTCGTCCCCGGCTGCTGCGGGATCCAGCGCACCGGTTCGGTGCTGCGGAGCAGGGCGAACTCCGGGAGCGGCACCCGGGTCTGGTTGAGGCCGGGATCGGTGAAGTCGAAGCCTTCGGGCAGCGCGGGGCACGTCATCGGGGCCTCCGAGTCATCTGACGCTGTGTCAGGTATCCGACTCGACAGTAGTAACGCGTTCTAGTCGGTGCAAGAGCCTTGCGCGGACCGACGTACGCAGAATAGAAAGGTGCGCAGAACTAGAACGCGTATCAGTTCTCTTGAGTTCACTGGGCGCCCGGAGGACGAGTCATGGCCGCTGAACCCGTCATCGTCGAAGCAGTCCGCACCCCCATCGGCAAGCGGGGTGGGGCGCTTGCCAACCTGCATCCCGCCTACCTGTTGGGCGAGACCTTCCGCGAACTGCTCGCCCGGACCGGGGTGCAGCCCGACGTCGTCGAACAGATCGTCAGCGGGACGGTCACCCATGCCGGCGAGCAGTCGATGAACCCCGCCCGCAACGCCTGGCTGGCGATGGGCCTGCCGTACGAGGTGGCCGCCACCACCGTGGACTGCCAGTGCGGCTCCTCGCAGCAGGCCAACCACATGGTCGCCAACATGGTCCAGGCCGGGGTCATCGACGTCGGGATCGGCTGCGGCGTCGAGTCCATGTCCCGGGTACCGCTGGGCGCGGCCTCCGCGCACGGGCCCGGACGGCCGTTCCCGGAGGAGTGGAACGTCGACCTGCCCAACCAGTTCGAGGCGGCCGAGCGGATCGCCAAGCGGCGCGGACTCACCCGTGCGGACGTCGACCGGCTCGGCCTGCTCTCGCAGCAGCGGGCGGCGGCGGCCTGGGCCGAGGAGCGCTTCAAGCGCGAGACCTACGCCGTCCAGGTGCCCACCACCGAGTCGGAGCAGCTGGCCGGGCAGGGCATGTGGCGGCTGTTCGACATGGACGAGGGGCTGCGCGACACCTCGGCCGAGGCGCTGGCCGGGCTGCGCCCGGTGATGCCCTCGGCGATCCACACGGCCGGGAACTCCTCGCAGATCTCGGACGGCGCGGCGGCGGTGATGTGGGCCTCGCGCCGCGCGGCCCGCGCCCTCGGGCTGACCCCGCGCGCCCGGATCGTGGCCCAGGCCGTCGTCGGCACCGACCCGCACTACCACCTGGACGGGCCGATCGACGCGACCAAGGCGGTGCTCGGCAAGGCCGGTATGCGGCTCGCCGACATGGACCTGGTCGAGATCAACGAGGCCTTCGCCTCGGTCGTGCTGTCCTGGGCCCAGGTCATGGACGCCGACCTGGAGAAGGTGAACGTCAACGGCGGTGCGATCGCCCTGGGCCACCCGGTCGGCTCCACCGGCGCCCGGCTGATCACCACCGCGCTGCACGAACTGGAGCGCACGGACAAGGAGTTCGCCCTGGTCACGATGTGCGCCGGCGGCGCGCTGGCGACCGGGACGATCCTGCAGCGGCTCTAGCGCGGGGGCGGGCCCGCGGCGCTGGCGCGGTATGCGGGCCGGTGCGCGGGGCGCGGGGCCGAAATCCGGTCGCCGCCCCGGGGGCCGCGCACTACGCTCGCGCGCATGCCCAGCAACCGCCCCATCCCCGTGCTCTGGCTCTGCGGCCCCTCCGGCGTCGGCAAGTCGACTGTGGGGTGGGAGCTCTCCACCCAGCTGAACGCGGCCGGGATCAGCACCGCCTACCTCGACCTCGACCAGATCGGGCTGTGCTACCCCGCCCCGGCGGAGGACCCCGACAACCACCGGATCAAGGTGCGGAACCTGGCCGCGATGTGGCCGGCGTACCGGTCGGCGGGGGCGGAGTGCCTCGTCCTCTCCGGCGGCGTGGTCACCCCCGAACTGGTCCGGTCCTATGCGGAGCCGCTCCGGGGAACTGAGTTGACGCTCTGTCGGCTCCGGGTCGGCCACGACGCGCTCCGGGCCCGGATCGAGCACCGGGGATGGCTGACCCACCTGGCCGACGAGTCGGTGGCCGAGGCCGACGCGCTGGACCGGAGCGACTTCGCGGACCTGACCGTCGACACGGACGGCCTGCCGGTCGCCGAGGTGGCCCGACGGGTCCGCGCGGCGGCCGGCGACCGGCTGCGCCCGGGGTCGGCCGCCGACGCCGCTGCGGCAGCCCGAGGCCCGGTGGCCGGGGTCGGTCCGCACCCGGGCGACCGGGCGGCGACCGCCGCCCCCGCCCCGGCGCTCTGGCTCTGCGGCCCCACCGGCGTCGGCAAGTCGACCGTCGGCTACGACCTCTTCACCCAGGTCCGGACGGGCGGGGTGAAGGCCGCCTATGTCGATCTCGGCCAGATCGGGTTCCTGCGACCGGCGCCGGTCGACGACCCCGGCAACCACCGGCTGAAGGCCGCCAACCTCGGTGTCATGTGGCCGGTCTTCCGGGAGCACGGGGCCCGCTGCCTCATCGTCTCCGGCCCGGTGGACGACCGCGACGTGGTCGGGACCTACCGCGACGCCCTGCCGGACCTCGAACTGACGCTGTGTCTACTGACGGCTGAGCAGCAGCAGTTGACCGAGCGCATCCTCCGGCGCGGGCACGGCGGCGGCCCGCCCATCCCCGGCGACGAGCTGCGCGGGCTCCCCGAGCCGGCCCTGCGCCGCGTCGCCGAGCGGGCCGGGCACCAGGCCGACGCACTGACCCGGGCCGGCTTCGCCCATCTGAACGTGGCCACCGACGGCATCCCCCCGGCCGAGCTGGCCGCCCTGGTCCGCAACCGGGCCGGCGGCAACTGGCCGTGCCTGCCGGTGGACCCTGACCGACGGTGACGGCAGGGGGTGAAGCGTCCCTTTTCCAGGGATGCCGAGGGCTGTGGCATGACAGCAGGTCGGGTAAGGGCAATGCATGAGCAGTCTGAGTATGTCATGAGACTGGTACCTTCTGCTCGGCCCCACGGTGCCGATTTCCCCGACTCGCGGCGTACTTGACCAGGCATGATCATGAATCTCGACCCCCAAGAGGATCCTTACTCTAATTTTATCGTCTCATTACTGTATCGATCTTGACCAGCGATTCAATCCTCTGTCACGAACCGGGCTAGTGTGCTGATTTCATCCATCGAACAGCTCTTGTCCGATCCACCAGAGGAAACTCCACACCCATGCGTAACAGCCGCATACCCGCAGCCGCCGCAGCGGCGGTGCTGGCCGGGCTCGCCCTCCTCGGCAGCGCCCCCAGCGCCTCGGCCACCGTGAGCAGCACCCCCGCCCCCGCGAAGGCCCCGGCGAAGTGCCCTGCTACTGCCTCCCTCACCGGCCTGAGCGGTGCCAAGCTCACCGTCGGCGGCGCGCCCGTCAACGCCCAGGTCACCTTCACCAACGTCTCCGGCAAGAAGATCGCCGACGTCATCGAGATGATGGCCCTGGGCCTGGAGACGGCCGACGACCCCAGCAGCGCGCTGCTGGTCGAGGCCAAGGACCCCCGGACCGGAAAGTGGTCCAAGCTCGCCTACAACGAGGACTCCCTGTTCTTCCGGCTGGGCGAGGACTGGCCGGCGGGCAGCAAGGACAGCTTCAGCCTGCGGGTCTCGGCACCGGCCAAGACGCCCACCGGCACGTACATCGGCGCCGCGTTCGTCGGTTCGCTGTCCGACGCGAACGCCCAGTCCAGCGACTCCGACTCGCCGATGAAGCCCGGCAACTACTGTGAGGACGGCCTCTACACCTCGGCCGCCTCGTTCACCGTGGTGAAGGCCGCGACGACGCCGCCCACCTCGTCCACCAGCGCGGCGCCCAAGCCCAGCGCGAGCAGGACCGGCTCGGGCACGCCCACCGCCACGACCTCGGTCGCGCCCAGCGCCTCCGGCTCGTCCCACGTCCCGGCCTCGCCCTCGTCCTCCGACTCCGCGTCGGCCGCCGTCACGCCCCCGGTCTCCGCGAGCCCGACCGGCCCGGCCCTGGCCGTCACCGGTGGCGGCTCCGACACCGGCCTGCTCGCGGGCGCCGCCGGCGTGCTGCTGGCGGCCGGTGGTGCCGCCGTGGTCGTCACCCGCCGCCGCAGGGGCGGTTCGCACAGCTGACCTCCCGTGACCAGGGACGGACGTGGTGCTCAGGGGTGCATCTGCGCGCCCTTGAGCACCTTGTCCACCACGTTCCGGGGCCCGTGGACGGCCAGTCCGACCAGGTCCAGGCTGTCCGTGCCGACGGCTCGCACCGCCGCGCGGTTGTCCCGGTCGTTGCCCGTGCGGAACAGGTCCGAGGTGAACACGGCGCTCGCCAGCGCACGCGCGCGGGCCCGGCCGTGGGCGGCGGCCATGGTCTCCTTCGACCCCTGGAAGACCAGCACCGGTTGACGGAACATCGGCAGGTACTCGGCGCCGTCGGCATCGCGGTAGGGCTCGCCGACCACCTCGGGCACGGCCGTGCCCAGCCCGCTGACCAGGAAGGCGGTGACGTTCAGCCGCTGCCAGGGTTCGAGGTCGTCGCGCAGCAGCACGGCGATCTTGGTGTCGAAGCGGATCGGTGCTTCTTCGTTGTCGGTTCTCATGCCTTGAGACTGCGGGCTGCGGGCCCGCCCCGTCTTGTACGTTCTGAGCGTGATGCCCCAGCAGGAGATCCTGGCCTGGCGCCCTCCGGTGGCGGGAGTGGTGGAGGTGTTCCACGCCCACTTCATCGAGCACGCCTACCCCATGCACGTCCACGAGGCGTGGACGCTGCTGATCGTCGACGACGGCGCGGTCCGCTACGACCTGGACCGCCACCGGCGCGGCACGCCGAACGACACGGTCAGCCTGCTTCCGCCGCAGGTCCCGCACAACGGCTCACCCGCCACCGACCACGGCTTCCGCAAGCGGGTGGTCTACCTCGACCTGACGCAGTTGGACGAGCGCTTCATCGGTCCGGCGGTGGACGCGCCGGACATCATCGACCCCGTGCTGCGCCGACAGGTCGGCCAGCTGCACACGGCCCTGGCGAACCGGGGCGACGAGTTCGAGGCGGAGAGCCGGCTGGCCCTCATCGGCGAGCGGCTGCGCGGGTGGCTGCGCCCCAGCCCGGCCTTCGGCCGCGCCGTGCCCGACCGGGGCGTCGCCCGCAACCTGCGCGACCTCCTCGACGATCGGCTGACCGAGGGCATCGCCCTGGACGAGGCCGCGCGCCTGCTGCACACCCATCCCGCGCACCTGGTACGGGCGTTCGGCGGTGTCTTCGGCCTCGCCCCGCACCAGTACCTGGTCTCCCGCCGGGTCGACCTGGCCCGCCGGCTGCTGCTGGAGGGCCGACCCGCGCGCGAGGTGGCCACCGCCGCCGGCTTCTACGACCAGTCCCACCTCACCCGCCACTTCAAGCGCGTCGTCGGCACCACCCCGGGCCGCTACGCGAACACGGCGGCCCGGGCGCCCTGAGGACCTGCAGCAGCTCTGCGGCCCGGCGGTCCGAGTCGTCAGGATCTGACCGCATCCACGCCCCTGGGTTCACGGCTGCCAGGGGCCCCGGCCACGACGGCCGACCGTGCAGGACCGGTTGTGGCGCCCGCTTCCTCCGAGTGAGGCGTCAGCGGCGCGCAGCATGACGGCTGCCGGAAGCGCCGGGTTCTGAGCGGCCTGGTGCGGCCTCCGGGCGCGAAGACGTCGACGGGCATCCGGCTGCCCCTCCTCAGGCCGGGCGGATGAGGGACTCACTGCCGATCGGGGTGAAGCCGGCGGCGAGGAAGGCGCGGAGGGAGCGGGCGTTGCCGGGGGAGACGGCGGCGAAGACCGGCTCGCCCTCGGGGACCAGGGTCAGTGCGTCGGTCAGCAGCGAGCGGCCGTGGCCCCGGCCGGGCAGCCCCAGCTCGATGCTGAACTCGCGGCGTCCGGCGAGGCCGTCGGCGAGGGTGACGAAGCCGCGCTCGTCGCCGTGGACCTCGACCCGGGTACGGACGCTGCGGGCGTAGCGGACCCGGGGATGGTCCTCGACATCGTGCCGCAGCGCGAGTTCGGAAGGACCGCCGGTGCCGCGTGCGGCCAGGACGACGTCGACCTCGCCGATGACCGTGTCCGGTCCGGCCAGCCAGCGGAGGAAGTCCGGCCCCATCGACCGGCCGTAGCCGTCCGGGCGCTGCGCCAGCACCTCGGCCTCGGGGCGGTCGGTCGCGACCACGGCGTGGCCGGTGAAGGCGACCGAGCAGGACAGGCCCCGGCCGAGGCCGGGCAGTACGGTCACGCCGCCGTCGACCGGCGGGAAGCGGTTGTCGGCGGCCTCCAGCAGGATGCGCAGCAGCGGGTGCGGGGTTCGGGCGGCTGGGCGGTCCATGGTGATCATCCTAGAGAAGCGCAGTTGTCCGGAAAAACTGGACAAGTTCCCCGCAGGGGGGTCACCCCGGCTCCGGCGGCTCGAAGGCGGCCGACGCGGCGAACGCGGCGCGGCGGGAGGCCCGGCGGAGGGCGTGCAGCAGGGGCGCGCCGAGGCTGAGGCAGAGGACGGCGGTGAGCACGCTGCGCGGGATGTCCCAGCCCATCGCGGTGGTGAAGTGGTAGGCCAGGAAGCGGAGCAGGTTGGCGTGGAGCGGGGCACCGGGGACGAAGGAGACGCCGGTGCCCATGCCGAGGATGTAGGGCCAGCCCTGGAGGTCCATCACCAGCCCGTACAGCTCGGCCGAGACCGCGCCGTAGAGCGCCAGCATCCACAGCTCGCGGCGTCCGCGCAGCTCGGCCGGGCGGGGGAGCAGCCCCGCGCCCAGGCAGACCCAGCCCATGGCGAGCATCTGGAACGGCAGCCAGGGGCCGACACCGCCGGTGAGCAGTGCGGAGGCGAACATCGAGATGTTGCCCAGGACGAAGCCGAAGCCGGGGCCGAGTACCCGTCCGGACAGGACCATCAGGAAGAACTGCGGTTCGAGACCGGCGGTGCCGGCGCCGAGCGGGCGCAGCGCCGCTCCGGCGGCGGCGAGGACGCCGAGCAGGGCGATGGACTTGGCCTCCAGCCCGGCCTGGCCGCCGGTGGTGACCCGGCCCTCGGCGATCTGCGCGACCACGACCGCGAGCAGCAGCGGCAGCAGTCCGGCGAACAGCCAGGGGGCGTCGGTGGAGTGGGCCAGGCTGGAGGTGGGCCGGGCCAGCAGCGGCCAGCCGAAGGCGGCGACGCCGACGGCGGTGGTCAGCAGCAGCATCACCGTCGAGCGGCGGCCCAGCGGGACCGGGCGGGCGAGGGCCGAGGCGGTGGAGGCGGTCACGGCGCGACCTCCGGCTCGGGCTCGCTCTCGTTCGCAGTCCCGTTCGCAGTCTCGTTCGCAGTCTCGTTCGCGGGCGCGGCGAGCGCGGCGGCTACCTGGCTGACGGTCAGCCAGGGCTCCGGATTGAGCACCTTGGCGACCTGCGGGGCGAAGGCCGGGGAGGAGACCACGACCTCCGGGGTCGGGCCGTCGGCGACGATCTCGCCCTCGGCCAGGATGACCGTGCGGTGCGCCAGTTCGGCGGCGAGCTCGACGTCGTGGGTGGCCAGCAGTACCGCGTGGCCCTCGGCGGCCAGCTCGCGCAGGATCTCGACCAGCCGCGCCTTCGCCGCGTAGTCCAGGCCCCGGGTGGGCTCGTCCAGCAGGATCAGCGCCGGGCGGGCGGTGAGGATGACGGCCAGGGCGAGGGTCAGCCGCTGGCCCTCGGACAGGTCGCGCGGATGGGTGGTCCCGGGGATGCCGGGCAACAGCCGTTCGACCAGCGCCCGGCAGGTGCCGGCCGGGGAGCCGGTGTCCTGGTCGGCCGCCGCGCACTCGGCCCGGACGGTGTCGCAGTAGAGCAGGTCGCGGGGCTCCTGCGGGACCAGGCCGACCAGCGGCAGCAGCTGCACCGGCCTGACCCGGTGCGGGGTGAGGCCGCCGACGTCGATCCGGCCGCCGGTCGGGGCGTGCAGGCCGACCAGTGAGCCGAGCAGGGTGGACTTGCCCGAGCCGTTGCGGCCCATCAGCGCGACGACCTCGCCGGGCCGGAGGGCGAGGTCGACCCGGCGCAGCGCGTCCACGGCGCCCCGGCGGACGGCGAGCGCGGCGACCGTCGCCACCGGCGCGGCCGCCGTCGACGGGAGCGGGGCGGCAGCCGGGGTCCGTCCGGCGAGCAGCGCGCGCAGCGGCGCGGCCCGGCGGCGGGCGTCGCGGACCGAGAGCGGCAGCGGTGTCCAGCCGGCCGCCCGTCCGAGCGCGACGACCGGCGGATGGACCGGCGAGACCGCCATCACCTCGGCCGGCCCGCCGAGGACCGGCGGCCTTCCGTCGCCCGGCAGCAGGATGACCTGGTCGGCGTACTGGAGCACGCGTTCCAGCCGGTGCTCGGCGAGCAGCACGGTGGTGCCGAGGTCGTGGACCAGCCGCTGCAGCACGGCCAGCACCTCCTCCGCCGCGCCGGGGTCCAGTGCCGAGGTGGGCTCGTCCAGTACCAGCACCTTCGGCTGGACCGTCAGCACCGAGCCGATGGCCACCCGCTGCTGCTGTCCGCCGGAGAGCGTGGCGAGCGGGCGGTCGCGCAGTTCGGCCAGGCCCAGCAGGTCCAGGGTCTCCTCGACCCGGCGCCGCATCACCTCCGGCGGCAGGCCCAGCGACTCCATCCCGTAGGCGAGTTCGTCCTCGACGGTGTCGGTGACGAAGTGTCCCAGCGGGTCCTGGCCGACGGTGCCGACGACGTCGGCGAGGTCGCGCGGACGGTGGGTGCGGGTGTCCCGGCCGGCCACGGTGACCCGGCCGCGCAGCACTCCGCCGGTGAAGTGCGGGACCAACCCGCTGACCGCGCCGAGCAGCGTCGACTTGCCCGCGCCCGAGGGCCCGACCAGCAGGCAGAGCTCGCCCTCGGGGACGGTGAGGTCGAGGCCGGAGAGGGCCGGGGCGGCGGCGTCCTGGTAGGTGACGGAGACCTGTTCGAAGGTGATCATCGGCTGTCCTTCGGACCGGAGGAGCGGGCGGTGGTCGACGGCGGGGCCGCGCGGGGCGGGAGCGGGGCCGCCAGCGCGGGCAGCAGGCCGACGGCGATGGCCAGGGCCGGCAGCAGCGGCAGCAGCGGCACGGCGAGCGGGACGACCGGCGGGTTCAGGGCGTCCGTGTAGCCGGGGCCGAGCGTCACCATGACCGCCGCGACCGCCGCCCCGGATCCGGCGACCAGCCATTCGCGCAGGCCCCACGGGTCGGGACGGTAGCGGCTGCGCACGGCCCGGCGTCCGCCCAGGGCCAGTCCGGCCACCGCCGCGAGCGTGCCGAGGGCGAGCAGCGGCAGCGCCCAGGCGGTGCCGTCCGCGCCGAGCAGCCCGTAGACCGCGACGCAGACGCCCAGCAGTCCGGCCAGCGTCAGCGCGGCCGTGGTGCGGCGGACGGCGGCCGGGACGTCGGCGGTGCGACCGAAGCCCCGGGTGTCCATCGCGGCGGCCAGGCTGACCGAGCGTTCGAGGGCGCTCTCCAGCACCGGGATGCCGACGGTGAGCAGCGCCCGCGCGCCCCGCTCGGTCCGGCCGCGCAGCCGGCGCGCGGCGCGCAGCCGCTGGACGTCGGCGACCAGGTTCGGGGCGAAGGTGAGCGCGACGACCACGGCGACGCCGGCCTCGTAGAGCGCGCCGGGCAGCGAGCGCAGCAGCCGGGCCGGGTTGGCCAGGGCGTTGGCGGCGCCGATGCAGGCCAGCAGGACGGCCAGCATCATCGCCTGGTAGAGCGCGAAGAGCAGCCCTTCGAGGGTGATCGGTCCGCCGATCCGGACGCCCTGGGCCCAGTGCGGCAGCGGCAGTTGCGGGAGGGTGATCAGGACGTGGGTCCCGGGCACGTCCCCGCCGAGGACCACGAAGAACAGCATCCTGATCCCCAGGACCACCAACCCCAGTTTCAGGAAGGCGCCGTAGGCCCGCGCCCAGGGCGCGTCGGTGCGCCGGGCAGCGACCACGAACCCGGCCACGGCCGCGATCAGCAGCAGCAGGAACGGGTTGGTGGTGCGCGAGGCGGCGGTGGCCAGGCCCAGGGCCCACAACCACCAGGCGCCCGGGTGCAGGTGCCGGATGGGCGGCGTAACGGGCATGGGGGGACGTCCAGTTGCTGGGGAGAGGGGAAGACGGGGACTGCCGTCCACCGCCCGGGGCGAACCCCGGGCGGTGGACGGCGGGCGGCGCGAGCGGCCGCGCCGAGCAGCCGAGCAGCCGGGCGGCTGGGCTCAGCGGTTGCGGCGGCGGCGGTTCATCGCCAGGGTGCCGCCGATCAGGAGGCCGAAGAACAGCACGCCGATGGCCAGCGCCGCCGGGTTCGACTTGGTCGGCTTCGGCGCGGCCTTCTTCGCGGTCGCGGTCGCGGTGGCGGTCGCGGTGGCGGCGTTCGACCCGTCGGCCGCCGTGGCCGTGGCCGCAGCGCCGCTGACCACCTCGCCGCAACCGCTCTGCGGGTAGCCGGTGATGGCGCACAGGATGCCGTTGCTGTCGTACCGGAGCGGCGGCGACACCTGTGCCAGCAACTGCGCCGAGCTGGCGTCCTCGGCCAGCGTGGCGCAGAGCGTCAGCTCGGCCGGGGGAGTGGCGTTGCTGCCGGAGTCGGCCGCCGTCCCGTAGTCGATCACCACGGCGACGCGCTTCTTGCCGCTCACCGCCGGGGTGTGGGCGCAGGCGACGGCGAAGTCCGGGGCGCTGCGCGGCTTCTCGGCCGCGCTGCTGTCCGCGCTGACGCCGAAGCGCCAGCCGTCGACCGAGCCGTCGGCCGGGACGAAGGTGTTGGGTCCGGACTGCTGGTAGGTCCAGCCGCTGCCGGAGCCCTCCCAGAACGACCAGTAGCGGTAGCTGCTGGCAGCGGCCGGGCCGATGCCGAGCAGCGCGGCGGCCGACAGCAGGACCGCCACGGTGAGCCCGCGCCGGAGGTGGCCGGGGCGCCGGATCCGACTGAGGTGACGGAGCGTCATGAGCGCTTGCCCTTGGCCCGGTTGTAGCTGATCAGGATCCCACCGCCGACGGCGGCGACGAACAGCACGCCGAAGATCAGCCAGTTGGGGCCGCCGCTGCCGGACTTCTTCGCGGCGGCGGTCGGGGCGCCGGTGGCGGCGCTCGCGGCGGGGACGGCGGCCGGGGTGGGGCCGGTGGCGACCAGCTGGGAGACCAGGTCGGTGGTGCCGAAGGAGTGCGGGTCCAGGCCGGTGGCCTTGGCGTCCAGGATCAGCAGGGCGAGCGCGGCCGGGGAGGCCTGGCCGGTGCTGCCCTGGATCCAGGCCTCGCCGTTCTGCCGCAGCCACTCGACGGCGGTCTTCGCCGGGGCGGGCCAGCCGTTGTTGGCGAGCGAGAGCGCGGCCCAGGCGGTGTCGTTGTAGTCGGGGGCCGGGGTGGAGGAGCCGGCCAGCGGAGCGGTGAGGTGCCCGCCGTCGGCGCCGAGCTGCGCCGACAGGTACTGCGAGGCCGAGCGCAGCGCGTCCGAGCAGGTCGCGGACGGCTGGGCGGAGGACGCCGCGGCCGGGTCGGTGACGGGCAGGAACCCGCCGCCGATGGCGAGGGCGGCCTGCACCGTGGCGGCGTTGTTGGCGGTCAGCGACCCGTTCTTGTTCGGCTGGTAGGCGAAGGCGCCCTGGTCGGCCTTGGGCGCGGAGCAGCCGAGCTGGAAGGAGTCCAGTCCGGCGATGGCGCTGTGCCCGCCCCTGACGACCGTCGCCGGGTCGGCCTTGGCGGCCAGCAGGGCGGAGACGACCAGCCCGGTCGAGTTGGCGTCGCTGGCGGTGCCGGGGTTGTAGGACCAGCCGCCGTCGTTGTTCTGCACCTGCTTGTACCAGGCCACCGCCTTGGCCACGGCGCTGTCGTGGCCGCCGAGGGCGACCAGCGCCTGCACCGCCATCGAGGTGGCGTTGGTGTCCTCAGTGGCGGCCGAGCAGGCCTTGGCCGGGGTCGGGTTGTAGGACGGCCAGCCGCCGTCCGCGCACTGCTGGCCGGTCAGCCAGTCGACCGCCGAGGCGGCCGGGGTGATGCCCTCCGTGTGCAGCGCCAGCAGGCTGAGGCCCTGCCGGAAGACGCCGTCGTAGGTGGGGTCGGCCTGGCCGTAGAGCCCGGCGGGCAGGGCGGCCGAGGCCGGGGCGGAGGGGGTCGCCGACGCGGAGGCCGCGGCCGCAGCCGCCGCCAGGACGGAGTCCGTGGCGGGGGCGGTGACGAGCGCGTAGGGCGACGCTGAGCCCGAGGGTGACGCGGTGGCGGCGAACGCGGGCGCGGCGGTGCCGGTGAGCACGGCTGCGGTCAGCGCGACGGCGCCCAGGCGGGCGGCGGTGAGCATGGCGGGTCATGCCTTTCGGGGAGCGGTGGGCGATCCGTAGACCTCGACGGGGCCGCTCACGTCCAGACAGGCACTCCGGCTCTACGGCTGCGGGTCAGCGCCGGAGTCGCACCGGCTTTCCCTGTCTGGACGCGGATCAACTGGGTGCAGCCACTGTATCCGCCGCCCCGGGCCCGGTTCGCAGCGCCCGGTGGCCGGGCCCGTGCTCACAGTGCCCGGTGCAGGGCCGGGTCGGTGTCCGGGACCTCCTCGGCCAGGCCGGTCTTGACTAGGCGCCGCAGGTGCGCGGCGGCCTCCGAGAGGGCGAGGTGGCGGGCCAGGAAGCCCAGCTCCGACCAGGGGCGGTTCCAGTGCATGCCCTGGGCGGCCTCCCAGAGGGTCAGCGGTCCCTGCTTGA
>Ga0302314_10011494_pt1 | contig 15431 bp, 17 predicted proteins | sample III_Palsa_N2_3_FD_200533 | JGI IMG/M metagenome (GOLD analysis project Ga0302314, IMG submission 200533) | Peat permafrost microbial communities from Stordalen Mire near Abisko, Sweden - III_Palsa_N2_3 | ecosystem: Environmental > Terrestrial > Soil > Palsa > Peat permafrost | place: Sweden...
GTTCCAGCGGTCGTGGGTCCAAAGGGTCATCTATACATCGTTGATCATCACCACTTTACCAAGGCGTTGCTCGACGAGAAGGCTTCACTGGTTGCGATCTACCTAATTTCCGACCTTGAAAAGCTGGGCAAGGACGAGTTCTGGACCTTCCTCGATAACAGCGATTGGTGCCATGCTTACGATGGGGACGGCAAGCGCTGCGCCCTCGCGGACATACCGAAGAGCTTGTCTGAGCTCACCGACGACCCGTTCCGCAGCCTGGTCGGGGAACTGATCCGCGCCGGCGGGTGCGCAAAGACCGGCGCGCCCTTTTTCGAATTTCTTTGGGCCGATTTCTTGCGGCGCCGCGTCAAGCGAACGCTTGTAGAAAAGGATTTCGGCACTGCGCTGGTGAAGGCGCTCGATCTCGCCAAAAGCACGGACGCCAAGAGCCTGCCGGGCTGGTCCGGCCCCGATCCAACCGCGACGTGATCGCCGATCCGTTTGGCTCGCCTCGGACGCCGCGGACCGCGCCCTGTTCGTGGACGGCGCGATGACGCTTTTTCCGGGCTTCGCCACGGGCGGCTAACGGAGGAGGCAAGGTTGAGCATCGCCATCGCCTTCGGTGTGCGGCTTCTGCTGGTGCTGCTGTTCCTGCCCTTCAGCGCCCTGGACAAGCTCTTGGACTTCCGGGGCGCCGTCGCCCAGGCGCGTCAGGCGGCGCCACGCCCGCTGGCGATCGCGCTGATCCTGGCGGGGCTGGTCGTCGAGGTTGTCATGTCGACGGCGATCTTGCTTGGCGTCGCCGACCGCGCCGCGGCCTTCGTCCTGGCCAGCTACTGCTTGGCGACCGCCCTGCTGTGGAAGCAGTTCTGGACCCCAGGGGACTTCTGGAGCAACGCCGACGGCAAGGCGCGCGGCCTGTTTTGGGACTTCTGGAAGAACGTCGCCCTGGCCGGCGGCTTCCTATTGCTCACCTTCGGGGTCACCGCGAACTCCGTCAGCGCGGCATCCGCCGACCCGTTCGGCTCTACGCATCCCTACAGTCAGACGGGGGTCGACCATGACCGCTGATCAGCCGCCCCGAGTACCGTATTGGCATGTCTGGACCGACGCCGAGGGCGTCAGCCGCCAGACTCGCTGCGAGCTCGCCGACTTCGAGTTGGCCTCAATCAGCCCGCCGGCGGCCGCGCAGTGGCTAGGCTGCAAGCTCACCGCGCCCTGCACGATCTTCGTTACGGTCTTGCCAGTCGGCTGGATCGGCGAGTGGCACGAGAACCCGAAGCCGCAATGGATTATCCCGCTCTCCGGCCGCTGGTACGTCGAGACGATGGACGGCCAGCGGGGGGAGATGGGTCCAGGTGAGCTGTCGTTCGGCGAAGACCAGGGGACTGCAGGCCGCAAGGGCCACCGTTCCGGGACGGTGGGCGACGCACCCGCAGTTCTGATGATCGTCCAGTTTGAGAGCGGCGAACGCCGCGGCGCACCTCGCGGGCTCGGTTGATGGAGGGCGCGCCGCGTCTGAGCGTGTGCAAGCTTGCTCGCATCCGGCTGAACGCGAAGGATCCCGCAGCGCTGGCGGGCTTCTTCACAGAAGCGCTCGGCTTCGTTCGCGAGCCTGCCCGCGGTCAGACCGAGTTCCTGGCGCTGGGGCCGAGCCGGCTTGAGATCGCGCCGGTCATTGGCGCGCCCTACCCAGCGGAGGTTCCTGCCTGGAGTCCGCTCTTCCAGCATTTCGCCATCTCCATTCGCGACATTTCTGGCGCCTACGCTCGTCTTCGCCGAGCAGGCGGCTGGACGGCGATCAGCACCGACGGACCGCAGCGGTTGCCCGCGAGCTCGGGCGGGGTCACCGCGTTCAAGTTCCGCAGTCCGGAGGGCCATCCGCTGGAGCTGATTTCGGCCGCCGCCGGGGAGACGCCGCGGATCGACCACTCGGCCATCTCGGTCGCCGACACTGCGGAGAGCGTCGCTTTCTACGCGGGCCTGGGCCTGCGACGCGGGGTCGGATCCCGAAACCGAGGGCCCGAACAGGATCGGCTGGACGCTTTGACGGGCGCAGACGTTGAGGTGACCGCCCTCTTGCCATCGGCGGGCGTAACGCATGTGGAGTTGCTAGCCTACCACCACCGCCCGGCCGGCGCGTTGGCGGCGGCGCGGCCCGACGACGTCGCCGCAACGCGGTTGGTGTTCGCCGCGGATCGGCCGACGATGGAGGCGCTCAGACACCGCCACCATCGGGGACTACCGGGGCCGGTCCCGCTGCTGCGCGATCCGGATGGCCATCTGCTGCAGTTCGAGTTGGAGGCGCCCCAAGGCGTCGCATGATCTGCTCGGCGACGCGCAGGGCGTTCGCGATGATGGTCAGCGTCGGGTTCACTGCGCCGATTGACGGGAAGAAGCTGGCGTCGGTGACATAGAGGTTGTCGAGTTGGTGCGCCCTGCAGTCGAGGTCGAGGACCGAGGTCGCCGGGTCTGTCCCGAAGCGCAGCGTGCCGGCTTGGTGCGCGGTGCCGCCGACCGGAACGTCTTTGCCGAGGTAGAGCTTGCGGTCAAACAGATGGGGGTGGACGTCCATCTTGTCGCATAGCTGAGCCAGCTTGCGGCGTAGCCGCTGGTGTCCCTCCATGTTCGATTCAGTCAGGTCGAGCACCACTCGCCCGCCGTCGTAGCGGACGCCGTTCTCCGGCCGCGGCAGGTCTTCCGAGGTGAGCCAGAAATCCAGCGAGTGGCGCGCGATCCAGTCGAACGGCGCCTTCGGAAACCACTGCAGAATTTCGGGCAGGCCCTCGCCTTCGATCTGAACGCCATCCGACTTACCCACCATCTGGATATGTCCCAGCGGAAAATCCCAGTCGTCGGCGCCAAAGTAGAAGTCGTTGAGGCCGAGGGTCTTCTGAAACCGAGTAGGGTTCGGCGTGCGCGAGATCGCCAGCACCGTCGAATTGTTGTGGCGCATGTAGTTGCGACCGACGAGGCCAGAACGGTTAGCCAGGCCGTTGGGGTGCGCGTCGTTTGTCGACCGCAGCATGAGCAGGGCCGATGAGAGCGCGCCGCAGGCGACCACGACGATATCGCCGGAAACCTCGAACGGCTCGCCATTGCGCACGCCCTGAACGCCGGCGATCGCCCCGCCCCGTGCGTCAGTGATCAGCCGCTCCACGTAGGCGCCGGTCCAAAGCTCCAGGTTGGCATTGCGAGCCAAGGCCGGGTCAACGCAGACGATCTGTGCGTCCGCCTTGCCATTGGTGAGGCACGGGTAGCCGTCGAAGGCGTCACAGCGGATGCAAGGCGAATGTGGGAGAACCGTTCCTGCGTGCTCGTCGAGCAATACGCCGACCGGGAGATGAAAGGGGTGATGGCCCAGGCGCTTGAGATCGTCGAACAGTTGCTGAATGCGCGGCTCGTGGCTGACGGGCGGGTAGGCGTAGGGCGCGCTGCACGGGGGCTCGGTCGGGTCCTCGCCACGCTGACCGTGAACGTGGAACAGCTCTTCGGCCGACTGGTAGAAGGGCTCGAACGCCTCGTAGCCCAGCGGCCAGGCGGGCGAGATGCCGTCCGGGTGGACGATCTCGCTGAAATCGTGCTCGCGCAGGCGCAGTAGGACGCCGCCGTAGACCTTGCTATTGCCGCCCACAAAGTAGTGCAGGCCCGGGTGGAAGCTGCGCCCGTCCGCGCCGTACCAGATTTCGTCGGTCTGATAGCAGGCCTCGTTGAAGACCGCCTGGGGATCCCAGTTCCGCCGTTCGCGGGGAAGGTAGTCGCCGCGTTCGATCAGCAGGATGCGCTTGCCCGTCTGCGCGAGCCGCCAAGCCATCGTCCCACCGCCGGGACCTGAGCCGACGATGACGACGTCATAGCGCCGGGTTTCCATTGTTTCACCACGTCTACGGCAGTTGTCTGGAACAACCCGCGCTGCTGAGAGAGGTTCACTCCGCGCCGCCAAGCCCTGTCGCCCGAAACCAGCCGTTCCCAACGGGGAAAATGGGTGGAGAGTTGCCGTCCCGGAACCGGTGCGTCAATCTGGCATGCAGTGGCTGCGCGTGCGGTTAATTGTCGGCCTGTACAAGCGCCGGTCTGCGCCGACGAAGGTCAAGCTCCAAGGTTTGGTCTTAGGTACTTCTACACACGACGGCCGGCGCACGCCTTGCTAGCCTTTACCTAGCTCATAACTAGGTGATTGCATCGATCCGCCAACTACAGACTGCGCGACCGGACACGCATCAGTGTTCTCACCGAGATCCATTGTGGGCGATCAGACCGTCAGAAATCTTGCTCACCTTGAAAACACCGCATCGACTGCGCGGGTCCTGAATCTGCGAGCCGTCAAAAACTTGAAAGACAAGCTGCCGGAATATTCGACCGAGCCAATGTTTCAAAATCTGGCGCTGAACACGTCGATCATCGTAAAGCACCGTCTTAGACGAGGCGAGGCCGACTTATTCCCGACGACGCGTCGTTCGGCGACTAAGATCATGATCCCCATCGATACTCGCGACCTCAGCCTGGGCGCACGCTACGTTTTTATTGGCCAGCACCAATTCAAGGAAGCGTTGCTAGAGAGCTTCGGGATCTCGATTGACGAAAACAGTCGCGATATTCGCACCTTGTCGATCCTGGATCTGACGCCCACGCTCGATCCATTCCTGCTTCGGGAACAGCTTCGTCGTTTCGACCTCGAACCAGCACGATGTTACTTCGAGCTCTCGGAAGCCGACACCGCCCGAATGTTCGCCTTCGCGCAGCGTGAGATCGAGGCGCTCATACGAATGAGCATCGAGAATCCCGCTGACGCCGGCGACCAGGCCGCCCGGCTAACGCGCAAGATACTGGCCAACTCGGCTGACGCGGACCTCGAGCCGCTGCGTCAGACCATGCGACTGGACCGACCTCAGTTCCTGGAGGGGGCTTTCTGTTGGAAGGCGTTTCTTTACTACAAATGGCAGCTCGGAGACATTCTGCCGCGCGTCGCGCCGGTCCTGCAGGAAATTGCCCAGATCAAGCCGCTCGGCCCTCAATCGGAAGAGGATCGCGCCTATCTCATCTCTGCCCGGGAAACGCTTCGCAAGGCGCTGATCGCGTCATGTAAGGCCGTCAAAGTGACGCTCGGGTTCTATGACAACGCTTACCAACGGCTAACGCAGCAGAGTGATCCGGGCGCGTTCCGTGACTTCCTGCTGAGGGCGCCGACCCTCTTCAATGACCTTGGGGAGCGGCTGGGTGGGATCGAGCACATCGTCAGTTTCTGGCGTTTCCGCTTTCCCGCCGGAAGTCGTCCTCTCGTCACGCCCGCCGAGCTGGCTAGCGTCTTCACGGACTTCGAGGGAAGCCTGGGCACCGAACACGTCGAAGCGCCCAGCGTATTGAAACAGCCTCTGGTGATCGACGGACGCCACTAGTTCGCGGTCGTGTCTGATCCCGCAGCGCCGCCGACGCAGCGGGTAGCTGGTGAGGTGTGCATCCCTTACTGGGATGTTTGCCCATCGATTTCCGATTGTCCGGACATCGACGGGTGTTAACCGGGCTTCATCGCCTGGATCTTTGCCACCCTGACAGGCGGCTTCGCTTGAGGTGCAGCTGTCACCATCACATCGACGAGTGCGCGACATTCGTTTTTCCCGGTAGCGAGTAACTCCCGGAACGGCTTGATGCGCGACATCATCCAAAGCATGGCCGCTACCACTAAGGTTGGGCTGCCGTTGATCCGCGCCTTCGCGCGTGGATAAATCCGATACCCAAGTCCCTTGATCAGCGTGAAGCTCTCGCGCACGCCACGTGCCAGGATGATTGCTTCGCCCCATGAGGCGCCGCCTCCGCGCCGCTCACCGGCCACCGATACGCTTTCGAAGGCAACACACAGCGGAACGTGGCAGCGTAGCCAGAGAGGCATGTCGGGTTCGAGAGCCGTTGGCAACCCTGCGGCGTTGAACACGTCCACCCAGCGCTGCTGGCTCATGATGGTCTTTTGACCGCCAGCCCCAATGGTGGCTTTGAGCCGGCCATCGCTGTCGAAATTAGCCTGAACAAATGGCATCCCGAAAGAGCAGCGCTCGATGCCGACCGCGTCTCGCAGTCGCTCCGGGTCGAAGGTGACGAACATGAATTGGATGCACGTGGCGGCGCTACGCTGCAAAGCCGGCAGCACGGCGTCGACCTGGAACGCGAGCAAGGTGACGATGACGAGGTCGTAGGGCGTCTGCTCGTCCAGCGTATCCGTTACCGTCACACTCGCCCGTTCGCCCTTGATGTTGACGATCCCATTGTCGCGTTGCAGCTGTTGAAGCCGGGGCGAGCCTGGCCGCGCGACAACGGTGACATCGTGATTGCCGGTGCGGGCGAGCTGGAAAGCGAACGCGCTGCCGATTCTACCAACGCCGAGGATGGCGACACGCAGAGGGTTGGACGCAGGCATCGCTCCCCTTTGCCCGGACCAATCAGGCAGCGTACTTGCTCAAGCTGTTGTCGTAGTTCGGCCCTTCGATGTCGGCCAGCAGGCCGGGCGGCGTCGGCCGCCACCCTAATGCGGCCTGAGTCCAGGTGCTGGAGGCCGACATTTCGAGTCCGAAGAACATGCCGATCCAGCCAAAGTGGCCCGCGGCTTCCTCGGGGGGTTTGCTGACGACAGGGACGCCCAAGCGCCGGCCGATGGCCGCAGCGATCTCTCGCGTCGGCACGCCTTCGTCGCCGATGGCGTGGTAGGTCGCGCCCGCCGCGCCCTTCTCCAGCGCCAGCCGGTAGAGCACCGCGGCGTCGGCGCGTCGGCCGCCGGCCCAGCGGTTGGCGCCCACGCCGATGTAGGCCGCGACGCCCTTCTCCCGCGCGATGTCGATCAGGTGCGGCATGAAACCTCGATCGCCTTGGCCATGCGTCGATGGCGGCAGCCGCACGATGCCGGTGCGCACCCCCCGCGTGGCGGCGGCGCGCACCACTTCCTCGGTGGCGCCGCGACCCATCGCCGCCGGCCGATCTTCCTCGGTGGCTGCGCGCTCTTCGGCCAGCATCGCAACCCCGGAGGTGGCGATGAACGGCTTGCCCGACCCTTCGAGCGAGGCCAGCATCGCCTGCACCGCCCTTCGCTCGATCTCCGCGTTCTCCATGAAGCGGGAAAAGTCGTGGATAAAGGCCGTGTGGATCACGCCGTCGCACGCTGCCGCGCCGGAGACGAGACTCTCGTGGTCCGCCAGCTCGCCCCGGTGCGGCTCCACGCCGCGCGCCGCCAGGGCGTCTGCCCCTTCGTCGGTTCGCGCGAGGCCAAGCACGGTGTGCCCCGCCCCCAACAACTCGGCGGCAATCGCCGTGGCCACGTAACCAGTCGCCCCGGTCAGAAATACGCGCATGGACAAACTCCTCATTCTCGGGCGCCTTTATGGCCTTGAGAACAGGATCGAAACAGCCGAGGGTTTATAGGGGTATAGCCACTAACACCTTCGGCTGAAGTAACGCCGGCCGGTCGAACCACGCCGTGAGCGCCTCACATCGGCCTTTCGGGGCCAACGGCGCACAGCCGCCACTTGCTGCCAACCTCATCGCCGTGCAGGTCGACCCAGCCGCGCTCGCTGTTCCAGCTCACTGCCATGAACATGGCGCCCCCACGGGCCGCGACCGCTCGAAGTAGGCTCGATCGACGCTACCGTCTCTGGGCGCCCTCTCGGATGGATGGTTGGCCAGTGAAGTCATGGGCTAAGCTTGGCTCTATCATTGCTGAGGGTCGACTCGGCCGCGGCGCATTTGGGCGGTCCCAACGGGGAAGTTCGAACCATTGCGGACATCCGTCGGCGTTTGGACGAGTGCCGGTTGTTGGACATTAGGCCTCTACGCTGTCGGCCACTACGACCCTTACTTTTCCCTTGGCGAAGCTCATCAGATCCTGTCCCACCGCTTCGTTCTCGGGGCTCTTCATCGCGGCGTCGAAAGTGGCTCGATCGGGGTAGGTCATCTCCGCGATCAGCGCATACGACGGCCCCTCCCCGACGAGGTCCGCAGTGACTCGGTTGAGCACGAAGCTTTGCAGGCCTGGTGTCTTCCTCACCAAGGGTGCGTGGACCGTCTCGTAGTGGTGGAAGAAGGCAGTTGGATCATCAGGGCGATCATAGATTGCGAAGAGTTTCACGACGGCCGAGCGTGCGTCGTTCGCCGACGGAGCTCGGTTCTGACCCCAGGCTAAAGAACCACCCTGCACTGCTGCGGCGGAAGCGACGCCCAGGCCCAACATCTCTCGACGATCCATGAGCCAGCCCTATCCGATGCAATCGCAGGAGCTTAACCGCGGCGGGGTAGTCAGACCAATAGCCGTCGGCGGTGCCCATGTTCAGCGACCTGCGCCAGAGTCCGCTTGTCCAACGGCGGGCACTGTCAGAGTAAATTCTATACTGGGCTTTCGGCGCACCGGGGCAAGAGCGGCGCCACTGTTTTAGCTGAAGAATCGCCGCTGCGCCCAGCGCGGTTTGACGCCGAAAATCAGCTATACTCAGTTACTCTGACAGTGCCGCTGCGCGTTAGACAGGGCCAAGAACGCTGGCAAGGGGGACGGCATGATTTCGGTTGCAAGACGGGGCGTAGTGGCGGGGCTCGCGGCTCTGGCCGCGCCCGGTGTTGGACTGCGGACGCTCGCGGCCAGCGCGGCGGACTATCCTGCGCTCCAGGCGGTGCTCGACGGTTACGTGGCGACCAAGAGGCTGCCAGGCGGCGTGGTCGCTGTGAGCCGACGCGGGCGGCCGGTGGACTATGTCGCCGCCGGGACGCTGGCTTTCGATACCGACGCCAGGGCCGCGCCCGATAGCATTTATCGCGTCTACTCCATGACCAAACCTACCGTTGGCGTGGCGACCATGATCCTGATCGAGGAGGGCAAGCTCAGCCTGGATCAGGCGCTCTCCGACGTCCTGCCGGAGTTCCGCGACATGCGGGTCGTGGTGGATGGCGACGTCACCAAGACGCGGCCAGCAGCTGGTCCGATTCTGATCCGCCACCTGGTCACCCACACGTCTGGCCTGTCCTACGCCATCGATCGGAACTCGCCGCTGGCCGAGGTCTATCGGCAACATGGCCTCAGTGCAGGCGGCCGGGCCACCACGGCCCGGCCGGGCGAGCTACCCCCGGCCCGCGACCTGGAGGACTTCGGCGCTCGCCTCTCCAAGCTGCCGCTCGACTTCGATCCAGGGACCAAGTGGCAGTACTCGGTCGCGGCCGACCTGATGGGGCTGGTGATCCAGAGGGTCTCCGGCATGTCGTTGTGTGACTTTCTGCACAGACGCGTGTTCCTGCCGCTGCGCATGCCCGACACCGACTTCGTTGTGCCGGCTGGGAAACTCGACCGCCTGACCACGGTCTACACCAAGACCGCGGCGGGGCTCGTCGACAGCGACGATCGCAAGTCGAGCCCCTTCGCGAGGGGCCGCGACCTGCCCTCGGGCGGCGGCGGGCTTGTCTCCACCGCGCACGACTATGCCCGCTTCAACGCCATGTTGCTGAACGAGGGCGAACTGGACGGCGTGCGCATCCTGAAACCCGAGAGCGTGCGGATCGCCCGCTCCAACCTGATGCCCCCGGGCCCGGTGTTCAACCTGACGGGCAAGCCGAACGGCTTTGGCGTCTTCATGCAGGTCGTGCTGCCCGGCGGCGAACTCCCCGGGGCCGAGCCCGCCGGTTCCTACGGCTGGAGCGGCGCCGCGGGCACCACCATGTGGATCGATCCGATCAACGAGGTGGCTGTCGTCCTGATGGTCCAGTTCATGCCCGCCGGCGCCTATCTCACCTACCTCGAAGCCCGCCAGGCCGCCTACAAGGACTTTAGAGCACTGGGCGCGCTGAAGACGGGTTAGGCTGGCGCTGTCATCTGTGGACGGCCACGGCCCCGCAAGAGTGAATATGGACTGATCTGACGATCTGTCGGGTTGCGGTCATCAGTCCGGCCTGTTCGCGCGGTCCCGGGAGCGCGAAGCCAGCGCATTTCAAGTTATTCTGACAACGCCTCCCAGTAGGTTTGGGCGCGCGTGTGGTCGACCCGTTTCCGGATTCTAGCGGCGAACACACCGCCGAAAAGGCCAGTATTGATGCTGCTCCGATAATGCCCTTCGCCTGGACCGCAACCAAAGCCTCACGCCCACGTTATGCTGAAGCCTCGGGTGCGGCAGTGACGTTCCAAAAGGACATCGGAGGTACGAGCAATGGGGCTTGTGTGACCCGTCGCTCAACTAACCTCTGACAACGTCCTTGGCGATTTTGAGCCCAATGACGCCTTTTACCGCCAGGTAGGGCTTTCGCTTCGCGAGCCTCTGTTTACACCCGAAAGGCCAGCCATGGCCGACCCTGCGCCGCTCCGATCGCCTATCGCCAACAAGCTCGCCCTAGCAATGATCGCGGCCTCAATGGCGCCGCTGCTGCTTTTGGATGGGAAACTGATAGTCACTGCTGCGAGCAAGTCGTTCCATCGCGCCTTCGATCTTGATTCCGCTGGCGTGCAAGGGCGGCCGCTGCTCGAACTTGGGACCGGCGAGTGGGACATGCCGACCCTCCGCTCTTTCCTCAAGGCGGCGCTCTCGGCAACTGTCGAGCTGGACGCCTACGAAATTGACCTTAAGCGCGCTGGCCAGGCCGGCCGACGCTTGGTGCTGAACGCCCATCGACTGGACGGTGAGGATGCGGGGGATGTCAGCCTGCTTCTGACGGTGTCAGATGTCACCGACGCCCGGGTTGCAGAGAAGCTCAAAGACGATTTGCTGCGGGAGAAGGCGATTCTGCTGCAGGAAGTCCAGCATCGCGTCGCCAACAGTCTGCAGATCATCGCCAGCGTGCTGATGCAGAGCGCCCGAGCTGTACAATCGGAAGAGACCCGCGAGCACCTTCACGACGCCCACAATCGCGTGCTTTCGATCGCCACCGTCCAGCAACAGCTCGCGGCATCCAGGTTGGGGGATGTCGAATTGCGGCCCTACTTCACCCAGCTGTGCGATAGCCTGGGCGCGTCGATGATCCGCGACCACCGCGAGCAGTCGATTGTCGTCAGCGTTGATCATAGCAGGGTCAAGGCTGACGTTTCGGTAAGCCTTGGCCTGATCGTCACCGAACTGGTTATCAACGCCCTCAAGCACGCCTTTCCAGGCGGGCGGGCAGGCCAGATCAAGGTTGACTATCAGTCTCGTGGACCCAACTGGGCGCTCTCGGTCGGTGATGACGGCGTCGGCATGCCAGCGGACCCGGCGCAAACCCAGCCGGGCCTCGGCACCAGCATCGTCGAGGCCCTGGCGCGCCAACTGAACGCCCGTGTCCAAGTCGCAGACGCCAGATCATCCGGCACGACCGTGTCCGTCGTCCACAGTCAGATCGAGGCGGTCGAGGAAGAGGCGGAAGGCGTGGCGGTCTAGTTGGCCGCAGCGCGGCGGCGCCGGATTTCGGCCGTCGTCGCCTTCTTCTCCGATAGCGCCCGCCAAAGCGCTTCTGGCCGATAGGGCTTGGGGACGAAGAGGCTGCCCGGCGGAAGCTCGGAAAGCTCGGTTTGGAGCATTCCGGAGAGGACAACGATCGTCACTGGCGGCCACCGCTCGGCGACGTGATGGGCGAGCTGGATCCCGTCCATCGACCCAGGCATCCGAATATCAGTCAACAGAAGATCAATGTGCGGATGCGAGTCCAAGAGCTCGATAGCGTGGGCAGCATTGTCTGCGGTCAAAACCGTCAGCCCTAACTCGGCCAGCCAGTCCGCGAGTTCGAGCCGTACAAGCGCGTCATCTCCGACGACGAGAATGATGGCGTGTTTGAGTCGTTCGAGTCCCGGCATTTAGGCCAAACGCCGCTACGGCCAATTAGCTCCGCCGGCGAACACACAGCCGACTGGAAAATGGCCGCCAGCGGGCCTAGGGGCCGCCCGCACGAAGAGCAACGCCACGGATCGACCACTAAATCACCGCGGAACATCCAGCGGCCTTGCTCGACAAACGAATAGCGAGCGGCGGCACTGTCAGAGTAAAATCTATACTGGCGTTTCGAGCCGCCGAGCCAAGAGCAGCGTCACTGTTTTGCTGGAGAATCGGCAATCAAAAGGGGGCGCTTTGACGCCGAAAATCGGCTATACTCAGTTCATGGCCGAAATGACGCGGCCGGCGGATGTGCCGCGGGCATTTCAATCCGCATGGAACAACCACGACATGGCGGCACTTGGAACCTTGTTCCAAGCCGATGCGACCTTCGTGAACCGCTTCGCGACATACACGCGCGGGGCAGAGGACATTGTCGCCCTCCACCGGGGCATCCACGAGACCATCTTCCGCGACTCGACGCTTGAGAACGAACTGATCTCAGTCGATCAGATCGCCGGCGAGGTGGCGGTCGTTCATTTCTGGAGCCGCCTCACCACCGGCGCCGCGCACCCCGCGGGGCCGCACCAAGTCGACACGCTCATCCTGGCGGTGGTCACCGAGCGCGACGGCATCTGGCGAATTCAGGCCGCGGAGAACGTTACACTGACCGACCCCAGAACCGGCGTTGCCGTCTTGAGAAGCTAGCCGGCTCGACGTTTCACTTTCAGCCTGCCCGAAGCTTCCCATGCGCGCCGGTCGCTCTCGAGGGCCTAGCGTTGCGCGACGGTCACCAAGGCTCGCCGAACGTCACCACTCTCGATCGCGGCGAAGGCCTGCAGAAGCTTGACGGCGTCGGGCGTCGCCAGTTGAGCCATGAGACCGGTTCGACCGGCTCGCTCGCGTCGGCGCCAACCAGCGCAGTCACCGTCGATCGCAAGGCCTCGGCAGCCTTCACCAGCACCGAGGCCGAGATGCGGTTTGCGCCGCGCCCGTACTTCTGCACCTGCTGGAAAGAGATCCCGAGGGCATCGCCGACCATGGTCTGGCTCCAGTTGAGTTCCCGGCGGCGTAACCGAAGACGCGCGCCAACGGCGACGTCGATCAGATCCGGATTCCCGTTTGTGTGAAGCTTAGCCGTCGCGGGCAGCCTAGTTCGAGTCCGCGACAGAGCGTCCCGCGGATCGACGGTGCGGCCCGTGGCGCCCGGCAGGCGCTCGACGGCCGCGGCAATGTGCGCCGCATCTCTGGACGCGATCACCACTCCAGCGCCGATTTCTTCGCGAGCTCGGCGACCGCGAACCCGATCCCCGAGGCGCCGCCGATGACGACAACGCGTTTCCCAGCCAACGAGATCGCAGCGCCCGGACTCATTCGAACACCTTCCGGGTGGCGGCGGCCGCGGCGCCGGCGTGCTCGGCGTCGTGGATCGCCTGGTTCTTGGCCAAGTGGGCGAACATCTGGATGCCGAAGCCGCCGTCGAGGTCGTCGGTGATACGACGCTTCCAAGGCCGTCGGATGATCTGGGTCGTTAGGCGGCGGGTTACCCGGGGCTGGCTCATGATGTGGTCGGCCAGCTCCCAGGCGCGGCCCAGCAGCTGCTCGCGCGGCAGCACTTCGTTGACCATGCCCCAGGCCAGGGCGGTCCTGGCGTCGATGCGCTGGCCGGTGAGCAGGGCGTAAGCCGCGCGCTTTACGCCTAGCAGTTCGTGCAGGCAGCTGTGGATGCCGTCGCCCGGCACCGAACCCATGGTGAAGTGCGGATCGAAGATCACGGCCTCCTCGGCGCAGAGCGTGAGGTCACACATCAGGCAGATTTCGGCATGCGATGCATGACCGTTGATGACCCCGATGGTCGGGATCTCCAGGTCGTTGACCAGCGAGCTGACGTTTATCCGGCCGTCCTTGTAGGCGTACTCGTAGGCCCAGTGCTGCAGGTCCTCGCGTTCGAGGGCGAAGCCGTCCGGGTCGAGGGCGGCCATGAAGTGCTCGCCCGAACCGGTGAGGATGAGCAGCTCGTTGTCGGGATCGGCGCCGATGGTCTTGAAGAGCTGGCCGAGCGCCCGGTGGTTCTCGACGCTGAGCTGGATCGAGCCGCCGAGCGTGTGGGCCTGGGCCAGCAGGACGCCATCCGCGCGCCGCTCAAGCTTGAAGTGATCCTTGAAGCGCTCCTGGTAATCCTCGAACTTCGGCGTCGGCACGAATGGGCTGAGCGACATGGCCTCGATCTCCCCGGGGTTTCTATATTGGCGCCTGAGCGCGATCGATGTCCGTGAAGCAGCTCCAGTCCTTGTCCCGCCAGCCGCGCGCGATCGCCGCGTCCAGCTTGGCGCGCAGAGCCTCGGCGCTTGAGAGGCGCAGGTTCACCGCCTCGGCGGCGGCGATCATCAGCTGCACGTCCTTGAGCCCGCCCGCCGCGGTGAAGCCGACGTCGTCGAAATCGCGATCACCTATCTTGGCGATGTACTCCCGTGTGGCCGGATTGCCGAAGAAACCCGCCAACAACTGCGGGACCAGCGCCGGCGGCAAACCTGATTTCTCCGCCCAGGCCAGGGACTGACCGATCAGGTCCATGCCCGAGGCGCCGAGGAAGTTGGCGATCAGCTTGGCTATGGCGGCCTGGCTCTGGCGCTCGCCGACAACCAACATCCGGGGCGCATAGGTGGTGATGACGGCGCGCACGGAGTCGATCGCCTCGGCGTCGCCGGCGACAAAAGTCACCAGCTGCGCCGCCTCGGCCGCCGGTACCCGCCCCACGACCGGACCGGCGAGGTAGCGACCACCCGCCGCCGCGTGCAGTTGCGCGAGCTCGTCCGAGAGGTTTGGCGAGACAGTGCTCGTGCCGACGTGGATCGCCCCGGGCCGCAGACCGGCGAGGAGGCCGTCCGGCCCGGAAACGACCGCCCTTAGCGACGCGTCGTCGGCCACGCTCGAGATCACGATATCGGTGGACTGCGCCGCCGCCGCGGGGGACTCCGCTAACGCGCCTCCCGACGCGAGCAGCAGCCCCGCCTTCTCGGGCGATCGGTTCCAGACCACCAGAGGATAGCCGGCGCGCTGGAGATTGGCGGCCATGGCGAGGCCCATTTTGCCGAGGCCGAGAAAGGCGACCGGCGGCTTGTCGGTTGCGGGCGTTGTCATGTCGCTCAATCCTATTTTAGCTCGAAGTATTCGAGCGTGCCGCGCCCCGCGGTCGCCGGATCGCCCGGCAGGCTCAGGGTGATGGGACTTTCGAAGCGCGTGTACCAAGGCTTCATGCCCATCACCGTCGCCGCCGCGCGCATAGCGACCGGCGAATCCGCGAGCAAGTTGGCGGAGGTCAGCAAGTGGTCGGAGATCTTGAACTCCGCCCGGCTGCCGTCGGCGGTCGTGAAGGCGATGCCGGACCCGATCGGGCGCTCATGGCGCGGGTCGGGGTGGCGCACAGGCGCGCCTTCGGTCGTCGTCACGGCCGTTCCGAAGGCGTCTACCTCGACCCGATTGTCGTCGCCTACGAAGAAGAGCGGAACGCTGGTGCCCCCGACCGATGCCTTGCCATGGATCTCCGAGGCGATGATCGTGTGTTCGCCCGCGCGGCCACGTCCCCACCACCAGTTGTCGAACAGCTTGGCGGGCGAAACGTTGCCCCAGTTGTGGTCGTGGTAGCCGCTGCCAGTGACC
>Ga0302314_10011495_pt1 | contig 15431 bp, 18 predicted proteins | sample III_Palsa_N2_3_FD_200533 | JGI IMG/M metagenome (GOLD analysis project Ga0302314, IMG submission 200533) | Peat permafrost microbial communities from Stordalen Mire near Abisko, Sweden - III_Palsa_N2_3 | ecosystem: Environmental > Terrestrial > Soil > Palsa > Peat permafrost | place: Sweden...
TCGGTCACGGCGGTCGCCTTCGTGAACACCGACTTCGCCGCCAGTTTCGCCGCCATCGCGTGGCTGGCCATGGACTGGATAACGACAAAAAAGCCGAAGTTCCTGGGTCTGCTGACCGGCGCGGTCGCTGGCCTCGCCACCATCACACCGGCGGCTGGATATGTATCGCCCGCAACGGCCTGTCTCATTGGTATCGTCGCCGGCCTCGTCTGTTTCTACGCTGTGGCGATGAAGAACAAACTCGGTTGGGACGATGCGCTTGATGTCTGGGGGGTGCACGGCGTCGGTGGCGCGCTCGGCATCATCCTTTGCGGCGTATTCGCGACGACAGCGTTCAACCCAGCCGGAGCTGACGGCTTGTTGCGCGGAAATCCGCATTTCTTCTTCATCCAGCTCGGCGCAGTGGCGCTGTCCTCCGTCTGGGCATTCGTCTTTACCTACGGGATGCTCTGGCTGATCGACCGCATCACGGCAGTGAAAGTCGATGAAGCCGGCGAAGCAGCTGGCCTCGATCAGTCGCTGCACGGCGAGGCGGCGTACCTGGAGAATCTTTGAAGAAAGTGGCCGAAAAGACGTGAGCTCACCAACAAGCTTCGCATGTCCGCTTTCCGTTTGCGGTAAGGAATGGCGACGCTTTGTTGGTAGCTCTCAGTTCGCCAGCGGCTCAGCCAGCATGGGCCGACGCACGCTCAACGCGGTACCCGCCGCCGCCACGATGATCGTCACGATGGCCAGCCACTGCAGCAGGCTGAGCTGTTCGCCAAGCAACGCCACGCCGGCTAACGCGGCGATGGCCGGTTCCACGCTCAACAAGGTGCTGAACGTGCGCGCCGGCAGCCGGGTCAGTGCGACCATCTCCAGCGAATAAGGCAGTGCCGAGCTCAGTACCGCGACACCGAGCGCATACGGCAACAGCGCTGGCGACAGCAGCGCGCTGCCGGCATGCACGACGCCAAACGGGATCGCCAGCAAGGCACCGATCGAAGTGCCAAGCGTCACCGCGTCCGCGCCGTAAGCCGCCCCCGCCTTCTTCCCCAGCACGATGTACAGCGCCCAGCCCACGCCGGCAGCCAACGCGTACATCACGCCAATTGGATCGAGTGTGTGCACCTGCCCGCGCAACGGCAGCAACAGGGCCAGCCCGGCCACCACCAGCGCGATCCAGACGAAGTCGAGCAATCGGCGCGAGCCGAACAACGCCAGCGCCAGCGGCCCGGTGAATTCCAGCGCTACCGCGATGCCCAGCGGGATCGTACGCAGCGACATATAGAACACCATGTTCATCGCACCCATCGAGAGGCCATAACCCCATAGCGCGCGCCAGTCGCGCTGACTGCCCGATCGGCGCCACGGCCGCCGCCATAGCAACAGGATCAGCGCGCTGATACCCAGCCGATAGGCGGTAGCGCCCTGCGCGCCGACCTGCGGGAACAGGTGCTTGGCCAGCGACGCACCACATTGGTACGAGACCATACTGATCAACAGCATGCCGACCGCAAGCGCGACCGGAGCAACGGTGGAACGTGATGACATGAGCGCAGCTCTCTGATGCTGGTGACCAGGCTATTGGCCATTTGGTGAGGTGTGAAGATCGCCGATCTGTGCGCGTACTCATGAAGCAGCTGAGATGGCGCAGTTCAATGGCCGCTCATAGCTCGACCACAACAGTGCCGAAATACTTTCCCTCCGCTACTTTCTGCATCGCCTCAGGGGCGTTTTCGATTCCTTTCAGGACGACGTGCGGAAATATGATGCTCCCGGACCGGAGCCACGCAGAGAATCGGTTGGTCCATTCGATGCGAATGTCTGGGTCGTCATCAGCGCTGTACCCGCGCATCGTGATCTTTCTGAGCAAAAACTGGAAGGAATCAAGTTCGACCGGTGCGGATCGACCTGTTCCCTTGCTGGCAAGCTGTCCTGACAAAGCGCCAACAATAACGAAACGCGCACCTTTGCGGGCTATTCCCACAGCGGCTTGCAGCTGCTCGCCACCCACGTTGTCGAGCAAGACATCTATGCCCGCCGGGGCCTACTTCTTCAGTTGGGCTGCGATGGGCCCCTGACTGCGGATCACCGCTCCGTCGTAATGCAGCTGATCGACCAAGCGGCCTGCCTTGTCCTGCGAACTCGTGCTGCCGATAACGCGGCCCGCACCCAGCAGACGTGCAATTTGGCCAGCCATCGATCCGATCGCGCCGGCCGCGCTGGTAATGAATACCGTGTCTCCCGGACGAATCTGCACACCGCGAGTCAATGCCGCGTACGCCGTCCAGCCATGTGAGAGGTTTGCGACCGGGTCAGGCAAATCGTTGTCTATGCGAACGCACTCTGCGACGGGCACGGCAGCATATTGGCACCATCCCAAAAAGTGCTGCACCAGATCTCCAGGTTTTAGCCCACTATCCGCCGGCGCCGCGACAACTTCCCCGAGCGTCTCTTCAGCTAATGTGTCACCGGGGCGCAGTGCTGGGAATGGAACACCTTCGACGACTGCCGCTCCCTCGCTGATCATCATGCGCAGCGATGCGGAGACGCGAGTGTAGCGATTGCGAACCAGTACCTCCCCGTCACCAGCAACGGGCAATGGAACTTCGACAATCTCGAAGTCTGTGGCCTTGGGTAGGCTATCGGGTCTGCTCTTGAGTTTGATCTCGCGGCTGGTCTTCGGTAGTGGCGGCATGCGCAGCGGCCTGTAAAATGTGAGCTTGATATTCACATTTTGTGTTTGAGGAGCCGGCATGTCTACTCGCATTGCTACAGCAGGCAAGACGATGCGCAAGGAACCGAAGCAAGCGCGTTCCCGGGCGACGGTTGATGCCATCGTCGACGCCGGGACTCAGGTTTTGGGTCAAAAGGGTTGGGCAAGATTCACAACCAACGAAGTCGCTGATGTGGCTGGTGTGAGCATTGGCTCGCTTTACCAGTACTTTCCCAACAAGCTATCGCTGATAGAAGCGATCAGGCGCCGCCATTTCGACGACGTTCTTGATGTCGTGAAGAGTGCAAGCGAAAGCGGAAGCCCCCTTGAAAAGGGCGTCGACTCACTTGTTCAAGGCATGTTTTCAGTCCATGGTTCCCATCCGGCACTTCATCGAGCACTTCTCGAGGAGGTACCGCACAGCGAAGGCATGCGATCTGCTCACGATAAATTCGAATCGCAGTACTTGCGACACTACAAGGCGTTTGTTTCAAGGCATCGAAAGCGTCGCGGTTCGAAACGTGATGAAGTCGCTGCGCAGGTGCTCTCCGCGGCTGTTGAGGGTGTCGTACATCACGCAGCCTTGAGCGGGCTGCTGGACTCGCCGGAGCTGAAGGTGGAGCTTGTTTCGCTGGTCTGTACCTACGTGCGTGGCTAGCTAAGCTGTCACAGTTCGTGGGTGGTTCTTGTAGTGCCTCGGACGGGGTCATCAGTGCTTGCAGCACGCTGGCCGCGCGTTCGCCATTGAAAGGTGGAAAGTCATGACTACGGAAAAAACAACAATAGTCTTCGGCTGGCGCATCTACGGCCTGGGCGTGATGGCGATTGCCATGCTCTGCCTGGCGTGGGGAACCTTCGACACGGGACAGCCGGTGCCCAAGGGCTTTCCCGACCGGACTGCCTTGGCCTATGTCGTCGCTGCGTTCATGCTCATCGCGGGCGCAGCGGTCGAGTGGCGTCGCACCGTGGTCTGGGGCGCCGCGGCGCTCACCGCCTACTACACGCTCATTGTCGTCATCCTGATGAACGGTTACGCCGCGCTCGGCCATTTCGCCGAATACGGCACGTATGAAGGCGTCGCCGAGCAGCTCGCGATCGCGGCGGGCGGGCTGATCGTGTGCGCCGCCAACGCCAGGATCGATGCGGTCCTGGCCGCACGCCTCACGCGCTTGGGCCAACTGGCCTTCGGGGTTTGTGCACTGATATTCGGTGGAGCTCATTTTTTCTATATGAATCTCACTGCCCCGCTGGTGCCCAAATGGCTGCCACCTACGCAAGAGTTCTGGGCTTATGCGACTGGGCTTGGCCATATCGCAGCGGGCGTTGCGATCCTGACCGGCGTGCGGGCCCGGCTTGCTGCGATCCTGCTGACCGCCATGTATGCGTCCTTCACCCTGTTGGTGCACGGGCCGATGCTAGTGGCCAACCCCTCCAGCCATTGGATCTTGAGCGAGAACGCGGTGAATATCGCCCTGATCGGTGCCGCCTGGGTCGTGGCGGACTCGCTGGCGCGACTGCGTCGCTAGTGGAGCGACTCCAAAGCTTGATTTGTCGTATCGGGAGTGTCCGCTTCGGCCCACATTGGCCGCCATCAATGAGTTCATGTGCATGGCGACGTAGAGACCGCTTGACCGACAATAGTTGTTAATACACAATAGTTGTATGAATACAACTATTGTCGACAGCGGGCGGGCCCAGACCCATCCGAATCTTATTCTCGGTATTTGCTGCCTTAGCCTGCTGATGGTTGCAATGGACGTCACCATCGTCAACGTCGCGCTGCCTTCGATCCGGCACGATCTCGCCGCGTCGATATCGGGGCTGCAGTGGGTGATCGATGCCTACACCATGGTGGTGGCAAGCCTGCTGATGCTGGCCGGGTCGATGGCCGACCGCTTCGGACGTCGTCGCGTGTTCCAGTCTGGTATGGCGCTGTTTATGCTGGGGTCGCTGTTGTGCAGCGTTGCCCCAGACATTCATAGCCTGATCACGTTTCGCATTCTGCAGGCGCTGGGGGCGACGATGCTCAATCCCGTCGCCATGTCGATCATCGCCAACACGTTCCACGAACCAAAAGCACGCGCACGCGCCATCGGTGTCTGGGGTGCAGTCGCCGGCGTAGCAATGGCGCTAGGTCCGGTGATTGGCGGTGCGCTTACCGAAAGCATCGGCTGGCGCTCCATATTCTGGGTGAACTTGCCCATCGGTGCCGCGGCGATGCTGCTCGCCGCGCGCTACATTCCTGAGTCCAAGGCACCCCATCCGCGGCGCGTCGATCCGATTGGACAACTGCTGGTATTCGTCATCCTGACCACGGTGACTTATGCGGTGATCGAAGGCCCCCACGACGGCTGGGGCTCGACAACGATCGTCGGCTTGTTCGTCGCCGCGGCGCTTGCACTGATCGCCTTGCTTGTCTACGAACCCCGGCGTCACGAACCGTTGATCGACGTGCGGTTCTTTCGCAGCGCGCCCTTCAGCAGCGCGACATTGATCGCCGTATGCAGTTTCTCGGCGTTCTCCGGGTTCCTGTTCCTCAATGCGTTGTACTTGCAGGAAGTACGCGGTCTTTCGGCCTTCCATACCGGTTTGTGTACTTTGCCGCTCGCCTTGGCGACGATTCTCTGTTCGCCACTCTCCGGACGATGGGTCGGCACGTACGGCACACGCCCCTCGTTGCTGGCTTCCGGTACAGCCACGGTCGTCAGCGCGTTGATGATGACCCAGCTAACAGCCACGACACCATTGCCATTATTGTTGTTGACCTATGTGATCTTCGGGATCGGTTTCGGCATGGTGAATGCGCCCATTACCAACACGGCTGTGTCTGGCATGCCTAAAGCGCAGGCGGGTCTCGCTGCGGCGGTCGCATCCACCAGCAGACAGATTGGCGCGTCGCTTGGCGTCGCTCTTGCTGGCACCATCCTGGGCGCGCACATACATGGCGGTTTCGCCGAAGCCTCGCATCCGTTCTGGTGGTTGATCACAGGCGGCGGCGTTACCGTGTTGTTGCTGGCGTGGTTGTCCAACACGCGCTGGGCGCGTGACACCACCCGCCACGCGGCGCACTTGCTGGAGGAAACATCGGCCGGAGCAACGGCGTGATCGGCCACGCCCACCGTGGCAGCGAAGCCGATCACATCTGGCAGATGATGGTCGACCTGGTATGGGAAACCCGCGGCGAATGGCGCCGAAAAGTCAGCGATGCCACCGGTTTGCCCTTCAGCCGTGCACGCCTATTGTGGCGCCTGCTGGATGAGCCGAAGACCTTGAAGCAATTAGCCGATATGACCAGCAGCGATGCACCCGCCACCACGGTAGCCGTGAACGATCTTGAAGATCGTGGTCTGGTCGAACGCAATCCCCACCCGGACAACCGGCGTGCGAAACTGGTGTCGCTCACGCCCTCAGGTCGGCAGCTAGTCGAATTGGTACAACGCACCGTGCACGACGATGCACCAACAGCCGTCCAGCATCTTTCCAAGACTGACCTGGCACACCTTCGCCGCATTCTGGAGCGAATCAATAGCCTCGAGCGCTAGGAAACAATTCCAGGTTCACTTAAACGCGCCTATTTCGTCACGAACAAGCCCACTGTCAGTGTCATACCGATACAGACGATAGCGATGCGCAGCACCTTCTCATTGATCCTGTGCAATAAGTGGGCGCCAATCTGGCCACCAACGATCGCGGGGACAGCCACGCAGGCGATCAACGACCAGGGAAGCACGCGAGCCTGCACCATGAAGATCACCACTGCTGAGGCATTCATCATCCCCGCCAACACGTTCTTGGTTGCACCAGCTACACGTATGCTCAGGCCCGCCGCGGTGAGCGCGGCTAACATCAGAATGCCGATGCCGCCGCCGAAATAGCCGCCATAGATGGCGATGCAGAACTGCACAACCATCGCAGAGTTTCTACCCAAAGCCTGTTTGGCGCCGTTGGTAGGTGGCTTTCTGAAAAAGCTACCCCAGGCGAATACGATCGTGGCAAACAACACGAGGTACGGTACGAGCCGAGTAAACACGCTGACCGGCGTCACTAGTAGTAAGACAGCCCCAAACGCGCCACCGACCAGGCTGATCCAAAGCAGCATGCGGAACGATAAGCCTTCAGCACCCGCAACGTCCGAGCGCCCGGCGAGCCCCGTAGTCACCTGGCCTGGAAACAGTGCGATGGTGGAGGCGATATTTGCTGCGCGCGGATCAAGGCCAGCGAACAACAACGCCGGAAAGGTAAGAAAGGATCCTCCTCCGGCCAATGCGTTCTGCACTCCGGCAGCGAACGATGCAAGGATCAATATCAGCCAAGACCATGTCGGGTGCATACGAACTCATTTACTGAAGGCGCATCACTACGCAAGACTGTTCACATCGACCGGTCCGGCGACGATTGTGTTACATCCGGGGCTTTGACAATACCTGATCAAGGTATCGGGCTGACGCTAGATGCAACACCTTGGCCAAACTGCCCCCAGCTCTGACAAAGGAGTCATGCGTTCCGTTTGGATAGAACTCAAGGGTTGCGGGGGGACTCCTACACTGCACGCCATACCCAGCAGCGTCTTTCCGTCGGCAAGCGGAAAGGTTCGCTGTCGACGCCCTGAAGCGACGGTCGCGAGCGTCTGCTCTCGTGAAGCCAATCGTCGAGTTAACCTTGGTCGATCAGTTGATCACCTCAATCACCTGATGTGCTGGTGCCCATGATCAGACCCGCAGCCTATTTTCGCTTGCCCCGATCGATCCTGTACCGGATGCTCGCAGAAGCCTTGGCCGTTAACTCAGCGGTCTTCTCGTGCATTGCGGACAGCTTCTCGCTCGGTTGCAGGAGCGGTAGCGCACGCAGAACAACCTTGTCGCACCTACACTCGAGAAGGCGGCTGCGGTGGTCGAAAACAGCAGGTCAGAGCTTCGCCTACCCTTGCGTCACATAGGCTGAAACGGCCACGATATGATGAGGGGTTCGTTCCTTAACTTTCAGGTACCTTTGAGTCGGCGGATTTCGAGAAAGGCCATCACGGCGATGTCTGCGCATTGCGCGCGGGGGAGATTGGCTGACTGTTCCTGGGTATCAGCACGCTTGCCTTGTAACCCTTGCGCCAGTCGCTCATAGATGAATAAGCACGGCATAGGGCCGGGGCCCGGCACAGCATGTGCGAAATAAATCGTCACAAGCATGTTGCGAAGGGCGATGGTTTCGCCGTCGAGCAGCGGCACGAACGCGGATGGAAAATAGACCTCCACGTAGTTCATCAGCTGTGTTTGGGTTTCCAGTGATAGGCCTGTATCCCGCACGTAATCCAGCATGAGCCCCCAGAACGAGGGGTCGGCCATGTCGCGCCACTTCTGCAGCTGTTCACGCGCGGCTTTGATGGCATCGTAGTCCGGGTCATCCGGACGCGCTTGCCGTAAGGCCAGACCCGCGAAGATGGTCGCGCCTATGGCAGCTGCGGTGCTGATGGTGGTGCCGAGGAATCCCCAGAATTTCCATCGAGTATACCAACGCTTGGTGTGTGCACTATCGAGTGGTTCACGGGCTTCGGCTGCATTTCTATCGCGCGCTTCACGTGAAGCCAGAGCGTCTCCTTGGCCTGATGGCGCTGGCCCACCCAAGTCCAATTCGACGAGATCTTGCGCGTGTTCACCTATCTCGACGGCTTGGGCTGTTCGATTCGTCCTTTGCAGTTCGTCGATGTACGCGACCACTTTTCTTGTGTTTTCCGCGTTCCCGCTACCGAGAATCCGCTCGATCCGTCCGCGATGTTCCTCGAGTTCCTGTTCGCGCTCGGTGTCGGTCTTTTCTTTCTCTCTCTCGTTGTCTTCACCCATATGTTCGAGTTCATGTTCATGTACCTCTCCCATTGTGAAACTCCTTTTATAGGATCGTTGCAGGTTTATGCGGCGTGGATCGTGTGACGAAAACGCCGCTAGAGAAATGCGATGGACGCCTACGTCGCCAGACGTCCACGCATCGTGATGTCAAAGCTTGGGGAAATGTTCCAGCTCGAACCATTCCAGCGTCGCGAAGTCCGGCGTCCAGCCGTCAATCCCTTCGATGACCAATCGGGACGAAGTTCCAGTTCCCTCGATCGGCACCGTGACTGAGCGAGACACCCATGTGCGTTCTTTCCCATCTTTGTGCTGGGTGCTCGGTACGACCACGTGACTTCTTGCGTCATCTTTGACCGTCACATGCTCCTCCCACCGGATGCGGAATGACCGCACAGGTTCGTAAACCGCAACGCGAATGCGCAACGCATAGGTTTTGCTTTTTTCGTGCGGAACCGTGAGGAGGAGCCGGCCCTCATTTCCAACATTTCGGAAGACGGGATTCTCTTTTTTCATGTAACCAGAGGATATCTCGCCGGAGTTTGCATCCAAAAACTTTTCCCAAGGCTGCCATAGGGCACCGCCGATCGTCTCAATGACCATTTTGTCTGGCCCTTCTGGGTCGGCCTTGTTCGGTCCATAGGGCCATGCTTTCAGAACCGGGTAGTCGGGATCCTTCACAGGATTCCACCCCTTAACCGCCGAGAGAATCGTGTTCTCGAAACTGTCGTACCAGCTGCCGAGCAACGCGGCGTTGGTCTCCTGTATTTGGATGACGACTGCGTCGCTTTCCTTGTAGAAGTCGGCCAACCATTCCTTGCGTTTTTTTTCCACGTAGCCGTTCCTTTCAACCTCGAGTTCGGCTCTCAGTTCGTTTTCGTGTGAGCTCTTATGCGCCGTCCTCATGCCGGCCTGCTTACCATCGTCTTCAAATCCGTACCCATCCAGAACAGAGCTTGGACAAGGGATCGGTCGACCCAATGGCGATAGTTCGCAATGGGGCGTGTGCTTGTACTCTCTCACTGTGCCGATCTTCGCCAAGCGGTCTCGCAACCCGTTTTTTTCTACTTGGATTACATTGCCCAGGTACGTCAGTTGTTCGTGATAGGCAAGTCGTAAACGGCGCCAATAGTCAGATTTATGAATCGATAATCCTTTGGCTTGCGCATCAAGCTCCATGCCATGGCGCAGCGCGAGCAGATAGAAGGACGCAGTGAAACTCCATGCGCGGACACCGACGTAGAACAATGAAGTGTTGAAAGTGAGGTCATCATTAGCCTTGACCAACGAGCCGTTCATCGCCAGCGTTTCGTCGGCTACTTTCGCAAACGCAGTGATCGTCTCCGGTTCGTCGTCATTCGCGTTATCCATGGCCGAGATGTAGTTCGTGTACAGGCCCATCACCGCAGCCTGATCCGAAGCCACTTGGAGCTTCTTCATCATTTCGCCGATTTCCGCGACCACCTGTTCGTTCGCTAGCCCTGCCTTTCGTGGCGGTTTGAGCCAGTTGTGAAAGACATTGATCAGTCCCGCCACAATAGGACCGGCTTCAGGGATCATGAAGGAGGCGTATTCGGCGATGGTAAGTGCCGCATCGCCCGTGCTTCCTTCTTCGACGGTGACGGCCACAAGGACGATGGGTTCAAGCCGCGGGCGATGATGGAAGACGTTTCCCGATTGATGCCCAATGGTCACATCATCGCGGAGGAACACAACCTCGCCTCGATCGGTACGCATGCGCAGCGCCAGCGAGCCCGCTGGAAAATCCATCCACTCGGCCGCTAGTGCTGTGACCTCGATTTCGTGGACGCTCACGTTATCGTCATAGACGAACCAAGGTGCAGCGAAAGCGCGATATGCCTCGGCCCTTTCGAATAAATCGGCAGCCTTGTCGCCGAGTTGAGCCAGCACTTCCTTCGAGCAAAAAAGCGGTGGTGCTTCCAGAACGACAGTGCCTCGCCTGCCGTCGATCAGAGCGTCAGCTGTTTCGAACGGGAACAGGTGACCAAGCGCTTTTTCGACCGTTTCTTTCCCTGTACCGGTGATGGCAACCGCGTAACGCGCCGTGTGTCCCATGCATCAATTTCCTCTGAATTGCATTCTTGATGAGTGCATACATGCGAACTGTTCTCGCGTGCGGGAACAGACCGACAGCAAAACGATTGAATGTATGCTTGTACGCTAGCGCGGAACGTGGTGCGTTGGATTGATCGCCTTGGCTGCAATATGCGTTTGAAGAAAAGCCGTCGAAGGCTCATCCGGAAGCGTGCGATGCTGTGGTGACAGCATCCTCGTTCATCACTGTATCGCACCCTTCACCGGCGAATTCAATTCTGAAGTGCACGCCCAAAGCGGTAGAGCGGCGCAGGTGCGGTAGCCTGCACAGCTTCACCGCCAAAGTGGAACTGCACATGAGCTACACGCACCTGAGCCAAAACGAACGCTATTAGATTCAGCATCTGCATAGGGGCGGTTTTTCAGCCCTTGAGATCAGCGCGGAGCTGAAACGTGCTGCGACGACGTTCAGCCGCGAGCTTCGACGCAACTCGGGCGATGCGATCAAGTATCACGCGCGGACTGCACAGCGGCACCTCTCTACCCTCGATTTGCACGCATCGGCAGTCCGTAGTTGGCCGACCCCTGCCGGTCGACTCCTCGGGTAACCTTGCCAGTCCGACCGGCAATGATGCTGGTCAGGCCAGATGCCGGAATTGGGCAACTCGTTGGCAATGGTGGGCAGTTTGGCTGCCGGCCATGGTCAGCTTCGCTGGCGAAGCTGGTCAATTGCTGCGGCGAAGGTGGTCAGGTGGCTGGCGTTTTGCAATTGCCCCCAGGGCGAACATGTTGATCGTTGCCACCGACGTTCAGAGCGTAATGCGCGGTCGGGGCGCGGGTGATCTTGATCGCCCGCTTTTGGGGCCGATGGCAAGCAGACTGCGAGCGAGTAATCATCGCCGCGTCAACTCGATTCGCGCGAGCCACCAATCGTTTGTAGGGCGGCAGCGACATAGGCGTCGTGAGCTGGTTTCAGTCCTTCAATCTCGACGACAGTCAGCACAACCGCGAAATCGCCAGAAAGCTAGCGTGTTCAAGTCGTACCTGGGCGGCATTGGTGGATGAATTGCTCCCCCGGTCTTACATCCCCGAAGGCAGTTAATCGTCAATGGCTGCCATAGGCGAGGGGCACCCCCACCAGTGGCTACTCGACGTTTCGAATGGCTGCTTTGTGGCGTGCACTTGCAGCAGCCGACCGGCTGTTGTTGGCCGAAAGCGGACTTTCCGAGTTGATCTACCACCACGATTAGAACCGGCGAAATGGTCCACCAGCCAGCGAATGCCGTCGAATATCACCATTGCCAGATTGTTGGTGTGGGTTCGACCGGTCGCCTTGTTGTGGAGCAGTGACGGCAGCCCACTATCGAAACTACCCTGCCCGCGGCCCTGGTGACAGCTCGCGCAGTGGGTGTCGTAGAGCCGATCGCCGGTCATTTTGTTCGGATCGTTGGGCAACGCCACGCTTATCGGATCACCGCCAGCCACTAGCGGGAGCTATCGGCGACGGGAAATTTTTACGCTATCTATATGGCGAACCGATTCCGCGATATCGCATCTTTATGGAACACAGTCGCACAATGGCTGCATGCGGAACTTTTCCCAGCGTTTGCCTATCGAATACCTCGTGCGAAAGGTTTGCCGGATCGCAACAGGATTGCTCTTCTTGCTCTCAGTGTCCGAGCTTGTCCTTGGCACTGCCGGCAAGGTCAGTATCTGGCGCGGCCTCGCATTGAGTTCGTTGTATCTATGCATCTGCATGATGCAGAGGAGGCTGTTCGTTCCGTCATCGAAAGTGGCCATCGGACCTAAACGGCGCAGCCAACACGTCAGCTAGCAAGCATGGTGCATTGAGTTGCTGAGCTTGAAGGCTGGTGCGGCTCGTCATTTCCGCCGCGTTGTGTTGCGTGACCAAATTCCCAGATGTTCAGAAGGCTTGCGGCCGGAGGCCGTGAGCCAGGTGAGCGGGCAGCGCCCCTATGCTCACGGCTCCGGCTGCAAACCTTCTGGACAACTCTTGCTTTGACGACAGGCTCTGAAAATCCAGCCAGCTCGAACCACGACTCACGCGCACAGGTCGCTTCGACCTCAGCCCCGCGCCAATGCCCGAGTCGCCTGCACACCCTTGATCATCGCCAGCCAGTCATAGCCATCTTTCAATTGAATAGCGACCGCTTCATCAGCGGCACTGAATCGAGGCGAGCGGCCTGTGTCTTGAGCACCTTCGAATTCGGTGTGCTTGCGTTGCAGCAGCGAGTTGAGATGACGCTTCATCCTGGCAATCCTGTGTCTATAGGGTTTGACCGGATCAGCTACCTACTTGCCGGTCTATCTGTGGCTTGGAAATGGTGGCAACAAAAGCCCTGATAAAGCGTCCTCACGCGACCATTGTGTTTCCGCCGATGAACGATAAACGGGGCATCTGCCGTTTAGGTTGACGCAAAGTGATCGTTCACGCAGGGAAACGCGGTGGCCACCCAGCTGCACTTCAGCCTGAACTCGCGATGCCCATATAGGCCACCAGTACGGTTACTGGTGCAAGCTCATGCGCAAGTCCTTCCTTTCGATCTTGGTCTTCGGTTTCCTGGCCGCCATGGCCGGCGCGCCTTTCAACAGCCACGCCGCCAGCGTTCATGACAGCGGCTACGTGACCATCGGTGTACCCAATCTGCAGCAGGCCACCACGTTCTTCCGCAACATCCTGGACTGCGAACAGGTCGGCCCGGTCACCACGGATGAATCGACAGCGGATGCGACATCCCGGCACCCCGCCCTGCCTGCATCCCGACTGCTGCTGTGCGATTCGGGCACCGTCGTCGAATTGTTCGATGAGCATGGAGCGCGTTCACTTTCCTCAGCGCGCTACTCAATCGATCAGGGCAACGAGCCGATCCAGTTCTCCGCCGACGATGTGGCGCATGCCGACCAGTGGCTGCGGCGCGAAGGCGTACAAGTGATTGGAACATCGGTGACCATGAAAACCGGACCACACGCCGGTCAGACCGTGGTGAACTTCGTTACACCGTGGGGACTGCAACTTCAGTTGGTCGGCTGGAACAAGAGCCAGCTCGCCACGGCACCGTGACTGTTGCTGGTAACCGGCACAACGGGAAGTTGTGGCCGGCGCCGACTTGAAATAGGCGCGATCCGACTACCGATTTACGTGTTCGCCTACGGCGGTCCGGCAAGGAGCATCCGTATGATGTCGTCACGCGGTGGATTTGCGACGCAGTAGGCATATCGCAGGGAAAAACTGTCAGAAAACTGCAGTTTCTTGCTTCTATAATTCAGTCAGAAACAGTTCAGGCGCATTCCAAAACTGCCCCCTGTTACTAGTGGAACAAGTGCTTCAAGCATTTGGGTTTCGGATGCACGTTGATCAAAAGGCGACCATGAAGGTCGTTTGGGACAAGGAGCGTGAATGGAATCGATGCTTTGCAGTTTGCGGGAGACTGCGTCCCCGCGGCAGCCGCGACGAGATCGGGGCAATAGTGGGTACCCCGCTGGCGTGAATTCCCGCCGACCTCATGTATCCGCCGCAGCACCAAGAAATACTGCACCTCCATATTTTAGCTGAGTCCACGCCGTCGCTTGCGACGGCGTCCTTCGGGCTGCTCGATGATGTTTAGGGCGCCTTGTAATGAGCTTTCAGCAAGAGCAAGCCCTTATTAATTTCACTTTGCGGGTAGAACGTGAAAAAAAACCTCCTGACCCGAGCCTCGGCCGGCGCTTTTTTACTTGCGGCTACCGTTTTGACAGGGTGCGGAACGCCTCCTGCAAAGAATTTTGGCGGTCCCTGGAAACCGGTCAATCAATTCCGGGATCAACCTGCCGAAATACCGTTGAATCCGACCTATACGTTTTACGCCTCGCCGATGGACGAGACGCTCAAGACCATGCTCACGCGCTGGGCGAAGGACTCCGGCAGAGGCCTGTCCTACCAGCTGGCATTCGACGTCACCCTGTACAAACCGGTTTCCGGTATCCGTACGCCGGATATCGAGTCTGCCGCCGCTCAGCTGAACTCCATTTATGCAGCGCAAGGTGTTTTCATCGTCGCCAATGACCGACAGATCCTAGTAGAGCCGGCCTCTGCCATCAGCCCTGCTGCGACGACTGACAACGGCGCATCCGAAACATCGAAACCTGCTACCCCGAAGAGCAGCAAATGAAAAAGACACGAACCCATGGTCCGACAGCCAGTGTGGGCTTTCACTAATGGCCGACAGTAAATCATCCAGCCGTCGCGTTGACGAAACCGTTGGCAAGTCCGTCAACTTCGAATTGACCATTGTGGATATCGCTAAACGTAGCGAACGCCGTGCATGGTGGGTCGCGTTTTCCGCCATCACCATGGCGCTGATCCTTGCGGGCGGCTATTTCTTCATGCTTCCGCTCAAGCAAAAAGTGCCTTACCTCGTCATGGCCGATGCCTACACCGGTACTAGCACGGTCGCCCAGCTCACGGAAGACATGAGCAACCGCAGGATCAGCTCCAGCGAAGCCATCAATCGCAGCAATGTCGCCCACTTCGTGATGGCACGCGAATCGTACGACGTAGCCATGTTGAATCTGCACGACTGGGCCACGGTGCAGACCATGTCATCGTCCGGGGTCAAAGCCGCCTACACAAACCTGTACTCGTCGCAGAACCCCGACAGCCTCTACAAGACCTACGGCAAGGACAAAGCCATACGCATCAAGCTGCTGAGCATCGTCCTCCTTGGCGGCGGTCCCGGCGTAACTCCCAAGGGCGCCACCGTGCGCTTTCAGCGCAGCCTCTACGACAAGCTGACCGGCGTGAGCCACCCCATGGACAACAAGATCGCGACCATGGCATTCACTTACAA
>Ga0302314_10011499_pt1 | contig 15429 bp, 10 predicted proteins | sample III_Palsa_N2_3_FD_200533 | JGI IMG/M metagenome (GOLD analysis project Ga0302314, IMG submission 200533) | Peat permafrost microbial communities from Stordalen Mire near Abisko, Sweden - III_Palsa_N2_3 | ecosystem: Environmental > Terrestrial > Soil > Palsa > Peat permafrost | place: Sweden...
GGCGAGCCTGGGAATTCCGAGGGGCTGTACTATCGCGATACTCGGATGTTGTCGCAATTTCAGCTGTTGCTCGAGGAGGCACGTCCGCTTCTGCTGAGCTCGATGACACAAGACGACAATGCGGTATTCACCGCCGATCTCAGCAACCCAGACCTGCTGGTCGACGGCAAAATAGCGCTGAGGCGCGAGAACGTTCATGTGAGCCGCGTGCGTTTCGTCTGGAGCGGCGCGTGCTATGAGCGATTGCACGTGCGCAACTTCAGCGACCGCCCCCTGCAGCTGCGGTTGACCTACCGCTTCGCTTCGGATTTCGCCGATCTGTTCGAGGTGCGGGGCGAGCATCGCGCGGCGCGCGGCCAAGCGCGAGCCGCCCTCGAGAGCGATCACGGCGTCGCGCTCACCTACGCGGGCCTCGACCGGATGGAGCGCAGCACGCACATCGCCTTTTCTCCGTCGCCGAAGACCTTGACCACCGCGCGCGCGGTGTATGAGCTGTTCCTCAAGCCGCGCGCGAGCCGCCGCATTTTCGTCCGATGCGCGGTCGACCGACCCGAGAGCGATTGGGGCGGACGGCTCTATTACCGGCGCATGCGCGCGGCGCGGCAGGCGCTGCGCGAGTCGAGCCAGCGGGCCGCCAGCATCGAGGGGTCGAACTCCGTGTTCAACGAGGTCGTGCGCAGGTCGGTATCGGATCTGTACATGCTGATCACCGACACCCCGCAAGGCCCCTATCCCTATGCGGGAATCCCGTGGTTTTCGACCCCCTTCGGGCGCGACGCCATCATCACCGCCCTGATGACCCTGTGGATCGATCCTGCCATCGCCAAGGGCGTGCTCAAGTTCCTCGCCTACACGCAGGCGACGGCGGTCGAGCCCGAGCGTGACGCGGAACCCGGCAAGATCTTGCACGAGATGCGGCACGGCGAGATGGCGAACCTCCGGGAGGTGCCGTTCGGCCGCTATTACGGCAGCGTCGACGCGACGCCGCTGTTCGTGCTGCTGCTCGGAGAGTATTTCCGGCGCACCGCGGATCTGGAGACGGTGAGATCCCTATGGCCCAATGCGCAAGCGGCGCTCGAATGGATCGACCGTTACGGCGACCGCGACGGCGACGGCTTTCTCGAATACCACCGCCAGACCAAGGAGGGCCTGGCCAATCAGGGATGGAAAGACTCCTACGACGCCGTCTTTCACCACGACGGGCGGATGGCGCAGGGGCCGATCGCGCTTTGCGAAGTGCAAGCCTATGTTTACGGCGCCAAGCGCCATGCGGCGACGATGGCGGAGGCGCTCGGCGACAGCGAGCGTGCCGCGGCGCTGGCGGCGCAAGCGGAAAAACTGCGTCAGGATTTCGAGAATCGCTTTTGGTGCGAGGAGCTCTCGGTGTATGCGCTCGCGCTCGACGGCGACAAGGCGCCTTGCCGCGTCGTCTCGTCGAACTCGGGACAGGTGCTGTTGACCGGCATCGCATCCGCCGATCGGGCGCAGCGCGTCGCGCGCACGCTTTTGGACCCGTCGATGTTCAGCGGCTGGGGTATCCGCACGGTCGCCACTTCAGCGGTGCGCTACAACCCCATGTCGTATCACAATGGCTCGGTCTGGCCGCACGACAACGGCCTCATCGCGATGGGCTTTGCCCGTTATGGCTTGAAACAGGCGGCTTCGCAGGTGTTCAACGGGCTGTTCGATGCGGCAACGTACATGGATCTGCGCCGCCTGCCCGAGCTGTACTGCGGCTTCGCGCGACTCGAGCGCAATGCCCCGACGCAATATCCGGTCGCCTGCTCACCCCAGGCGTGGGCGAGCGCCGCACCGCTGTGCCTGCTGCAGGCCTCGCTCGGTCTCGAGTTGCTCGACCGCACCGGCGAGATCAAATTCTACCGGCCGACCCTGCCGGACTTTCTGGATCACGTGCACTTGCGCAACTTGCGCCTGAGCTCGGGCTCGGCGGACGTGCTGCTGCACCGTCACGGCGAGCATATCGCGGTGACCGTCACGCGACGCGAGGGAGACGTGGTGGCCGTGGTGCGGTACTAGCGGCGCCCGTCTGCCGCCGCCTCGGGTCGCGTCTCCGGCATGGCGAACATCGCCAATAGCACCGCCGCGAGTCCCACGCAGGCCAGGAAGTAAAAGGCGTGGCGCATGCCGAAGTGGTCGGCGACCCAGCCTGCCGCCGAGGTGCTCACCGTGCCGCCGATACCGATGGCGAAGCCGACCGCTCCGAGCGAAAGATTGAAGTGGCCCGAGCGCGCCGCCACATCGCTCACGACCAGCGGCACCAGGATGCCGAACCCGGCACCCGCGATGCCGTCCAGCACTTGCACCGCAATCACCAGAGTGGAGTTGGACGTGGTCGAGAAGACCAGCGCGCGCAGCGGTAGCATGACAAAGCCGATGATCAGCACGATCCGCCGTCCATAGCGATCGGCAAAACGCCCGACCGCCGGCGAGGCGAGCGCCACGATGATCTGCGGCAGCACGATGCATGCGCCGATCAGCAGGCTCGGATTGCTGCCGCGTGCCGACAGGGTGCCGCTGATCAACATGAGAAGCGGCGCGTTCGCGAACGTGAACAGCATGGCGCAGGCGCAGAAGACGAGCAGCCGGCGGTCGGCCAGAACCGTGAGCACGCGCGCCTTGGGCTGCTGCGCGGTCGGCGATTGCGAGGCGCTGCGCGCCGCCGCCACCGAGAAACGCCGCAGCGGCAACAGGGTCACGAGCGCAGGTAACGTGAGCGCCGCCGTCAGGTAGAAGACCCCGCGCTCCGAGAGGTATTGTCCGCACGCGCCCATCAGCGCAGCACCGACGCCGTTGCCCACCGCCGAGTAGCGGGCGTTGCGTCCCAGGCGCACAGCCATGCGGAAAGGGCCCGCCAGCGCGAGGCTCATGGCCGCAATCGCCGGTCCGAGCGTGCAGCTCGAGATACCGTGCAACACCTCGGCGAGGTACACAAAGAGCGGGATGGGATAGATGGCGAACATGAGCGCGCTGGCTGTGAAGACGAGCACGCTGAACGCGGCCACCCGCGTCTTGTTGCTGATCGCATCGACCAGCGCACCGGCGGGCACCTGGCTCGCCATAGAGGTCACGGTGCCCACCGAGAGCGCTACGCCGATGGCGGTCTGCGTCCAGCTTTGTCCGCTTAGATATACCGCGATGAACGGGCCGAAGCCGGTTTGTACGTTCGCGACGAACAAATTGAAATAGTCGAGTCCGCGGCTCGCCGCAGCCTCGGCGGAACGTGGCGGCGCCGTCGTGCCGCCGCCCGCGCTCGGCGGCTCACTTCTTTGTTTGGCCGGCGTCTGGAGCATCGGGCGCTGCCGGCGGCATGAGCACTCGCGGCTTGTTCGGGTTGTATTCCGGCGCCGACTGCAGCTTCTGTCGATCCACGCTCAGGATGAGCGGCTTGTCGCGCGCGTTCAGGTCGAAACGCAGCAGCGGCCAATCGACGGCGATGCGTCTCGTCCCCACCCCGAGAAAACCGCCGAAATCGATGATCGCGACGCGCACGTGTCCTTGTGCGTCCGCCAACACATCGACCACCCTTCCAAGATCCTCGCCCTTCGGGCTCGCAACGTCCCTGCCGAGGATCGAGCCGAGCGACGTACCGACCTCTCCCACCCGCGCATCGACCACCGCGTCCGCGGGCACCGGCGGCGGCGGCCCTGCCGGAGTCGGCGGCTCCCGCGGCTCTTTGGGCTTGGGATGCTTCGGGCGCGCCCGGCGGGCAGGCGTGCAAGAGCACAGCGTCTTGTCCGCGGCCGGGACGATCACCGGGCCGACCGGCGCGCTGGGCGCCGTCGTGGCCGTCGCAGGCGGCGCCTCTCCCCCGCCCGTCGCGGCCGGCGAATCCGGGGCACCCGGCGCGGGAGCCTCGGGTGCCGCGGCGGCAGGCGGCGGCGTCACGGTCGCGCTCGGCGAGGCAGCGTCCGGCGGCGGCGCACTCGGACGCTGCCCCGCCGCACCGGTGGCGCACGCCGCGAGGGCGAGAAGCGTCATCGAGGCCGCCGCGCCGAGCAGCAGCCGACGCAGCGCGGGGAAGGCCCGTCGATCACTCATGGGACGTGCTCCGGCTCGGCCTTGCGCAGCTGCCTCCCGTACATCCGGCTATAGATGCCGCCCTTGGTCTGCAGCAGCCGGCGCGGCGGCCCATCCTCGACGATGCGGCCGCGGTCCATGACCACGATGCGATCGAACGAGTCGAGTGTCGACAAGCGGTGCGCGATGGCAATCACCGTGCGTCCGCGAAACAATCGCGCCAGGGCTTCTTGAATGGATTGCTCGGACTCGGTGTCGAGCGCCGACGTGGCCTCATCGAGCAGCACGATCGGCGCATTCATCAAGAACGCGCGCGCAATGGCCAACCGTTGGCGCTGACCGCCGGAGAGCTTCATGCCGCGCTCCCCCACGATTGTGTCGTAGCCCTGCGGGAGCCGTTGGATGAATTCGGTGCAGCGGGCCGCCTCCACTGCGCTGAACACGTCCTCGTCGCTCGCCTCCGGACGGCCATAGCGCAGATTCTCGAGCAACGAGCGATGAAACAGCGAGATATCCTGCTGCACGACCGCGATGGAGCTGCGCAGGCCCGCCTGCGTGACATGCGCGATGACCTGGCCGTCGATGAGCACTTCGCCCGAGCCGGGATCATAGAGCCGCTGCAGCAGCGCGACGATGGTGGACTTGCCCGCCCCCGACCGGCCGACCAGGCCGACTTTCTGCCCACCCTGCACGTGCAGCGTAAAGTCCTTGAGCACCGTCTGACCGCTCGGATAACTGAAGCCGACGTTGCGGAAATCGATCGCCCCTTCGGTCACGACCAGCGGCTTGGCATCGGGGGCATCTTGCATTTCGTGCGGCAAGCCGAGGACCTGCACCGCCTCGCGCAGCTTCGCGACCTGCTGGACCATGTCGACCATCGCCATGGCGAAGTCGCGCGACGCATGCAGCACCGTGAATCCCAAAGTGGTGGTGAGCACGACGTCGCCCGTCGTTATTTGCCCGCGGCGCCACAGCTCTACCGACCACACCAGCACGCCCGCGGTGACGAAGAACACCGACAAGGCGTGGAACTGGCGCAGCCGCTCGAGCGAGCGCAGGCTCTGCCTCTGCGCCTCCATCTCATCTTGGATCTTCACGCTGAGGCGCTGCTGCTCGCGCTGCGTGGCGCCGAACGCCCGCACCAAACCCATGTTGCTCACGACATCGGTGAGATCGCCGCTCACGTGGGCGGCCTGGCCCGCGAAGTTCTGATGCAGCTCCCGCCCGCGCGAGGCCCACCAGGCGATGATGGCTCCGAGCACGGTCACCACGCTGAGCAAGACCGCCGTCAGGTGCCAATTGATCGTACCCAAGACGAAAATGCTGGCGATCACCGCGACGCCCGGCGGAATGGTGTTCCACGTGAGCGAGCTCTCGATGAGCCACGCCGCGTTGGCCGCGGCGGTGATGCGGCCGGCGAGCGCGCCGGGAAATTGATCGACGAAGTAGCGCGTGCCGTGACCCGACAAATGATCGAACAGCTCCATGCGGATATCGCCCCCGACGGCGACGAAGGCATGCGTGGAGGCCCAGCCGGCGACCCGCCATAGAATGTTGTCGCCGCCGACCAGGCCCAGCAAAATGGCTACGGCACCCCACAATATCGCCGGCGGCGGCTGATGAGTGCTGAGCACATCGACCAGGTGTTTTACCGCGTACTGGGATCCGACGTTGCAGAGCACCGCTGCGAGCATGGCGGCGACCACGATAAAATGGCTGAAGAACCGCCTGCGCACGTAGCGTCCCAGAAAGCGGAAGACTCCCGGCGACGCTGGGCCTGAAAATGGCATGACTAGATTTGCGTACCTTCGAGCTAGGGGGATCAGGCGTCCGGGCTATTCTTGGTCAATCGCCGGCCGATGCAGGCCGGATAAAGGATGCGAACGTCTGTCAGTATTCGCTGACAGACGAGCGCGCGGCCTTACGACATACCATCAAAATCTCCTCGACATCACCCGCGGCGATGAGTCCCGCGCCGAACTGCAGTTTCTTCTGGAACTTGAGCCCGATCGGCATGAACACCCGGTTGTACCACCAGAGTGCCCGCTCGCGCTCGTGGGTCAGAAACCACATTCCCAGATCGAGCAGCCGCGAGGAGCGCGGCTGCATGCCGTACACGGCGCTGCGCTCGATGGTAAGGCAGTGCCGGCCGAGGATCTCGGTCAGCATCTCGGGGCGGTAGCGCCGCCGATGCCCCACGAAATCGTCGAACGCATTCCACAGCTCAGGATGCAAAGGCACGGACAGCAGCACCGTGGCGCCCGGTCGGGCGACGCGCGACAACTCCTCGAGCGCTCGAGCGTCATCGTCGACATGCTCCACGATGTCGAGCGCGCAAACGAGGTCGAACGAGGCGTCGGCGAAAGGCAGCGCGGTGATCAGCGCGCCGACCGCCGAGGCCCCGCGCCGCGCCAGCTTGGCGAGCGCCGGACCGCTGACATCGACGAACTGCGTTCCCTCCAGCGGCAGCCGCGGGCGCAGTCCGGGCGCGACTTCGAGGCATCGGCCGCCGCGCGGAAGCAGCGTCTGTATCAACGGCCAGGTGTTGAAACGCCCGGGCTCGACCAGCTGCGCGCCGGACCAGAGCGAGTCATAGTAGAGACGATTGACGTCGAGGAGCTCCTGGGCGCTCAGCGCGCGCGTTCCGGTTTCTGGCATCGCGGCACTGTAGCATCCGGCGTACGCGGCGCGCAGCGCGCCGTGCCGGCACGCGGATTCAGGCCCGCCCGGCGGCGAACGCCGCGAGCATGTCCTCTTCCTCGCCCGGAGCTTGGGCATTATTGCCGAGCAGCGCCAGGCATTGATCCGCGGGCATCGGCCGCGCGAATAGAAATCCCTGACCGATCGTGCAGCCTAGTTTTCTCAATATCTCGGCCTGCTGGTAGCCCTCGATTCCCTCGGCGATGACTTGAATGCGCAAGTGCTTGGCGATGGCGATGATGGCGCTGACGATCGCCAGATCGCTCGAGTCGGTCACCAAATCACGCACGAAGCTGCGGTCGATCTTGAGCGCATCGACACGCCAGTTCTTGAGGTAGGAGAGGCTCGAGTAGCCCGTGCCGAAATCGTCGATGGCGATCTTGATTCCGAGATCGCGCAGGCGAACCAGCGTGTCTTGCCGCGTCTCGCCGGATTTTGCCTGATTCGCATCGAACACCGCGCGCTCGGTCATTTCGAGCTGAATGAACTCCGCGCGCAGGCCGTGCGTCGCGAGCAAGGTCGAGATGGTGGCCTGCAGATCGCCGCGCTGCAGCTGCGCGGGCGCGACGTTGAGCGAGACCGGCACGAGCTTGACGCCCTGGCGCTGCCACGCGCTCATGGTTTGGAACGTCCGATGCAATACGAAATTGCCCATCGGCACGATCAGACCCGTCTCCTCGGCGATGGGAATGAACTGATCCGCCGGGACCATGCCGTGCACCGGATGACGCCAGCGGATGAGCGCCTCGAGGCCCACCACTTTGCGCGTGATCAGGTTCACGAACGGCTGGTAATGCACGTCGAGCTGTTTCAGCCGCAGGGCGTCGCGGAGCGATGCTTCCATGGCGACGCGCAGCTTCAACTTGCGGTTCATGATCTGGCTGAACATCTGCACGTTGTTGCGGCCGCGGTCCTTCGCCTGGTACATGGCGGTGTCGGAGTGCTTGAGCAGCTCGCCCATGTCCGTGCCGTCGCGCGGATACAGACTCACTCCGACGCTGCCGGTGGTCTGCAGCGCGTGCTGGTCGATGATGATCGACTTGCTCAAGCAATCGTTGATGCGCTTGGCGCCGTTCGTGACCTCATCGTAGGACTTGACGTTCTGGAAAACGACCACGAACTCATCACCGCCCATGCGGATGACCACGTCGCTTTCCCGCACGCACGATTTCAGGCGCTGGGCGACCTCCTGCAGGAGCTTGTCGCCGGTCTCGTGTCCGCGTGTGTCGTTGATGTGCTTGAAGCGGTCGAGATCGAGAAAGACCACGCCGAGCATCTGGTTCGCGGCTTGCGCCTCCAGAATGGCCTGCGGCAGGAACGTCGCGAGATAGTGGCGGTTGGGCAGGCCCGTCAATTGGTCGTGATGCGCCATCCGATCGAGACGCTGCTGGTTATCGATGAGCTGCTGCTCGGCCTTGCGCCGCACGGACACATCGTGCGTGACGTAGGCAAAACCGTCGCGGCCGTCGGTCTCCAATCGGTTGCAGCGGACTTCGACGTCGATCTGCGCTCCTTCCTTGCAACGCAGCTGCAAGTTGAGAGCCGGCTGTCCGTCCGCGTGCTGCAGCCGCGCGAGCACGCTCTCGGGTGTTGCCTCGCCGTCGCAGAAAATATCCGTGAGCGCGAGCGCGGCGGCCTCATCGTGCGTGTAGCCCACCCGGTTCAGGAACGCGGGGTTGCAGTATTGAATCCGATAACCGTCCGCATCGACGATGACGATGCCGTCATTGGTCTGATCGATGAGCGCCTTGTAACGCGAATCGACGGTCTGGCGATTACGGAAATAATGTCGCGCCGCGAGCACGACCCCCGTTGCGGCCAGCACCACGAAGAGCACCAGCAATGCCTCCAATGCGACGCCGAGACCGCCCTTGTTCGGCATGACGCGCGCACCGGCGCTCCCCGGGCCCGGATCGAGGCGAAATACCCAGGCCGGACGGCCCCACGCATCGCGCAGCACGGCATACCCGGACGTATCGTCGAACACCTTGCTGCTCAGCCCGAACGTATTGCCGAGATGCGAGCCGATCCATGAGTGCACATCCGCCGGCAGTCCCTGGATCTCGCGCGTCGGAATTGCGGTCAATACGCCTCCCGCTGATTCGCGCAGGCGCACGAGCAACGCGGGTGAGAGCGCGCGCGTCACCGCGAGCCAACCCACCGGCACGCTCGAGCCATGGACCATGAGGGGCTCGACCGCGATGAACTCATCGTCGGCGAACCCGACGCGTGCCTCGGGCTCGCCGCCCGCGGCCGCCGCGGCGGCGATCACGGAATCGAGGTACTTGAGTGCGTCGGGCTCGGGCGCACGCTCGACGAGCCGGTTGTCGATGATCACCGCGCCAAAGCGCACGGCTTGCGTCGGCGTTGCGACGAACAGACCGTCGATGCCCCGTTGCTCGGCGCTCTTGACGTCGATGCGCGGCACGCTGATTTGCGAATCTTTGAGGGCGTCCTTGCCCGGCTCTTTCGCGTTTATCCGGCTCGACTCTCTCGCGATATCTTTCGAGTTCTCCAGTGCCCAGTCGGCGAAGTCGTCGCTCTCCGCGATCGCGCGCACCGCGGACTCGAGCTCATACGACTGCTGATCGATGGACGAGGCGAGCTGCTTGATCTCGAGGCCGAGATTCTCACGGCGCAGCGCGGTTGCCCGATCCTCCAAATTGTGCCGACCGACCAGGTCGGTGGTCAGCAGCGCGGCGCACGGCAACGCGCACACGGCGAGCAACACCCCGCGCCGAGCGAGCAGGGCGCTGATACGATTACGCAGCGTCACGAGAGCTCTGCTCCCCGCGCCGACCAGAGGCTATGGGCCATCCTCGACCAATGCGACATAATCGTGTTATCGGTGAAAACTCAAGGCCGCAGTATGTTTGATGCCCCGTCATGTCACTGATATGCGCAGCACAATCCGATGTAGGACATTTGGAAGCCTGGAACGCAATTAAGTGACCTCTTTCATATCGCGAGACAGAAGCGTCGTGCGGCTCGACACGAGCCTCGAGTTGCTGCTCGAAAGCGGCTGGAAAAATCGCTCCCCGGGGGCCCTGGCCACCGTGGTCGCAACCGCCGGCTCGACCTATCAAAAGCCCGGCGCGCGCATGCTGATCTATGATGACGGCAGCTACCTCGGATTATTGAGCGGAGGCTGTCTCGAGGCCGACTTGCAGCTGCATGCACAAGAGGTCATCGAGCATGCGCGAACCCGCGCGGTCGAGTACGACATGCGCGGGCCGGATGATGTGCTTTTCGGAATAGGCGCGGGCTGCGAGGGCGCGATGCGCGTGCTTATCGAGCCGGCCCAAGCCGGCGCAATGGCCGCCGGCGCGCTCGAGGCCGCGGGACGGATCCTCAACACGGGAGAGCCGACCTGCCTGGTGTCCGTGCACGATGCTTCGGAGCTCCCCCTCGGCACCTTCAGTCTCTCTTCCCTGCCGCCGTTCCTGGAGGATGCGGCACGCTTGGTGCTCGGCGAGCGTGCCTCGCGCGAGCTCGACCTCGGACACGGTTCAGCGCGGGTGCGCGCTTTCGCACAGTTCCTCGCTCCGCCTCCGCATTTGCTGGTATGCGGAGCCGGCCCCGATGCACGACCCGTCGTATCCGCGGCCCGCGCGATGGGCTGGCGCGTGACCGTGGTGGACCACCGTCCCGTCTACGCGGACGCGCGACACTTCCCGGGCGCCCACGTCGTGCGCGTCGATGCCCGCGCACTCCTCGATGTCGTCGACGTCGGTCGATGCCAAGCGGCCGTCGTGATGAGCCACCACTTGGCTTCGGACGTCGAGTACTTGCGCGCCCTCGCACGCGCGGGTCGGCCTGACTACGTCGGCCTCCTCGGGCCTCTCGCGCGGCGGCGTCGCATCGCCGAGGAGCTCGGACCGCTCGCTCTGGAGTTGCACTCACGTCTCCGCGGTCCCGTCGGCATCGACATCGGCGCGGTCATTCCCGAGGCCATCGCGCTCGCCATCGTTTCCGAAGTGCATGCGTGGCTGGCCGGCCGGTTATCGTAGCTTGCACGCCACAATCGCGACCGCAGACTGGATCCGTCGCGCCGGCATAGATCTTTTGAGGGAGTAGCGTAGAATGCTGCCGATTCTGGCTGGTATCTTCAATACAACAATAGGCTGAGCGCGCGGCGGCGGATGGCACGCTCGCGGGGCGGCACGGAGATGGGAATGATCAAATTTGTAAAGGCGTCCGTCGCCGCTCTCGGCATGGCGAGCTTGTGCGCCTGCGGCGGTTCGAGCTCGCAGACCGGCAGCACCAGCACTTCGACCGCGCACGGCACGCTCGCGCTCGATCCGCCGTTTCGCATCGCTTCGGTGAATGCCGCGACGTTCGCGGCCCAACTCGCAGCGACGAGCAGCGGCGCGCAGCTGCTCGAGCTCGCGGGCACCCCGACGTGCGGCGTCGACTTCTACTACATCAAGTTCTGGACCATCGGCGGAGCCGGCGAAACCACCGAATCCTCAGGTGCGCTCATGGTGCCGACCGGTGCCGCGCCCGCGTGCTCGGGCCCGCGCCCGATCGTCGAGTATGCGCACGGCACCAACGCGGACAAAGCGTTGAACATTGCCGACATCACCAACACCTCGAACACCGAAGGCGCCTTGATCGCCGCCATGTTCGCCGCTCAGGGCTACATCGTGGTGGCGCCCAACTACGCGGGGTATGACATATCGACCCTCGGATATCACCCGTTCCTCAACGCCGTTCAACAGTCCGGCGAAATGATGGATATTCTCACCGCGGCGCGAACCGCGCTGCCGAACACCATGACCTCGGCGACGAGCGACAGCGGTGTGTTGTTCCTCACGGGCTACTCGGAGGGCGGTCACGTCGCCATGGCGACGCTGCGCGCGATGCAGGCGGCGGGCGAAAAAGTTACCGCGGCCGCACCGATGTCCGGACCCTACGCACTCGAGGCCTTGGGCGACGTAATATTCTTCGGCGGCGTCGATCTGGGATCGACCGAGTTCTCGCCGCTCCTGGCCAACAGCTATCAGCACGCGTACGGCAACGTCGACAGCAGCACGTTGCCGCTGTTTTCAACCTTTTTTCCGAACGCCGAGACCTTGCTGCCGAGCGATACGCCGATCGACACGCTGTTCGAGGAAGGCCTGCTGCCGGAGACGGCGCTGTTCAGCAGCACCACGCCTGTCGTGGCGGGCTCCGCCGAGCTGACCGCGCTGCTCGGCGTGCCGCCGACGCCGGCGCTGCCCGCGAGTGCGCAAACTCCCATCTTTCAGCTGGGCTTCGGCACTCCCTACCTCATCAACAACGATTTTCGCGTGGCCTACGCGGAAAATGCGCTCGCGGATCCCGACGGCGCGGTGCCGACTCCGGCCGCGGGTGTGCCGCGCGCCGCGACCGAACCGACCTTCGGATTGCGGCAGGATTTCTGGGTGAACGACATGCGCACGGGTTGGGCGCCTGAATCGCCCACGCTCCTGTGCGGCGGCGATGAGGATCCCACGGTGTTCTTCAGCGTCGACACGGGAACCATGGAAGCCTACTGGAGCGCGTTGCCTGCCGGCCTGGTCACGGTGCTCGACGTCGGTGCGACGCCGTCCGGTCCGTTCGCCGAAGTGCAGACGGCGTTCCAGGCGAGCGAAGCGGCGCTGCTTGCGTACTACCAAACGGCGGCGGGCGGCGGTTTGACGCCGCTGGAAGCGGCAGAGGCGGTCATCGAGAATTACCACACCGACGTGGCGCCCTTCTGCACCGCGGCTGCCCGCGCATTCTTCAGCCAGTTTTAAAGGGCAAAAAATGAAAATAACGAATCTCAGCACATTGCAAATGGCCGCCCTGCTGGCGATCGCGGGCTGCACCACGGCGTTCGCGGACGAGCCGCCGAACGACGTGCGGATCGGGTTGTATTCCGTTTTCTATCACTCGAGCGCGGACGACATCACCGGCCCGTATGTCCCCGCGGGAGTCAATCTCAAGGCTGAAAATCTCGAGACGCTCTACGTCGGGATCGTTCATCATTTTCCCGATAACTTCGCCCTCGAGCTGGCACTCGGTTATCCGCCGCTCTCGAAGGTCAAGGGCGCAGGTCCCGCCACGGTCGGCTCGGTGCCCTATGAGGGCCAGGTGATCTCGAGCGCGCGCTGGATCTCGCCCACGTTGCTCTTCGAGTACAACTTCCTCCCCGACACGGCAAAACTGCGTCCCTACATCGGCGTCGGCGTCAACTACACGACGTTCTACGATCGCACGTCCACCGCCGAGGGCAACGCGGCGAGCGGCGGTCCCACGAGGATCTCATTGACCTCCTCGGTGGGCCCGGCGGTGACGGGTGGAGTCACCTATCGGATCACCGACCGCTGGCATCTGCATGCCTCGTACGGCTGGTCGCGGGTGAACACTCGCTTCACCGGCGACACCGACGGCTTCGAGCGCGGCACCCACATCAGCTTCGCTCCGCAGGCGCTCATCGTGTCCGGGGGATATTCTTTCTAGCCGGAGAAATCATGGAGAGTATGCCGCCGGACTGGCGCAGCGACGGGGTTCGGGTCATCAAGAGCGACCGCCTCGACACGAACACCGCGCAGACGCCGGGAATGCTGCGTGCCGCCGCCATCGATTTCCGCCGCGTCGGGTCGAAGAAGCTGTGGGCGGGCACCGTGCTCATTCACCCGAACGCCAGAACCGGCGCGCACCACCATGGCGCTTTGGAAAGCGTGATCTACGTCGTGCGCGGCGCGGCGCGCATGCGCTGGGGCGAGCGCCTCGAGTTCGTCGCCGAGGCGCAAGCGGGCGATTTCATTTTCGTGCCGCCCTATGTGCCCCACCAGGAGATCAATGCGCTCAGGGACATGCCGCTCGAGTGCGTGCTCGTGCGCAGCGATAACGAATCGGTGGTGGTGAACCTCAATATCGAGGCCGCCGAGCGGGTCGAGGAAGTGTACTGGATCGATCCGGTGCACCCGCCCGGCTGACTGAACCGGGTGGCGCCCTAACCCCCGGCGAAGCTTTTGATCAGCACCGACCAGTAGGTCAACGCATCGTAAAAGGCGCCGACCCGGATGCGCTCGTTCAGCCCGTGCGAGAAATCCTCGCTGTCCATGATGAATACGCCGCCGCATCCATAGGTTGGGATTCCCGCGCTCCGATACACCGCACCGTCCGTGGCGTACGCGGCCTGCGTCGGTACGACGCGGGTACCGGGATCCGCGGCCTCGACCGCACGCGTCACGGCGGCGACGACGTCGGGACGCAACGGCGATGCATCCGACACGATCGCCTCTTCCGCCTGCCGGACCTCGACCTCGGAGCCGACCGCTTGCTGCAAAACCCCCCGCACGTCCTCGGCTGACGTGCCGGGAAAGATCCGACAGTTGACGGTCGCGACCGCCGATTGTGGGAGGGCGTTGTTGGCGTGGCCGCCGGACAACCGGGTCGCAACGCAAGTGGTGCGCAGCCGGCCGACGAAGGCCGGATTTTTGGAGATCTCCGCCGCGGCGTCCGCGTCCTTCGGATTCGCCGCGAACCGCGTCATCGCTTCACCCAGAGGAGGCGGCGTGAGCGCGCCGGCCGCCTTGAAATCGGCGAGCGTCCAGTCGTTCCACTGCACCGGGAACTCGAGCCGCTGCACGGCCTTCAGCGCATCGGCCAGTTCGTAAATCGCGTTGTCAGGGTGCGGCTCGGAGCTGTGCCCGCCGGGGTTGCGCGTCGTCAGCGTGTAGCTCACGGAGCTTTTCTCCGCGCCCTGCAGGTAGAAGATCTGCGGCTTGGCCGTGCCCTCGGCGAGCACGCCGCCCCCGCCGTCGGCGTTCAGCGCAAACTCCGCGTCGACGAGGTCGCGGTGGGTCGTGACGAGATCCTGCGCCGTCTTCATTTCTGTCTCCTCATCACCGCTGAACGCAACGATGAGATCGCGCGTCGGCACATAGCCGCGCGCCTTGAGCGCCAGAAACGTGGTCGTGATCAACGCGACTTCCTGTTTCACGTCGGCGGTGCCGCGGCCGAAGAAGTAGCCGCTCTCCTCGATGAGCCGGAACGGGTCGCGTTGCCAGTCCGTCCGATTCGCGGTGACCACGTCCATATGCGCAATGAGATCGATGGGACGTCCGCCGCGGCCGCTGCCGCGATAGCGGACCACCAGCGACGCCGTCTCGCCCAGCGGCAAAACGTGCACGTCGGCGACGGGGAACCCGCCGGCGATGAACAGCCCCGCCAGATAATTCGCGACCGCGGGAACGTTGCCCTTGCCCACCGAGCTTTCGATGCCGACGATATGCTCGAAAATCTCACGCGCCCGGGCGCGCTCGGCAGCCGGCGGACTCGCCGGGGCAGGCGCCTTCGCGAGCGCCGCCGCGGCTCCGAAAGCCAATACGAGCGCTGCGGCCATGATCGATAACTGTCTCATCATCATCCCTTGAAGATCACCCGCGCGCATCATACCGCTGCGCAGCTGCGCTCGCTCGACCCCGGCCGCGGCGCGCCAAGGTTGTGCTACCCTAAATCACGTTTTTGGGATCTTGGGTTTGCAGCGGGCGAAAGACCCGTTACGCGCAACCGGCATCGGCCGAGGTGATTGATGAGACGATTCTTGCTCTGGATCGCCTTCGTACTGCTCTCGTGCGGATTGGGTCAAGCCCACGCACAAGGCCAGAAATTGCGGATCCTCACATGGGCCGATTATGTGCCGGCCGACCTCATCGCCGCCTTCACCAAAGAGACCGG
>Ga0302314_10011500_pt1 | contig 15428 bp, 16 predicted proteins | sample III_Palsa_N2_3_FD_200533 | JGI IMG/M metagenome (GOLD analysis project Ga0302314, IMG submission 200533) | Peat permafrost microbial communities from Stordalen Mire near Abisko, Sweden - III_Palsa_N2_3 | ecosystem: Environmental > Terrestrial > Soil > Palsa > Peat permafrost | place: Sweden...
AGCCGGGCGGCGTGACCAGCGACGCCAGAATCATGAAGATGATCAGCAACACCAAGAGCACGTCCGTGAACGGCGTGATGTTGATCTCCGCCATCACGTCGTCATCTTGCGCGGCCCCAACCATCGACACGGGCGAAACCTACTTTGCGGCGGCCGTAGCGGTGCGCGCGGGCGATGTGGGCTGATACAGGTCGGTCGGGATCGGCTCGCCCACGTTGTGAAAGTGGAGCATCTCCGCGAGCTGGTTGGCAGCCACGATCATCTCCTGGTTGTATGCCTTGATCCGCGTTTTGAAGTAATTGAAGAACACGACCGAAATGACGGCCACCAGCAACCCGGCGGCGGTGGTGACGAGCGCTTCGCTGGTGCCGGCGGCGACGACGGCCGGCGTCGAGTTCCCCTTCAAGGCGATGTCGTCGAAGGCTCGGATAATGCCGAGAACGGTTCCCAACAGGCCTACGAATGGCGCGATGACCGCGACCGTGCCGATGATCCCCAAATTGCGCTCCAGTTGGTTGAGATTTTCCATTAACGCAATCGAGAGCGCGTCTGTGATGTCGGCCCGGTTTTTTGTTCCGCGCTGAAGCCCGAACTCGAGGATGCGGGGAAGCATACCCTTGTTCGTCGAGCAGACCTTCTGCGCGCCGAGGATGTCGTCAGCGGCGATTTTCGCGCCCAGCTGACGCAGCAGAGCCTTGCTGTCCCCGTGCTGCTGGGAGAAAAACCAGAGACGCTCGATCACGATCGCGACGGCGACAATCGACATCACGATCAGGATGACCATGACCGGGCCACCCCGGTAGATGAGATTTACAAACCCGCTGAAAAAATCCACGCTAGCTGCGGCGCCTCCAAAAATCGTAAATAGTCTTCATGCAGACCAACTCAAGCGACGCCGAAAACCCGTCGCGAGGGCGCTGTCTTTCTCTCGCCCCACCGGTATTCCTAGTACACTGGGCCTGAGCCGGCGGGGGCCGAAAGGCCTTATGTTTTGCCGTTTAGCTGTTTGATCGCCGATTCCGCAGAGGCCGCCAAGTCCGTATCGCCGGCTGCCTTTGCGAGCGACTCCGCCTTCCCCAAGAAGGTCAACGCGCCGGCTTTCTTTCCCTCGTTGGCGAGCGCGATCCCGGCGACATAGTTGGCGGCCGCGTTGTTCGCATCGGCCGCCAGCGCCTTGTCGGCGTCAGCCTTCGCTTTGTCGTTGTCGGGACTCGGTTGGACTTTCAGATACGCTGAGGCCGCACTCGCGTAGAGGTTTGCCGCTTGCGACGGCGCTACCGTCACGGCCTGCTCGTAAAACGCGGCCGCGTCGGCGAACTTGCCGGTGGCCTGTGCGTCCTGGGCCTTCTTCTGATAGTAGCCCGCGAAAACGACCTCCGCATCGAGCTTGCCTTGCGGATCCGCAGCGGCAGCTTCGCTCGCAAGCACCTTCGCGGCGTCGAGGTTGCCGCTCGCGAGCAGGGCCTGCATCAAGTGAACGTCGTTGTTGGCGCGCGACTTGGCAGGGATCGAAGCTTGCGTCTTCGCCAGGTCGTGCGACTTCTCGAGGTCCGCGACGGCGGCGGCCGTGTCGCCGCTGCCCAACTCTGCCACACCCTGCGTGTCGAGGCTCGCAAATCCCGGCTCCAACTCGACACCGCGCTTGGCCGCGGCCAAGCCGCCGGCATAGTCCTTGTTGGCGAGCAGCGAAACCGCATACGACACGTACGCCTTCGCGGCGACGGGCTTGTAGTTGTCGGGAATCGTGCCGGCCCGCTCGAAGGCCGCCGAGGCGCCCGGGTAGTCGTCGAGATACGTGTCGGCGATGCCGAGATCCAGCTGGGAGCGCTGATCCTCGGGATGCGCGGCCGCATAGCTCTTGAAGCCGGCCTGCGCACCGGTGTAGTTCCCCGCCCGTAGTTCGCGCTCGGATTGGGCCAGGCCGCTAGGGATGCTCTGGCCGCCGGAACTGGCGCTGCCGCCCGCAAACTTCAGCGTGAAGTCGTAGAACGCCAGCACCTTCTTCGTACCGCGCGTGGCCGGCGCATAGGTCGACGACATCGCGATCTCGCGGGCGGTGGCGTCGTCACCGTGATTGGTCGACGAGATGATCTTCTTTACCGCAAAGGTGCCGTCGGCGTTGACGAGCACCTGCACGATGACCTTGCCGTCGCCGGAGATCGGCGTCTTGCTCGTCCCCTGCTTGAGCATCTTCGGCGGCGTATAGTAGTTCTCGGTGCCGTTCTGCGCGTCCGCGCCCGCGGCGGCGGCGAGCGCAGCGGCGCAGCACACTGCGCCCAGGATCGTTCGGTTCATCGTCTACCTCTCGTCGTTGCTTGCCGAATGAACGGCGGCGCGGGCCGCGCCGTTCGCCTCGAGCCGGGCCGCGGCGGCCGCGGCGGCTTGAAAGTCACTTTCCAAGCGGTCCGGCGCACCCGCTTCGAGCGCTTCGGCGAAGCGCAAGAGTACGGCGGCGAGTTCGCGGACTTCCTGCGCGACGGGCCGGGCATTTGCCGCTAAGATCGGGCGCCACATCGTCCACGCCGACGCACCCAAGCGCAGCATCGAGGAGATCCCCGTTCCGCAGAGCGCCGAAACCGCGCCCTGCTGGAGTCTGGGTTCGAGGTGACGCCCGAGCGCGACCGAGACGAGCTGCGGCAGGTGTGAGGTCAACGCGACGATACGGTCGTGCTCGTCGACGTCGACCGCCAGCGGCAGCGCCTTCATGCTCGCGATGAAAGCCTCCAGACGTGCGGCGAGGCCCGCCTCCGCGCTCGCGTCGTAGGCCCAGATCCTGCCCGCGAACAAATCGGCCCGGGCCGCCGCCACACCGCTTCGGCTGGCACCGGCAATCGGGTGCGTCGGCACGAACCCGGCCAGGCCGCGGCCGGCGCGGGCCACCGGTCCCTTGACGGACGCCACATCGAGTACCAGCGCCGGCAGCCGATCGAACGTCGCCAGCTGCGCCAAACTCGCCAAGGTCGCGTCGAGCGGAGCAGCCAGCACCAGGACATCGCTGGCTTCGGCTAGCTCCCGCAGCGACTCGGCCCGCGCGGACAGCGCGCCGCGTTCGAGCGCCGCCCGCAGGTTCGCTTCGTCGACGTCCCAGCCGATGACCCGATGCCCCAACTCCCGGGCACGCAGCGCCGCCGAGCCCCCGACGAGCCCAGGGCCTGCGATTCCGATGCGTTCGAGGTTACGCAGCGGCGGCGGCCGGCTCCGGCAGCGCGCGCCCGACAGCTGCGGCAACCGGAGCTAAGCGGTCCATCAGCTCGGCGAAGTTCGGCAGCGTCAGCGACTGCGGGCCGTCGGAGAAGGCCGCGGCCGGGTTCGGATGCACTTCGACGATCAGGCCGTCCGCGCCGGCGGCCACCGCTGCTAGGCTCATCGGCGCGACCAGCGATCGCACGCCGGTGCCGTGCGAGGGGTCGACGATGATCGGCAAGTGCGTCAGCTGCTGGACGACGGGCACCGCCGAAAGATCGAGCAAGTTCCTGGTCTGCGTATCGTAGCTGCGAATGCCTCGCTCGCAGAGCACGATGTCGTGGTTGCCGGCGACGTACACGTACTCGGCGGCCATCAGCCACTCGTCGATCGTCGCCGCGATTCCGCGTTTGAGCAGGACGGGTTTGCGCGCTTGGCCGACCTCGCGCAACAGGGTGAAGTTCTGCATGTTGCGCGCGCCGATCTGCAAGATGTCGGCGTAGCGTTCCACTAAATCCACGTCGCGCGGGTCCAGAACTTCGGTCACGACCGCCAGGCCGCTGCGATCCGCCGCTTCGCGCAAGTACTTGAGGCCGTCTTCACCCAGCCCTTGGAAAGCGTACGGGGAAGTGCGGGGCTTGAACGCTCCGCCGCGCAGGACGTTCGCGCCGGCCCGGGCGACGGCGGTCGCGGTCGTCTCGAGCTGCTCGCGCGATTCGACGCTGCAGGGTCCCGCGCAGATGGCCAGCGTGCGATCGCCGAAGCTGACGCCGTCGCGCACGCGCACGATGCTGCGCGTGGCGCGCGCCTCGCGGCTGACGAGCTTGAAGCTGCGGGAGATCGGCACGACCGACTCGACCCCATCGAGGCCTGCGAACTGTGCGAGCAGCGTTTCCTTGTCGGCCGGTGCGCCGATGACCCCGACGATCGTGCGTTCCGCGCCTTTGCTCACGTGGGCGCTCAGTCCGAGCGACGAGATGAGCGCCGTGACGCCGTCGAGTTCCGAATCGAGTGCGTTCGTGCGCATGACGATGATCATTGGGGCGTAGAACTCCGGATCGTGGCTTGCGCGTTGGGCGCGGGGTGAACGAGGTCGGGCCGAAGCGCAACGGCTTCGCGCAAGTAGACATGAACCATCTCGTTTTGGGTGCGCGTGGTGTTGACGTGCACGAGTACGCGGATGCAGCGCTGGAGCCGACCGGGGACGCCGATCTCGGTGAAGTTCAGCAGCGGCACCATCGTCCAACCCATCCGGCGGGCGGCTGCGGCCGGGAATTCGGCGCGCAGGTCCGGGGTTACCGTGAACAGCGCCGAGCCGATGTCCTGGGGCACCAGGGCGTTTGCAGCCACGATCTCGCGGACCAGTTCCTCGGTCGCCTCGAGAATAGCCTGGGCCGTGTCCTCGTCGACGGTGGTAGCCCCGCGAATGCCGCGCAGGACCGTCGGGGGCGACGGCCGCTTGCGGCGCTCGTCCCGGATCCGCAGGAAAAGCAGGGCCGCCATGCCGATGCGGACCAGGACCCGGATAACTCTACCCATCCTCGGGCTCTCGTTCTGCGGCGCGCTGGATCGCGCGCAGTTCGGCCAGCTCTTTTGCGGTCGCCTCGCGCCAATGGCCGACCCGCAGGTCGCCGAGCGACAGCGGTCCGAAGCGCAGGCGCACCAGCGACAGCACCGGGTGGGTGGTCGCTTCGAACATGCGCCGCACCTGGCGGTTGCGTCCCTCATGGATCGTGACGTCCAATTCCGAGGACGCGGAGCCGGCCCGGATCACGCGTACTTTGGCCGGGGCCGCCTTGCCGTCCGGGAGCCCGATGCCCGCCAAGAAGCGCTGCATGTCCTGGCCGCGCAGGCGACCTTGCACGACGGCCCGGTACGTTTTCTCGACCCCGAAGCGGGGATGCGTCAGGACGTGCGCGAGATCGCCGTCGTTCGTCAGGAACAAGAGCCCCGCCGTGTCGTAGTCGAGCCGCCCGACCGGGACGACCCGGCCGCCCTCCCGCGGCACGAGCGACGCGACGGTCCGCCGGCCGGCCGGATCGCGCATTGTGGTCATCACCCCGGCCGGCTTGTGCAGAACGAGGTAACGATGCTCCCGCGGCAGGCGCACGAGTTTGCCGGCCAGCTCTACCCGGTCTCCCTCGGCAACCGATGTCCCGAGCGCGCGCACGACCGACCCGTTGACACGCACGTGCCCGGCTGCGATGAACTCCTCGGCCTTGCGTCGCGACGCGATTCCCGCGTGAGCGAGATACTTCTGAAGCCTCACTGCTGGCGCGTCGTTCGCCGCCGCGACCGCACCTGGCCTGGGTGCAGGTCGGATTCGTGCAGCGCCCTGCTTCTAGCGAAGGCGCTTCGGTCCGCTGACCACGCGACTGTGGCGATCGAAGAAGCGCAACGGCCGTTCGATCTCTTTGCTCAGTCCGATGCGCCGGCTGACACCGATTTCCGCTTCGGCACCACTCCCACTCGCCAGCCACAGCGGCCCCGCAGCGCAGAGATCGAGGCCGTCGTGCGAGCGGCCGATGCCAAGTGCCTGGGCCAGACGCCCCGGGCCGCGCAACAGATCCTCATCCGCGACGGCGCCGCGCCGCACGCGCATGATCTCCTTACCCTCGAGCGGTTCGCCTGCGCGCAGCAGCACGCCCGCGCCGACGCCCGCGCGATCCGCGCTGACGTTGAGGCAGTAGTGGTTGCCGTAGATGAAATAGACGTAGGCGTGCCCACGGCTCAAGAACAGCGAGCGGTTGCGCGCCGTCGGCCCGCGGAACGAATGCGCCGCGGCATCGCCGGGCAGGTACGCCTCGGTTTCGACGATGCGTGCGGAGGTGCGGCCGTCCTCGGACGCGCTGACTACCGTTACGCCGATGAGAAAGCGTGCGAGCGCTACGGCGTCGCCAGGCAACTCGCTGCGGCGCAGGCGGCGCAGAAGGCGCTACGCCGCGACGTTGAGCGACGATTCCGCCCGCGCTCGCGCGGTCAAATCGCGGACCACTCCCTCGCCGGCGACGGTGACCGTCGCTTCGCTAAAGCGGTTCAACGCACAACGCAGCGTGATGTAAGGCACCGTCAGCGCACCCGGTAAGGCGCGACGTTCGACCAGGTCCCGAACCAAATCGGCGTCCTCGATCTCGAACCGCACGCACCGCAGGCCGCGCGCCAGCAGCGCGCGCGCGACTGCCGCTAGCGCCCCGTATGCCACGTTTCGACCGCGCAGCGCCGGCTGTGGGCGGCACCAGAAACGCTCGCGCACCAACCCCTCGCCCTTTTGCAGATCCGCAAGCCGCGCGTATGCGACCCCCTCACCGTCGCCGCGAACAGCGAAGCCGATCGTCGCCCGGACCGCTTGCCCATTGCCGGTTCGTCCCATCGCCGTCATCCTACCCACATCGTACATCGAACGTATGTTCGAGGTCAACTCCCAAGCCCGAGCCGCCGGGCTACGCTCGCGAAGCGACGGCGCGCGCGGGCTCCGCAACGGGCGGGCCGCCCGGGTCCAGCAGCGAGCGATAGAGGGCGATCGCGAGATCGCCGAGCGCGGCCCCATCGAAGCGTGCCGCCACGGCTGCGCGATGCGCGGCGTCGACTCCGCCCTCGCGCAAGACGCGCCCGAGACCTGCCGCAAGCGAGCGGGCGTCGCTGGGCACGATTTCCCCGGCGCCGTCCAGCACGTCGCGCGTTTGGGGCGTGTCGACGGCAACGATCGGGGCGCCCGCCGCCAGAGCTTCAACGAGTACGAGGCCCTGGGTTTCGCTGCTGCTCGGCAACACGAACGCGTCGGCGGACGCATATGCGTCGGGTAACGCGTCGCGCCCGAATTCGCCGCCGAACCGGGTCCGCGTCGCCACCCCGGCGAGCCGCACGAAGCGTTCGAGCGCTTGGCGGTGCGGGCCATCGCCGACCACGACCAGACGGGCGGCGGAATCCCCGAGCCGCGCGAAGGCCTCGATTGCAAGCTCGAGGTTCTTCTCGCGCCCGAGGCGCCCCACGCACAGGACCATCTTCTCGTGCGCTCCGACCCCGAGCCGCGCCCGCAGTGCGTCGCTGCGCCGGCCGCGCGCGAATCGGGCAACGTCGATGCCGCTTGGTATCACTTCGATGCGGGTACGAACGCCGAGTGCACGCAGCCGTCGTTCCATCGCTGCCGTCGGGACGATCACGGCATCGGTGGCGTTAGCGTACCGGCGCGTCAACTGGGTTGCAGCGCGACGCGTCGCGCGCGTTTCGAATGGAACGTAATGGGTGTATTCTTCCAGCTGCGTGTGATACGTGAACACCAGCGGAACGTTCGCTTGCCGAGCCGCGCGCGCGCCGAGCCAACCGGTGACGAAGGGCGAATGCGTGTGCACGATCGAGAGCTTGCCCAGCGTGCGCGGCAGCAGCGGCACGGTCAAACGGTATGCCGTGCGCGTCGGCAGCGGCAGCGATGGTAGGCGAATGACGTCGCGGCGTTCGTCGCGATATGCCGGCATCCCGGGCGTCACGAAAAGTGCCTCGTGGCCGCGCGCGCACAACGCGTCGGCAAGCGTGTCGAGCGACGCGACGATGCCGTTGCGGATCGGGTGATAGCACTCGGTGAACAGAGCCACGCGCAGATTACTCACAGCTTCGAGACTTCTTCGCATATGGCGCCGTGCGCCTACGTACGTCGGAATCGCGATTTGTCAAGTTGACGGCCCCCGCTCGGCATGCTAACGTTGCCCGGTCAAACGGTCCGGCCGCGTCCGGGCCTCGTGGTAGTTCTTCCGAGACCTAGCTCCGGAAGCCCTCAACAGCCACATTGCATGCCCTATGTCCCGCTAACTGCCCGATCTGTTTCAAGGAGATCGATTTCGCGGGGCACGTACAGAGAGGAGCCGCGTTGATCGCGCACGATCATCGCTCCGCGTCGATATTTACCGCCAGCGCGCTCGCGCTCGTCGTCCTTTTCCTACACCCCGCCGGCGCCAGAGCCGACGAAACCGCACCCTCGTCAGAGGCCGCCGTTTCCGCCGCTTCCGTCGTTCTCGACGATGCCGGCGATGCGAGTGCAGTCACGAGCCATGTGGCCGGCGCCCCCGAACCAGCCGCGCCGGGCACCGGCGGCAAGCAGGTCGTGGACCGCAGCGCGCAGCTCGTCGCCATTTGGGTTGGGGCACATAAGCGAGTGGTTGGCTCGTCGGCTCGAACGGTACGCGAGCTGCTCGCCGAGCAAAGGATCGTACTGCGCCCGAGCGACCAAGTCTCGCCCGGTCTCGACGCCGGGCTGGTTGCGAACGAGGCGATCCGAGTCACGCGGATCGCAGTCTCGATCGTACGCGAGCGAAGGAGCATCGCCGCGCCCGTCCGCGAGCAAGCGGACGCCACGCTGGCCGCAGGAACGACGCGCACGCTCGATCCCGGAGCGGCCGGGTTGCAAGAAACCACCCTGCGTTTGGTGCGCCGCGGCGGCGCGCGCCCGGTACGAATCGTGCTCGCTTCGCGCATCATCCGCGCGCCGCGCCCGCGCGTGATCGCCAAAGGAATTGCCGAGTATTCTTCGCTGGCGCGCGTCGCCGAACGCGGGTTCGCGAGCGCGTTTCGCTTTGCGGGTTCGGCGCTGCACATGATCGCAACCGCATACACGGCCGGCTGCTACGGCTGCAGCGGCATCACCGCGACCGGCGTGCGCGCCGGCTACGGCGTCATCGCGGTCGATCCGCGGGTCATACCGCTCGGCACGAAGCTCTTCATTCCCGGATACGGCCGAGCGGTCGCCGGCGATACGGGCGGCTCGATCGTGGGCCACCGCGTGGACCTCGGCATGGACACGATATCGGACGCGATGCGCTTCGGACGCCGCTCCGTCACCGTCTACATCTTACGTTAGATCCGCCCGAGGGTCCGGCGCATCCCCGTGCCCTGCTTGCGGCGCGCGGTCTGCGACCGAAGAAACGTCTCGGCCAACATTTCCTGATGGACGGCGGCGTCGCCAAGCGCATCGCTGCGGCTTGCGTTTCGGGAAGCCTAACGCGCGTGATCGAAGTCGGTGCTGGGACGGGCGCGCTCACGCGTGCGCTGCTGGAATGCGGGGCGAACCTGAGCGCGATCGAGATCGACCTCGATCTGGTCGAGATCCTGCGCGAGCGCCGCGACCTGGCCGCAGCCCAAATTCTGGCCGGGGACGCGCTCGGCTTCGACTACGCAGCGCTGGCCGGCAACGGGCCCTGGTGCGCGGCCGGAAACCTGCCCTACAACATCGCGACGCCGCTGATCGCCGGCTGGCTCGAACAACGCAACGCGCCGCAACGCATCGTCGCGATGGTGCAGCGCGACGTCGCCGATCGACTGACCGCACGACCTTCGACGCCGCAATACGGCAGCCTGACCTTGTTCGCGAACTATTGGACGACGCCCAAGCGTGCCTTCGTCCTATCGCCGAGGTTCTTCTATCCGCGTCCGAACGTCGATAGCGCCGTCGTCGTGCTCGAGCGCCGCCCCGAACCCGCGGTTGCGGTGCGCGATCCGGCACGTTTCATGCAGGTCGTCCGCGGCGCGTTCGCGTACCGGCGCAAGACACTCGCCAACAGTCTTTCGCTCGCGCTCGGAATCGAACGCGCGCGCACGCAGGCGGCACTGAACGCGCTGAATATCGATACGGAGATCCGTGCGGAACAACTCGACCTGGGCGCCTTCGCTGCCCTCGCCGACGAACTGGCCTAGGCAGGCGTGGAATCCGCTGTTGACGGGTCTCGTGTTCGTGAGCGTCGTGATTTTGTTCCTCGCCGCCTCGTTCTTCTACGTCTTCGTGGCCACCGCCAACGGCTGGATCGATCCGCGGCACGCGGCCGACGCGCCCCCAACTCAGCAGGTGATCCTACAGCTGGTCGGCTTCGCACCGGTTACGGTGTTCTTGCTGCTGGCCCTACCGACGCTGGCGCGGATGCCGTTACGGGAATTGGGGTTTCGCGCCCCGACCCCGCGCGACGTGCGCATCGCGTTGTCGGCGGCGCTAGCGATGGTTTTGCTCGTCAATGGTCTGGGCACCCTGATTTCCGGATTCTTGCACCGGAACGATACCGAACAAGCGATTTTGTTGCTGCATCAGATGAAGACGCCCTTCCAGCAACTGCTGTTCTTCAGCTTGGCCTGCGTGTTCGCGCCGTTCTATGAAGAGCTTACGTTTCGGGTCTTCATCTTCAATGCGCTCTCGCGCTACCTGCCCGTTTGGATCGCCATCCTGATCAGCGCGACCATCTTCGGGCTTCTCCACGCCGTAAGCGACTCAACCTCACCGCTGTTGACGGTCGCGCTGCCGCTAACGGTCGGCGGCATCGTCCTGGCTTACGTCTATTCGGTCACGAAGTGCTTTTGGGCGAACGTCATCACGCACGCCGTATTCAACTCGGTCAGCGTCGCAAGCTTCTACGTCTTCCACCTCAAATAGTGGCAAAGGTGCGCAGCCCGGGCTTGCGAATCGCCGTCGACGCGGCCAATTTCGCGCACGACCGGCGCGGGATGGGGCGGATCGGGCGCGCGGTGCTGCGCGAAGCCGCAAGCGATCCCGGGGTCGAGCTGACGCTGCTAGCTGACAAGCGCCGCGACCTCTGCAGCTTGCAGGCCGAGTTTCCGCGCGCGTTGGTAGACGTGCCGGCCAGCGCCCGCCGCCGCGGGCGCTACGACGCGATGTGGTATCCGTTCAACGGCATGCGCTTCGATGCCGCCGCACCGTCGCTCGTGACCGTGCACGACGTGTTCGCGTTCACGCAACCGCACCCGGAGCGGGTAGCTCGCTGGCGCGAGCAGAGGCCGATCCGCCGCGTGGCGGAGTCGGCGGCGCGGATCGTCACGGGTTCGCGCTGGAGCCGCTCCGAAATCGTGCGCGTCCTGCGCGTCCCGGCCGAGCGCGTCGACGTGGTGAACCCGTCGCCGGATCCGTTCTGGTTTCCGGCCCTCGGCGACATTTTACCGGCGGCTCTGGCGGGCCTCCGCTTCGTCCTGGTCGTCGGGGTACGCGAGCGGCGCAAGAACGCGCGGGTGGCGCTCGAGGCGTGTGCGCGCGGGTTGCGCGGCCCGGACGAAGTGCTCGTCGTCGCGGGGGAACTCGAGCCGCGCGACCGCATCTTCGCGCGAGCGCTCGCGCTCCGCTGCGGCGAGGTTTCGGCTAGCGACGCGCTCTTGCGCGCGCTGTACCGAAACGCGAGCATCGTGCTCGTGCCGTCGCTGGCCGAAGGGTTCGGCCTAGTCCCAATCGAGGCCATGGCCTGCGGGTCGGCCGTGATCGCGTCGAACGCGACGGCGCTGCCGGAATCGACCGGGGGCTGCGCGCTGCTGCTCGAGCCGCGTGACGTGCTCCTCTGGGCGCGCGCGATTCGCGAACTGCTCGACGACCCGGGGCGCCTCTCGGCGCTTCGCGCGGGTGCCGCCGCCCGCTACGCTTTTTCCGACCGTCGTGAGTCGGCGCGAAAGACCCTCGCGATTCTGCGCACGTTAGCGCAGGGCTGAGACCGGGCGCGGGCGCAGGCGGCCGCTCGCGATTTCCTCGACGAGCGTCGCGAAGGTCACTTTGAAGCGATCGGGGGCGAAGGACTCGGCGTGCGCGCGCAGCGCGGCCGGATCGTAGCGCCCAGCCTCAAAATGCAGCAGTTCGTCGGCGAGCGACGCCGCTGCCGGCAGGGCGAAATGTTCGCCCGTCACGCCGGGGACGATCGTCTCGAGCGCGCCGCCGCGTCCGTAGGCGATCGCCGGCCGGCCGGCGGCGTTCGCCTCGAGCGGGACCAGACCGTAATCCTCCTCGCCCGGCACGATGACGGCGCGCGCGTCCGCCATCAGTGCTGCCAGTTCGGCGTCGGACACGGCACCCAGAAATTCCGTCCGCGTGCCGGCCGCGAGTTCCCGCAGCCGGCGCTCCGCCGGGCCCCGCCCGACCACGATCAAGCGCACTCCCGCCAGGCGGCAGGCTTCGATCGCGAGGTCGACGCGCTTATAGGGCAGCAAGCGCGACACGACGAGAAAGTAGCCGCCGGCGCCGTCTCCAACCGCGAACCGCTCGAGATCGACCGGACAATGCACGACGTAGGCTTCCCGGCCGTAGTAACGCTTGACGCGCTCGGCGACGTTGCGCGAATTCGCGATGAACGCCGTCGGCCGTTGCGCGGCCAGACGATCCCATGCGATCAAGCGATCGACGACCGGCCGTGCGAGCGGTCCCGCGCGCGACCAGAGGCCGCCCACGTAGTCGTCGTAGGCGAACGCGAAGCGGCTGACCGTGTGGATGTAACAGACGTGCACCGCATCGGGCCGAAAGCGCACGCCCTTGGCCCAAGCGGTCGTCGTACTGACGATCAGATCGAACGGCGAAAGATCGAAGTGCTCGAATGCAGCCGGGTAGAACGGGGCGAGAAAACGGAAGTAATGCGACGATCCCGGTAGGGCTTGCAGCGCGGAGGTGCGCACCCGGGAAGCTTCGACGAGGTCGCCCGTGATGCGCCGATCGAACAGCGAGGTGAACACGGGCGCGCGCGGATAGAGGTCCGCCACGTGCCGGAACACCCGCTCGGCCCCGCCGCGCTGGTTGAGGTAATCGTGGACCAGCGCGACCCGCGAGCCTATTGCTGGCGCGGCAAGACCAACGCGACGATGTAGCGCTGCAAGTAATTCTTCGCCACCCGCTGCACGTCGCCGCCCGTGGTCCGTTCGAGCGATCCGAGCGCTGCGTTGATCGAATCGTCGCCGAGCCCCTGAGAGGAGAACGCTCCGAGCAAATAGGCCCGATCGGACAGGTTGACGGAATCCGACAGGAACTGTCCCTCGGCGGCGGCTTTGAAATGCCGCAACGGTTCGGCGCCCAGCGGCCGCGTCGAAAGCGAGTGTGAGACGATCAGCAGTTCACGCAGCGCCAGCGCCGGGTCGACCTGCGAACCGTTCACGTACACGACCAGGCTCGCCGGCGTTGAGTCGTAGAGATAGAACGCGCCGACCGACCGTTCGAGGAAGCCGATCGTCGTCGCGCTGCTGCGTTCGAAGGCGTCGGAAAGCAGCGATTCCAGCACCAGCATCGCGCCGAAATCGCGGCTGTTCGGCGCCGGCGCGGCGAAGCCGACCACGATCCACGGCGCGGACACGTCGCGGTGCGCCACGATCCGTGGCGCCGAGGCGGGGATGGCGCGCGCGCGTTCCGCGACGGCGATCACCGGGCCGTCGGGAAGGCCGCGCGCTACCTGCTTCAGCGCTTCGTCGAGACCCGGTGTGAGTTTGCCGACGACGCTCGAAAAGACCGCGCCGCGCTTGTAGTTGGCGCGGTAGAACGCGGCGACGTCGCTGCTCGACAAGAGCGCCAGGCTGGCCGTACTGCCGAGCGCCGGCTGGCCGGCGCTGGTCGCATAGTACGAGCGCCGAAACATCTGGATTCCAACCGAAAGCGGGTTGGTTTCGAAGGCGGTTTCACGCGCGGCGAGCGACTGGCGAGCTAGTGCGATCGTCGGCGCCGAAAAATCGGGCGCGGCGAGCCCCTGGGCAAACATTGCGACCAGGGCGTCCAGATGCTCGGAGCGGGCCTCCAAATAGTAGTGTACCGAGCGCCCGTCGACGGTGTACGTAAGCGTACCGCCGCTCGCTGCGACGGCGTCGCGCAGCGCGGCGCCCGCAACCGGCGTGCGCGTGATGCACTCGGCCACCAGCGCCGCCACACCGTTGCCGTTCTTCGGTTCGCGATCGAGGCCGGCCGCGACGAAGATCTGCGCTCCGCTGATTGCCGCGTCGGCATCGGTTTCGGCGATCAATTTGGTAACGCCGAGATCGGTCGCGAAGGCGGTTGGATAACGCGCGGCCGGGGTCGGCGCGGCCCCGAGGAGCGCCAACAGCGCCGCCGCGCCGAGCCAGGTTCTCATTGCGATTTCGCCTTCTGCGCCGGCGCGGGTTCGGGCCGCAGCGTCACGACGGCGGGCGCCTTCGCGAAATACTTTTTCGCGACCGCGGCCACGAAATCGGGCGTCAGGGAATCGGCGGTCTTGAAATAGATTCCGCCGTCGCCGTTGGCGCCCGGAGCGTAGTCGGGCGCGCCTTCGACGTTGTACCAGCCGAAGTTGTCGGCCATCTCGGTCGGCGTCTGCAAATCGCTCAACAGGTGATATTTGAACGCCTCGAGGGCGCTCGAGAACGCCGCCGGATCCATCGCCTGCTGCACGCGCGCGAAACCGTCGTCGACCAGCGTACGAAGCGCCGGCGTGTCGTCGCGGCCCGAATAGACCACGAACATGACACCCGGATCGTGCAGCGTGATGAATTGACCCAGCAGCAATGCCTGCGGATATTTCTGCAAAACCTGACGCGTCACGTAGCCATCGTCCGAGCGAAATAGGTAGTCGGCGATGAAGTCCATCGCGGTCGCTTCGCGCGTGTCGGCGATGCCGGGCCCGATCCAGCCGTATCCGCCGACGGATTCGACGAAATTCTTGGTGACCGGCTCGAGGTCGCTTGCGATTTCCGGCTCGGAGGGCGCCTCCGGCGAGGAATCGCCGTCAGGCCGGCCGCCGGCCGCCGCCGAGGCAACGCCGGGGTCGACCGCGCCGCTGACGACCAGCGTGGCGTTTTGCGAGCGGAACGCGCGGGTCGCGAAGGCTTTCGTGTCGTCGAGCGAGATCTGGGCGATGTCCTTGGGCGCGCCGAGGGTGGGGAAATGCTGCGGACCGGCACTAAACAGCTCGGAAAAGACAGCGTCGCGAACGACGGTTTCGGGATCGAAGCTGGAAATCTGCGACTCCTGTTCGACCTCCCGGGCAGCCTCGCGGAAGCCGTCTTCGGTCGCGACCGGAGCGAAGTAGGCCCTGGTCAGCGCCTTGACGATGGAGCGGGCTTGGATCGCCGGCACCACGGCCGAGATGGCGACCGAGTCGCCGTAGACGGTGATCCCTAGGCGCCCTCCGACGTCGCTGACGGTCTTGCCCAACGGATCACCCACAATCGGCTTCGAGGCGGCCACCATCTGCGCGGCCAATCGCGCGATGCCGGGCTCGGGCTTGGGCCCGAAGCCCGTCGAGGGTGCGCGGTACCACAACTCGACCGCGGCGACGGGCGCACCTTGGGCGGGGCTCACGATCACGGTGCCCCCCACCGGCAGGCGGCCGACGGTGACGTTCGGGCCAAGATCGGGCAGATCGGCTGTCGCCGCGCGGGCCGGGAGCGCGGCGGCGACGAGGAAGGCCCCGAGCACACTCGCCCGGAGCCGCACGCTAAGGTTCATACTCGTCTCTTACCCGGAACAAAGTATTCGTCTTTTTCCGCTGCGA
>Ga0302314_10011503_pt1 | contig 15427 bp, 19 predicted proteins | sample III_Palsa_N2_3_FD_200533 | JGI IMG/M metagenome (GOLD analysis project Ga0302314, IMG submission 200533) | Peat permafrost microbial communities from Stordalen Mire near Abisko, Sweden - III_Palsa_N2_3 | ecosystem: Environmental > Terrestrial > Soil > Palsa > Peat permafrost | place: Sweden...
GCTAGCCGCCAACGCTGCTGCTCCTCGCTTCTTTGGGCGCTTCGTGGACCTCTCTAGGTGGCCGCGGCCGCGCAATCTCCCGCAACTGACCTTCGATCCGGCTGGCTTGCGACCGTTCATCCACGATTGGGATCAGGTTGCCCGCTCGCTGCTCGATCGTGTCCGTCGGGAGGCCGTAGGGCGCGTGCTGGACCGTGCCGAGCAGCAGCTGATCGACACGCTCCTCGCTTATCCAGGTGCACCGGCCGCGGCGGCGATCAGACCCGACGGCGTCCACCTACCAATGATCCCGATCGGCTTCGTCAAGGACAACCAAATCCTGCGCTATTTCTCGATGGTGGCCACGGTGGGCACGCCGACCGCGATCGCCGCGCAGGAACTCCGGGTCGAGTGTCTGTTCCCCGCCGACGAGGCGACCGAACGCGGCCATCTCACTCTGATCGAGGAAGCCTGAACGGGCGTCCAGTTCCGGGCAGCGGCAAGGGGCCTCTGAGCGTCCACTTGTGGGCCAAAAGATGGGGCGGCGGAAATGCTGAAAAAGGGTGGTAATCTGGCTGCTAAAAAAGATACTTGCCTTAGGATTGTAGGATTAGATCAGCGGCGCGCTCTCCGATCATGATCGCGGTGGCATTGGTGTTGGCGCTGATCTGGCGCGGCGCGATGGACGCGTCGGCGACACGCAGTCCTTCGATCCCGCGCACGCGAAGCGCCGGGTCGAGCACTGCCTGCAGATCGCTGCCCATGCGGCAACTGCCGACCGCATGGAGCCCGGTGCGGACACAGACGCGCAACGCGGCGACGATGTCCTCGTCGCTCATGTCGGGGCGGAATGGTGGCGCGGTGCCGATGACATGATGCGCAAGCGGTTCGGTGGCATAAATGCGTTCGGATAGCCGTGCCGCGGCGACCAGCGCGCGCACGTCGCGTTCGTCGCCCATCATCGGGAAATCGATGCGTGGCGCGCTGTCGACCGAAGCGTCCCGCAGGGAGATGCGGCCGCGGGCATAAGGACGCGCGACGACCGCGCCCAGCCCGACGGCAGGGCGCTTGTGCATGGCAGGTGGATTTGCCGTCAGGTCCATCGCGAAGGGCAGCCAGTTCAGCTGAAGGTCCGGTTGCTCCAGTTCGGGCGCGCTTCTCATCCAGCCCATCACCTGAACCGAGGGCGAGGCGAGCGGGCCGCGCCGATGCAGCGCGTAATCGATCACGTGGCGCAGACCGCGGCGCAGGGACATGTCGCTGTTGTAGGTCGGAACATCGACGAACTTGGCGATCACGAAGCCGATATGTTCCTGCAGATTGGCGCCGACCTGCCCGCGATCGACAAGCACATCGATGCCATGTTCGTTAAGCGCCGCCGCCGGGCCGATACCCGATCGCATAAGCACCAGCGGCGATTGCATCGTGCCGGCGCTGACGATCGCCTCGCGCCGAACCCCGACGACCTGGGTCTTGCCTTTGCAGACGTAGCGCACACCGCTCACCCGTTTGCCATCGAACAGCACGCGATCGACCCGCGCACCGCGGACCACGCGCAGGTTGGCGCGACCGAGCGCGGGAAGGAGATAGGCTCGCGCTGAGCTGACCCTGAAGCCTTTGGCCTGGCTGCCAAGCGCGTAATAGACGCCCTCGCCCCCGCCGAGATTGTGATCAGCGAGCAGAGGATAGCCGATCGCCTCGGCCGCATGGACGACATCGTGGGCGAGCGGATGGACCGACCGCATCGGTGAGACCGCGAGTGGTCCGCCTTGGCCGAGCGCGCCATTGCCTGGACCGGTATAGCCCTCCATCCGCCGGAAGAAGGGCTCGACATCGGCCCAACCCCAACCGGTGCAGCCCATCGCCGCCCAATCGTCATAGTCGCCGCGGCGGCCCCGGATATAGACCATGCCGTTGATCGCGCTGCCGCCGCCCGTCATCCGTCCGGCATGCCAAAAGAGCTGGCGCCCATCGATCGTCGGATCGGGTTCGGCCCGGAACATCCAGTCGAAGCGCGGATTGGCCATCAACAGCTTGGTGACGCCGGGAATTTCGCGGAACCTGGTGGGCCCCTCGGTTCCGGCATCCAGCAAGGTAACGCGATTGCGCGGATCGTCCGATAGTCGCGCTGCCAGCGCACAGCCCGCGCTGCCCGCCCCGATCACAACATAATCGCTGTCGCTGTCGCCGTTCGTCATCCGTCCACCTAGCTCGATCAGTGCAGCAGGACCGGCAGCGCGGACATGCCGCGCTGCTCCAGCCCGCCTAAGATCGCCGGCAGAGGCGCGGCCGGGTCGAGCCGCATCGCGGGAAAACGGTCCATCAGGGCGTTGAGGGCGGCCGCCATCTCCTGCTTCGCCACGTTCATGCCGAGGCACTGGTGCGGTCCTAGGCCGAAGCCGAGATGATATTCCTTCTCGCGGAAGATATCGTAGGCATCGGGTTTGTCCCAACGCGACGGATCGCGATTGGCAGAGCCGAGGCACATGTCGATCCGCACGCCCTCGGGAACACGCACGCCATCGATCACGACCTCCTTCGTCATCAGGCGGGGAAACACCGGGTCGGTAGGCATCCATCGCGCCGATTCCTCGATCGCGCCTTCGATGAGACTGCGATCGTCCCTGCAGGCTTCCCAAAAATGATAATGGGTCATCAGCGCGTGAATCGTGATGCCGAGCTGGCGCCATGTGGTTCCGCCGCCCGCCAGAATGACCAGGCGGCAGAAGCCGACGATCTCTTCGTCTGAAAGCTTCCGCGATCCGCCGTCGGCAAGTTTGAAGTCGTTGTGGATCAGGCCCGTGATCACGTCGTCGTCTGGTCGGGCGCGGCGTTCGTCGATCAGCTCCTGCAACATTCGGCCGACTTCGAGGTGAAACGCGTATTGCTCGTTTTTGCTCACCGAACGGACGCCTGTTGCTTTTAGAAGGTGATCTCGAAAGGTCAGTGCTTGTCGCCTTGCATCCCTATGCCGCGCGTTACTACGTTCACCGGGAGACGCGCGCATAGTTCGAAGTTCAGTTCGGCCGTACCCCGGCCGTCGAGTCGGCGCATCAAGTGTTCAACGGTTTCGTCGATCCAGTTCGGACCCCACCAGTTCGTGACACGCGGCTTGAGGAACATGGATTGGGCGACGGCACGGGTCCGGCGATGTTCGTCTCCGGTCATCGCCAGGATCACGGGGCCCATGCTGCGCACGGCGGCGCTCTCCAGATAACCGTTCGAGGAAAAGGTGAGATTTTCGCGCAGCGCGCGATCACAGGCGGAAAAGGACAGCAGGCTATAGGTCTCGAGCGCCGTGTCCCAGCTATTATGATCGTGAGCGGGCAGGCGGAGCAGGTCACGTAGAGAACCGAGCATGACCGGCGCAGCATCGCGCAGGGCATTCATAACGGGTACCACGTCGACGTCGATCGCGTTGCCCATCTCCTTGGCTTCGGTCGAGACGTCAAACAATTCGCGGTAAAGCGCCTCTTCGTCGATCGCCCGCACCTGCACCCTCCCGGTCGTCGCGTTCTCCACCCGAAGAATCAGGGGTGTCGCGCCTCCTCCTCGATAGTAGCACGATTGTCGACAATCGAGGCAATACGATAGCTGTGGTGCACGCAACGAAGGAAGGGACTCGATGAACTTCCAGCATGCAGGCGCCGAGACGACGATGTTGTCCGATGCGCAGCGCGTCGTCGTGGCGATAAAGGACGGTTTGGAGGCGGGAAAACTGGTTCCGGGCCAGCGGTTGATCGAAGCGGATCTGTGCCTTCGCTTCGGCGTGCGGCGTACCCAGGTTCGCGAAGCGCTGCATCGGCTGTCATCCGAGAACATCGTAGAATTGCTGCCGAACAAGGGGGCGGTGATCAGGAGCATGAGTAGCGAACAGGCTGCGGGTGCGATCGAGGCGATTGAGCTCCTGATAGGCTTGGTCGCACGATCGGCCGCCCGCCACTTCCGGGATCATTCGGTACGGGCCAAGCTCGCAGGGGCGCTGGCGGAACTGGATCCGGGTCTTGGCGGTCGAGAGACCCTGCGTGCTCGCAGGCGCATCTACGAGGCATTGATCGACGCTGCTCGCAACGAGGAGCTAGCGCGGATACTCGGCTCGCTCCAATATCACGTGTTGCAAGTTCAATATCTGCTGCCCAGGTTGCACGAACAAATGAACGACGACCTGCGAGACATCGTCGATGCCGTTTTGGCAGGCGAGCAGGATACCGCGGAGCAACGTGCGCGCACCCATATCCGCCGAATGCATCCCGCCGATCCCGTAAACATCATTTGTTCGGCGGCGATTACGCCGAAGCCCCTGGCCGGAATGGCCAATCGTCAAGAGAACCGGTTACACCGAACGGTCGGCGGGGAAGGTTTGCTTTAGCGAGTCCACTCGCTGAAACCTGCCGGTTGGCATTTGGCCAGTTCACGCCATAGAGCGCACCTGAGCGAACGTCCAGATTGCATCGGGTAACCGCCGGGGCCGCAGGATGACGCCGGCGATCGCGAGCAGGCAGATCGCGACGACCGCAAGCGTCGCCGTCATGCTCGCGTCTTGCGTGCGCCGCTGCACGCGGGACGCAATGTAGATGCGAACCCCACCCACAGCAGCAGCGAGACCAGCGCGAAGCTGCCAAGCAGATAGAAGGCGATGCGATAGCCGAAGAGCTGCGCGATCCAGCCGCCGATCGCAGGGCTGAGCGAGGCGCCCACCCCTTGCACCGTCATGACCGCGCCTTGGCCGACATTGACCCGCCCGGTGCCGTCCAGCAGGCAGGCGACAAGCCCGGGGACCGCGACGCTTTGCAAGCCCGCGCCGATGCCGTCGAGCGCCTGCACCGGCCAGACGCCCCAGTGTTCGATCACAGTACCCGCGATCAGGCCGCGCAGCGGCAGTGCCGCGAATGAGATCAGCATCACCAGCCAATAGCCCCGGCCTGCTACCATCCGCATCGCGACCAGCGCGGTGCCGATCATGACCGCCTGCGCGACGACGACCGTCGTGGCGGTGAATATGGCGGGATTGCCCTTGCCCGCGCCCACGACGGCAAGTCCATAGAGCGGCAGCATCGCGCCGTTGCCGAGATGGAACGCGGCGAGTGCGGCCGCCAGGATCAGCATCGGCTTGTTGCGCAGCAGGACGCGGAAGCCTTCGGCCTTGCCGTCCGCTTCGCCCGTGTCGCTGTCGCCCGCACCCTCCAGTCCGCGTGCGGCGCGATGATCGATGGCATCCGCCGGGATCAGCAGCACCGACACTATCGCCAGCACGCCGAATGCGGCAGCAAGATAGAAGATCGCGGGTATCCCGAACGTCCAGCCGAGCCAGCCCGACAGACCCGCACCGACCATGTTGCCCGCGTGATTGCAGGCCTGGTTGCGGCCGTTCTGCGCATTGAAGCCGGCCTGCCGCACGATGCCCAGGGTCATCCCGGTCACCGCCGGGCCGATCGCGGCACCAGTGATCGCGGTGGCAATCTGGCTGGTGACGACCACGATCCCCGATTGCGAGAACAGGATCAGGAACGAGGCGGCGACAGTGCAGACGCCGGTGACGATCACCACCAGCCGCTTGCGGGCGGTGTGGTCGATGAAGGCGCCGGCTGGAGCCGTGGCGATCATGCCGGCGATGCCGCCGGCGGCCATCACGGATCCGATTGCCCCGGTCGCCCAGCCGCGCTGTTGCAGGAAGACCCCAAGGAACGGCCCTATCCCGGCCTGCATGTCCGCCATGAAGAAGTTGAGGGCTTCCAGCGGCCGGGTCGCGCGCCGGCCGTACTGCGTCCGATCCATCATCCTCGCATCTCCCCGCAGCGATCTCGTTTGCCGCACAACCCTCGACGTGCGCGAAAGGCGCAGGGGACGCCCTGAAAGCATCCCCTGCGCGGATGTCATCCTGCCGCGGCCGGCGGCGGGGGTGGGGGCGCCATACCGTCCCCATGCATGCGATCGTCGTCGAGCCCGTCCGGCCAGTGACGATCGTGCGGCCCGTCGATCGGCCCGAGTGCGGTCACTTTGCCGGCCGCATCGACCAGGAAGGACGCGCGGACGAAGCCGCGTTCGAACCGGCCCTGCACGGTTATCGGCATGCCGTCACCGACGAGCTTCGAATCGTCGCCGGCGTGACCGGTATCGACCAAGGTCCGCGCGGTGCCGTCGTCGATCACGAATTTGTTGCCGTAGGTCTCGGCGACCCGGCCGCGGATCGTGACGATGCCCGAGGCGGTGGGTAGCGTTCGGATTGCGACCGCGTGCAATGGCGCCATCTCGATTGCCGGTCGCATCGTGTGGCTGGCAACGCCACCCGCGATGCCGCCGGCGGCGACAAGCCCGATCGCGGCGAGCGCGAGCGTCAGGCGGCGGGGTTTCGGTGTATCTGTCATGCTGTCTGCTCCTTCAGGGGTGTGAAGGCGTTCTAGCGGGCACCGGCCGACGCGCGCTGAACCGCGCCGTTCAGTTTCGGTTTAGCCGAAGCGCCTAGCGCACAGACGGCCGAGGAGGGTGATCGACGTGCGCGTACTGGTGGTGGAAGACGATCCGGCGCTCGCCGAAGGTATCGCCCGCGCACTGCGAGCCGAGCATTTCGCGGTCGATGTCGCGGGCAACGGCGAGGATGGTGGGCATCTCGGCGACACCGAGGCCTATGATGTCGCCGTGCTCGATCTCGGTCTGCCCAAGCGCGGCGGCCTGTCCGTGTTGGCCGAGTGGCGCGCCGGCGGTCGAACGCTGCCGGTGCTGATCCTGACCGCGCGCGATGCCTGGACCGACAAGGTGCTCGGCTTCAAGGCGGGCGCGGACGACTATCTCGTCAAGCCGTTCCGCGTCGAGGAGCTGGTGATGCGGTTGCGCGCACTGGTGCGGCGCGCGGCGGGCCATGCCGTGAGCGTCATCCGCGCCGGCGCGCTCACCTTCGACGCGCAGACCGGGCAGTTCGAGTATGAAGGTCTGCCGCTCAAGCTGACCGCGTTCGAATGGCGCGTGCTGTCGTGCCTGATGTTGCGCAAGGGGATCGTAATCGAGCGGCTCGCCCTACTTGAACGCGTCTATCAAGGCGATGTCGACGTCGGCTCGAATTCGCTGGAGGTCATCGTCGGCCGCTTGCGGCGGAAGATCGGCGCGGCCGCGATCGAAACCATACGCGGCCGCGGCTATCGGCTGGTCGATCCGCCGTGCGTGTAATGCCGCGCTCACTGTCGCGGCGTCTGCTTGCGACCGCGAGCATTGCCCTGGTGGTCGCGCTCGCCGTAGCCGCGTTCGGGATCGCGCACCTGCTCGAGCGCTTCGTGATGCACGGGCTCGATGAGCGGCTCGACGCGCAGATCGCGGTGGTCACACGTGCGGTGCGGCAGGACGGAACGCTCGATCGTGCGCGCACGATCGACGTACCACCGTTCGACGCGGCAGGAAGTGGGTGGGCGTGGGAAGTGCGCGGTCCGGGCGGCGTGCTGCGATCGGCCTCGCTCGGATCGTCCGATATCGCCGTGCGTGATCGCGAAAGGCATGGGCCGCCGCGCTTCGATCCCCTCGGTCCTGCCGCAGATCGACCGCGTCCGTTCGATGGCCGCGATCCCGCGGGCGACGAGGTGCATGGTCGTGTGCTGCGGCTGCCAACTGCGCGCGGCGGGGTCGAAATTCTTGCCGTGGCGCCTCGCGACGTGGTGGAGCGGCCGCTGCACGCGGCGTTGGTGCCGTTGTTGGGATCGCTGCTCCTGCTCGGGATAGCGCTAGCGGTCGCGATACTGGCGCAGCTTCGCTTCGGCCTGCGCCCGCTGGTGACGCTGCGCGCGATGGTGGACGAGGTTCGCGACGGCGAGCGCCGTCATCTCGATGCCACCGAGCCAACCGAATTGTTGCCGTTGGTGGCGGCGCTCAACACTCTGATAGACGCCAACGAAGCCGCGCTCGCGCAGGCGCGCGGCCATGTCGCTAATCTCGCCCATGGCCTCAAGACGCCGCTGGCCGCGCTACGGCTCGATCTCGCGGTGCCGGGCCGTGATCCGGACGGGCGCTTGTCGGCTCAGGTCGAACGGATCGATCGCCATGTTCGCCATCATCTCGGCCGCGCGCGCGCCGCCACGCCCGCGGGATCGGTGCGGCTGGCGACACCGCTTCGCGCCCATGTCGACGATCTCATCGCAGCGCTTGCGCGCATCCATGCCGATCGCCCGGTCCGCGCGGTTGTGACGATGGATGCCGATCTCGCAGTCCGTTGCGATCCGCAGGATGTGGACGAGATGCTCGGCAATCTGCTCGACAATGGCTGGCGCTGGGCTCGCACAACGCTCGACATTTCCGCTGAACGTACCGGCGCGATGGTCCACATCGCGATCGCCGACGACGGCCCAGGCCTCGCTAACGCCGATCTCCGACGCGTGATCAAGCCAGGCGTCCGGCTCGACGAGCGCGGCGACGGGCACGGCTTCGGACTCTCGATCACGCGCGAGCTGGCCGAACTTTACGGGGGTCGGCTCGAACTCGCCATCGGCGCGGTCGGCGGTGTCGTCGCGACGATTGCTCTTCCCGCCAGCTAGCACGCATTCGAGAATTGGCACGCCTCGATCGGCCCAAGCGGAAGCGTGTCGTTCGGAGCGTTCGCCTAGCTCGACACAGCGCGCTGAGACGCCGCTACCCGGTTGTCTTACCACCAGTGCATCAGTTAACGGACTACGGTCGGACGATGGTTGTTCGTTCGATACGATGCGGCATTTGCCTAAAAGTCCGGTCCTGCCGAAAGTTGTTGCGTGAAAAGCGCGGCACCGACGTCGGGTAAGTCACTGTACGAGCCTCCGCGCAGATGGGGCAGGTGCTCGATGGCCAATCGCCCTAACCTGAACGGATGGCCGAAGTTGGGGAGCTTCACTGAGCGATTGAATGGCGAAACTGGGTCATTTGAAGCCATCAGAGGACTGTTTGCCTTCTTGATCCCCCGCAGTTCGAACGATCTGATCAGCGAACAATCGTGCATGCCGGCTCAGCGCTGCGAAGGCTGGGGCACAGATCAGCAGTTGACGACTTGCCCAGTCGTCGAGAAGCGGGACGACGGCGAGGCCGCTGACACCGCAATGAGCGGCGGCGGCCATAGGCAATATGCCGAGGCCGACGCCTGCTTCTACCAGCCGCGCGACTGCATCGAAGCTACGCAGTCGCACCCGATAATTGATCCTGCGGCCGAGCCGCGCGGCATGATCGGCCAGATGGGTATGGAGCGCTCCGGCGCTCAGGCCGACGAACGGCTCGTCGATCAGCTCGGCGAATATGACGGCGTCGCGATGCGCCAGCGGATGGGCCGCAGGCACGATCAGGACCAATCGATCGGTGGAGAGCGGGATCGTCTCCAGCTGGCCCAGGTCGGTGGTGTTCGCCACCACGCCGAATTCCGCTCGCGCCTCTGCAACGGCGAGCACGATGTCGGCGCTGGTGCGCTCCTCGATGGCGATGTCGACGTCGGGATGGGCGGCCAGGAAGCTGCGGAGTGCCGTCGGCAACAACTCGACCAGTGCCGCCGTGTTCGAGAGCATCCGGATCTCGCCCCTGAGGCCCGAGGCGAAGCCGCGCAGATCGCCACGCATCTGCTCGACGGCGGCGCCGATTGAGCGCGCATGATGAAGCAGCGCGCGCCCGGCGGCGGTCGGCGCCACACCGCGTCGGCTACGGTCGAGTAGCGACACCCCGAGCGCGGCTTCCATCCCGCTGACCCGCGCACTGGCCGAGGCAAGCGCAAGGTGCGCCGCCTCCGCCCCTTTGGAGATGCTGCCGGCCTCCACGATCGCCACGAAGAGGCGCAAATCCACCAGATCGAACCGCATGTGCATCCTTCGGCTGAGACGAAAGCTGTGCTCGCATATTCCGCATTGTGCGCGATTGCCAGCGGCGGCATCGCCGCTACATGAACGGATCGCTGCTCCTCGTACCGGCTGGATTGCTCGCCGGCGGCATGAACGCACTCGCCGGCGGCGGTTCGTTCGTGACGCTGCCGGCGCTGATCGCGAGCGGCATCCCTTCGGTTTCAGCGAATGCAACGAGCAGTGTCGCGCTCTATCCCGGCGGCGCGGTCAGCGCCTGGGTCTATCGCGACGGGCTCGGTCCGGTCTGTGGCATACCGCTCGTTCCCACCCTGGTGATCACGCTGGTCGGCGGCCTTGCGGGAAGCCTGTTGCTGCTCTGGACGCCGAACAGCCTGTTCGACCGCGTACTGCCGTGGCTGCTGCTACCGACCACGCTCGCGCTGATGTTCGGACCGCGCGCGGGCGCCGTGCTGCGCGCCCGCCTGACGGTAGGCAGACCGACGATCCTCGCCGTCCAGTTCCTGCTCGGTGTGTATGGCGGATATTTCGGCGGGGCCGTTGGGTTGATGATGATGGCGGCATGGAGCCTGTTGCAGGGCGCCGACATCAAGGCGCTCAATGCGCCGCGCACGCTGATGGTGACCGCCGCGAATGCGGTGGCGATCTTCTGCTTCGCCGTCGCGGGCGTCGTGCGCTGGGAGGCGGCATTGCTCGTCGGAGCAGGCGCGGTGGCAGGCGGTTATGCCGGCGCACATCTCGGCCGACGACTGAACCCCACTCTCGTGCGCGGCGCGACCCTGCTGATCTCGACCGCGATCACCGCCCGTTTCTTCATGCGCGCCTATTCCTGAGGATCCTCATGTCCACCAACCACCACGACGCTACCGACCGGCAGTTCGGCCCGCAGGCGCCATTCTATGTGAGCAGCGCGGTACACACCTCCGGCCCCGATCTCGATCGCATCGAGGCTGTCGCCCGCGCGCATGGCGGCAGTCGCGCGCTCGACCTCGGGTGTGGCGGCGGTCACGTCAGCTATCGCATCGCACCCCATGTCGGAGATGTCTTGGCGTGCGATCTTTCGGCCGGCATGCTCGGCGCGGTGACGGCAGAGGCGCAGCGGCGCGGGATCGGCAACATCGCCACGCGCCAGGCTCCGGCGGAGCGCCTACCGTTCGAGGACGAGTCCTTCGATTTCACCGTCTGCCGAATGAGCGCACATCATTGGTGTGATCTGGAGGCCGGCCTGCGCGAGGCGCGGCGGGTGACCCGGCGCGGCGCGCAGGCGGTTCTCGTGGACCCGTTTGCCCCAGCGGATCCGCTACTGGACACCCACCTCCAGGCGATCGAGTTGCTGCGCGATCCGAGCCATGTGCGTGATTATCGCATCGACGAGTGGTGCGCGGCGCTAGGCCGATCCGGGTTCACGATCGACCGGGTCGCCACCCATCGGCTGCGGATGGAGTTCGCGACATGGATCGCCCGCATGCGTACCACGGAGGCGCACGTCGCCGCGATCCGATCGCTACAGGCCGGCGCGAGTGCCGAAGTAAAGTCGGCACTCGCGATCGAGGAAGACGGCAGCTTTTTACTCGACATCGCCACGTTCGAGCTGCGTGTCGCTTAGGAAGCGCGCTACGGACGATCCCAAGCAACGATCGAGACCGGAAAGACGAACCGGATTCCGTCTGCGGCATGGCGGGCGGCAATCCCAATGCGATCCTCGCCGCTGGCGATGTCCGTCTCGAACAAAGCGGTCAGCGCAGCTATGTCCTCGGCATCGGCCAGCGTATCGAGCAGGGCCTCCAGCCGGTAGAAGTCGATCGTTCGCTCGACCAAGCCCGCTGCGCGACCGAGAGCTCTCAGCTGGTCGAGTGTCACGGCGCTCGCGTGCGAGGGATCGCGCAGTGTCTCCATGCGGTCATAGGCATCCTGCGTCTCAGCTGTCGGCGTGGCGTCGATGACGACCACGCGGCCGCCGGGCCGGCAGACGCGCGTCATCTCGCGCAGCGTAGCGGCCGGATCGGGGATGTGGTGAAAGCTGTAGCGGGTCAGAACCACGTCGAATCGGCCGTCCTCGAACGGCAGACACGTGGCGTCGCCGACATGCCAGGTCATATTGTCGAGTCCGCACTTTCTCTGTCGGTCGTGTGCCTGAGCGATCATCGCGGGAGTGAGATCGATACCGGCCACATGACGGGCGCGTGGCGCGGCGGCGCAGGCGACGATGCCTGGGCCGCAGGCGACATCGAGCACCTGCATGTCCGGGCCTATCGCAGCAGCGGCAAGCGTGCGCGCCATGCCGTCCGCATCGGCATGGACGGGGAGGTCGGCAAAGGGCTGCGCCCACCGAGTAAACTGGTCGACGATCTTCGTATCGTGTGCCGTGCTGGCCATGTGTCTCGCTCCTGTGACGGGACCGGAATAGCCAACGGCGGGCTGACCGGCTAACGACTACCGGTCAATAATGAGCGATTACCGGCCATGCGGCGCCTGAACCAGGAAGAGACAACGGCAACGCTTGGCAGCTACGGGCTCGACCGTCCCCGGGGGCCGGGCTTCGCCTTTCGCGATCGCGCGCAAAGCACCTTTTACGACTGGCACGCCCACGAGTATCACCAGCTGATCTACGCGCTCGCCGGCGCGACCCAGATCGAGAGCGAGTGCGCGCGGTACCTGCTGCCGACCGGGCGGGCGGCGTGGATACCGGCAGGGGTGCGGCACCGCACGCTCATGTCCCACATTGAGGGTGCCTCAATCTACTTCGCGCCCGATACAGTTACGGACGAGCCAAGCCGGGTCCGCATCATCGTCGCCACCCCGATCATGCGCGAGATGATCCTCCATGCGCTGCGCTGGCCGCTAGGAGCAAGCGAGGTCGATCCGGTCGCGGCGAGTTTCTTCCGAACGCTCGCGCTGATGAGCAAAGAGTGGTTGGAGAGCGAACTGCCACTGTCACTGCCTGGTGCAGTACATCCCGGGATTGTTCGGGCGATGGACTATGCGCTCGGCGACCCCGGCGCCGCGACACAAGCTGGCGCACTGTCCGCGGCTGGCGTTTCCGAACGGACGTTCCGCCGAGTGTTTCTTCGCGAAACTGGAATGGGCTGGCAGGCTTGGCTGGGTCAGGCGCGCATATTGGCAGCGATGGCTCTGCTGACAGAAGGCCGTCGGGTCACCGACGTGGCGCTCGAAGTCGGCTACAAGTCGCTGAGCGCCTTCGCCAAGGCTTTCTCTCAGCTCATCGGCGAGCCCCCGGGCGCCTTCAGGCGCCGCGCGGCGCGACGCTGAACGAATGACTGAAAGTGGGAAGCTGGAAACAGGCCGGGAACATCAGATTTTGGGCCTGAACGGCAGTTGTGCTTATTTAGCCTCTGCAAGGCCGGCGGCTGCACGCAGTTGGGCATCGAGATCCGGTCGTTGCATGGCTCGACCATGCATCACCACAGCGTCGATCCGGTGCAGCGCAACGACGCTGCCGATCGGGTCGGCGTCGAGAAGGACGAGATCGGCCAGCTTGCCCGGCTCGATCGTGCCATAGTCGGCCGTCTTGCCCATCACTTTGGCAGGGGTGAGCGTGGCGGTTTGGACGACCTGCAGCGGCGTCAGGCCCGCGCCTGCCAACAAATCCAGTTCCCCGTGGAGCGAGAAGCCGGGCACCCGGTCGGCGGCGACGTCGGTGCCGGCGAGAAGCGTGACGCCCGCCTTCTGGAGGTGCAACGTGGTTGCCTGGAGCCGTGGCAGCATCGCGCGGAACAGAGCCAGTTCATCTGGCGGGACCGCCTTGATCGGCACGCGCTGCGAGCGAGCGACGTAGCGGTAGTTCCTGTCTCGTGGACGGGCGGGATCGTTGTGCTCGAGCGAGTAAGCAACGGCGTAGAGGCTGGGCGTGACCGCGGTGCTATTCTTGGCAAGAGTGGCGAATAGCCCTTCGCCGCCACCGCCGGGCGGGAGGAACCGGTCGATGCCGCCGATCACATGCGGCTCGGCTGGGAAACGATCGAGGAACACTACCAGACGAGCCAACGGCCAGTCCGCCGATGGATGGGGCAGGCCGGCGGCGAGGAAGAGATGATTGCGCGGCGGCGCGGCTATATGCGTAAGGTCTACGCGGCTCGGGGAATGTCGCACGTGACCGGCCGGAAGCCGAAGTTTCCACCCGAGATGAGTGCCAAAGATCCCGCGCTTGCGTTCGTGCCGATTAGACGGTTGCAGCGCAGCTATGAAGGAATGATCTGATGACCGACCCGACCAGCCACCGCGTCGCCGATGTAACCTTCGACGAGACCACGTTGATCGTCACGCTCGAGGATCGCTCGTCCGTCTCGGCGCTGCTCGCCGACTATCCCCGCCTGCGCGACGCTACCGCCGACCAGCGCGCGAACTGGCAACCATCGGCGGCCGGCTATGGCATCCATTGGCCTGCGATCGACGAGGATCTGTCTGTCGAGCACCTTGTCAGCGGCGCTGCAGCGATCACTCGGCGGAATTGATGTCGCCCGGCTTCAACGTCGTGGGTGCGGCGTGGGTACATGCGCCTTTGGCTAGACCGGAACATGCTCTCGCCCCGGTAAAGAAACCGTTCAATTCCAGGCTGTTGGTCCTGGTGCCGGCTGCAGGAATCGAACCCGCGACCTACTGATTACAAATCAGTTGCTCTACCAACTGAGCTAAGCCGGCCCAGTTCGTGTCTTTGCGTCAGGAAAGGCCGAACGTCCAGCCTTCGGTTTCAGCGAGCGTGGAAGTGAGCAGGGTCGGGGACCAAAGCGTCGCACATTCCGCGACGCGACGTAGCCATGCGGCGGTGAGCAACGCATCGCTGCGGTGATCGTCGATCGGACCGTGGCCGCCGCTTGGTGCGCTGCCGATCATGGGGCCGGCAAGCGCCCGGTCGAGCGCCTCGACGCTGCGCATCTTGGCGGCGCCTCGCGGGCGACCGGCGGCGATCGCGGCGATGCTGGTATAGACCTCGACGATCAGCGGTCCCTCGGCGGGCACTGCATCGAATGGCCAGACCGGGATACAGCCGCCCAGCCGGTGCAGCACGCGCATGCCGGTCAGGCTCGACAAGCCCACTTGGCTGGCGCCGACCAGATTGAAGCAGGACGACGGACGGCCGCAACCGGGATGTCGTTCGGCGACACGCAGCCGGCCGTTGCGATCGGGCGGATGCGCAAAACCGTCGCCGGTTGTCGCGCCGACGCGGAACAGGCGCGCGACGTCGGGCCGATGGACGAAGCTCGTCGCGGCGAGGTACGGATCGGCGATACAGGCGTCGTCGACCGCTCGCCACAAACCCTTCGCGTCGCGCGGAACGTCGGCGACGCCCGGCAGATAGCCTTCGACGGGATCGAAGGGCAGCGCGGGGGAGAAGTCGATCCCGATCAGCAGATCGGCGTCCGCCTCCGCCTGCCGAAGCAGCCAGTCGAGCACCGCCTGCCGCGACCAAAGCCTGCCCGGCGCCGCGACGAGCGTGGGGGCAGTATCGCCGGCCTCGCAGGTCGCCACCGCGATTCCGCGCTGCCATGGCCCTTGCGCACCCGACCAGTCGATGCAGGCGAAGCGCGCGAAGTGACGGATCATCTCGCCTTGCGCGGCCGCGGTGGTTTCCTTGCCCTGGCCCGAGCGCAGGCGCTTTCGATCATCTCGCGGACGAGACCGTCGTCGGGCGTCTCGTACCTTAC
>Ga0302314_10011506_pt1 | contig 15426 bp, 13 predicted proteins | sample III_Palsa_N2_3_FD_200533 | JGI IMG/M metagenome (GOLD analysis project Ga0302314, IMG submission 200533) | Peat permafrost microbial communities from Stordalen Mire near Abisko, Sweden - III_Palsa_N2_3 | ecosystem: Environmental > Terrestrial > Soil > Palsa > Peat permafrost | place: Sweden...
GGCGTCGTCGATGAGGTCGTAGGTGTCGTCGCCGCTGCGGGGCTGCTCGGGGGTGAGGGGCTCGGGGGTCACTGGGCGTCCCTGGGGGTCGTGGCGGCGGGGCGGGGGATGCGGCCGAGGTCGCGGTCCTTGAGGCGGTAGCTGTCTCCCTTCAGGGCGATGACGTCAGCGTGGTGGACGAGGCGGTCGATCATGGCGGCGGCGACGGTGTCGTCGCCGAAGATGTCTCCCCAGGAAACTGGGGCTGTCACATGTTCCCGGTGGCCCGTTTGGCCTTTGACCTGCTGCTATGCGGCTCCGGCGTGGCTGGTTGATCTTCGAGGCCGGCAGGCTGTTTGCTAGGTGTCACCTTACGGATTCAGGTGCGAGGAAGGTGTGCCGGTGCGATCACGCCTGCGGGTGGTGCAGGGCGGGGCCGTCGTTCAGCAGCCGCTGGCCAGCGACCCATGGGAGTTCCAGGACGAGTGCGTGGAGGCGTTCATCGCGTCCTGGCGGGCCCGGGGTTCAGCCCGGTGACGATCGGCAACGACACCGGCCTGCTGGACCGGGCGCTGAAGGCGCTGGGCCGCCCGGCGTGGGAAGTGACGGCCGACGACGTCGACCGGGTGGTCGGCGACCTGGCCGTGGCCGGGCGGACTGCCGCGACCCGGCGGGAGTACGTGCAGATCTTCAAGGGCTTCCACCGGTTCCTGCAGACCCGGAAGGCCGCGGAGATCGAGGCCGCGTTCGGCGTGAAGCTGGTCTGCCCGGTTGATGAGTTCAACGCGTCCCGCCATGTCGGCGGCGACTCCCCGGCTGAGCTCCCGCCGCCGCTGCCGGAGCGGGTGGATGAGTTCTTCGAGTTCCTGAAGGGCCGGATCGCGACGGCGCGCAAGTACGCGCCCGCGGCCAGGGACTACGCGATGTTCCGGACGCTGTATCACGCCGGGCTGCGGTCGGAGGAGGCCACGCGGCTGGACCGGCCGGACGTGCACTTCAGCCGGGGGCCGTTCGGGAAGCTGCATGTGCGGTTCGGCAAGGGCGCCCGCACTTCGGGGCCGCGGCCGCGGTGGGTGCCGATGCTGGACGGCCTGGACCTGGTGCTGCGGTGGTTCCTCGACGACGTCCGCGGGAAGTTCCCCGACTCGCCGGTCCTGTTCGCCGACGAGTCCGGCGGTGCGATGCACCCCGGGACGGTCCGGAACCGGCTGCGTTACCTGATGACCCTGGAAGGCCGCCCGCAGGCCGAGTGGTTCAGCCCGCACGCGATGCGGCGGGCGTGCGCGACGCACAACTACGAGCGCGGCGTGGACCTGGTCGCGATCCAGCAGATGCTCGGTCACTGGACGGTGAGCTCGACGATGCGGTATGTCCGGCCGTCGGCGACGTTCATCGAGGACGCTTACCGCCGTGCGGTGTCCGGGACGCTCGGCGAGCTGGCCGGGCAGGAGCCTGCGGAGTGAGGATCAGGTGGCGGCTGCGGATGGCCGCGGCTCAACGGGAAGTGTGGACCGGCACCCAGCTGCGCCGGCTGCTGGCCGAGCGGGCCGGCCTGGAACTGTCGTCGGCATCGGTATCGGCGCTGTTCAGCAAGGAGCCCGCCCAGGTGAAGCTGTCCACCCTGGCCGCGCTGTGCACCGCGCTGGAGTGCACCCCCAACGACCTGTTCGACGTCGACACGGCCCCCGTCGAGCGGCCCGCCGTCCCGGCGAGGCCGCAGCCGGTCCCGGTGAAGGCGGTGTCGGCCCGCGGCCGCTCCCTGCCGCCGCTCTGAGCCGGCCGGCATGGGAAAGAAGCAGAGGGACTGCGCCGGGTGCGGCGCTCCGGTCGGGTTCATCGGCCGGGAGCGCTGCTGCCGGTGCGAGAGGGCGATCCGCGAGGCCGGTGCGTGCTGTGCTCCCGGTGCTGCCGGGAGTGCGGGCACCCGGTCCGGCGCACCGAGGACACCTTGTGCCGGGACTGCCGGCGCAGGGCCCGGCAGGCTGCGGCCCAGCGGCCCTGTCCGCGGTGCAGCCGTCCCGGGTATCTGCGGGAGGCGACCGGCTGGTGCGGCCCGTGCTCCCGGCCCCGGCAGCAGAAAGACCCGCCCCGCAAATGCGCGCAATGCGGGCAGGTCAAACGGCATGCGGGGCTGGGGATGTGCTCGGCCTGCTTTCAGCGCTGCCCGGACCGGGCCTTCACCGCCGGCACGGGCCTCGCGGTCCGGCTGGCCAGCCCGCCGGACTGGCTCGACGGGTTCATCGCCCACCTGTCCGGGGCTTACTCTCCGGCCCGGGCCTGCCAGCTCATCACCGCCCTGGGCCGGCTGCTCGACGAGGACGGGCAGCCCGCTCATCCGCAGGCGCTGATCGAACGCGCCCGCTGGCCCGGGCGGTCGATGGGCCCGCTGGCCCGCAGCCTGGAGACCTTCTTCACCGGGCACGGCCTCGCCATGCCCACCGACCACGCCGAGCAACTGGCCGCCGGGCGGCGGCAGCGCCGCGTCGACGCCGTTCCCAGCCTGCTGCGCCCGGCCGTCGGCGGGTTCGCCGACTGGATGCTCGCCGCCCGCGAGCGCGCCCGCCGGGCCGGCACCAGGCCAAGGACGGACCACACCATCGAGACGGCCCTGGCGACCATGCGCGACATGGCGCTGTTCCTCGACGCCGGGCGCGGCAAGCAGGACTGGGCACTGGCCGACGTGCACGACATCGAGGCATTCCTCGCCACCCTGCCCCGCGCGCGGAAGCGGCGGCTGACCGTCCTGCGGCAGTTCTTCCGCTTCGCCCGCAGCCGCAAGATCATCCTCGCCGACCCCACCCGGGACCTAGCCGCCCGCGAGCCCCGGGGGTTCACCGGCCAGACGCTTCCCCTGGACAGGCAGCGCGAGCTGTTCCGCCGCTGGACGACAGGCCGCGATGCCCACCCGCACGAGGCGCTGCTGGGCATCCTCGCCCTGCTGCACGGCGCTTCCAGCCACGAGGTCCGGCACCTGCGCGCCGATGGCATCGACGAGACGGCAAGAACGGCCCGGCTCGGCAGCCGCCCCCGACCGGTGCCGCTCGACCCGGCGAGCTGGCAGGTCCTGCAGCGCTGCCTCGCCCACCGCGAAGCCCAGCGCACCGCCAACCCGCACGTGATAGTCACCAAGGGCACCAAAGCTGGGCGGTCGCCGGCCTCGACCGCCTACGTGACCCACCTCCTCGACCGCTGCGGCGTCCCGCCCCGGGCAGTGCGCTGCACCCGACTGGCAGACCTGGTCAACACAATCGACCCCAAGCTCGTCGCCGCCGCGTTCGGCATGAGGCCCGAGGGCGTCATGTTCTACCTCGCCGACCACGTTGACGGCAGCCGCTTGCCATTACCGGACCAGCATTGCAGACTTACATACTGGGCTAGCGGTGTGTTGACATGGTAGAGTTGACTCGTGAATGAATACAGATATCGCGCCATCGCCAACGACCTCCGCGGGCGGATCGCCTCCGGGGAGTGGGAAATAGGGGAGAAGATCTCAAGCATCGCCCAGCTGATGGACGACTACGAGGTCGAAAGCAACCACACCCTGATCCGGCATGCGCAAAGCGTGCTTATCGACGAAGGCCTGCTGCGGGCCGAGCAGGGCCGCGGTGTTTTCGTGGTCGCCCGGCCCGACAAGGACACCACCGGCCGCTCCGAAGCCTTGGAAGCCGTCCGTGAGGCGATGCGCCTCCTGAAGCGTGCCGAGACGGCACTGGAGGCAAACGAGGCATAGCCGGAACTAGCACCCTCAGTTCCCGGCCACCAGATGAACGCCGCAGACGTCATCCCCTGGCTCAGCCACTGCCCGGTGGTCGGCATACCGCTGGCGCTTAGCTATGCCGGACTCGTCGGGACGATGGCACTGACGGCTGTCTTTTCCTCTAAGCCTGCCCGGCGCAAGGCAGCAGTGGAAGTCCTTCGCCTGCTACTTCCCGGTCGCCGAAACAACTCGGCTGATCAGCATCCCGTCCGGAGATCGCGCCGACGGCGAGATCCGTCGGCGATCAAGCCGCCGAACCCGTGATATTTCAGCTGCCGCCGTGCACATGTTGCGGCGAACATGTGCGCTTTGCTGAAGGGCTTGTTGCTGGTGACGATGACGCTGGCGGTCTCGTAGCGGGCTGAGATGAGCTGGAAGAAGAGGCTGGCGGCCTCGGGCTCGAACGGGATGTAGCCGATCTCGTCGATCTATGCGGATGTCCGCATAGGTCGATGAGCTCGGCTACATGGAACTCGACCGCCGCGGCGCCGAGCTCCTCTTCCAGGTCCTGACAGAGCGGGAGGAAAAGGCAAGCGTCGCGATCGCGTCCAACGAGCCCCGGTTGGCTGGACCAAGACCTTCACCGACCCCCGCCTCTGCGCCGCCATCGTCGACCGCCTCACCTTCGGCGGCAACATCATCGAGACCGGCACCGACTCCTACCGCCTCGCCCAGGCCCGCGCCGCCCAGCAGGCCCCCGCCCGCCCGAAGAAACAGCCCGCGCCCGCCATCGCCGGCGAAACTCCGCTCTTCGGCCAGGAGCAGCCGTGAGCCCGGACCGGCCCGGCTCCCGCCGCCCCGCCCAGGCCCGCACCGCCCGGCCAGCCTGACCCCGGCACCGTCATGCCCCGGACATGCATCGACACCGCCGACGCCATCGAGCTCGCCGAAATCCTCCAGCTCATCGCCCGCTGGCTAACCGCCGACCCCGACCGCCTCGCCGCCTCACTGCTCGACTTCATCGGCCACCCCGCCTACGGCCCGGACGCCCTCCGCGCCGACCTGGACCGCCTCGCCTTCCTCCTCGGCGGCAACGACGGCGAGTTCCTCCTCGGCAACAACCCCGAATAACCCCGCCACCCCGCCGAGACCGCGGTCAGAACTCACGAACAAAAATCACCCGCGCAGCCGCCAAGCGCGGTCAGAACTCACGAACGAAGCCAACGCGGGAACCGCCGCTACCCGATGACCTTCGACTGGCTCCTGCCCACCGGGGCCTTCGCCCCGGTCCGGTGCCCGTCCTGCGGCAGCGACGCGCCGCTGGTGGCCGGCAAGCAGAGCCTCGGCTGCGAGTCCTGCCTGGCCACCCGCGCTCAGCCCGACACGCCGTCCCCGTGCCACCGGTCACCGCGACGTCCGCAGCCGACCCCGTGGCCGCCTCCAGTCCTGGGCAGTCCCCGAAAACGCCGGCGAAGCCGACGCCAGCAGGGAAGCCCGTCCCGCTGCGGGCGAGACAGGCGCCGAAGCCGCCCGCGCTGCCGCCGGGCAAGCTCGCCGAGCGCCTGTGGACCCAGGTCGCCAGAGGCCTGGCCGGCAACGCGAGTCCCATTCTCGCTCCGGGATCGCCCGCCGAGGTGCTGTACGAGGTGCTCGGGCCGTCTGGCCTGACGCAGGTCATCGGGGTCCCGCCGGGCAGACCACCCCAGAGCTACAGGGTGGGCGGCTACGGGCTGCCCGATGGCCATGATGTCCTTGCCGCCGGCACTCTCTACGGCGACGACGACGCTGCTTACCTCTACTACCTGAGCGGGCAGGACGGGCTCGTGGCCGAGGTACTGCCGTCTACCGTGTTCCAGGACGGGCGGTTGTCTAACGGATACTGGTGGCACGAACCGGGCGACCCGCACTGGCGCGCGTCACGGGTCCCCAAGGACGCCGACATCGACGTGGTCGGCCGAATCCTGCTCGGCACCGGCCCGTCGTGGAACGGCCTGTGCGTCGCGGCGCGCTCGGTCGCGGCGTGGGAGCGGATAGCCGGCTCCCACGAGCGCATCGTCGACGGCCGGGCACCGCGAGCCGTCGCCGCGGCCGTGGAGCGCCTCGTCGCCTACCGGGCGGGCGGCCGCGGTACCTTTGCCGACGCGGCGGCCGTGTACCGGGTCGACGAGGCGGCGGTCAGGTCCGCCGACCGTGCCGTCCGTCCCGTCCTGGCGCTAGCGCCAGGACGTCCCTGGTAGCCGATGCCCGGTGGCCACGGCCCTAAGCCCCGGCTACGCCCGCCGGAGTGACCGGGCGCGCAGGGCGGCCTGGTAGGCGGTGCCGGCCGACTCCGCCGCGCCGGCGGCGGGCCACCACTCCTGGCGGGCCAGCGTGAAGGGGTGCCAGCGGCTGTCCGGGCCGAGCCTGATCCGTACCCCGGCACCGGGATCGGTGATCGTGCCCGGGCTGACGGTCAGGTCACCGATCGCGAGGACCCGCTGCCTGGTCACCTCAGCGGCGGCTGCCTCCAGTTCGGCGTCACCGCATTCCGCTGGTCCAAGCGTGGCGGCCGCTCCGCCCGCGCCGCCATGCCGGTAGGCAAGTACCAGCCGCCGCAGCTCGCCCTCGGCGAACCCGGCCAGCCGTGCAGCCTGCGGGACATATGCCGCCCCGGCGGGCGTGGCGAGCATGCGGACCGCGTCGATGAGCGGATCGTCGTTCCCGGGCAGCTCGCTGGCCTCTGCGGCGGTCAGCATGGCCACGGCCCGGGCGGCTCCGTCCGTGACCAGCAGCTCCAGCGCTGCCTTGTCAGGAAGGCCCGGCGGGGGCGGCGTCCGGGACCACTGCCCGGCGCCGGCGCTCACGCGTCCCCCCGGTCCCTGCCGAGGCTGACCAGGGCGCGCAGCTCGCCGTCGGACAAGTCTGCCAGGCGGGTCTCGCCGCCCGAGAGCACGGCGTCAGCCAGGCCCCGCTTGCGGGCCAGCAGATCGGCGATCCGGTCTTCCACGGTGCCTTCCGTGATCAGGTGGTGGACCTCGACGAGGCGGCTGGCGCCGATGCGGTGCGCCCGGTCGGTCGCCTGGTCCTCGACAGCGGGGTTCCATGGCCGGTCGAAGTGGATCACGTGCCCGGCCCGGGTCAGGGTCAGCCCGGTGCCCGCCGCCCGCACCGACAAGACGAGAGCGTCGCCGTCGCCAGCCTGGAACGCGTCGACGACCTGCTGGCGCCTGCCGACCGGGACGGCGCCGTGCAGGAAGCCTGCGGTGATGCCGCGGGCGGCCAGGTGCGCCTGGATCAGGTGGCCCATGGAGACGTAGCTGGTGAAGATCAGTGCCGCCTCGCCGGCCGCGGTGACCGACTCCAGCAGCTCTTCCAGGGTCGCGAGCTTCCCCGAGCGGGCCGCCTGCGCATCGGCGTCCCAGCCTTCGATCGGCTCGCGAAGGAAGTGCGCGGGCGAGTTGCAGATCTGGCGCAGCGACTGCAGCAGCCGCAGCACCTGGCCGCGGCGCTCGATCCCGGCGCTCGTGGTGACCCCAGCGAGCAGGCGGCCGACTGCCGCCTGGTAGAGCGCGGCCTGCTCCCCGGTCAGCTGCACGTACCGGTCGCTGACCACCTTCTCCGGCAGTTCCGGGATGATGCCGGGGTCGGTCTTGCGGCGGCGCAGCATGAACGGGGCGATAAGCCGGCCGAGCCTGCGGGCCGCGTCGGCGGCGGCTTCGTCATCGCCGGGACCCGCCGTGCGTTCGGCCGCGCGTCCGTACCGCTCGCGGAACGCGGCCGACGACCCGTACAGCCCGGGGTTCACCCAGTCCAGGATCGCCCACAGCTCCGACAGCGAGTTCTCCACCGGCGTCCCGGTGACCGCGACCCGCATCACCGGGCGGAGCAGCCGCAGCGACCGCGCCGCCTGTGACCGGTGGTTCTTAACCTGCTGCGCCTCGTCCGCCACGACCAGGTCCCATGCCACGCCCGCCAGCCGTTCCGCATCGCGCAGCAGCGTCCCGTAGGTGGTGACCACCACCTCCCCGGCGCCGAACGCGTCCAGCGACCGCCCGGCAGCGTGATAGCGGCGCACCGCCACGCCCGGTGCGAACCGCGCGAACTCCCGCTCCCAGTTGGCCAGCAGCGACGCCGGGCAGACCACCAGCGCCGGGCCGTCACCTCGGCGGGACAGCCAGAACGCGATAATCGTCAGCGTCTTGCCTAGACCCATGTCGTCAGCGAGCAGCGCCCCGAACCCCAGTCCCGCCAGCCGACGCAGCCAGCCGACCCCCTGCCGCTGGTACCCGCGCAGCGTCGCCTCGAGCCCGTCTATGGCCAGATCATCGTCTGCGGCTACGGGGTCCTCGCTGGAGCCGCGCAGCGTATCGACCAGGTCCGCCAGGCGCCCCGCGGCTGTGCAAGTCATCGCCGTGCCATCGACGGTCACCTGCCCGGTGAGAGCTGCGGCGAGAGCCTGCGGGCCTGTCAGCCGACCGGCCGCCCCTTGCTGGCGAGCCTGCGGGCCGATGACGACCCAGCGACCCCGCAACCGGAGCACGCCCTCGACAGCAGCGTCGACCGCAGCCACCTCGTCCGCTGAGAGGGTCACGCCGTCGAGTTCCAGCCGCCAGGTCAGCTCGGCGCCGTCCGCCACCGAGAACGTCCCGCCGTCATCGGCCCGGGCGCGGACGACGGCGCTGCGCCGCAGGCCGCCTCCTCCGGTTCCGTTCTCCGGGGAAGCGACCAGGTCGGCCGGCCATTCGACCGTGATCGCGTGCGCGGCAAGCCGCTCCCCCGCGTCTCCCAGGAGCTGCGCGGCGTCGGTGCCGCTCAGCGTGCCGTCAGCGACAACGCGGGACAGCGCGGGCCAGTCACGGGCAGCGCGGCGCAGCTGCCGGTACTCGGCGTGGCCGAGGCGGGCCGCATGCAGTTCGGCCCGGAGCGACTCCCCGGCCGCGCGCGGCGGGCTGATCCGGAGGGCGATCGGGGCGGGCTTGGTGCCCTCCACAGCGGCCGCGACGCGGTCGGCCCAGTCCGTCTCGTCGCTGGACAGCCGCCGGGGGCGGCCGACGTAAGGGAGGTCCCCGATGACGAGCCGGCCCCCGGGCGGGCGCAGCAGCGCGTCCGCGACCGCGTCAAGGAAGTCCTGCGGCGCGTGGACGTCCGCCTCTATCCGCCAGCAGTCGCGGCCCTCGTCATCGGCCGCCGGGTACACCCGCCGGTCCGCGACTGCCTCAAGCGCGGCCCTCGCCGCGGCGGCCCACTCGCGCGCCGACGGATGGAGCACCGCCCCGTCGTCAGCATCGGCGCCGCCATCGGGGTCGGCGAGCACGGGCAGCGCCAGCACCAGCGGTAGCGACCAGCCCCCAAGCGGAGCCGGAAGGCCATCCCCGAGCCGGAAGCCGCCGCGCACCGCGAACTCGACCGCGCAGCCCGCCCGTAGCAGCCGCCCGAAGATGCCAGCGACGCTGCGCGCCTGATCGTGGCGCGTGTGGGCTAGGCGTGTCACGACGGATCGTTCGGCGGCAGTGATCTGGTCCAGCAAGCCAGCCACCGCGGCCGTCTTCGCCTCGTTCTTACTGCGGCCCCCGGCGGTACACGCGTAATCCCGAGTAGCGTAGCGGCAGCTGACGGTGCAGGTGAAGACCGGCTGGTGCGCGGGTCCCGAGCCGCCGGTCTCATAGCCCAGGCCGGTGATCACGCCGGTCTGGGCGCGCTCGTTGAGGATGCCGACGGGATTATCGCTACCGTGGGAGACGGCGGGGACTGGTGCCTGCCCGGCAGGCTCCACGAGGTCCCTGATCAGCGTGAGCGCGGCGGCCGCGCGGGCGGCCTTCTGGGTGGCAGCGACGGCGTGCTCACCGACGACCGGGCCGTCCGGCGTGACCAGGAACGCAACCGCGGTATCGGCATCCGGCTCCAGGTAGGACACCGGGGGCAGCCCGCGCGCCTGGGTGCGGAGGGACAGCACGCCCGGGGCCGCCACCGGGCAGCGGCGCAGCGCGTCCCACGCGATGGCGCGCTGCGCGGCCCAGCCGCCGGGGCTGGCCTCGAAGAGGAGCAGGTACAGGGCTCGCACCGACAGTGGCCCGGACTGGACCGCACGGGCGAGATCCCCGTCCGGCCCCGGCTGGGTGACCTCGTAATCGAGCCACGCTTCCAGGTCAGCGGCCGACATCCGCGATGCTGGCGGCTCAGGAACGGACGCGCCCGGTGGACGGTCGGCCGGTGCCGCGGCAACGGGAGGCACGATGCCCGGTGCAGGCGGAACCGGCAGCCCCGTGACTGCGGCCAGCAGCGACAGCGCCGCCTCCTGCCGCGCCCGCTTCTTGCTGCCCGCAGCGCAGCGCCGCCCCTCGATGAGCTCGCCGCGGCGCTCCATGACAGCGGTCGCCGTGAAGCCGCCGGTGTCGGCCGACTCGGCGACCCGCATCCCGGAGGTGCCCGGCCGCTGGCTTTCGAGGCCGAGAACCTCGACCGCGAGATGGGGCTGCCGGGCGATGGCCGCCATCGCCGCTGCACGGGCGCTGGACCAGGCTCCATTCCCCGCGCTGTGCACGACAGCCGGGAACAGAACCTGGTGCAGGTCCCGTGGGAACGCCGACCCGGCGCCGATCCGGCTCATGACCTCGACGATGAGCCCGGTGCTGTCACTGCCCTCCTCACGGGCGCACCGCAGCGCGGCGGAGAGCTCGTCACCGCCCAGTGCGGCGAAGTCCGTCGCGGGGTCGGCGACCAGCGCCCTGAGCGCGCGCAGGGCACGTTCCTTCTCCCTCTCGGTCAGCCCGCGGCCGCGCGGCCGCTCAGGCTTGGGCGGCGGCACCGGGCGGGGCCGCCAGCGTGACAGGTCAGCGGGCGAGGGCATCCGGGGAGGCTGCGACGACACCGTTCTTGTTTACCGCACCCCGCGGCTACGATTTCGCCAGTCTCGAGGATACGCGGGCCGGTATCGTACGGGCTGCACGCATACGGCAGGGAGGCACGAGCATGGCGACGGCGGCGCGGGACCGGCTGGCCAAGGTGCTGCGCGGCGACGCGGAGTCCGCGTTCAGCACGGAACTCACAGCGCGCATGGAGGCGCTCACGCTGGATGTCGAGGGGTTCGGGCGCGCGAAGTTCCCGGTGACACCCGCGAAGGCCCGCAAGCTAATCGGGCTCGGGAAGCCCGCGCGGTTCGGCAAGGGAGAGGAGACCCTGACCGACCCCGACGTCCGCGACACCTGGGAAGTCCCGACAGGCCTCGTCACCGCCACGTGGGACCCGGGCACGCTACGGGATGTCCTGGCGACGGTCAAGGAGGACCTGGGGCTGCCGAGCGCCGCAGAGCTGACCGCCGACCTGCACTCCCTGCTGGTCTACGAGCCGAACCAGTTCTTCCTCAAGCACCAGGACACCGAGAAGTCCGACGACATGATCGGCACCCTCGTCGTGACGCTCCCGTCCACCTACGGGGGCGGCGACCTGATGGTGGGCCAGGGCGAGGAGTGGAAGGCCTACCGAGGGTCTGGGAACGCCCTGTCGCTGGTCGCGTTCTACGCCGACTGCCAGCACGAGGTCCTCAAGATCAAGTCCGGATACCGGGTCATCCTCACCTACAACCTGCTACTGCACGGCGACACCACCCCGCGTCCCGAGGGCGACGCGGGCACGATCGAGGAGCTGGCCGACCTGCTCCGCGAGCACTTCACCACGCCCGCCACGCCCTCATGGGGAGGCCAGCCCGCCAATCCGCCGAGCCGACTGGTTTACCTGCTGGACCACGAGTACACGCCCCGCGCGCTGGCGTGGACCCGGCTGAAGGGCGCCGACGCCCAGCGCGTCCCCCTGCTCCGCAAAGCAGCGGAGGACGCCGGGTACGAGGCGGTCCTGGGCCTCGCCGACGTCAAGACCACCCACGACGCGTGGCCCGCCGACGAGGGATACGGGTACCGGCGGCGCCGGTACTACGACGATGACGACTACGACGCGGCCTACGAACGCGGCGCCGGAGCGGCCCGCAACCGGAAGTACGAGATCAACGAGCTGATCACCTCCGAGGTCACGCTCACGCACTGGACCGGCCCGGACGGCGCCCAGCTTGAGCAGACCTCGCTCTCCGTGCGGGATGCTGAGGCCTGCGCCTCCACCCCTTCGGGGAACCTGGAGCCCTACGAGTCGCAGTACGAGGGCTACATGGGGAACTGGGGCAACACCCTGGACCGCTGGTACCATCGCGGCGCGATCGTGGTCTGGCCACAGGCCCAGGCGTTCGCCAACCGGGCCGAGACCTCACCGCAGTGGGCCCTCGATGAGCTCACCTCAATGGCATCCGTCGGCGACGTGGCCGGGGCGCGGGATGCCGCGGCAACCCTGGAGCCGTTCTGGGCCGGCCTGGACCACGGGCACTCGACGCGAGAAGACGGCACGGACAGCACGGCCGGGCTGCTCGGCAGGGCGCTGCGAGCGGCGGACGCGGTGGCGGATTCCGGCGTCGCCGCCATGCTGCTCAAGCCGTTCACGATAACGCGCCTCGCCAGAGACCACGCGGAACCGCTCGGCCGCATCACGGCCGGCTACGGGCCGGAGTGGACGGACAGCCTGCTGCGCGGCTGGTTCGGCGGAGACCGGCCCACTTGGAACCGGAGCGAGGGCCAGGCCGACTGGGTGGCGACTTGGCTGCCCGGCATCTGCTCCGACCTGCACACCACCGGATGCGGCGAGACCGCCCGGCGGCTGCTGGAGCTGTCATGGGACCGGATCCGGGAGGACGCCAGCACCGGACTCGCGATGTCGTCGCCCAGCCACCGGGACAGGCGGCTCGCCGAGCTAGGAAAGCCCGTGGCCGCGCTGCTGACCGCCGCCACGGCGACCCGAGCCGCGAACATCAGAGAAAGCATCTCCGGATTCCTCACCGGCCTGGACGGCGACCCGGTGACAGCTCTGCAGCTCGCGGCCCTCCGCGCCGCCCTCGCCACAGACGCTACGCCTGGCCAGGACGGCCTCGCCGAGATCGCGGCGGACTGCACGGCACGGCTACACGGCCGACTGAACCGGCCGCGACGCGACGCCAGCGACTGGTCGATCATCCTGCCCGCCGGCGGCTGCGCATGCGAGCTGTGCGGCACCCTCCGCGACTTCCTGGCCGACGCCGCCCAGCGGACCTTCCAGTGGCCGCTCGCCGAGCAGGGCCGACGGCACGTCCACTCCCGGATCGACGGCGCCGAACTGCCCGTCACCCACGAGACCAGGCGCGAGGGCAGGCCCTACACCCTCGTTCTCACCAAGACCAGCGCACTGCACGCCGGCGAGCGGGCGGCACGCGAGCGGGACGAGCTAGACCTGGCGTGGGTCGCCGGGTGCCTTGGCTAGGGTTCGGCTTGTCCAGCCGGCGGGGTCCTGAAGCCGGTGGCTGGATGGACTGGATGGAGGCGAGTCTCGCGTGAGTGAGTACCAGTACTACGAGTTCCGGGCGCTGGACAGGCGGCTGACGGCCGAGCAGCAGCAGCGGCTGCGGTCGCTGTCGAGCCGGGCGGAGATCTCGGCGACGCGGCTCGCCAACGAGTACTCGTTCGGGGACTTCCGCGGGGACCCCGGGCGGCTGCAGGTCCAGCTGGGCGGAGTCGACTTCGACGAAGACGAAGACGACGACGCGGACGAGGCCGAGCCGCCGGTCCCGGCGGGGCTGAGGGAGCTGAGCGACTCCCTGGCCGCGGTCGCGCAGTTCCTGAAGATCGACGACGACCTGATCGCGACCGCGGCAAAAGCCAGCGGCCCGCTTGCACCGGCCAGCGACGACAGGATCGCGGACTGGGTCACGGCACGGCCGGCCAGCGAGAAGGACAAGTACCTCACCATGGTCGCGCAAGGCGAGGGGGCGCAGGTGGAGGCGCTGCTGGTAGGGCAGTTCTGGCGAGAGACCCGGCCGGCCGGCGTCGCGGAGACCAGCGCGGGGCGGACCGCGAGCGAACTGCTGGCGGGCGCTAAGGCCCGGCGGGCCGCACGGGAGCAGGCCGAGGCGCGGGCGCGGGAGGAGGCACGGGCGCGGCGGGCGGCGGAGCAGGCCGCCGCCTACGAGCGTCACCTGGAGAAGCTGGCGGGGCGCAGGGACGAGACGTGGCAGCAGGTGGAGAAGCTGACCGTGCTCTCCAAGCCGAAAGAGTACGACCAGGCGACGCAGCTCCTGCGAGACCTGCTGCTCTGCGACACTGGCGTCCCGGCTACCTGCTCCAGTCCCGAGTCGGGCCACAGGCCGAGGTCACCTTCCTCAGGTCATTCGGCGGCAACGGCTTCCACGCAACCGAGGTCGAGGACGGCGATCTCCCGCGCATCGCGGAGCTCGTCGAGAAGTACGTGAGCCTCCCCCTCGGCATTGTCGACGCGGCCGTGATCGCGATCGCCGAGCGACTAGGCCTCACGAAGGTCGCGGCCGGACACCGGCCCGCATTAGACCAATTGGTCTAGACCTATTTCACGATTGGTCTAGACCATAGAGGTTCAGGTATCAGCGCCGATTCAGCACGCGGTCCGGAACTGACAGGAAATAACCGGCACGATTCGGGTAAACCGGACACGACAGCACCCCAGTCCAGCCAAGAGCAGACCGGCCCCCCTCCCGGGTACAGGATAGGTATATCCGCAGGTCAGGCTAGCGAACGTCGAGCCCGGTCACGGTGCGCCCGATCAGCATCCGCTGGATCTCCGACGTCCCCTCGAAGATCGTGAAGATTTTGGAAGGCACGGGAAGGGTCATCGGCATACCCGCGCGGCCCCCGATCGGCCCCTGCGGATGGGGTAATGCTGCCCTAAGGCACGTGTCCTTCTCCAGCCGGTGCTGCTCAACTGGCTGCATGAGCGAGATGCGTGAGGAACTGCATCACCTAGTGGACGAGCTTCCCGAAGCGGAAGTCCGGCCGGTTCTTGAGCTGATCAGGAGATGGGCTGACGCCACTCACGACGCACGCGACCTTCCGTTCTTCGCGTCCTTCGAGTCTGATCCGGATCTGGCGGAGAGGCCAGAAGAGATCCTGCGGGCCGAACTCGGCCCCTGACGTAAGCCCGTAATGAACCGGGAATAGCACAAAACGCACCTAGCGACGTATCGTCCCGGGGACGCGCGATGACGATCTGCCGATGGACACCAGCCGGGACGTGTTCTACTTCACCGAGGGCACCCTGGCCTACGCGGCCCATTACCTGCAGGCGGAGGACAACCCGTCGCACACGCACAGCTTCGTGGAGATCGCCTTCGTCGTCGGCGGTTCGGGTAACCACCACAGCGTCTCCGGGCGGCGGGAGCTGAGCCGCGGCGACGTCGTCCTGCTGCGGCCAGGTGTCTGGCACGGTTATGAGGGCTGCCGGCGCCTGGAGCTGTAGAACTGCTGCTTCAGCCGGGAACTGTCCTGGACGCGCGAGGACCCGCTGCTCGGCTACCTGCTCTGGACGGGGGGCCGCGTCGGGGGCGCAGGGCGGCCCGCTCCACCCGGCCTTCGGCCGCGCGATGCGCCTGCTGGAGGCCAGCCTCGCGCGGCCCTGGACGCTCACCGAGCTCGCGGAGGAACTCCACCACTGACGCCCGGCTATCTGGTTCGGCTGTTCAAGGCGGCCAGAGGAATTTTCGGGAAAGCTGCAGCCCGGGCGTGTCGTGACGGCCTGCAGCGATCACTATGAAAGGAGGGATCTGGGTCAGCGATGCGAGCCGGTTCCGGCTCTGGCGCCAGGCTCGCGCTAGGGTCTTGTCTTCCGGTCGGCTGGTGGGGTGCGGTGGCCTGGCCGGACGATGCCGTGTTCGTATGCGTAGACGGCGACCTGCA
>Ga0302314_10011507_pt1 | contig 15426 bp, 15 predicted proteins | sample III_Palsa_N2_3_FD_200533 | JGI IMG/M metagenome (GOLD analysis project Ga0302314, IMG submission 200533) | Peat permafrost microbial communities from Stordalen Mire near Abisko, Sweden - III_Palsa_N2_3 | ecosystem: Environmental > Terrestrial > Soil > Palsa > Peat permafrost | place: Sweden...
TCGACGCCGCCTGAGCTGCCGGTCCCCCGAACCGGTCGCCGTGTTCCTGGCCTGCTTACGCCGGCCGGCCCCGCGGTCGGGCCGCTCCCGCTGGCGGTCAGGCCGCCAGCACCCGCAGCACCCCGACCTGGCGCGCCGCCAGGCGCCGCGCGGCGGCCCGGCCGCCGGCGATGACGAACGCGGCCCCGGTCGCGGCGGCGACGGCAACGCCGAGCCACGAAACGACGCTGTGGTGGCTGATGCTGCCCAGGGCAAGCACGGCGGCGGCGGGCGCCGCGGTGAGGGCGACCACGATCAGCGCGATGTGCACCTTGAGCGACCAGACCGGGGTGGGGTTGCCCCCTTCGTCCAGCGGCTGCACGCTGACCAGCGAGGCCAGCGGCGCCAGTCCGGCGGCGCCGCCGACCAGGGCGATCAGCAGTCCGAGAGCCCACGGCCAGAGGGCATGCTGGCCGGACCAGGCGGTCAGCGCCACGGTTTCCGCCACGGCGAACGGCGCGACCAGCAGCAGCAGCGCGAGTTGCCGGCCGCGCACGTCAGCCGCGGCCGCGCGCGGGGTGGCGATGATGAGCCAGAGGCTGGAGCCGTCGTTGCCGTAGAGGTTGGTGGCGCAGGCGCCGATGATGACCACGGTCAGCGGCCCGCTGAACGGCAGCAGGCCCGAGGTGCCGGCGGCCAGCCGCGGGATGATGGCGGCGCCGACCCCGACGATCAGCCCGATGAGCATGCAGGTGAACCGGACCGGGTCGCGCAGCCAGAGCCTGATTTCCTTGGCCGCCACCGCGCCGGCCGGGGTGGCCGGCAGCAGCCGCCGCCGGCCAGCGTGGTCAGCCCGGTGCGAGCTGCCGCCGGACATTGTCATGCGGCGGGCGAGGATGCCGGGCCAGGCGGCGGCGAGCAGCGCGGCGAGCACCAGCGGCGCGGCCAGCGCGGCGGCGGCGAGCGGCCACTGGCCTCGGTAGGCGGCGCCGACCGCGTCCCCGGGCCACCCGGATGGGAGCACCCGTACTGCCACCGCCAGGCCGGGCCAGCGGCCCGCCTGCAGCCGGGACAGCAGGCCGGGCAGCAGTGTCGCCGCGACGGCGAGGAAGCTGATGGCGACCGCCACCACCACCGTGCCGAGATCACGGCCGCGCCGCGCGCCGGGACCGAGGGTGCCGCCCGCGAGGGAGACGGCGACGCTGGTCAGCACCAGCAGCCCGGCCACTCCGGCGGCCGCGACGACCACGGCCGCGACGCCGAGCCCGGCCGCCACCGCGATCACCGCGCAGTAGGCGATGGCGACGATCACCAGGGCCGGGTCGCACATCCCGACCAGCAGCAGCGCCCAGGCCAGGCGGCGCCGGTCGAGCGGGAGCAGGGCGAGCAGCTCCGGCCGCAGCGCGGCGTCGCCCCCGTTCAGTGCCGCCTGTGCCAGCTGCCCGGCGAGCCACAGCAGGAGGACCGCGGACACCCGGTCAAGCGAGCCGCTGACGCTGGGGCCGTGCACGATGCCGATCAGGAGGGTGCCGGCCGCTGAGGCCAGCCCGAAGCCGACCGCGGTCCAGATCGCCGCCGTCGACCCGCGGGCGAGCTGGTTGCGGGTGATGGTGCCGCGCAGCGCGATCAGCAGGCGAACCATGACAGCTCCCGTTCCACCGGCCCGCTGCCGATCGCGTCGAGGAAGGCCTGCTCCAGGCCCAGCGGGCCGGCCACCTGGTCCAGCGTCCCGGCCCGCACGATGGCACCGTGGTCCATCACCGCCACCCGGTCACACAGCTGTTCGACCAGCGCCATCACGTGGGTGCTCATCATGACGGTCCCGCCGCGGCGGGTGAAGCCGCGCAGCACGGCGCTGATCGTCATGGCGGACAGCGGGTCGACCGCCTCAAGCGGCTCGTCGAGGACAAGCACCCGCGGCCCGTGCAGCACCGCGACCGCCAGCCCGATCTTCTTGACCATGCCGGTGGAGTAGTCGGCGATCATCGCGCCGCCGGCATCGGCCAGCCCGAGCACGTCAAGCAGTTCGTCGCAGCGGGCCGCCACCACCGGGGCAGTCAGGCCGCGCAGCAGCCCGAGGTAGGTAAGCAGTTCCCGGCCGGTCAGCCGGCCGGGCAGCGCCAGGCCCGACGGCAGCACCCCGAGCGCCTGCTTGGCCAGGTTGGTGCTGGCGGGCTGCCAGACCGAGTGGCCGAGCACGGCCGCGTCCCCGGCGTCGGGGGCCAGCAGGCCGACGGCCATCGACAGCAGCGTCGTCTTGCCCGCCCCGTTCGGCCCGACCAGCCCGAAGAACGACCCGGCGGGGACGGTCAGGTCCACCCCGCCGACGGCCACCGTCGGCCCGTAGGCCTTGCGCAGGCCGCGCAGCTCAAGTCCGCCCGGCCCCGCCCGGACGGCTGACTCGGCAACGTGCGGCTCGGGGGTTGTCATGGCGCGACCACCTTCTCGAAGATCGCCACCAGCTCGGCGGCGTACGCGTCCAGGTCGGCCTCGGGGTGGTGGCGCAGCACCGGCTCGAGCGCGTCGATCGCGCCGCGCACGCAGCGGGCCACCACCACGGGTGAGAAGGCGCCGAACGCGCCTGCCTCCTGCCCGGCCCGCAGCAGGCCCGCCAGCTCGGCGACGATGCGCTCGCTGATCGGCTCCCACAGCGAAGAACCGTCGGGGCGGGGCCCTGACCCGTTGAATATCGCCAGCAGCGCCAGGATCTCGTGCCGGTGCGCGGCCAGGAAGCCGACGTTGGACGTGATGTAGGCGCGCAGCTTGCCCGGCACCGTCGGCTCAGCCGCGATCTGCGCTGTCATCGCCGCGGTGGCGCCGCCGGTTACCGCGCTGACCACCTCGCCCACCAGCTCGTCCTTGCCCCCGGTGAAGTGGTACAGCACCGCCGCCTTGCTGACCCCGGCCCGCGCGGCGACCGCCGCCAGGGTTGTCCCGGCGTAGCCGGCCTCGGCCAGCTGGTCGATGGTCGCCGTCACCAGCTGCTGGCGCCGGGCCTGCTCGATGAAAGTCCGCTCCGGCTTGCGCTGATCTGACCTCATGGTCAGAAAATCTACCACTCGGTCAGAAAATGCGCCAGCGGGTATCCGGCGGGCGCAGGCAATGGCCTACGAGCCAGGTGATGCCGTGGGGCGCGGCCGGCCCGGCCCCGCCGCGGGACCCTGATCATCGCCAAGCATGAACTGCTCGGCCATGGACTGCGGCCGGGTCGCACGCCGGACGGTGAGCCAGGCCCCGGCCCGGGTCACCGCGACCCAGGTGGCGCAGGCGAGCAGCGCGCCCGCGGCGGCGTCGAGGAAGAAGTGATTGCCGGTCGCGACCACCACGAGCGTGGTCAGCAGCGGGTAAGCGACCGCCAGCGCGCGCAGTGCCCAGTGCCGGGCGACCGGGTAAACCGCCAGGGCGCACCACACCGCCCAGGCCACGTGCAGGCTGGGCATCGACGCGTACTGGTCGCCGGCCGCGTTGATCAGCGAGGTCTCGAAGTGCCCGGACCCGTCCGGGTTGGTCAGCATGTCCACGATGCCAAAGCTGGCGGGCAGCAGCCGCGGCGGGGCCACCGGGTACAGCCAGAACACGGTGAACGCGAGTCCGGTCATCGTCGCCAGCGCGGTCCGGGCGCGCGCGTAGTGCGCCGGGTGCCGGAACAGCAGCCAGCCCAGCACCAGCAACGGGATGAGGAAGTGGGTGCCGCCGTAATACGCGTTGAACGCGTCGGTGATGGTGTCGTTGCCGATAAACACGGCCTGCACGGCGCGCTCGTGGAACAGGTCAAGTGACTGCTCCGCGGACACGATCGCCAGTGCGTGGCTGGCGGCCGTCGCGCCCGCCTGCACCATGTGGTCGCTGATCTCTTCGTAGATCACCGCGAAGGTGGCGATGAGGGTGGTTTCCCTGACCAGGCGCGGCCAGGTTTCCGCGCGTACGTGCCACGGCCAGTGCGCGCGGAGGCAGGTGACGTGCGGGTGGCGGTGCCCGGGCTGGATGTCGCTGGTCCGGATCATAGGAACCTCGCCCTCCGTGCAGCGCATGCCGTCGGCAGCCGGCTGAGCCGGCGTCACGTCATCCGATAAGTGCTTGCGTCAAGCAAATAGTTTAACCTTGCTTAGTTGTTTGACGCACACAAGTAAAGTGTTAGCTTGGACACGATGCCAGCGGCTGTTAGTTTGGACCCGATGACCGCCACTCAGGAGCCGCGCCCGGTCGGCGCGGCGGACGACGAGATCGCCGCGATCGAGACGGCGCTGCACTCGCTTGCCCGGCGGCTCAAGCAGGCCCGGCTGCACGAGTACATTGCCAAGCAGGCGGGCGACGGCGTGGACCAGGCCGGGCTCGCGATCCTCTACGTACTGCAGGGGGAGCAGGGTGTGCGGGTCACCGACGTGGCGGCGCGGCTGAGCATCGATGCCCCCGCCGTGACCCGTAAGGCCCAGCACCTCGAGCGGCTCGGCCTGGTCAGCCGCACCCGGGACGCGGCCGACGCGCGGGCGTCCCGGCTGCAGCTCACCGCCGAGGGATGCCGGGTTGTCGGCCAGTTCCTGCTCGCCCGGCACGAGTGGCTGGCCACCCTGCTGGCCGGCTGGTCAGCGGCCGAGCGCCGCGACTTCGCCCGGTTGATCGGCCGGCTCGCCGACAGCGTTAACGAGCACGTGAGCGACCTCGGCTGCTGAACCGGCCGCGCTGGCCGGCCGAGCCGGCCCGGCGCGGCGGCTGACGGCAGCGCCGCGGGCGGGCCGCTCAACCAGAACGGTCGCGCCTGATCTTCACGTACATGGTGACGGTGGTCCCCGTCGGCCCGGCGTCGATGCTGACGTTGTCCATCATCGCCCGCATCAGCATGATGCCTTTCCCGCGGTAGAGGGCGGGCTCCGGCTGGGGCGGCAGCCAGCTGCCGCTGTCGGCAACGATCAGCCACAGCCGGTTGCCGGCAGTGCTGGCCTGCAGCCGGATCTCGCCGGGGGCCGCCCGGTGACCGTGCTCGATCGCGTTGGCGACCGCCTCGCCCGCGGCGACCAGCGAATCCTGCGCTGTCCTGGTGCCGGGGGCGAAGCTTTGCAGCCACTGGCGCAGCCGCGCCCTGACCGGCCCGAGCTGGCCGATTTCGGCCGGGAACGCCAGCTCGAGCGGGGCGGGTTGGCGGTGAACCGCCATGGCAGCATCGTCTCCGTATCCACCGGGGGCAGGCGTGTCAGCAACCCGGGTGACAAGGTGACCGAGGCCGTCCTCGCCGCCGGGTTGAGCCGCATCTACCACGGCCGCCGCAACTCAAACGGCAAGGTGGGCAGCCACTACGGCAGCAAACGGGATCCCCGGCGACGCGCTCGCAGCGGGCTGCGGGGCCCGGGCGGCTGGCCGGCGCCCGGCTGGCCCCGCGATGCGGACGCAAATCGCGGCGAGCGTAGCGGGGCCGCGCTGCCAGCTGGACAGCGTTTACCGCTTCGCGTCAGTCGCTGGGAGTGCGGCCGCGCTACGCGCGGCCTAACCGCCGCAGCCTGGTGGTGCCGGGGGCGGGGGTGGGCGGCGGGATGGCCGGCCGCTCGGCCCGGGCGGCGTCGCCGAAGATCCGCCAGCTGCCCCCGCCCGCCTGCTTGGCCTCGTACATGGCCAGGTCAGCCTGCATCAGCAGGACGGACAGGTCGGCGCACGGCGGGTATTCGGCGATGCCGACGCTGACGGTATAGGGCACCGTCTTTCCCTCCCGGACGACGGTCCGGGCGACCGGGCGGGTCAGCTGTTCGGCGAGCTGGACCGCCCGCAGGGTGGTGATGCCCGGGACCATGATGATGAACTCGTCGCCGCCGTAGCGCCCCACGATGTCTTCCGGCCGGACGTGCTCACGGCAGGCCTCCGCCAGCTCAGCCAGCACCTGGTCACCCGCGATGTGCCCGTAGACGTCGTTGATCTGCTTGAAGTTGTCCACGTCGATCATCAGCACCGCGAACGGCTGATTGAGCCGCTGGGCGTGGGCGAAGGCGGCCTCGGCCGCCTCCATGAAGTGGCGGCGGTTGTACAGCCCGGTGGTGCCGTCGATCGACGCGAGGTCCCGGTACCTGGCCGCCAGCCTGCCGTAGTCGCGCAGGGCGATGTACTGGCGGCTGGTGACCATCAGGGTGAGCAGCACCGCCCCGAGCATGATGCCCCCCAGCGGGTCGAACTTGACGCTGCGCAGCCCGACCACGCCCACCAGCAGGAAGCTGCCCGCGATGGCCAGGTAGGGCACCGAGGACGGCCGCGACTGGGCGGGCCACGGCGGGGCCGGGACGCTGCCTCCGGTCCGGCTGGAGCGCAGTTGGCAGGCGGCTGCGAGGCAGACCAAGGCGATCGCCACCATCCACAGCGTGTCGACCGGGTCGCCGCCGAGGTAGGTCGAGTGCACGGTGATGTAGTCGTAGCTGAGGTCGGCCGCGATGAAGACCAGCATCCCGACCGCGAAGATGCGCAGGGCCGTCATGCTGGCAGGCAGAACGCCGCGCCACAGCACCATCAGGATGCCAAACAGCAGCAGCAGGTCCCCGACCGGGTACGCATACGTGACCAGGTCGAAGAGGTCGAAATGGGGGCCAGCCGCAACGGCCGGGCCGAGTGCCACGTACCAGATCAGCACCGCCCCGGCGGTGAATACCGTGCCCAGGTCGAGCAGCAGCCGCAGCCGCTCCGCACCCGATCTTCGACGTCCCGGGAAAGAGAGCAGCCCCCAGCAGGCGAACACGTAGAAGGCCAGGTAGGCCGCGTCGGCCCAGGTCGGGTAGGCCCGCTCGTGCAGGATCACCTCGTACACCAGCTGCAGCACGTCGCCAAGCAGGTAGAAGAAGAGCGCGACCGCCAGCAGCCGCCACGCCCGGCAGGTGAGCTTGCCCAGGTCGGTACGCCGCGACGCCCGCCAGGCGAGCAGTGTCGCGATGCCGTTCACCGGCACGAACGCCAGATCGCCGATCAGCGCCTGGTGCTCCCGGCCGCCCCAGCGGAATATCTGCCACAGTCCGTAGACCGCCAGCAGCGCCAGCACCACCGTCAGGGGCGCGCCACCGGTCGGCCGGGCCGCCCGGTGCAGCACCGCGGCCACGCGGTCGGCCGCCCGGCTGACGAGACCGCCAGGGTGGGCGTGGCTGGCCGGCGGCCGGGCCAGCGGGTAACCGGACCGGTCGCTGCGCGATGCGGACCGCTCCGGGTCACGCATCCACTCGGTGAAGGCGGCGGCCGGCATCGGCCGCCCGAGGTAAAACCCCTGCCCGATGTCGCACCCGAGGGTGCGCAGTTCGGAGCTGATGGCGGCGGACTCAACCCCTTCGGCCACCACCTTGGCGCCGAGCTGGTGCGCGAGGTCGATAGTGGTCCGGACGATCGTGCGGAAGCTCGCGCTGTTGATGATCGGCCGGACGATGGACCGGTCGAGCTTGAGCTCGTTGATGGGCCACCCGCCGAGGCTCTCCAGGGAGGCGAAGCCGGTGCCGAAGTCGTCGAGGGAGATCCGCACCCCGAGCTCGGCCAGCTGGGCGAAAAACCGGGTGCTGGCGGCCGTCGTCCCGGTCTCCTCGCTTACTTCGAGCGCGAGCATGTGCCCTGGTACCTGCTCCTCACCGAGCACCCGGGCAACGGCGGTGGGGAAGTCGGGGTCGGTCACGCAGCTGGGGCCGATGTTGACCGAAACCGGAATGACCCACCCGGCGGTGACCCAGGCCCGGTGCTGGATGAGCGCCTGCCGCAGCATTATCAGGCTGAGCTCTTGCATCAGACCGAGATTCTCGGCCAGTGCGATGAATGAGGCCGGCTGCAGGATGCCGAGCTCGGGGTGTTCCCACCGGGCAAGCAGTTCTGCCGATACCACCCGCCCGGTCGACAGCTCCACCTCTGGCTGGAAATGACCTATTACCTGGCCGGCGCGCAGCGCGCGGGGAAACTCCGCATGCAGTCGCGCCGCCATGCCGTCGGCTTCGAATGCCATTCCTCGCTGTCGTCCCCTCGATCACAGGAGCGCCTACCGTTACACACAATGTAACTAGCGATGTCGCGTTTCGTAAGACGGGGCGCCGGCCCGCGAACAGGTCTTTTGCCGGCCGAGTGGCTGAGCCGGGGGGAAAATGACGGGATTCGGGATGGCTGGCGGGGAAACCACCGCTGGAGCCGGCCGGGCAATGTAACGGCGGCGGGGATGGCTGGCGCCGCCGCGCCGGCCCCGGCCTTCGGGCGGGCCGGGCAGCCGCCGGGCGTGCAGCAAGACCGCTGCCGCGGATGACGCAGACGGGAGCGTTCGGGCTCGGCGAGCTCGCCTGGCGCCGCCTACCGGGGCAGCTGGACCAGGGTCAGGAAGAAGTCGTCGATCTGCCTGATCGCCGCGGTGAAGGCCTCAAAGTCCACCGGCTTGCTCACGTACGCGTTCGCGTGCAGCTTGTAACTGCGCAGGATGTCCTCGTCAGCCTGCGACGTGGTCAGCATGACCACCGGGACGTCGAGCAGTTCCGGGTCCTGCTTCAATTCGGCCAGCACCTCGAGGCCGCTGCGGCGGGGCAGGTTGACGTCAAGCAGGATCAGCCCGGGCCGCGGCGCGTCGGTGTAGGGGCCGGTCCGGTGCAGGAACTGCAGGGCCTGCTCGCCGTCGGTCACCACGTGCAGGGTGTTGCGGATCTTGTAGAACTCGAACGCCTCCCTGGTCATCAGGACGTCCCCTTCGTCGTCCTCTACCAGCAGCACGTCCATCGGCCTCAGGTTATTCCGAAGATCCATCAGTCCCCTTGTTCTCAGCGAGCGGGAGGTCATCTGAAATTACCGGCAGGGTGAAACAGAACCTGGTGCCGTCCGCGATCTCGGTATCGAGCCAGATCCGGCCACCGAAGTAGTCGATGATTTTCCGGCACATCGCCAGGCCGATGCCGGTGCCGGGGTACGTGGTCTTGTCGTGCAGCCGCTGGAAGATGAGGAAAATCCGGTCAGCATACTGCTGGTCGATCCCGATGCCGTTGTCGGTCACCGAAAACAGCCAGTACCCGCCGTCCAGCTCGGCGGCGACGACGACCCGCGGCGGCTGGTCGCCGCGGAATTTCAGCGCGTTGCCGAGCAGGTTCTGGAAGACCGCGCTGAGCAGCGTGAGCTGTGCCTGGACCGTTGGCAGCGGCGCGGCCTCGATCACCGCGCCGGTCTGCTCGATCTGGGCGGCCAGGTTCGCCTTCGCGTTAGCGAGCGCGGCGTCGCCGGCCACGGTGCTCAGCTCAGATCCGCTCCGGCCAACCCGGCTGAACGCCAGCAAGTCGTTGATCAGCACCTGCATCCGCTTGGCGCCGTCCACGGCGAACTCGATGTACTGATCGGCCCGCTCGTCGAGCTGCCCCGCGTAGCGGCGCTGCAGCAGCTGGCAGAAGCTGGTGACCTTGCGCAGCGGCTCCTGCAGGTCGTGCGACGCGACGTAGGCGAACTGCTCGAGCTCGGCGTTGGAGCGCTGCAGCTCCTGGGCGCGCTCCGCGAGCGCGTCGTTCGCCTCCCGCACCGCTGACAGCTCCTGCAGGATGCGCAGCCGCATCGTGTTGACGTCGGCCGCGAGGCCGCGTATCTCCCGCGGCCCGGTCTGGGCCACCTCATGACTGAAGTCACCGCCAGCGACCCGCCGCGCCTCCGCCGCGAGCACGTGCACCGGGCGGATGGCGGTGCGGCGCAGCACGACCGCCAGCACCGCCACGACCAGGGCGAGCCCGATCGCGATCGCGAGCAGGGCCGCGTCGAGCTCGCGCGAGGCCCGGTCCAGTGCGCTCAGCGCCTGCTGCCGGGTGCTGGTGATGTCCGTCTCGAAGCTCGCGAACTTGCCCCGCAGCGTGTCGAACTCCGCCTTGCCGGCCAGGATGTCCGGGCTGACCACCGGCTTGCCGCTGGCCTGAATCTGCTTGATCGTCGGCGTCGCATAGCGGGTACGCCAGTCATGGGCCTGGTCGATCACCGTGGTGAGGTCGGTGCCGCTGGCGGCTGGCAGCTGCGGCAGCAGCTGGCGCAGCTGGGTGACCGCGGTCTTCTCGTCGGCCAAGCCCACGTTGTACGGCTGCAGGAAGGCCGTCTGGGCGCTCAGCGCGTACCCGCGCACCCCGGTCTCCTGGTTGAGCAGCGCGCTGTACAGCTGCTGGGCCGCCAGCGCGGCCGGGTCGATGGTGGTCTCGATCCGCTGGCGCTGGTGGTCCAGGTGGGTGAGCGCGACCGCGCCGACCACCACCGCCAGCACGCTGAACAGCGTCATCAGCAGCACCGCGCCGCCGATGATCCGGCTCAGCGGCCAGGACGACGTCACCGGGGGCCGCACGGCCGGCTGCCGCGGCGCGATTCGCGTCCCGGTCATGCGTAGCCCAGGCCGAGGACGGCGATGTCGTCGTTCAGGTCGCCGCTGTTGAGATCGCGCACCTGGTCGATCAGCCGGCCGAGCAGCGCCTCGTCACTGACCTGGCCGGGATCGAACGGCACGGCGCCCAGGGTGTCGTGTAGCAAAGCCATCAGCCCTTCGCTGCCGAGCCGGTACGGGCCCCGGTTGATGCGGCCCTCGATCAGGCCGTCGGTGAACATCAGCAGCGACCAGCGGTCACCGAGCTCTACCTCGCAGCCGGGCCAGTTCCCCGAGTCGTTGAGCCCGGCGGGCGGGCAGGCCGGCGCGGTGAGCTCGGTGATCTTGTCCGGGGTGACCAGCAGCGGCGCCGGGTGGCCGGCCAGCCGCATGATCGCGCGGCGGCGGCCCGGCGCCACCGACAGCATGCAGATGGTGGCGAACATGGCGTCTTCTTGCTGCTCGTGCCGCAGCACGTTCTGCACCACCGACAGCACGTCCGGCGCGGGCAGGCCGGCCAGCACCAGGGCGCGCCAGGCCACCCGCAGGCAGACGCCGAGCGCCGCCTCAGCGGGCCCGTGCCCGCAGACGTCGCCGATCAGCGCGTGCACCCAGCCGTCCGATGCCTGCACCAGGTCGTAGAAGTCGCCGCCGAGCAGCCGCTGGCGGCCGCCGGCCCGGTACCGCGCGGCGACGCTCAGCCGCGGGTCGTCGAGCACCGGCGAGGGCAGCAGGCCACGCTCGAGCCGGGCGTTCTCCTGGGCGCTGAGCTGGGCGGCCTGCAGCTGCTGCCGGGCCTCGTCCCAGCGGCGGCGCTCCATCGCGTACCGGAGCACCCGGTGCAGCATCTGCCCGGACACGTCCCCTTTGACCAGGTAATCCTGGGCCCCGGCGCGGACCGCCTCCTCGCCCAGGTACTCGTCGGAGACGCCGGTGAGCACCACCACCGCGGCCTGCGGCTCTTGCCTGAGCAGCCAGCGCAGGCCGTCAAGGCCCTGGGAATCGGGCAGGCCGAGGTCGAGCAGCACGCACGCCGCGTCGGCCAGCAGCTTCCTGGCATCGGCGAGCCGCCGCACCCGGTGTACCTGGACCCCGGTGCCCGCCTCGCGGAGCAGTTCTTCGACGAGGAAGGCGTCGCCGTCGTCGTCCTCGACCAGCAGGATCCGTACCTGCTCCGTGCTAGCTGCCATCAGTGCCCATTCGAGGGGAACCCGCCGGATACCCCGGTTGCCTTTCCACGCGGGAGACAGCATAGTCGGGGGGGAGACCACTCACGCTTCTGATAAGAAGACCCGAAGTGAACCCTGGGGCGAACGTAATCACATGGAAACAGGCCGCGCCGATCATAGGGGTATGGAAACCCGTCGGCTTCTGATCGGATGCGAGTTCACTTATGTCGCAGAAATTCCCACCCCCGTTGTCTTCCAGGTAGAGCCGACCGGGTCGCCGTTGATCGCGGTCGAGGGTGCCCAGTGGGCGGTGGAGCCGCCGGTCACCGTCCGCGGCTACACCGACCTGTACGGCAACCCGTGCGTGCGGACGGTGTTGCCGCCTGGCAAGTCCAGCTTCCGCTGGCAGGCGCTGGCGCTCGTCCCCGACGCGACCGAGGAGGCGGACGACAGCGCCCCGGAGCTCACGCCGGACGACCTGCCGGACGACACCCTGATCTACACGCTGCCCAGCCGGTACTGCCTGCCCGACGTGCTCGGCAACGAGTCATGGTCCCGGTTCGGCGGCTTGCCACCCGGCTACCGGCGGGTGCAGGCGATCTGCGACTACGTGAACACCCACCTGACCTTCCAGTACGGCAGCTCGACCCCGCTGTCCAGCGCGGCCGACGTCAACCTGGCCGGGCGCGGGGTGTGCCGCGACTTCACCCACCTGGCGATCTCATTCTGCCGGGCACTGAATATCCCGGCCCGGTACGTCTTCGGCTACCTGCCGGACATGGACGTACCGCCCGACCCGGCGCCGATGGACTTCGCGGCGTGGATGGAGGTCTGGCTGGGCGACCGCTGGTGGACGTTCGACCCGCGCAACAACATCCGGCGCAAGGGCCGGGTCGTCATCGGCCGGGGACGCGACGCCTCCGATGTCGCGATGGTCACCACGTTCGGCGGGCCGTTCCTCGAGTCCATGACCGTTCAGGCGGAGGAGGATCGTCCCGCTTCTGGGTCGGGTCAATGAACACGTGAAGCTGCAGCGGCACCTGGTCCGCAAGTTTCCGGTCCACCTCGTCGGCCAGGTCTTCGGTCTGGTCGGCGCGCAGGTCGTCGTTAAGCGCGACCCGGGCGGCGATGATGAGGCTGTCCGGCCCCATGTGCATGGTCTGCAGCTCGAGCAGGGCGTTCACGCCGGGCTGCGACTCGATGACCTCGCGGATCAGCTGCTGCGTGCCCGCCGACGCCGCCCGTCCGATCAGCAGTTCCTTGCTGTCCAGGCCGAGTTTGACCGCCACCACCACCAGCAGCGCGCCGATCGCGATGGAGCCGATCCCGTTCCACACGTTCGAGCCGGTCAGCTGGGTGATTCCCACCCCTAGGCCGGCGAACACCAGGCCGACCACGGCGGTGCTGTCCTCGAACAGAGCCACCTTGACCGTGATGTCCGGGCTGGTGTTGACGTGGTCCAGGACTTCCTGGTGGCTGTCTTTCGCTTCGCCGCGCACCTGCCGCAACGCCCGCAGGAATGAGGTGCCCTCCGCGACGACCGCGACCGCGAGCGCGATGTAGGCCGCCAGCGGGTTCTCGTGCGCGGTGCTGCCCAGGGCAAGGATGCCCTCGAAGAAGGAAAACCCGGCGCCGGCGATGAAGATGCCAAACGCCGCCAGCAGGGACCAGAAGTACCGTTCCTGCCCGTGGCCGAACGGATGGTCGTCGTCGGCCGGGCGGTCCGCCTGGCGCAATGAGGTCAGCAGGAACAGCTGGTCGAGCGTGTCGGCGGCGGAGTGGGCGGCCTCGGCCAGCATGGCGCTCGACCCGCTGATGATCCCGGCCGCCAGCTTGACCACGCCGACCAGGATGTTCGCCGCCCCGGCGATGAGCACGGTCCGCCGGGTGGCCTCGTGCTGATTACGGCTAGTCACCGCCGCACGACTTGCCCGTACGACGATGGTCAAACCATTCCGGCCGGTTAACGGGGCAACTGTGGCGACTGTCACGCTGCCGGAAGAACGGGTAAGGTCAACTGCTGTCGTTGCCGCGGGCCGCCCTGGCGGCGGGCCGCGGCCGGAATGAGGTCTGCCAGGTGGCACAGGAAGAAGCTCCCGACCCGGCCGGGGCGGCGGCCCGGGCCGCGCTCGCCGCGGGCTGGTCGCACCGGCACCGGGACGTTTCCGGCGGCTGGCTGCGGCCCACCGTCTTCGGTGCGGTCGACGGCCTGGTCACCAACGCGTCGCTGATCGCCGGGCTCGGCGGCGGTGGCGTGTCGGCGCACACGGTCGTGCTGACCGGCACGGCGGCGCTGGTGGCGGGGGCGTTCTCGATGGGGACCGGAGAATACATCTCGGTCACCAACCAGAATGAGCTGGTCGCGGCCGAGGTGGCGCTGGAACGGCAGATGCTGGCCCGGTTCCCCGCAGCCGAGGAAGAGGAGCTGGCGGGCTACTTCCGGGAGTACGGGGCCGACCCGGAAACCGCCGCCCGGATGGCCGCCGCCGTCTCGCAGGACCCGGACACCGCGCTGCAGGTGCACACCCGCCAGGAGCTCGGGGTGGACCCGCAGGACCTGCCCTCTCCGCTGCTGGCGGGCGTCGCGTCCCTGTTCGCGTTCTCGGCCGGCGCGCTGGTGCCGCTGCTGCCGTACCTGGCGGGCGCCTCGGTCCTCGGTCTGACGCTGGCGCTGACCGCGGTGGCGCTGCTGGCCGGCGGGATGGCGGTGGGACGGCTGACCGGGCGGCCGCTGCTGCGCTCGGGCCTGCGCCAGCTCGGCTTCGGTGCCCTTGCCATCGCGGTCACCTTTCTGGTCGGCCACCTCATCGGCAGTCACGGCTGACCGGAAGGAGCAGACGGCGGACCGTCACCCCGCGCAGGCCGCCGAATGGCAGGCCCCCGGGATCGAGGCCGAGTTCGACGCCGGGTTTGGCCTGCTGCTCAGCGGCCTGGCGGCGCGCTAACCCTGGCTCGGGCGCTTGCCGGTCGCGTTGTCACCGTAACGGCGGCGGAACTGCTCCACCCGGCCGGCGGTGTCGACCACCCGGGACTTGCCGGTGTAGAACGGGTGGCTCGCGGACGAGATCTCCACGTCGACCACAGGGTAGGTGTTGCCGTCTTCCCACTCAACCGTGCGCTCGCTGGTCAGCGTCGACTTGGTGAGGAAGGCGAAGTCCGCCGAGCGGTCCCGGAAGACAACGGGGTGATAGTCCGGATGAATCTCTGGCTTCATGACGACTCTCCCAAGGTCGAGGTAACGGGTGAACGCGCTCGCGGCCGTGGATGTTCCGCAAAAGATGGCATAGTTGGCACGTGCACCTGCTTCCTGCTGAGCGGTCCGGTCACCGGGTGATCGACGGCGAGCGCGTCTGCGAGGCGATCGCCGCCATCACGCCGGCCGCCGGCCTGCTCGCCCGCGCTAAGGTCTTCGCGATCCTCGGCGACCCGACCCGGCTCACCCTGCTCACCTGCATCCGGGCGGCGGAGCCGATCAGCGTCTCGGACCTGGCCGCGGCGACCGGGTTCAACGACACCACGGTGTCCCAGACCCTGCGCTACCTGCGGGCGGCGGAGGTTGTCCGGGCCGAGCGGGACGGACGGGTCATCCGCTACCGGCTCGCGGACGGCCCGGTCGCCGCCCAGCTCGGCAGCGAGGTCGCGCCCGCTGGCGAGGGCGCACCCGGTCACGACGCGCACCGGTAACGGCGCCCAGGGTCGCCGGGGCAGCGCCAGCCCCGGCTGTCACTGGCCGGTGCTACGCTCGGGATCTCGCCGGGCCGCGGCGCCGCTGGCCCCGGCTGACCCGCGGTCGAGCAGGAGTGCGCGCGATGTTGGTGATCCACGCGGTCTGGGCGTACGGCGCGCTGTACGCCTGGTCCGAGGACTCCGCGCTGCCCGCGCAGGCCGCCCCGCGCACCGGGCGGCCGTCCCGGGCGCCGCGGCCGCACCCGTTCGCCGCACCGCCGGAAACGCTGGCCGCCGCGCTCGCCTTCGCCTTCCCCGGTA
>Ga0302314_10011508_pt1 | contig 15425 bp, 15 predicted proteins | sample III_Palsa_N2_3_FD_200533 | JGI IMG/M metagenome (GOLD analysis project Ga0302314, IMG submission 200533) | Peat permafrost microbial communities from Stordalen Mire near Abisko, Sweden - III_Palsa_N2_3 | ecosystem: Environmental > Terrestrial > Soil > Palsa > Peat permafrost | place: Sweden...
GCAAGCTGCTGGTGCCGGCGATCAACGTCAACGACTCGGTGACCAAGTCCAAGTTCGACAACCTCTACGGCTGCCGCGAGTCGCTGGCCGACGGCATCAAGCGCGCCACCGACGTGATGGTGGCGGGTAAGGTGGCGGTGGTCTGTGGCTACGGCGATGTCGGCAAGGGCTCCTCGCACTCGCTGCGCGGCTTCGGCGCGCGCGTCATCGTCACCGAAATCGATCCGATCAATGCCCTGCAGGCAGCGATGGAGGGCTTCGAGGTGACCACAATCGAGGAGACCCTGGGCCGCGGCGACATCTACGTCACCACCACCGGCAACCGCGACGTCATCACCCTGGAACACATGGAGAAGATGAAGGACCAGGCCATCGTCTGCAACATCGGCCACTTCGACAACGAGATCCAGGTGGATCGCCTGGTCAAGACCGCCAAGCACCTCAACATCAAGCCGCAGGTGGACAAGTACACCTTCCCCGCCGGCAACAGCCTGTATCTGCTGGCCGAAGGCCGCCTGGTCAACCTGGGCTGCGCCCATGGCCATCCGAGCTTCGTCATGTCCAACTCCTTCGCCAACCAGACCCTGGCGCAGCTCGACCTGTGGGCGCACAAGGACAGCTACGAGAAGAAGGTGTATCGCCTGCCCAAGCACCTCGACGAGGAAGTGGCGCGCCTGCACCTGGAAAAGATCGGCGTGAAGCTGACCCGTCTGACCGAGGAACAGGCTGCCTATCTCGGCGTCTCGGCGGATGGCCCGTACAAGCCCGAGCATTACCGCTACTAAGAGCAACCTCCGGGGCCGCGCAAGCGGCCCCTTTCATCTGAGGGGCTATCTATGGCTCAGACCCAGAGCTTTTCCTTCGAGCTGTTTCCGCCGCGCACCCCAGAGGGCGTGGCGAAGTTGCCGGCGATCGTGGCGCAACTGGCCGCGGTCCAGCCGAGTTATTTCTCGGTGACCTTCGGCGCCGGCGGCTCCAACCAGGACGGCACCTACGACACCGTGGTCAAGGTGGTGGAGCAAACCGGCGTGGACGCCGCGCCGCATCTGACCTGCGTCGGCTCCACCCGCGCCAACATCGCCGCGCTGTTGCAGCGCTACCGCGAGGCCGGGGTGAAGCGCATCGTGGCGCTGCGCGGCGACCTGCCGGCGACGGCGATGAGCCCTTCGGCGCCTGGCGAGTTCCACTACGCCAACGAGCTGGTCAGCTTCATCCGCGAAACCCAGGGCGAGGCCTTCGAAATCGAGGTCGCCGCCTACCCGGAGATGCATCCGCAGGGCACCGGACCGGTTGCCGACTTCGAGCATTTCCGCCGCAAGGTGGAAGCCGGCGCCGACGCGGCGATCACCCAGCTGTTCTACAACACCGATGCTTATTTCGATTTCCTCGAGCGTTGCGCCAAGGCGAATCTGAGCATCCCGGTGATCGCCGGCGTGATGCCGATCACCGGCTTTCAGAACATCGTGCGCTTCTGCACCAGCTGCGGCGCCGACCTGCCGCGCTGGATCCGGCTGCGGCTGGAGGAGTTGCAGGACGACAAGCCGGCCCTGCTCGACTTCGGGCTGGATGTGGTGACGCGGCTGTGCGAAACCCTGCTCAAGGGCGGCGCGCCGGGCCTGCATTTCTACACCATCAACCAGGCCGAGCCGACCTTGCGGCTGTGGAAGAATCTGGCGCTGCCGGTGCCGGTGTAGTTGCCGGAAAGCAAAAAAGCTCAAAGGCGTACTCGCGCAAAGCTGCAAAGAACGCTAAAGAATTTTTATAAGCTTTTCTTGGCGTCTTTGCGGCTTTGCGCGAGCAGGCTTTTGATTTTTCCCGCGCCCGCGGGCATGCTCGCGCCGCCATGACCATCCTGCAGACCCTCGACTACGCCGGTGTCGCCGTGTTCGCGGTGAGCGGCACCATTGCCGCCGGGCGCAAGAACTTCGACCTGCTCGGCGTGGTGGTGATCGCCCTGGTCACGTCGATCGGCGGCGGCACGGTGCGCGACGTGCTGCTGCAGCGCCAGCCGGTGTTCTGGATCGGCAATCCCACCTATCTGCTGCTGATCGTCGCCACCGCCCTGCTGACGGTGCCCTATACCCGCCGCTTCCGCACGCCGCGGCAGACCCTCCAGGTAGCCGACGCCCTGGGACTGGCCTTCTTCGGCATCAGCGGTGCCCAGGTGGCGGAGAACGCACATCTGCCGGGGCTGATCCTGGTGGTGATGGGCACCATTACCAGCGTCTTCGGCGGGGTGCTGCGCGATGTGCTGTGCAACGAGATCCCGATGATCCTGCGCAAGGGCAACATCTACGCCACGGCGGTGATCGCCGGAGTCAGCCTTTACGTCGTCGCCGGCAGCCTCGGCTTGTCGCGCGAGATCGCCTCGCTGCTCGGCATGGGGGTGATCGCCGGTCTGCGCTTCGCCGCCATCGCCTGGAACCTGTCGCTGCCGGTGTACCAACTGCCGCCGGACGAGAACGAGCCGCCGGAGCCGCCAAGCCGATGAAGCGCCCGGCGCGAGGCCTGCTGCGACACGCGCTGCTCGCCGTGCTGGGCCTGTTCGGTTTCAGCGTGCTGCTGGTGCTGCTGTTCCGCTGGGTGCCGCCGCCGACCAGCGCCTTCATGCTGGAAGCCGACATCCGGCCAGTACATCAGCAGTGGGTCGGCTGGGCGCATATCTCGCCGGAGGCGCGGCTTGCAGTGGTGGCCTCGGAGGACCAGAAATTCCCCGAGCACCACGGCTTCGACTTCGAGGCCATCGACAAGGCGATCGAGCACAACCAGAACCATCGCCGGGTCCGCGGCGCCAGCACCATCAGCCAGCAGACCGCCAAGAACCTGTTCCTGTGGTCCGGCCGCAGTTACATCCGCAAGGGCCTGGAAGCCTATTTCACGGTGCTGCTGGAAACGCTGTGGCCGAAGCACCGCATCCTCGAGATGTATCTCAACATCGCCCAGTTCGGGCCCGACGTCTATGGCGTGGAGGAAGCCTCGCGCCGCTATTTCGGCAAGCCGGCGGCGCGGCTGGACGCGCACGAGGCCGCGATACTGGCATCGGTGCTGCCGAGCCCGGAGAAAATGCACGCCGGCAGCCCCTCCGCCTATGTGCAGGAGCGCGCCGACGAGGTCGAGGAGCAGATGCGCCTGCTCGGCTCGAATTACCTGGACGGTCTGCCCTAGCCTTCGGACAGGCTCTTGAACGCGGCGGCCAGGGTGCGCAGGGCGCCGATCGAACGCTGGTCGCGCAGGGCGCTGTACAGCACCACCTCCTGCGTCGGCAGCGACGGCAGGGACAGGGCCGCGCCGATATCGATGGTGCCGGGGGGTGCGGCGCGCCGCGGCAGCACGGCGATGGCCAGCCCGGCGGCGGCGGCGGCGCCGACCAGGGCCGCGCCCTTGGCGATGAAGACCTCGGTCCAGGGAATGCCGGCCTCATCGAGGGCGCGCACCGCGTTGATGCGGATGCTGCACAACTCGCCCTGGGTGGACAGCGGCAGGGGCTGGCCGGCGCGCGGCCGCCAGTCGGCGGCGGCGATCCAGGCGAAGGTCTCGGTGAACAGCGCTTCACCGTTGCCGCGGCGGTCTTCCGGCTGCAGCGTCAGGGCCGCGTCCAGGCTGCCCTTCTCGTAGTCCTGCACCACGTCGCGCGAACCGGCGACGCGCAACTCGATCACCAGGTTCGGATCGTGCTCGCTCATGCGGCGCAGCAGGGCCGGCAGGACGCTGCCGACGATCTGGTGGCTGATGCCGACCACCAGGCGCCGCTGCTCCACGCCGAACGAGGCGACCGCGCGCTGGTGGGCGCCGATCAGGTCACGGGCCGCTTCCAGGAAAGTCAGGCCTTCGGCGGACAGGCGCACCCGCCGCGGCGTGCGTTCCAGCAGGCGCCGGCCGAGCTGCTGTTCGAGCCGGCGCAGCTTCAGGCTGATCGCCGATTGGGTACTGCCGAGGACTTCGGCGGCACGGGTGAAGCTTTGCAGTTCGGCGGTCAGCACGAAGGCTTTGACGGAGTCGAGGTCCAGTGTGGTCATGGATGATCCATGTGATTTTGCAATGACTGAAATAGGCGGGAATGGATTTATCGATGCATGGTAGCCGACTAGGCTAGCTCCACCCCACTGGAACAAGGCGAATCCCGTGTATCGAATCCCCCGGTATCGAACCAGAATGATGTTTGCGCTTTGCGGCCTGGCGCTGGGCCTGAATGTGCAGCGCGCCGAAGCGGCTCCTGCCATGTCAATGCCGGCGTCCATGACCATGCCTATGCCGACATCAAACCCGCTGGCCGGCGCCTGGACCCTGGTGCGCGTCGACAATGTCTATCCGGACGGACGCCGGGTGGAGCTGTACGGGCCGAACCCGCAGGGGCTGTGGCTGATCGACGCCCAGGGCAACTACATGATGCAGATGGTGCGCGCCCAGCGCGGGCGCTTCGCCGCCAACGACAAATCCCAGGGCACCGCCGAGGAATACCGCGCCGCGTCGCTGGACAGCAACGCCCACTTCGGCCACGTCAGCGCCGACGGCAGCACCCTGCATACCCATATCGAGCACGCCTCGTTTCCGAACTGGGACGGCAAGGACGGCACTTCCCCCTACACCGTCAAGGGCGACGAGCTGAGCTACACCGTGGCCAAGCCGTCCAGCGGCGCGGCCGAAGGCGCACACGGCGAGGTGGTGTGGCGGCGCCTGCGCTGAGGGATGGAGCGCCATCGCCGAAGCAGCAGGCCGCCATGAAAAGCATTTGTCACGCAGCGGGCGGCTGAGCGCTACGTCCCCACCGCATCCGCCGCCATCGTGGCGGGCGCGGCGGCGGAAGCCCGCTGGATTTTCGCCACCAGATCGTGGCCCAGCACGCTCTGGATCCTGGCCCAAAGGGCTGCATTGCGGGCGCGCAGCTGGCGCAGCCCCTCGGCCGGCCAGCGCATCAGCTCCACCTCGCCCACGGTCGACGCGTCGGCAGTGGCCAGGGCGCCGGTGAGCAGGCTCATTTCGGCGACGAAGTCGCCGGCGCCCAGGCGCACCACCTCGCGCCCGGCCTGGCGCACCGCCACCGTGCCGCGCAGCAGGAAATACAGGGCCGGCACCGCCTCGCCCTGGGAGGTCAGCGGCGCGTCGGACAGCGTCTGACGCTGGCCCATGCGCCACAGCCGAAGGAAGTCCGGCGGGTCGAGGGCGAGAAAATGGCGCAGGCGGATCTGCTCCAGCTCCGGCGGCAGAAGCACTGCCCGCCGCTCGCGCAGAATGCGGATTACCCAGACGGTATTGATCAGCACGAACACGGCGTTCCATGCGGCGATGCTTTCGATGCCGCGGAAATACGAATACAGGCACAGGTTGGCCTGCGCCACCACCAACAGCCCGCGCAGCCACAGCACGTCGCGCGCCAGCAGCGCGAGCAGCATCAGGCTGTAGCCGATATGAACCAGGTACGGAGCGAGCATGGCGAAGACCCTGTGAATAGCTGGCCGAGCATAGCCGCCGCGGCAGCTTCCCGGTATCGAAACAGCGGCACCCTGAGCGCCGTCAGGGATTCAAGCCAATTCAAGGATTTACTTTAAAAAAGCGCCGTAACTTGTTGGTATGAATAGCAAAGCCCGGTTAGCCCACAAATGCTGTGGATAACACTGTTGACAAGCCATTGAGCAGAGCCCCGATCCCACGCTGTGATGCGGGTTTTTGCACTTGCGGGCATTTTATCGTCATCCCCGACTGTTTAATAAAATCAATGACTTGCCAACTTGTTACTGCATTTTTGCAGAAATATGTCGTAGTGACGGGGCTTGCAGCGTTTTGCTGCAGCGCAATGTGCATAAGTAAATGCGCAAAGCAATAGGTCAACCGGATTTTTTTAGCACGGATCGTGCCGCTGGGGACATTGGATAAACTGCATTAATGTCTCCCTCTTCTCCATCCCCTCCCCTGGTGCTGTGCCTGTCCGGGCTCGATCCCAGCGGCGGCGCCGGCTTGCAGGCCGACATCGAAAGCGTGGCTGCCCTGGGCGGGCACGCCCTCGGCGTAGTCACCGCGCTGACGGCGCAGGACACCCGCGACGTGGCGCGGGTGGTGGCCACCGACCCGGCGTTGTTGGAGCAGCAACTGGATCTTCTGCTGCGCGACAGTCCGCCGCAGGCGATCAAGCTGGGCCTGCTCGGCGGCGCGGAGCAGTTGCCGGTGATTGTCGCCGCCATCCGGCGCTGCGGCGTGCCGGTGGTGTGCGACCCGGTGTTGCGCGCCGGCGGCGGCGCCCTGCTGCACAGCGAGGCGACGGCGCAGGCGCTGCGGCGGGAACTGTTCGCAGCCGTCACGGTGCTGACGCCGAACGCGGCCGAGGCGCGCCGCCTGTGCCCGGACGCCGGCAGCCTGGAGGCCTGCGGCGCCAGCCTGCTCAAAGCAGGCTGCGGCCATGTGCTGATCACCGGCGGCGACGAGCCGGGCACCGACGTGGTCAATACCTGGTACGCGCCGGGCCGGGCGCCCTACCGCTACACCTGGCCGCGCCTGCCGGAAACCTTCCATGGCGCCGGCTGCACCCTGGCGTCCGCCATCGCCACCCTGCTGGCGCGCGGCCTGCCGGTCGCGGCGGCGCTACAGCAGGCGCAAGAGTGGACGCAGGGGACGCTGCGGCAGGCCATCCGCGTCGGTCAGGGCCGCCGCATCCCAGGACGCCACGCATGAGCCGGCCACAGCCGCCGCTGCGCGGCCTCTACGCCATCACCTCGGCCGGATTGTGTGCCGACCGCGCGCGCCTGCTGGCGGCCGTGGAGGGCGCCCTGCGCGGCGGCGCGGCGCTGATCCAGTTCCGCGACAAGCAGGGCGCACCGGCCGCGCGCCTGGCCAGCGCCCGCGCCCTGGCTGTGCTGTGCCACGACCACGGCGCGCGCCTGATCATCAATGACGATGTGGCGCTGGCGCTGGACTGCGGCGCCGACGGCGTGCACCTCGGCGCCGCCGACGCGCCGCTGGCGCAGGCGCGCCGGGCGCTGGGCGCACGGGCCATCCTCGGCGCCAGCTGCGGCCCTTATCTGGAGCGGGCCCATGCGGCCATCGCCGCCGGGGCGGATTACGTCGCCTTCGGCCGTTTTTTTCCTTCAAGGACCAAGCCGGATGCGCCCCAGGCCACGGTAGAATTGCTGCTTCAGGCGCGCGGCGAGCTGCAACTGCCGATCTGCGCCATCGGCGGCGTCACGCCGGACAACGGCGGCGCGCTGATCGCCGCCGGCGCCGACATGATCGCGGCGGTGGAAGGCGTGTTCGGCGAGGCGGAGCCGGCGGCGGTGGAAATTGCCGCGCGGGCCTACAGCCGGCTATTCGACCCGCCGAAGTAGCGAAAAAGCCTAAAGCGGCCTCGCGCAAAGACGCAAAGGCGCCAAGAAAAGCTTTTTGTATTAAGGCTTTTGCGTCTTTGCGTCTTTGCGCGAGACGTTTTTTGCTGTTTGCTGGAAACTGTTAACCGGAAACTGGAAACTGCTGCTCATGGATCGTTCCGAAGTACTCTTCAACCGCGCCCAGCGCAGCATTCCGGGCGGGGTCAATTCGCCGGTGCGCGCGTTCCGCGCCGTCGGCGGCGTGCCGCGCTTCATCACGGCGGCGGACGGTGCCTGGCTGACCGATGCCGATGGCAAGCGCTATGTCGACTACGTCGGCTCCTGGGGGCCGATGATTCTCGGCCACCAGAACCCGCTGGTGCGCGAGGCGATCCTGAAGCAGGCGCAGATCGGCGTCAGCTACGGCGCGCCAACCGAGCTGGAAGTGGAGATGGCGGAGCTGCTGTGCGCGCGGGTGCCGGGGCTGGAGCAGGTGCGCATGTGCAACTCAGGCACCGAGGCCACCATGTCGGCGCTGCGCCTGGCGCGCGGCTTCACCGGGCGCGACTGCATCCTCAAGTTCGAGGGCTGCTACCACGGCCATGGCGACGCCCTGCTGGTGAAAGCCGGCTCCGGCGCACTGACCTTCGGCGTACCGACCTCGCCGGGGGTGCCGGCCGAATTCGCCAAGCTGACCCTGACCGCCCACTACAACGATCTGGACTCGGTGGAGCGCCTGTTCCAGGCCCATCCGGACCAGATCGCCTGCATCATCGTCGAGCCGATCGCCGGCAACATGAACTGCATCCCGCCCGCACCCGGTTTTCTCGAAGGCCTGCGGCGCATCTGCTCCAGCCACGGCGCGCTGTTGATTTTCGACGAGGTGATGACCGGCTTCCGCGTCCATCCGCAGGGCGCCGCCGGCCTCCACGGCATCACGCCGGACCTGGTAACCCTGGGCAAGATCATCGGTGCCGGCCTGCCGGTAGGCGCCTTCGGCGGCCGCCGCGACATCATGCAGAAGCTGGCGCCGGTGGGGCCGGTGTACCAGGCCGGCACCCTGTCCGGCAATCCGCTGGCGATGGCGGCGGGCCTGGCGCTGCTGCGCCAGCTCGACGACGCTGCGCTGTACGCGCGGCTGGAAGAAGCCACCCGCACCCTGCTGATCGGCCTGCGCGAGGCGGCGCGCGGCGCCGGCGTGCCCTTCACCACGGTGCAGGTGGGCAGCATGTTCGGCCTGTTTTTCACCAGGGCCGCGGCGGTGCGCAGCTTCGCCGAAGTGATGGCCTGCGATGCGGCCGCGTTCAAGCGCTTCTTCCACGCCATGCTCAGCCGCGGCATCTACCTGGCGCCTTCCGCCTACGAGGCCGGCTTCGTCTCCGCCGCGCACGGGCCGCGGGAGATTGAACTGACCGTCGGCGCCGCCCGCGAGGCATTTGCGGAGCTGGCCAGCGCATGAGCGACAACCCCGGCTTCATCGCCAAGCTGCGCAAGAACGTCAACCGCGGCGATTCCTGGCTGACCTACGACCTCGGCCGGCTGTTCACCGCCGATGCGCTGAAGGAAGACGCCATCGACGAGCTGGGCGACCGCCTGCTGCTGGCCGACGCCGGCATCGAGGTCACCAGCTGGCTCACCGACCGGCTCGGCGCCGACCTGCGCGCCGGCCGCATCAAGAACGAGGCGCAGTTGCGCGCGGCGCTGAAGAAAGCGCTGCTGGAGATCCTGCAGCCGATCGCCAAGCCGCTGCTGATTCCGGACTACATCAAGCCCTATGTGCTGTTCGTCGCCGGGGTCAACGGCGTCGGCAAGACCACCACCATCGGCAAGCTGGCGGCGCGCTTCAAGAACGACGGCCGCCATGTGCTGCTCGCCGCCGGCGACACCTTCCGCGCCGCCGCGGTGGAGCAGCTCGGCACCTGGGCCGCGCGCGCCGGGGTGCAGATGATCTCGCAGGGCGCCGGCGCCGACTCGGCCTCGGTGATCTACGACGCGGTGCAGTCGGCCAAGAGCCGCGGCGCCGACCTGGTCATCGCCGACACCGCCGGGCGCCTGCATACGCAGAGCCACCTGATGGACGAGCTGCGCAAGATCAAGCGCGTGGTGCAGAAACACGACGCCTACGCTCCGCACGAGGTGATGCTGGTGGTGGACTCCACGACCGGTCAGAATGCGCTGAATCAGGCGGTGCAGTTCCACGAGGCGATCGGCCTGACCGGCATCACCATCACCAAGCTCGACGGCACCGCCAAGGGCGGCGTGCTGCTGGCGATCGCGCGGCGGCTGGCGTTGCCGATCCGTTTCGTCGGACTGGGCGAGGCGATCGACGATCTGGAGCCGTTCGATGCGGTGGCTTACGTCGACGCGCTGATTGGGGAATAAGGGCAACCGAGATGGGCGTGATCGCGAAATACATCTACGAGGTGCAGCCTGGCCGCGCACCGGACTTCTTCGCCAGGCTGCGCGCCGCGGCCGCGCCGCAGTTCGCCAGCCCGGTCATGCCCACATCGGGCCGCCTGCTGCGCAGCACCGTCCCCGGCCCCGACCAGAACCGCTATGCGCTGTTGCTGGAATACCCGGACATGGCCGCCTATGGCGCTCGCAACACCTGGGAAAACGCCAACACGGCCTGGCGCGCGCTGTTCGACGAAACGCCGGATGCGCCGCAACGGCTGGTTTCGGTGGAGTTGCTGAGCGACGTCGAATCCAGCTGGGCCACCGGCTGATGGCCAACATCGTCCACTTCCATCGCGTCAGCCACCGCTACGACGGCGGCCCGCAGATCATCTCCGATGTCAGCTTCACCCTGGGCAAGGGCGAGATGGCTTTCCTCACCGGCCCCTCCGGCGCCGGCAAGAGCACCCTGCTGCGCCTGACCGCGCTGCTGGCGCGGGCCACCGCCGGACAGGTGGTGGTGGAGGGCCGCAACCTGGCCGAGATCAAGCGCAGCCAGATCCCGGCTTTCCGCCGCCAGATCGGGGTGATATTCCAGAACCCGAGCCTGCTCAACGAGCGCACGGTGTTCGACAACGTGGCGCTGCCGCTGCTGATCCGCGGCCACAGCGGCGACGACATCGGCCGGCGGGTGCGCGCCGCGCTCGACGCGGTGGGCCTGTTGCCGAAGGAGAAGGCCTATCCGCTGACCCTCTCCGGCGGCGAGCAGCAGCGCGTCGGCATCGCCCGCGCGGTGGTGGCCAAGCCGCCGCTGCTGCTGGCCGACGAGCCCACCGGCAATCTCGACCCGCAGCTGGCGATGGACGTGATGGCGCTGTTCATGCGCTTCAACGAAGTCGGTGTCAGCGTGCTGGTGGCGACCCATGCCATCGGCCTGGTCAGCCGGCTGCCGCATCGGGTGATCCACATCGAGCACGGCAGCCTGGAGGAACGGCGCAAGGCCGCGCTGATGGATAAGACGCATGACTTCAGCTAGACGCCACTTCACCAATAGCGCTCCGTTCGTCCCGAGTGCGTTGCGCAGCAACGCGTATCGAGGGACAGGTGGCGGAGCGCGAGCCCCTCGATACACCCGCTGCGCGGGCACTCGGGGCGAACGGGCATTTGTGCAATGAGCTCTAAACCCGCCAAGCCCAACGCCAAGCGCGTCGCCCACCAGCCGTCCTGGCTGGAGAAAGCGACGCAGGACCATGTGCGCGCCATCAGCAGCACCCTCGCCGCGCTGGCGCGCCGTCCCATCGGCACCCTGCTCACCGCCTTCGTCATCGGCATTACCCTGGCCCTGCCGGCCGGGCTGAATACCCTGGTGTCCAACCTGGGCCAGGCCGGCGACAGCCTGCAGGGCACCTTGCGCGCCTCGCTGTTCCTCAATGACGACGTCAGCGCCGACCGCGGCGCCGAGCTGGCGCAGGACATCGCCAGGCGCTCCGGCGTGAGCGGCGCGCGCTACATCTCGCGCGACCAGGCGCTGGAGGAATTCCGCTCCTTTTCCGGCTTCGGCGAGGCGCTGGACCTGCTCAAGGACAACCCGCTGCCGGCCACCATCGTGGTCACGCCCAATGCCAAGCAGCCGCAGGCGCGCATCGAGGCGCTGCTGAAGGACCTGGGCAGCATGCCCGAGGTGGCGCAGGCCAAGCTGGACGAGAAGTGGCTGCAGCGCCTCTACGCCATCCTGGCCCTGGTGCAGAAGGCGGTGCTGATGATCGCCAGCGCCCTGGCCCTGGCGGTGCTGATCGTGGTCGGCAACACCATCCGCCTGGACATCGAGAACCGCCGCGACGAAATCGAGGTGATGAAGCTGATCGGCGCCCCCAACAGCTATATCCGCCGGCCGTTCCTTTATACCGGCCTGTGGTACGGCCTCACCGGCGGCGTCCTGGCCTGCCTGCTGGTGGAAGCCGGGGTCATCTCCCTGGAGGAACCGGCCCGGCAGCTGGCCGGTCTGTACGACAGCCGGGCGGCCCTGCACGGCCTGTCCCTGGATGCCGCCCTGCTGGTGTTCGCGGTCGGCCTGGGGCTGGGCTGGCTGGGCGCTTTCTGGGCTGTATCCCGCCATTTGAGCCATATCGAGCCGTCCACCTGAGGCGGCCGCCGGCTTTTTGGGGTGGGCCCTTGAACGGCCCGGCGCAGGCCCCAGTTTGTGCTGCCATGGGCTGAACTTTTCAAGCGTTTAGCACTCCAATCATCCGAGTGCCAAACCTGTTCAAGCCTGATAAAATCGGGGGGTCATGGAACAAATGAGCAACACCGCCCTAGCTGTAAGGCCCACCAGCCTGCCGATGCCGCTGTCCGGCAGCCTGGATGCCTATATCCAGAGTGTCGGCCGCGTGCCGCTGCTGACTCCGGAGGAAGAAACGCGCCTGGCGCATGCGCTGCACGACGAGCAGGATCTCGGCGCGGCGCAGCAACTGGTGCTGTCCAACCTGCGCTTCGTGGTGCATATCGCGCGCGGCTACATGGGCTACGGCCTGCAGCTGTCCGACCTGATCCAGGAAGGCAATATCGGACTGATGAAGGCGGTCAAGCGCTTCGACCCGAACGTCGGCGTGCGCCTGATCTCCTTTGCCGTGCACTGGGTCAAGGCCGAGATTCACGAATACATCCTGAAGAACTGGCGCATTGTGAAGATCGCCACCACCAAGGCGCAGCGCAAGCTGTTCTTCAACCTGCGCAAGTCCAAGAACCATCTGGGCTGGATGACGCAGGCCGAAGTCGAAGCCCTGGCCAAGGAACTCAAGGTCAAGCCGGAAGAAGTGTTGCAGATGGAAGCCCGCCTCGGCGGCGCCGACGTCTCCTTCAACGCCTCGCCCGACGACCGCGAGGAATCCAGCTACATGCCGGAGGACTACCTGGCCGCGTCGGATGACCCGAGCAGCGAGCTGGAGCGCGAGGACTGGAGCGAGCGCCGCGAGACGCGCATGCACAATGCGCTGGATCAGCTCGACAACCGTTCCCGCGACATCCTGCAACGCCGCTGGCTCAGCGACGGCAACAAGGCCGGCCTGCAGGAACTGGGCGACGAGTACGGCGTCTCCGCCGAGCGCATCCGCCAGATCGAATCGGCGGCGATGAAGAAGTTGCGCAAGGCGATCGAAGAGGAACAGGCCGAGACGGCGTAAGCCGGATCGCGCTTCGGAAAAAGCCCGGCGATGCCGGGCTTTTTTGTTTTCGGGCCGAGTCAAATTCCAACACCGGTTCGTTTCGCGCTTTTGTAGGGCGGGCCGTGCCCGCCGCTGCACGCCATCCGACATCGCGCACCGCCGAAGCTGAGCACGGCGGGCACGGCCCGCCCTACAACAGCAAAAAGCGCGGCGATTGTTGCAAAGGAATTTCCAGCACACCGCACTGTCGAACGGCCGGGGGCATGCAGCCCGAAGCCGGCTGGCGCGCGGCACCCCGCTTAACGGGGTTGCGGCGCGGCGGCGCGGCTACTAGAGTCGACGCAATCCCATATGCAAGGAGCCGCAATGGCCACGGAACGGTTTGCCTTGAAGGTGCCGGGCGCGAAGAGCGGTTCAGCCGATGTGACGGTGGCGGCGCCGTTCGACCGCAAGCCCATCGCCACGGTGGCGACAGCCGACGCCGCCACCATCGAGCACGCGCTGGATACGGCGCACAAGCTCTACCGCAACCGCGACGCCTGGCTGCCGCTGGCCAAGCGCATCTCGATCCTGGAGGGCACCGCCAGCCTGATGAAGGCCCGCGCCGAGTACCTGGCGATCGAGGCGGCGCGCGAGGGCGGCAAGCCGCTGGTGGATTCGAAAGTGGAAGTGGCGCGCGCCATCGATTCGGTGCGCATCGCGGTGGAACACCTGCGCACGCAACAGGGCGAGGTGATCCCGATGAACGTCGGCGCCTCCAGCGCCAACCGCCTGGCCTTCACCCAGCTGGAGCCGATCGGCGTGGTGGTGGCGCTGTCCGCCTTCAACCATCCGCTCAACCTGATCACCCACCAGGTCGGCCCGGCCGTGGCCGCCGGCTGCCCGGTGATCGTCAAGCCGGCCAAGGCCACGCCGCTGTCCTGCTTCCGCTTCGTCGAGATGCTGCGCGAAGCCGGCCTGCCGGAGGACTGGTGCATTCCGCTGCTGCCGGAAAACAACGAGCTCTCGACCAAGCTGGCGACCGATCCGCGCGTCGCCTTCCTCAGCTTCATCGGCAGCGCCAAGGTGGGCTGGAAGCTGCGCTCGCAGCTCGCCCCCGGCGCGCGCTGCGCGCTGGAGCACGGCGGCGTGGCGCCGGTGATCGTGGCGGCGGACGCCGACATGAAGGCAACCATCGCCTCGGTCACCAAGGGCGGCTTCTATCACGCCGGGCAGGTCTGCGTGTCGGTGCAGCGCGTCTATGTCGAGCGCAGCCAGGCGGAGAGCTTCGCCAAGGCCCTGGCGGAAGCGGCGAGCAAGCTCAAGGTGGGCGATCCGACCTTGGCCGAAACCGAGGTCGGGCCGATGATCGATCCGGCCGAGGTGGTGCGCGTCGGCGAATGGATCGACGAAGCCGTGGCCAAGGGCGCCAAGGTGCTGTGCGGGCACAAGAAACTGTCCGACACCTGCTACGCGCCGACCGTGCTGCTCGATCCGCCGGACGATGTGCGCGTCTCCACCCTGGAAGTGTTCGGCCCGGTGGTCTGCGTCTACAGCTACGACAGGATCGACGACGCCATCGCCCGCGCCAACAACCTGTCGGTATCGTTCCAGGCGGCGGTCTACACCCAGTCCATCGACACCGCGCTGCGCTGCTACCAGCGCCTCGACGCCTCGGCCGTGATGGTCAACGACCACACCGCCTTCCGCGTCGACTGGATGCCCTTTGCCGGGCTGCGCACTTCCGGCCACAACGTCGGCGGCGTGCCCTACACCTTGCACGACATGCAGGTGCGCAAGATGATCGTGATGAAGTCGGCGGAAATTAAGCGTTAAGGGCAAACCCATGTCTCGCGCAAAGCCGCAAAGCACGCCGGGGAAAACAAGAAAAGCTTTTGCTTGAATCTTTCCTGCGTCTTTGCGGCTTTGCACGAGCAGCTTTTCAACCGGGACTAGCGGCAAGGGGAGACGGCGATGAGCGACGCGAAAGATCCGGGACCGGATCAGATCAAGGCTTCCGACCTGTTCGTCAAATGCCTGGAAGCCGAGGGCGTGGAATACATCTTCGGCGTGCCCGGCGAAGAAAACGCCGACATGATGATTTCGCTGATGGACTCGAAAATCAAGTTCATCCTGACCCGGCATGAGCAGGGCGCCGCCTTCATGGCCGACGTCTACGGCCGCCTCACCGGCAAGGCCGGCGTGTGCCTGTCCACGCTCGGTCCCGGCGCCACCAACCTGGTGACCGGCCTGGCCGACGCCAACATGGACCGCGGCCCGGTGGTGGCCCTGATCGGCCAGGGGCCGACCAAGCGCCTGCACAAGGAAAGCCACCAGAACATGGACGCCATCGCCATGATGCGTCCGATCACGAAGTGGGCGCAGAGCGTGATCGATCCCGCCTCGATTCCGGAGATCGTGCGCAAGGCCTTCAAGCTGGCCGAGGCCGAGAAGCCCGGCGTCACCGTGGTGGAGCTGCCGGAGGACGTGGCCGAGCGCCACACCACCGGCAAGCCGATGAACGTCTACAAGACGCGCCGCCCCGGCGCCGACCACAAGGCCATCGAGGAAGCGCTGCAAGTCATCGTCAACGCCAAGT
>Ga0302314_10011509_pt1 | contig 15425 bp, 14 predicted proteins | sample III_Palsa_N2_3_FD_200533 | JGI IMG/M metagenome (GOLD analysis project Ga0302314, IMG submission 200533) | Peat permafrost microbial communities from Stordalen Mire near Abisko, Sweden - III_Palsa_N2_3 | ecosystem: Environmental > Terrestrial > Soil > Palsa > Peat permafrost | place: Sweden...
CCTGGCGCGTGGCGCGGGCGAGCTCGACGGCCTCGAGCGCGCTGGCCTTCGCCTCCTTCGGCCGGCCGGACTCGCGGAGGCTTCGCGCCCGGAGGCGCGCCGCCTGGGCCCGGGGCAGCGCCTCGTTGGAGAGCCCGTCCAGCACCCTCGCCGCGCCAGCGGCGTCCTTCATGTCCAGGAGGAGCTCCGCCAGACGGACTTGCACCGCGTCCTCCGCGGCCACCGCCGTCGCGCCCTCCAGCCTTTCCCGGGCCGCCTGGAGGCGGTCCTCTTCCCGCTCCACGCTGGCCGCCAGAAGCACCGGCTCGGCGGCGCTCGCATCCTTGGCCAGCGTCTTGAGTGCTTCCACCATCAGGGCCGAGGCCTGGGCGAGGTTGCCCTGCTCCAGCGCGACACGGCCGAGGCTCCCGTACACCTCCTCCACGTTTTGAAGGATGCGCTGGGGGTAGGCCTTCACGCCCTCGAGAAGGGCCGCCGCCCGGTTGGGCTCGCCCGCGGCGAGGTAGTCCGCGGCCGCACCCTTGGTGGCCAGGACGGCGGCGTAGGTGGCCCCAAAGGTTTGCAGAAGCTGAAGCTGTCGCTCGAATTCCGCCGCCGCCTCCAGGTACTGCCCCTTGGCCTCCAGCACCTCGGCTCGCTCCCCGGCCACCCGGGCCGCCTCGAAGCTGTGCCCGCCGTCGACGTACGTCTTCTCCGCCAGGCCAAGAAGCTGCAGCGCCAAGTCGAAGTGTCCGGCCCGCGCCGCCAGGCGGCTGCGCTCGCGCTCCGCCGCCGCCTCGAGGAAGCGCTTGTCCGGGCCGACAAGCTTTCCCTGCGCGCGGTCCAGCGCCTCCTGGGCCCGCCTGTCCTCGTGCTCGGCGAAGGCCAGGCGCGCCTCCATCAAGTCGAAGCGCGCATCCCGCGTCACCGGGGAGCCGCCGGCCCGTAGCCGGGCCATGAGGGCCAGGGACTCCGGGTTGGGGACGCAGCCGGTGAGGAGTAGCGAGGGGAGGAGGGCCTCGAAGTTGTCCGGCTCCCGGTCGCGCAGCGCGCGCGCCGCCGCGGCACACTTCTCCCACTGGCCCTGGTACCAGAAGTAGTGCGGCTCGACGCGCAGGCGGATGTCGTCCGGCGCGCCGGCCGACAGGCGCACCGCCGCCTGCATGTCGTCGATGACGTCCTTGCTGTCGCCGAGGAAGTAGAGGGCCACGGTGAGGCGCAGAAGCGGCAGGGCGAAGGTGGGGTCGAGCGCCGCGGCCTGCTTGAAACGCGGCACCGCCTCGGCCCAGCGGTACTCCTGCATGAGGGCCATGCCCTCGAGGTAGGCCGCGGCCGCCGCCGGCACCGGGGGCCGCGCGGCCAGCGCCCGCGCCTCGAGGGAGGCACTGGCAGCCTTCTGCTTGCGGCCTTCCAGCGCCCACAGGCCGAGGCTGGCCAGGAGCAAGAGGAGGAAGGCACCGACGAGGAGGACGAGGCTACCCGGCCCGCGTCGCGAAGGCGGAGGGGCCGTGGCGGGCGGCTTCCCATCCAGCGGCGGGGGCGTGGGGGGGGCGCTCACGGGCACGCGGGAAAGCCTAGCGTCCGGTGCCGGGCCCCGTCGACGACTCGATGGCCCCCTTCAGGGAAAGCCAAAGCGCGCCCGCACCCGGACGTCGCTTCCCACGGGCGTCACCTCTTCCAGGGTGAGCTGCACCGCCTCCCCCATCGCCTTGAAGCCCAAGGGGCCAAGCCAGGAGAGGCCGTCCCCTCCCAGAAGCTTCGGCGCGAGGTAGAGGACGAGCTCGTCCGGAAGGCGCGCCGCGACGAGGGAGGCAAAGAGGCGCGCGCCGCCCTCCGCAAGGACGTGCAGCGCGCCGTCCTCCACCAGCCGGCGCAGGAGCGCCTGGAGCTCGAGGCCCTGGCCGCTGCGCGGCACGCCCCACACCCGCGCGCCGGTGCTGGAGAGTCGCGCCGCGGCCGCTTGCGAGACGTCCTCCGCGGACACCACCACCGTGCGCTCGGGCTCCGCCTGGTGGAAGACGCGGGCCTCCAAAGGAAGGCGTCCCTCGGTGTCGAGCACCACCCGCAGCGGGTTTCTCCCCGGCCCGGAGGGAAGGCGCGTCGTCAGCTGTGGGTTGTCGGCCCTCACCGTCCCGGCGCCGACGAGCACCGCGTCCACCACGTTGCGCAGCGCATGGACGTCGGCCCGCGCCGCCTCGCCACTCACCCACTGGCTGTCGCCGGAAAGTGTGGCCAGCTTGCCGTCCAGGGTGCTGGCCACCTTCAGCGTCAGGTAGGGAAGCCCCGTCCGCATGGCCTTGAAGAAGGGACGGTTGAGGGCGTCGGCCTCCTCCTTGAGGACGCCCGTCACGACGCGGACGCCCCCTTCGCGCAGCCGGTGAAGCCCCTTCCCATTCACCAGGGGGTTTGGGTCCATCGAGGCCGACACCACCGTCGTCACCCCGGCGTCGAGAATGGCGCGGCTGCAGGGCGGCGTCTTCCCGAAGTGGTCGCAGGGCTCGAGGGTGGTGTAGAGGTCCGCGCCGCGGGCCAGGGCCCCGGCCTCGCCCAGCGCCACCACCTCGGCGTGCAGCGCTCCGGCCTGGGCATGGTGGCCCTTGCCCACCACCTTGCCGTCCTTCACCACCACCGCGCCGACGCACGGGTTGGGGTGGGTGCGGCCCAGCCCCTTGTGCGCCTCGTCGAGCGCGGCGCGCATGAAGCGCTCGGCCTGTGCCGGGGGCCGGCCTTCAGGATTTCCCGGCGCCGCGTTTCCGCGCGGGGGGACGGGTGGGGTCATCGAGGAGGTCCTTCAGCTCGGTCATGAATTCGGCAATGTCCCGGAAGGACCGGTACACCGACGCGAAGCGGACGTACGCCACCTCGTCCAGCTCTCGCAACCGCCGCATCACATCCCCCCCCACGGCGCTGGAGGGTATCTCCTTCTCGCCCAGCTCCTGGAGCCGGCCTTCCACCGCCGTCACCAAGTCCTCGAGCTGGTCCATGGACACCGGCCGCTTCTCACAGGCCTTCTGTAACCCGAGCATCAGCTTGTCGCGGTCAAAGGGTTCGCGCCGCCCGTCCTTCTTCACCACCAGGGGCATGAGCTCCTCCACCCGCTCGTAGGTGGTGAAGCGCCGTTTGCAGCCCAGGCACTCGCGCCGACGCCGCGTCACCGCGCCCTCGTGGGACTCGCGCGAGTCGAGCACCTTGTTTTCCGGGCCGTGGCAGTAGGGACAGCGCATGTGGCGGCTTGGCGAGGCTTCCCTTCGGGCGACGCCGTGCCCGAGGGCGGGCCCTCGGACAATTGGGTCTACAGCCGCCCGGGGTAGAGGGGGAAGCTCTGGGCCAGCTCGCGCACCTGGCCCCGCAGCCTGGCCAGCGCTGCCTCGTCCTGGGCGAAGTCCAGGGCCTCGCCGAGCAGCTTGCCGACGTAGGCCATGTCCTTCTCCTTCATGCCCCGGGTGGTGAGGGCGGGCGTCCCGACGCGGATGCCGGACGTCACCATCGGCTTCTCCGGGTCGAAGGGAATCATGTTCTTGTTGACGGTGATGCCGGCCTTGTCCAGGGCCGCCTCGGCCGCCTTGCCGGTGAGCTTCTTCGGCCGCAAGTCCACCAGCATGAGGTGGGTGTCGGTGCCGCCGGACACGAGCCGGCAGCCCGCCTGCTGCAGCGCCTCGGCCAGCGCCTTGGCATTCTTCACAATCTGCCGCTGGTAGTCGCGGAAGCCCGGGCCCAGCGCCTCCTTCAGGGCCACGGCCTTGGCGGCAATGATGTGCATCAGGGGCCCGCCCTGGATGCCGGGGAAGACGACGGAGTTGATGGGCTTGGCGTAGGCCTCCTTGCAGAGGATGAGGCCCCCGCGCGGCCCGCGCAGCGTCTTGTGGGTGGTGGACGTCACCACCTCGGCCAGCGGGACGGGCGAGGGATGCTCGCCGGCCGCCACCAGCCCGGCGATGTGCGCCATGTCCACCACCAGCTTCGCGCCCACCTGGTCCGCCGCCTCGCGGAAGGCCGGGAAGTCCAGCGTCCGCGAGTAGGCCGAGGCGCCCACCACCACCACCTTGGGCTTGGCCTCCAGCGCCAGCCGCTTCACCTGCGCCATGTCGATGCGTTCCGTCTTGGCGTCGAGGCCATAGTGCACGACGTGGTACAGCTTGCCCGAGAAGTTGAGGGACATGCCGTGGGTGAGGTGCCCGCCCGAGTTGAGGTCCAGGGAAAGCATGGTGTCCCCGGGGGCCATGAGCGCCATGTAGGCGGCCATGTTGGCCTGGCTACCGGAGTGGGGCTGGACGTTGACGGCCTCGGCGCCGAAGAGGGCCCGGGCCCGCTCGATGGCCAGCGTCTCGACGACGTCCACCACCTCGCAGCCGCCGTAGTAGCGCCGGCCCGGGTAGCCCTCGGCATACTTGTTGGTCAGCGTGGAGCCGGCAGCCTCCAGCACCGCCCGGCTGACGAAGTTTTCCGAGGCGATGAGCTCGAGCCCCTCCTGCTGCCGGAGGGTTTCGCGGCGGATGAGGTCCGAGATTTCCGGGTCGACCTGGGCCAGCGGGGGGGCGGTTTCCATGGGCGGGCTACAGCCGGGACACTAGCCTTTCGGGCGCGGGGCTGCCCTTCCGGGGCCCCGGGGGCGCCTACTTGAATCGCTTGAAGATGAGGACGGCATTCGTCCCGCCGAAGCCGAAGGAGTTACTGAGGACGGCGTTGACGCGGACTTCCCGGGCCGTGTTGGGCACGTAGTCGAGGTCACACTCCGGGTCGGGCGTGGTGTAGTTGGCGGTGGGGGGGATGACGCCCCGGGCCAGGGCCAGGGTGCTCACCACCGCCTCCGCCCCGCCCGCGGCGCCGAGCATGTGCGCGGTCATCGACTTGGTCGAGCTCACCATCAGCTTCTTGGCGTGCGCGCCGAAGACGGTCTTGATGGCCTTCGTCTCGTTGGCGTCGTTGAAGGGCGTCGAGGTGCCGTGGGCGTTGATGTAGCCGATGTCCTCGGGGGCCAGGCCCGCATCCTTGAGGGCCAGCCGCATGCAGCGGGCCGCGCCCTCCCCACCGGGCGCAGGCTGCGTCTCGTGAAACGCGTCGGAGTTGGCGCCGTAGCCCACCACCTCGGAGAGGATGTTGGCCCCTCGGCGCTTGGCGTGCTCCATCTCCTCGAGCACCACCACCCCCGCGCCCTCGCCCATGACGAAGCCGTCCCGGTCCAGGTCGAACGGCCGGCTGGCGGTGCTCGGGTCGTCGTTGCGGGTGCTGAGGGCCTTCATCACCGCGAAGCCGCCGATGGAGAGCGGGGTGATGGAGGCCTCGGCACCCCCGGCGATGGCGGCGTCCGTCTCCCCGAGGCGGATGGACTTCACCGCCTCGCCGATGGCGTGGGCGCTGGTGGAGCAGGCCGACACCGGAGACCAGTTCGGCCCCTTGGCGCCGTAGCGGATGCTCACCAGCCCGGGAGCCATGTTGATAATCATCTGCAGGATGAAGAAGGGGGAGATGCGGTCGAAGCCCTTCTCCAGCGCCCGCCGGTGCTGCTCCTCGAGCGAGCCGATGCCGCCGATGCCGGAGCCGATGATGACCGCCACCTTCTCGGCCTCGTAGCCGTGCGGCTTCTCGGTGCCGATGGGCAGGCCACTCTCCCGCATGGCCATCTCCGAGGCTGCCACCGCGTACTGGGTGAAGACGTCCATCCGGCGGGATTCGCGGCGGTCCATCCCCCATGCCTCGGGGGTGAAGTCATTGACTTCACCGGCGATGCGGGCCGACAGCATGCTGGCGTCGAACTTGGTGACCGGCCCCACTGCCGACTTGCCGCGCAGAAGCCCGGACCAAGTCTTCTCCGTCCCTGTACCGAGGGCGGTGATGAGGCCAGTTCCAGTTATGACGATGCGGCGGGCAGCCACGACTTCTCGGGCCTACTTCTTGTGCGAGTTGATGTAGTTGATGGCGTCCCCGACGGTCTTGATGTTCTCCGCTTCCTCATCGGGAATCTCGACCTCGAATTCCTCCTCCATCGCCATCACCAGCTCAACGATGTCGAGGCTGTCCGCCCCGAGGTCCTCGATGAACGACGACTCTGGCTTGATCTCATCCTCACCCACACCCAGTTGGTCGGCGATGATGGACTTGACCTTCGCCTCGATAGCGCTCGTCGACATGTCGTTGCCTCCGGTACCTAAGGTCCTCCCCACACTGCGCCGGCGAAGACCCGTTCTCGGCCGGCGCGTATAACAGGCGGGCCTGCTACATGTACATGCCGCCGTTCACCTTCAACACTTCCCCAGTGGTGTAGGACGCCGCGTCACTGGCCAGGAAGAGCACGCTTTGGGCGACCTCGTCCGCCGTGCCCAGCCGTGCGAGCGGAATGGAGTCCAGGAGCCGCTTGCGCATCTCGGCCGGGACTTTCGACGTCATGTCGGTCTCGATGAAGCCCGGGGACACCGCATTGACGCGGATGTGACGGCTGGCGAGCTCGCGGGCCAAGGCCTTGGTGAGGCCCACCAGGCCCGCCTTGCTCGCGGCGTAGGCCACCTGACCGGCATTGCCCATCTCTCCCACCACCGAGACGAGATTCACGATGGCGCCCGAGCGCTGCTTCATCATCGGGCGGGCCGCCGCCCGCGCCAGGGCGAAGGCACCCTTGAGGTTGGTGTCCAGCTGCAGGTCCCAGTCCTCGTCCCGCACGCGCATGGAGAGGCCATCCACCGCCACCCCGGCGTTGTTCACCAGCACGTCGAGACGGCCGTGCTCGGCGACGACGTCCTCGATGGCCTTGGTGCAGGCGGCCGTGTCCCGGACGTCGAACTTCACCGCCTTCGCGTTGGGGCCGGCCAGCCGGACGGCCTCCTCGGCCGCGGCCTCGTTGCCGGCGTAGCTGAGCACCACCGTCGCGCCGGCCTTGGCGAAGGCCACCGCGCAGGCGCGGCCAATCCCGCGCGAGCCGCCCGTCACCATCACCACCTTGCCCGTGAAGTCCACGTGGAAGCTCTAGCCCTTCGCTTCGACGGCGGCGAGGGCCTTCTCCAGGGAGGCGACGTCCTCGACGTTGAGGACTTCCACCTCGCGCGCCGTGGCACGGACGAGCCCGCTCAGGACGCGGCCCGGTCCAAGCTCCACCATCCGCGTCACGCCGGCGTCCACCATGGTCCTGATGCACTCCACCCACCGCACCGGCGCCGTCACCTGCGAAAGAAGCAGTGGCGCCACCCGGGAAGCGTCCATGTTGGCCGTGGCCTCGACGTTGCTCACCACCGGCACCCGCAGCGCCTGGACACGGACGCCCTCCAGCACCGGCCGGAGGCGAGGCACCACCGGGGCCATGAGGGCACAGTGGAAGGGAGCCGAGACGTTGAGCAGCACCACCCGCTTCGCGCCGGCCTCCTTGAAGCGCGGCAGCGCCCGCTCCACCGCGCGGGCGTGCCCGGCCACCACCGTCTGCTCCGGGGTGTTGTAGTTGGCTGGGGAGAGGACGTCGTCTCCGGCGAGCTCCTGGCAGAGGCGTTTGACGGTGTGCGCCTCGAGCCCCAGGACGGCGGCCATCGCCCCTTCGCCCTTCGGCACCGCCTCCTGCATGAAGAGGCCCCGGGCGCGCACCGCTCGCGCCGCGTCCGCCAGCCCCAGGGCCCCCGCGGCCACCAGCGCCGAGTACTCCCCGAGGGAGTGGCCGGCGACGTGGGTGGGGGCCGGCGCCCTGGCGCACCACACGGCGTGGGCGGCCAGGCTGACGGCGAGGATGGCGGGCTGGGTGTTGGCGGTGAGGGTGAGACTCTCCGCCGGGCCGAGGAAGCACTGCTGCGAGAGGGACTCGGAGAGGGCGTCGTCCACGGCGGCAAATACGGCCCGGGCCTCGGGAAAGGCCTCGGCCAGCGACTGGCCCATTCCCACCGACTGGCTCCCCTGGCCCGGGAAGAGGAATGCGGTGCCCATGGCGGAAAGCCCTACCAGCGCACCACTGCGCTGCCCCAGGCCATGCCGGCACCGATGGACATCATGGCGATGATGTCTCCCTCGTGCAGCCGGCCGGCGCGGTTGGCCTCGTCGAGCGTGATGGGCAGCGACGCCGAGGAGGTGTTGCCGTAGCGGGCGATGTTGAGGAATATTTTTTCGAGGGGAATCCCGAGCCGCTCCAGCACCGACTCGATGATGCGCAGGTTGGCCTGGTGGGCGATGATGTGGTCCACCGAGTCGGTGGACATCCCGTTGGCGGCCAGGGCCTCCAGCACCGCCTCGGGAAGCGCCCGGACGGCATAGCGGTAGACCTCCCGGCCCTGCATCGCCACCTTGTTGAGCTTCTTCTTCAGCACCTCCTCCGAGGAGGGATGGAGGCTGCCGCCCCCGGGAATGCAGAGCGTCATCGCGGCCGAGCCGTCGGTGTGCAGGTGGGTGGAGAGGATGCCCCGGTCCGGGTCGTCCGAGGGGCCCACCACCATCGCCCCGGCCGCGTCCCCGAAGAGCACGCAGGTGTTTCGGTCCGTCCAGTCGATGAGGCGGCTCAAGAGCTCGACGCCGATGACCAGCGCCCGGCGGACTTTCCCCGTCTGGACGAATTGGTCGGCGATGGCCATGGCGTAGAGGCTGCCCGCGCAGGCGGCGGAGACGTCGAAGGCGAAGGCATTCTTGGCGCCGAGCTTGTGCTGCACGAAGGCCGCGCAGGACGGCATGGGCATGTCCGGGGAGATGGTCCCCACCACAATCATCTCCACCTCGTCAGCTCGGGTGTGCGCCATCTCCAGGGCCCGCACCGACGCCTTGACCGCCATGTCCGACGTCACCTCGCCGTCGGCGGCGATGCGGCGTTCCCGAATCCCGGTGCGCTCGGTAATCCAACTGTCCGAGGTGTTGACCAACTTCTCGAGGTCCTGGTTGTTGAGCACCTTCTCCGGCGCGTAGGACCCGGTCCCCAGGATGCGCGTACGAGACACCGTCGTTCCTTTCCTCCCCCGACTACAGGCCAGCCTCTCGTACCCTCAAATGGGCTCCGGTGTCTTCCCTTTCGCAGCATTGACTGGCCGCGTCGGACGCTAGGGCCCGAGGAAACACCGGGGGATGGCCGACCGCTGCCGGGGGGCGCAGGCGAATCCGCCTGCACTGTTTACGGGCGACGCTTGGCGAAGCGGCGCCTTCGCACTGCTTGCGAGGGCCGTCTCGTGGCGGGAGGCGCGGCGCCTACTCGACCTTGACGACCTCGCGGCCCTTGTAGAAGCCGCACGCCGCGCAGGCGCGGTGCGGAAGCACGGGCTCCTTGCACTTCGGGCAGGCGATGACTTGCACCGCCACGCGGAGGTTGCTGTTCGCTGCCCGGCGCCGGTCGCGCCTCATCTTCGAAGTTCGCTTCTTGGGAACGCCCATGTCCGTCGATGCTCCTAGTTCAGCTTGATGTCCTTGAGGACTGCGAGCCGGGGGTCGACCCGTCGGCTCTCGCAGCCACACGCTGCCTCGTTCAAGTTCTGGCCGCACATGCCGCACAGGCCCCGGCAATCCTCGCGGCAAACCGCGTGCATGGGCAGCGCCAGCAATACCTGCTCGCGGACGATGGGGTCCAGGTCAATCGTCTTGCCGTGGTAGGTGTCGAGGTCCGCCTGGCCGAGCTCGAAGCTGCCGCTGGACTCCGTCTCCGGCTCGTCCTTGCCCGGCTCGTCGGTGGCGCGCTCCTTCTTCGACTCCGCCGGGACGAGGTTGAGCAGGAAGTGGACCGGGACGCTGAAGCCCACCTCCGTCGCGCAGCGCTTGCAGGGGGCCAGAAGCGGTAGGTCCACGCTTCCCTCCACCAGGACGCCGCCCGAGGTGCGGACGAAGGAGACGCGCAGGGCGGCCGGCCCTTGTGCGTGGAAGCCCTCCCGCACCGCGTCGGCAAGCACCTCGGCCAGGAAGGGCTGGGGAAGGCTCTGGGTGAGGACGAGCCCGCCCTCCCGAATCTGCTCGACTTGGACAACCATGGGGAACCACCGCGCGGGCGAAAACCGTCCCTGGCGGAAAAGGGCGGCGGACCTTAGGGTACAGGCCTCCTGACTGTCAACGCAGGGGCCGTCGCCATGCCGGTACCCGGGCGACACGAAAGCGTCACCGGCTGAGTGGGAGTGGAGTGCTACGAGAGCCGGCGTCCCGAGGGAGAACACCATCCCCTCGTCTCCTCAAGGGAAGCGAGCCTGTCACGTGTCACGGATTCTCATCGTCGAGGACGAGCAGGACCTGGCGCACCTCCTCACCTACAACCTGACCGCCGCCGGGTACGAGACCGAGGTCACCCACACCGGCGCCGCCGCCCTGGCCAAGGCCAAGAGTTTCAAGCCGGAGCTGGTGCTCCTGGACTTGATGCTTCCCGACTTGCCGGGCAGTGAAGTCCTCCGGCTGGTGAAGGAGGACCCCAACCTGCGGCGCACCGCGGTGGTGATGGTGACGGCCAAGGGCCAGGAGCAGGACCGGGTACAGGGCCTGGAGATGGGCGCCGACGACTACGTCGTCAAACCCTTCAGCGTCCGCGAGCTCATCCTCAGGGTGAAGGCCGTCCTGCGGCGGATGGCCAGCGACTCGGAGGGCTCGAGCGCCCTGTCCGCAGGCACCATCAAGCTCGACCCGGCACGCCACGAGGTGCGTGTCGCAGACGACGAGGTGGCCCTCACCGCCCTCGAGTTCCGCCTGCTGAAGACGCTCCTCGAGCGGCCGGGCCGGGTGCAAACCCGCGAAGTGCTGCTCTCCGACGTCTGGGGCATCGAGGCCGAAATCACCACCCGTACCGTCGACACCCACATCAAGCGCCTCCGTGAGAAGCTGGGGCCCGCTGGGGAGATTATCGAGACGGTGCGAGGCGTCGGATACAAGCTGGCCAGCCCCGACCGCGAGGCGTGACAGCCGGCGGCGCGGCGAAGCGGAGCGCCTGGGTGGTGCTGGCCGGGCTGTGCCCCGGGCTGGCCGCCGCCCTGGCCTGCGGCGCCGCCTCCGGCGTCACCACCGGCCTCCTCGTCGGTCTGGCCACGGCCGGGGTGGGTGCGGTGGTGGCCCTCCTGGCGGACGCGGACCGCGGCCGCTCCCTCCAGCTCGGGGCCACCGCGGCCCAGGCCCGGGAAAAGGAAGCCCAGGCGGAGCGCGACGCTGCCGCTTACGAGGAGCGCGTGCTGGCCGCGGCGCTGGAGGGCATCGCCGACGGGGTGTGGATTACCGACGCCAGCGGGGCGGTGGTGCGCCACAACGCCGCGCTGAGGCGCCTCCTCGACGCCGGCGAGGACGTCGTCGGCAAGCGCCCCCTCTTTCTCGTCCGCAAGGGCGAGCTGCACGAGGCCGTGCTGCGCGCCTGCGGCGGCGGCGCCCCCTCGGTGGTGGAGGTGGTGATGGAGGGACCGCGCCCCCGCGTCCTCGAGGTACAGGTGGCACCCCTGGGTGGAGGGCTTCCCGGCAGCGCCGCCGTCTTTCGTGACGTCACCGACTTGAAGCGCCTGGAGCGCGTCCGGCAGGACTTCGTGGCCAACGTCTCGCATGAGCTGAGGACGCCCATCGCCGCCATCCTCGGTTACGCCGAGACGCTGCAGTCCGGTGCGCTGGCGGATGCCATCCATGGGCCGCAGATGGTGGACATCATCCACCGCCAGTCCGAGCGGCTGAGCGAGCTGGTGAGCGACCTCCTCGAGCTCTCCCGGCTCGATGCCGGCGAGCGCCCCTTGAGCGTGGGCTCGGTGTCCGTGGGCGAGGTGGTGGCCCGGGCCGCGGAGGCCGTCGAGCCCCGGGCCAGCGCCAAGCACATCACCATCACCCACCACGTCTCGGCGGGCCTGGCCGCGCGCGGCGACGCCAAGGCGCTGGAGCAGGTGCTGGTCAACCTCCTGGACAACGCCGTCAAGTACACGCCGGAGGGTGGCTCGGTGGAGCTCACCGGCCGAAACGAGGCGGCGCGGGTGGAGCTCTCGGTGCGCGACACGGGACTGGGCATCGAGGCCAAGCACCTGCCGCGCCTCTTCGAGCGCTTCTACCGGGTGGACCGCGGGCGAAGCCGGGAGATGGGAGGCACGGGGCTGGGGCTGAGCATCGTCCGCCACCTGGTGTCGGCCATGGGCGGCGAGGTCCGCGTCCAGAGCCAGCTCGGGCTGGGAAGCACCTTCACCGTGACGCTCGCCGCGGGCTGAGACGGCCGCCCTCCCCTCCCCTCCTCTCCCCTTTCCGCTGCGCGTCGAGCGCCGCCTTTGGACTACACTCCCTCGGCGACAGTAGGGGTCTCCTTCATGCGGGTCGCCATCCTCGCCGACATCCACGGGAACCTCCCCGCCTGCGAGGCCGTCCTGGCCGACATGGCCCAGGCGGGCGCAGACGTGGTGGTGGCCGCCGGGGACCTGGCGCTTCGCGGCGCCCACCCCAAGGAGACGGTGGAGCTGCTTCTGTCCCGTTGCGACGCGCTCCTCGTCGGAAACACCGACGCCTACATCGCCGGGATGTACCTCGGTGGGGCCTACCGCGAGCGCGAGCACTGGAAGACGGAGCTCCTCGAGTGGACGCGCGAGCAGCTGGGCCCGGAGCTGGTGCGGAGGCTGGGCGAGCTGCCCTTCAGCGTCCGCTACACCCCGCGGCGCGGGCAGGACCTCTACATCTGCCACGCCAACCCGAGAAACCTCGAGGACTCCCTCGAGCCCACCCTCGACGAAGCCACCCTGCGGCGCTTTCTGGCCCACCTCGACGCCGCGGCCTGCGCCTTCGGACACCTGCACTTCCCCTACCGCCGCCGGCTGGGACGGATGCTGCTCGCCGACGTCGCCTCCGCCGGCATCCCCCGCGACGGCGACGCCCGGGCCGCCTACGGCGTCTTCACCTGGACGCCGCGGGGCTGGCGCGTGCAAATCCGCCGCGTGCGCTACCCCGTCCGGCAAACCACGCAGGCGCTGTTGGCTCGCCGTGTCCCCGGCGGGCCGCTCCTCGTCCACAAGCTGCTCGAGGCGCGCTACCGCCACCACACCGCGCTGCAGGAGGCCGCACGGCGGCACTCCGGGCTACCCCCGCCGGGGCCCGTCCGCCTGCTGCACCCGGCCTCGGCCGAGGCCAATGGCGAGCCTCTGGACGAGGCCGCCTCCGCGTCCGTCGAGCAGACGGACGCAGGGGAGCACCCTGCCGTCGAGGCGCCCGGGGAAATTCAGGCCGACCCGCCGGCCGGCATGCGTTAGAGAGCGTGCCAGCGCACGTGGCCTCGTCCTTCTCGTTGCGGGCCCCGGAGGCCCGACAGTTTCGCTACTTCCTCGTGGCGCGGCTGCTCTCCATCCTCGTCCTGGAGATGACGTCGGTGGCGGTGGGCTGGCAGGTGTACTCCCTCACCCACGCCCCGCTGTCCCTGGGCCTCGTGGGGCTGGCGCAGTTTCTCCCCAACCTCGGCTTCACCCTGCCCGCCGGGGACGTGGCGGACCGCGTGGACCGCCGCCGCATCCTCATCGTCTGCCACGCCCTCTTCGGTGCCGTGGCCCTGTGGCTGGGGCTGGCCGGGCTTCGCGGCACGCCTTCCTTGACGGCCATCTACTCGGCGCTGGTGCTTCTCGGCTCGGCGCGCGCCTTCAACGCCCCGGCCGGCCAGGCCCTCATGCCCTCTCTCGTCAGCCGGGAGCACTTCGGGAGCGCGGTGGCCGTCAACTCCGCCGTCCTCAAGGTGGGCATCATCGCCGGGCCCTCGCTGGGCGGGCTTCTCTACGGGTGGGTGGGCAACGCCGAGCCGGTGTACTTCATCGCCGCGGCGCTGGCGGTGGTGGACGTGTGCGCGCTCCTCGGGGTGCGGCCCGGGGCCGAGGCACGCGAGGCACGGGCTGCCACCTGGGCCACGGTGTTGGCCGGCGTGCGCTACGTCTGGGCCAATAAAGTCATCCTCGGCTGCATCTCCTTGGACCTCTTCGCGGTGCTGCTTGGCGGTGCCGAGGCGTTGATGCCCATTTTTGCCCAGGACGTCCTCGGGACGGGCCCGGTGGGGCTGGGACTTCTGCGCAGCGCCCCGGCGGTGGGGGCTGGCCTGATGGGACTCTTTCTCGCCCGCCGGCCACTCAAGAGGAAGGCCGGGCCCACCATGCTGTCTGGCGTGGCCCTCTTCGGCCTGGCCACGGTGGGCTTCGGCCTCTCGCGCAACCTGCCCCTCTCCCTCTTCCTCCTCGGGGTGATGGGGGCGGCGGACATGGTGAGCGTCTTCGTCCGGCTGACGCTCGTCCAAATCTCCCCGCCGCCGGAGATGCGCGGGCGCGTCAACGCGGTGAACATGCTCTTCATCGGCGCCAGCAACGAGCTCGGGGAATTCGAGTCCGGACTCACCGCCCAGTGGTTCGGCGCGGTGCGGGCCGCCGTCCTTGGCGGCATCGGGACGCTGCTCGTGGTGGCGCTCTGGCTGCGCCTCTTTCCGGGCCTGCGGCGCGTGGACCGACTCCCCGAAGGGCCAGACAGCCCGACGGCCGGGCAGGCCGCGGCCCAAGCCGGCGCGGAGCTGTCCACCGCCATCAGCCCGTAAAGCGCGGGCAAACGTGACGGCCCGCTTTCAAGCGAGGGCAACCCCGCGACAGGCCGGCATAAATCCTCGGACACTCGAAGGGTTCACGCCGCCGTCACCCGGACGTCACACGCCACGGGGTAGGTAGGCCGCAGAAAAGCCGTGTCCGTTTCCCGCCTACCCCCCGGAGTCCACATGAAGAAGCTCTGCGTAGCCCTCACCCTGGCCCTCGCCGGCCTGGCCCTGGCGGACGGCGGTCTCCTCATCAACGGCGCGGGCGCGACCTTCCCGTTTCCGCTCTATTCAAAATGGTTCAGCGAGTACAACAAGCTCTTCCCAAGCCTCAAGTTCAACTACCAGTCCATCGGTTCGGGCGGGGGCATCAAGCAGATTACGGAGAAGACGGTCGACTTCGGCGCCTCGGACGCGCCCCTTTCCGACGAAGAGCTGGCCAAGGCGCCGGGCCTCCTCAACCTGCCCACGGTGCTTGGGTCCGTGGTGGTGGCCTACAACCTGCCCGGCGTCCCTGCCCTCAACATCTCCGGCGCGACGCTGGCCGGCATCTACCTCGGCACCATCACCACCTGGAATGACGCGGCCATCGCCAAGGACAACCCGGGCGTCAAGCTTCCCAGCACCGCCATCGCCGTGGCCGCGCGGTCGGATGGCTCGGGCACCAACTACGTCTTCACCGACTACCTGGCCAAGGTGTCACCCGCCTTCAAGTCCAAGGTGGGCGTGGGCAAGAGCGTCAAGTGGCCGGTGGGGCTCGGAGGCAAGGGCAACGAGGGCGTCACCGGGCTGGTGAAGGCCACCCCGGGTGCCATCGGGTATTTGGAATTGGCCTACGCCATCCAGAACCAGCTCACCGTCGCTGCCATCCAGAATGCGGACGGCGCCTTCATCAAGCCCACCATCGAGGCCACCTCCGCCGCCGCCGTCGGCGTGCAGGTCCCGGATGACTTCCGGGTCTCCATCACCAACGCCCCAGGCAAGACGGCCTACCCCATCTCCAGCTTCACCTACCTGCTCGTCTACAAGGACC
>Ga0302314_10011510_pt1 | contig 15425 bp, 12 predicted proteins | sample III_Palsa_N2_3_FD_200533 | JGI IMG/M metagenome (GOLD analysis project Ga0302314, IMG submission 200533) | Peat permafrost microbial communities from Stordalen Mire near Abisko, Sweden - III_Palsa_N2_3 | ecosystem: Environmental > Terrestrial > Soil > Palsa > Peat permafrost | place: Sweden...
GGACATTGGTTTTTAAGTTTTCGTGTTTACTCGCTGAATAGGTTGTCGATGTCGTCGTCGGAGATTTCGGCGAACGGCGACGCCAAGCCCCCAGGGGTTTCCGTCTTCTTGAGGAGCGCCTCGAAGATTTTGGCCAGCTCGTCCGAGGCCTTCTTCACCCGGAGACGCACCAGCCCAAGCGAGGTGCTGGTTTCGAAAATAACGACCAGGACCACCCGGCTGCCGACAATCGTCATGTACAACGACTCGTGCGCGCCCTCGTGAATCTGGTTGGGGAACTCGTTCTCGCCGATGAGCTTGGCCAGGCCGCCCATGGCGGCGACGTTTCCTGCGGTGAGCGAGGCGAGCGAGGTGGTGTCGATGTTTTGCGTCTGGCCGGAGGCAGAGATGAGCTGCCCATTCTTATCCACCAGGAACACCACCTTGGCGTTGGCGTCCTTGGTTAAGCGGTCGCAAACGGCGTTGATGCGGTTGTACTCCTCGTCATACATCACCAGTTGCGTGCCCATTGACGTGAACCAGTCCCCTTCGCTGTCTTTCGCGTCCTGCTGGGTCGCTCCGCGCTGCCCTGGTTTTCGGAGTGAACTCGGAGGGTTAGAGACTTAACCACACCGGAGCTTCCGGTTCCAGGAGTCCTGTAGTGGCCAAGCTGTGGAAAGTGCTGGCACTCGTGTTGGCCCAGGGCGCGGCACCGTCCGGGGGGCCGCTCGTCCTCGAGCCCGTGGCCTCGGCCCCGGACGTCGTGGCGCTCCATGTCCCTCCCATCCCCAGGCCCCTGGCCGAGCGGGTGCGGCAGTATTCAAACGTGCGCACCACCGCGCTCGTCGACGTCTCCGAGGACGGGAAGCGCCTCCTCATCGCTAGCAATGTCGGAAACACCGAGCAACTCCACCGGGTTTCCCAGGCCCTCGGGACGCGTGAACAGCTCACCTTCTTCGAGGCCTCGGTAGGCAAGGCCGCCCTCCTCCCGGAGGACCCCCTCACCCTCTTCCTCCTCAAGGACGACTCGGGCGGGGAGGCCTACCAGCTTCAGCGGCTCGACCTCCGCACGGCACGCACCGAGCTCCTCACCGACGGGAAGAGCCGCCACGAGACATTCGTCCTCTCCCGGGAAGGGAGGTGGATTGCCTACAGTGGCACCGGCCGGAATGGGCGGGACACCGACGTCTACCTGGCGGAGGTGGCCGACGCGCGAAACGTCCGCCGGCTGACGGAGCTTGTGGGGACGTGGCTCCCGCTCGAATTTTCCCCGGACGGGCAGAAGCTTCTCGTGGAGGAGGTGCGCGGCGAGGACGACGCCGACGTCTCCCTCCTGGACGTCGCGACCGGCGCCCGGCGCCTCCTCACGCCCGAGGCGCGCCTCCACGGGAAGGCCGCCATCCGCCAGGCGCTCTTCTCCTCCGACGGGAAGGCGGTGTACCTCCTCACCGACAGGGGCCTCGACTTCACCGGCCTCTTCCGGCTCGACCTCACCCGTCCCGGGGCCGCCCTCGAGGCCGTGGTGCCAGAGGTGTCCCACGACGTGGAGCGCGTGGCGGTGGGCCACGACGGGACGCTCGTCTTCTCCACCAACGAGGCGGGCGCTTCCAAGGCCTACCTTCTGCGCGGGAAAACCCTGGAGCCCCTGCCGCTTCCCTTGGGCGTCCTCTCCGGGCTGCGCTTCGCGCGCGACAGGAGTGACGCCGTCTTCCTCGCCCTCGAGGGCCCCACCTCGCCCACCGATGTCTGGGAGCTGTCGCTCAAGAGTAAAAAACTCACCCGCTGGACGAAGAGCGAGGTGGGTGGCCTCGACGCTGCCACCTTCGTCAGCCCGGAGCTCGTCCACTACCCGGGCGTGGACGGCCTTGCGCTCTCGGCCTTCCTCTACCGCCCCCGCGACGTCCCCAAGGGGAAGCGCGTCCCGGTGGTGGTGTCCTTTCACGACGGGCCGGCCTCCGAGGAGCGCCCGACGTTTCGGCCGGACTACCAGCTCCTCCTGGAGCAGGGGCTCGCCGTGCTGGCCCCCAACGTCCGGGGCTCGACGGGCTTCGGCAAGGCCTACGCCGCGGCGGACGACGGGGTGAAGCGCGCGCAGGTGCTGGACGACATCGCCAGCACCCTTCAGTGGCTCGCGCGCCAGCCGGACCTCGACGCCGCCCATGTCGCGGCCTGGGGCCAGGGCTACGGGGGCTACCTCGCGCTCGCCTCGGCGGCCTTCTACCCAAGCTTCTTCCGTGCCGCGGTGGACGTGAAGGGCATCCCCCAGCTGTCCAGCTTCGTGGAGAGCGCGCCTCCTTACCGCCGGGACGGCCTTCGCAGCGAGTACGGCGACGAGCGGCTTCCCGAGGTGCGGGCGGTGCAGGAGCGCATCTCCCCCCTCCACAACCTCACCCGCATGCAGGCCGCGCTTCTCGTCGTGCAAGGCAAGAAGGACACCCGCGTCCCCCGCGCCCAGGCAGAGCAACTCGTCCAGGCCCGCGGCCCGGACGGCTGGTACCTGCTCGCCCTCGAGGAGGGCCGGGGCCCGTGGAAGAAGCAGGACACGGAGCTCGTCACCTGCGCCCTCCTCTTCTTCCTCCAGGAGAAGCTGCTCGAGCCGCCGCGCGCAGCGCTGCACTAAGGTGAAGAAGACACCGCGGGCCGGACGCTTGGGCTAGCTTCCCCGGGCCTCTTTTCTCCGCGAGGTAAAAAACCGCATGGCCGACGCAGCCGTGGCAGACGTGGTGGTGGTGGGCGCGGGCCACAACGGCCTCGTGGCAAGCATTCTCCTGGCACGGGCCGGCCTGCGCGTCGTCGTCCTCGAGGAGAAGGCGGTGGTGGGCGGGGCGGCGAAGACGGAGAAACCCTTTGCGAAGGCACCGGACCTCCGGGCCTCCACCGGCGCCTACCTCTTGGGCGTCATGCCGCCGGAGCTCATGAGCAAGCTTGGCCTCAAGCTGACGCTTCTGCGGCGGGACCCCCACTACTTCCTCCCCACCACCGGGAAGCGCTACCTCCTCTTCGGAAGCGACGCGAAGGAGACGCAGCGCCAGCTCGAGACCTTCTTCTCCAAGGCTGACTGGGAAGCCAACCAGCGGCTGCAGGAGGAGATTGGGCAGCTGCGCGACGACGTCGCCCCCACCTGGCTACAGGAGCCCCACTCGGTGGAGGAGACGGCCGAGCGCTACGTCCGGCCGGCGCTGCGCGACACCTTCGTCTCCCTCTGCCGACGGCCCGTCGGGCAGTACCTCGACCGCTTCGGCTTCAAGAGCGACTTACTGCGGGCCATGTACGCCGTCACCGACGGCTTCAGCGGCCTCAACGGCACCTGGGACACCCCGGGGACGGGGATGAATTTTCTCGTCCACAACATGTGCCGCCTCCCCGGAAGTGACGGCACGTGGATGATTGTGCGTGGCGGGATGGGAAGCGTGACGCAGGGCCTGGCCGAGCTCGCCCGCGCGGCCGGAGCACGCTTCGAGACCTCGGCCAAGGTGGCGAAGGTGGAGACCGCCGCCGGTGCCGTCACCGGCGTGGCGCTCGCCGACGGGCGCACGCTGAAGGCCTCCTGCGTGGTGGTGGGGGCCGACGTCTTCCGCATGCGCGAGCTCGTCGGGAAGGAGCAGCTCCCCCAGGCCTTCAACCAGAAGCTCGACGGCCTGCGGAAGGACGGCACCACCTTCAAGGTGAATCTCGCGCTGCGCGGCCTTCCGAAGTTTGGCTGCCTCCCCGAGGACAGGGGCCAATTCGGCAGCACCATGCACCTGCTTCCGGACGAGTCCGAGGTGATGGCCTCCCTCACCCGCAGCTTCGCCGACGTCCAGATGGGCCGCCTCCCGGACTTCCCCACCATCGAGTGGTACGTGCACACCACCGTCGACCCCTCCTTGAGGGACGCGGCCGGAAACCACAACGCGGCCCTCTTCGTGCAGTGGGTGCCCTACGAGCTCAAGGGCACCACCTGGGAGAAGGAGGAAGCGCGCTACGTCCGCCACCTCCTCTCGCTGTGCGACCGCTTCGCGCCGGGGACGAGCGACCTCGTCGTGGACACCTTCGCCCTGCATCCGAAGAAGATTGAGGAGCACTTCGGCATCACCCGCGGCCACATCCACCACGTGGACAACGCCTTCGGCTTCACCGACAGAGTCGCCTACCAGACGCCGGTGGGTGGCCTCTACGCGGCCAGCGCCGGCTGTCACCCCGCGGGAAGCGTCATCGGCGCCGCGGGGCACAACGCCGCGATGCGCGTCCTCAAGGACTTGGGGCGACCCGCGCCGGCCTGAGGCGGCTGTCCAGTCATCGCACCTGGTGCGGCAGCTTGATGTTGCCAAGGGAGAGGCGGACCGTCTCGCCGCGCAACAGGACTCTGGGGTTGTCCATGCGTTCTCGGCAGTCGGCCAGAAAGCGCTGAATGTCCAAGAAGCGCCAGCCCCTGGCCCGGATGGTTCCCACTTCTTCGTCATTTCCGTCGTGCGAAGGCATCCGCACCGACCCTTCCGACGTCAGGTCCTCCCACTCCTTTGGCCACGGACAGCCTTGGCCGGGAAGCGCTTTGGAAACGTGGACCGTGACGTCTTCCGGGAACCAGGGTTGCTCCCGTGGATGCGAGTAAAAGGCGACACGCTCGTAGATGCGTACGAAGGCCACCGGCGCCCGACAATTCCTCTCGCAGAAGTGACCCTGCTCCGACAGAGGCCCTTGGAAGAAGGTCGCAGAGAGGCTCTCCTGTCGAGGGCCGAGCACCATGATGAAATAGGTCGGAGATGTGTCGTCACTCCCGTAGCTGACGGAGAGCTTCGCGAACTCCTCCAGCTTCAAGTCGGCAAGAAGCTGCTGGACCTCCGAGGCCGAGAGCGCCACCGAGAAGTATTCCTCGAGGTGCTGTGGGGACGTTCGCTCGAAGATGACCTGCCCGGTGTCGTAGAGCACGAAGCGGGACGCTGGTCGGTCCATCCCGCCATCGACGAATAAGCCAACCCTCAGTTCGGGGACTCTTGAAGTCGTCGACGGAGTCGTCGGCGCTGTCGCGCAACCGACTGCCAACCAGAGGAGTAGACAGAGGCACCGGGCGGGGCCAACTGAGAGCTGAGACGAGCCGCCCATCCCTCAGTCCTCCCGAAGGCCTTCCAGTGCCTAGAGCTCCCGCCGTCCCGCGAGTGCCCGCGCGAGCGTCGCCTGGTCAGCGAATTCGAGGTCTCCGCCCATGGGCAGTCCCTGTGCAAGCCGCGTCATCCGGATGCCGGTGGGCTTGAGGAGACGCTGCAGGTAGAGCGCGGTGGCTTCTCCCTCCACGTCCGGGTTGGTGGCGACGATGACTTCCTCCACCTTCCCGTCCTCCAGGCGCTGCACGAGCTCCCGGATGCGCAGCTGGTCCGGGCCGGTGCCGTCCAGTGGCGAGAGGACGCCGTGCAGCACGTGGTAGCGGCCCTTGAATTCGCGCGTCCGCTCCACGGCCATCAAGTCGGCGATGCCTTCCACGACGCACAGCACCCGGTCCTCGCGACGCGCGTCGGTGCAGTAGCGGCAGAGGTCGGCCTCGGTGAGCGCGAAGCAGCGCACGCAGAGGCGCACCTTCGTCTTCACTTCCTCGAGCGCCTGCCCGAGCTCGGCCGCCAGCTCCGGCGGTGCACGGAGGATGTGGAAGGCCAGCCGCTGGGCCGTCTTCTCGCCGATGCCCGGAAGCTTGGCCAGTGCCGCCACCAGCCGGTTGAGGGGGTCAGGCGTCACGTCGTGAGCCCCGGGAGGTTGAGGCCGCCGCTCACCTTGGCCATCTCCTTCTGCATGTGCGTCCGGCTGGCCGTCAGCGCTGCATTCACTGCGGCCGTCAATAAGTCCTCGAGCATGGCGACGTCCGAGGGGTCCACCACGTCCTTGGACAGCTTGATGGTGCGGACCTCCTGAATCCCATTCACCACCACCTTCACCCGGCCGTCGCCGGCCTGGCCCTCCAGGCTCTCCTCGGCGAGCTCCTTCTTCCGCTGCTCCATCTTCTCCGTCAGCTTGCTGGCCTGACGCATGAAGTAGTTGAGGTCGACTCCGGGCATTTTTCAGTACCGTCGCTTTCGTCGAGAGAGGTGCAGGGCCCACTTACCCCGGGGGCTCGTCGATGACGTCCGAACCCGGAGCGCCGGTCCGTTGACGCTCCAGCACCTGGATGTGCTCCAGCTCGCCACCAAGAATTCTCAGGGCCGCCCGGATGGCGGGGTGGCCGCGCACCGTCTGGTCCGTGGACACCTCGTGCGCGGCGCGCGCCTCCGCGTCCACCTCGGCGAGACTCTTCGGCGACGTCGCCGCCGCAGCGTCGTCGAGGACGAGCCGCGTCGGCTGGCCGAAGTGCTCGCTCAACAACTTCTCCACCGCCGCGCGCCCGCTCTGGCCGGTGACGGTGGTGCGGTGAAAGCTTGCCTCGGGCCGGTAGGCCAGCACGACTTCCCCACTCCGGAGCGCCACCAGGCGGCCCTGGGCCAGGGAGGCGGCATGCCTTGCCGAGGAGGCGCGCACCGCCTCCACCGCCGCGCGCCACGCGGACTCGGGCGGGCGGACGGGAGTCGCAATGGGGGCTGCCGCTGGCGCCTCCTTCACCTCGGGAAGACACTCGCCCGAGGCGCAGCCTTCCGGTGAAGCCTCCGCGGCGAAGAGGCGCGTCTCGCTGCCCGAAGCAGGCGTCGCGGCCTTGGCGGGAGGCGCAGGAGGTGCGTCCGCCTTGGCCGGGACGCTGACGGACGTTGCTGGACTCGGTGTCGCCCGAGCCGCTGGAGGAGGGGTTGGTGAAGAGGGCGCAGCGAGGGGCGGCGGTGCCGCAGGCTTCGGATGTGCGGCAGGGGGCGTCGACGGACGCGCGGAGGCGGCGTTGGCCTCAGACGCGAAAGGGTGCCGGAGCGGAGCGACCCCCAGGCGCTCCAACGGCCTTGCGCGCGGGCTCGAGGCCCCCGGCGCCGGCCAGCTTCTCCACCCGGGCGATGAGCTCTGGAATGGAGGCCGCCGGGGCCAGCTGCACCGCCTTGAGGAGCGCCATCTCCAGCGCCAGCCGCGGCTGCGCCGCCCGGCCCACGTCCCACACCGCCCCGTGGACGACGTCGAAGAGGCGGGCCAGCTGGGCGGCGTCCGCCTCGGCGGCCAGCTTCTTCACCGCCTGCTGCTCGGCGTCGGCCAGCTCCGCGGGTGGCGTGCCGGTGGCCAGGGTGACGAGGACGTGGCGAAGCTGCAGCGCCACCTCCTCGGCCAGCCGCTTCAAGTCCACGCCCTTCACGTGGCTGTCCTCCACCAGGTGCAGGAGGGCGGGCGCGTCCCTGTGCACGAGGGCCTCGGCAAAACCCTGCACCACCGTCGTGTCGATGGCGCCCAGCGCCTCGGCCACGGCCTCGTCCGAGGCCCCGGGGCCCGAGGCGGAGAGCACCTGGTCCAGCAGCGAGAGCGCGTCCCGCATGCCGCCCTCGGCCTGGCGGACGATGAGGGCCAGCGCGGTGTCGGAGAGCGCGGCCTTCTCCTGGGTGGCGATGTACTTCAGCCGCTCCAGCATCCGCACCGCGGGGATGCGCCGGAAGTTGTGACGCTGGCAGCGGGAGAGGATGGTTTCCGGCAGCTTGTGCGGCTCGGTGGTGGCGAAGATGAATTTCACATGCGGCGGCGGCTCCTCCAGCGTCTTGAGGAGCGCGTTGAAGGCCGCTCCGCTCAGCATGTGCACCTCGTCGATGATGTAGATTTTGTTTCTGTCCCGCTGGGGGAGGTACTTGGCGTTCTCCCGAATCTCCCGGACATTCTCCACGCCGTTGTTGGACGCGCCGTCAATCTCCGCCACGTCCACGCTGGTGCCGGCCGCAATCTCCAGGCAGGGAGCGCACTTCCCGCAGGGCTTGGCGGTGGGGCCCTTCTCGCAGTTGAGCGACTTGGCCAGCAGGCGCGCCGCCGTCGTCTTCCCCACGCCGCGCGGCCCGCAGAAGAGGTAGGCGTGGGCCACCCGGTCCTGGGCGATAGCGTTGGCCACTGTCCGCACGACGTGCTCCTGGCCCGTCATGTCTTCGAACGTCTGCGGGCGCCACTTGCGAGCGAGGACGAGGTAACCCATGAGCGTCGCTCACCATAACAGCCTCCCTGGTGTCCTGGCCGCACGGGTTTAGAGTGAGAAGAGGCCTTGCTTTCTCCGCTCGCCCGACTCTCCGAGTCCTCCCTGCTTCGCACGCGCGGGCCTCTCCTCGCCGCGCTCGCCCTCGGCGCGCTGCCGGCGACGCTGGCCGTGGCGCAGCTTGGCCGCCTGCACCCGGACGAGGTGTACCAGTCGCTGGAGCCGGCCTTCTTCCGCGTCCACGGCTATGGCGTCCTGGCCTGGGAGTGGCACCAGGGCCTGCGCAACTGGGCCGTGCCTCTCGTCCTCGCCGGGCTGTTTCGTGTCGCCGGGTTTCTGGGCGTCACCGACGCCTGGACGCTGCGGGGCCTCGTCGGGGTGCTCCTGGCACTCCTGCAGGCGTCCGCCCTGCTGGCGGCCTTCCGTCTCGGGGCTCGGCAGTCGCGCCTCGCCGGCTGGACGGCGCTCCTTGGCCTCGGGCTTCTTCCCATGGCTTGGGCCTACGCCGGCCGGACGCTGAGCGAGCCCCTCTCCGCGGCTTTCCTCATCCTCGCGGCCGAGGTGCTCGACAGGCCAACGGCCCGGGTGCGCGCTGCGCTGTGGGGTGGGGTGGCGCTCGGCCTCTCGGTGGTGGCGCGCTATGGCTCTGCCCCGGCCGTCCTCGGGGCGCTCCTGTGGCTGCTTGCCCGGAGGCGCTGGCGGGCCTTCCTCCTCACCGTGGCCGGTGGCGCGGTGGTGGCCGTCCTCCTCGCCGCGCTGGACGCCTGGACGTGGGGCAGCCCCTTCCACTCGCTTCTGGCCTGGACGCGCTTCAACGTCCTCTCAGAGGGGGCGGTGCGGGCCTTCGGCGCCGAGCCCCCGCGCTTCTACGTCTCGCTGCTTCTGGCCGTCGTCCCGGCCTGGGTGTGGCCCTGCCTCGTCTACGGCGTGGTGCGGCCGGCAGAGGGCCAGCCGCGGCTGGGGGTGGCGCTCAGCATGGCCCTCGTCGCCCTTTTGGGCCTCCTCTCCACGGCACATAAGGAGGAGCGCTTCCTCTACCCGGTGGTGGTGCTCCTCGTCCTCGAGGCGGGGCCCACCCTCGGCAGGCTCCTCCAGACTCTGCGCCGGCCCTTCGCGCCGCTCCTGGCCGCCGCGGCGCTGGCCCTGAGTGTCCTCTGCAAAGGCACCGGCATCGACGCGCGCGGGGACGAGTTCCGGGCCCTGGTACGCACCGCCCGGCCGCCCGAGGTGACGGGGCTCCTCATCGTGAATGAGGGGCTGTGGGGCGCAGGCGGCTTCTTCTACCTGGGCAAGCGCATCCCGTGGCTGACGTGCGACTTCGCCACCGACGCAAGCTTCCGCGCGGCGATGCGGGACACGCGCTTCAACCGGGCCATCACCTTCGAGGCCCGCGCGCTGGACGCGCTCCTGGCCAGTGGCTTTTCCGTCACCGGGACGGTGGGGCGCGAGACGATGCTGGCCCGCTGACGGGAGGCGCGCCGCCTGCGCTTGGGTGGCGCCTTCTCTGGCTTCTCTCCAAGGACGGGGACAAACGGCCGGGACACACGCGGTGGTGCGCTACCGTTGCTTCCTTCCGGACCTGGCGGGGTTCACGTCCCCGCGTCGTCCCGGCCACACGACAGCTCGTCTTCCACCAACGACGGAGAGGGAGGGATTCGAACCCTCGATACCCTTTCGAGCATACACGCGTTCCAGGCGTGCGCCTTCAGCCGCTCGGCCACCTCTCCTCAATGCATTTCTGCCTCGAGCCAGCTGGCCTCGAGCAGCGTCCTTCATCTCACGACGGAGAGCGTAGGATTCGAACCTACGGTACCGTTGCCGGTACGCCTGATTTCGAGTCAGGTGCCTTCGACCACTCGGCCAGCTCTCCAACATTCTCACTGCGAGCGGTGTGTCCTCACCACCGCCCTACCGTCTGGTGCTTCGCCCCCGTCGGGCCGCCCCGGGGCCCATGGGCGAGGGCTGCGTAGCCCGGTCCACGAGGTCTGTCCAGCCGCAGGGAGAAGCATGCTGGCTGGGGCTTTGGGCGGGCACCAACGCGCCGCACGCGTCCGCCCCTGCCCGCTGCGTCACTCGTTCGTGTAGAAGTAAAGCAGCGGCGAGGCGACAGTAAACGAGCTGCCCTGGTAGGGCGCTGCCAGCGCGTCGACGGTGGTGATGGGTCCGTACGCGGTGACGCCCCAGACGTAGCTCGTCCCCGGGGAAAGCGTGAAGCCGGCAGCACTGAGGTCAGGGATGGTCGTGGAGGGCGATGCCGTCCAGATGTAGAAGGACGTCCCTTCGGTCGTCATCGAGAACTGGTAGATGGCGCCCGGAAACGTCGTGCTGCTGAACACCGTCGAGGTCGTCACGCCCTCGGTCATGTTCGGCGGCGCCGTCTGCGCCAGCGTCGTGGTGGGCATGTTGACCATCAGCCCCGCGGTGTTCGCCGCCAGTCCAACGGTGTTGACCGCGATGTTGTTCGTCTCGGTGTTCGCATAGACGGCCAAGAGGATGCTGGTGCCGGGGGCGGAAGGCGTCGGGTACGAAAAGCTTGTGGCGCCGGAAGAGTCGTTGAGGACGTACAGGTTGTTCGTCTCCCCATCCACGATGAGGGCGACGTCAATCGCGAAGTAGCTCGTCCCCCCGGGCTTGTTCAGTACCGTGCCCGAGAGCGTTCCCGTCACGACCGGGGTGAGTGGCAGGGATTGGTTCAGCGTCGTTCCGTCCTGGTACTCGAGTCCAGGGAGGGTGCCATAGGCATAGCCCGATGGAATGCTTCCACCGCCGTCGGTGCTCTTGAGCTCCAAGGCATACAGGGTTCCGGTGATGGTCGGTGGCCCCGCCCAAGCCACGCTGAGGCTCCCTGGCTCCTCTTGAGTGTCGAAGCTTCCGGCGACGATGGCCTCCGGCGAGATGAAGAGGATTGAGGTGACGTCCCCCGCCGCCACCGGGCCGGCATCCACCGTCAGGTTGACGGTTCCGAACCGGTTTCCCTCGGCGCCACGGATAGGCAACTGGATGGTGGGGTTGGGGATGGTGAGGCCCACGTACGTGAATGCACTCTGGGAGTTCATGTCGATGGCCGAGAGGGTGTACGGCACGCCGACGTTCGCGACGGCGAAGCCGCCGTCGCCATCGCTCGTCGTCGTCTGGGTGCCGGACGTGCTGACGACGACGATGGCTTCGAGCGGCGCCGGAAGCCCAGTGGCATACAGCACCTGCCCGTTGACGGCGAAGCCGCCCGCATCGGGGATTCCATTGGCTTGCGGCGCCACGCGCAGCGCCAGCGCATAGTTGTTGAATTCGTCGATGACGTACACGTCCCCGACGCTCGACGCCGAGACGAGACGCGAGCTCGTGGCGGGGATGACGCGGGGGTAGACGTAGAGCCACAGCGGCTGGAGATTCGGGCCGAAGGCGAGGACGTCGACGTTGAATTCTCCACCGGAGAGCAGCACGGCGAAGCTGCCATCCGTCGCGGAGTAGGTGCTCTTGGCCAGCACGGAACCGACGGCGTTGTCGGCCGTGTCGTAGAGGCCGGCCACGGGCGTGACGATGTCCGGGGTGGTGCTGCCGAGCGACCAGAGCTGGAAGTTGGTGTAGGGCGGCGCATTCTGCAGCGTCACCACACGGCCGTCGGAGAGCGCCGCCACGAGCTCCGCCTGGACGGTGGGCGAGTTCCCGAGGGCCGCGGTGTAGGAGCCGAGGATGGCGCTTCCCGCGCCGACGCGGAGGATGGGGTGCCTGAGGACGGCCAGGTTTCCGAAGCTGCAGTTGGAGGTCAGCTGGACGACAAACGTTCCGTCACCCACGGCGAGCAGCTTGTCGACGGACTCGATGAAACATCCGTTCGGGTCGACGGTGGGCCCGAAGGTGAACGTCCCGAGGCCGAGGTCGGCCAGATTCCAGCTGCTCCCGCAGATGGCCACGTTGGGGGAGAGGTAGCGGCCCCCGCCTCCCGCGACGACGCCCGGCGTGGGCGGTCCGGTGGCGACGGCCTGCGAGACGGCCGTCACCGCCGTCAGCTGCGGGCTGATGCAGACGAGGTTGTCGGTGGTTTCCTCCGAGCAGGCGGTGACCGAGTCCTGGAGGCAGAGGAGGTTGTCCACGCGCGTGAGTGGCGCAGTCGCGCTCAAAGGGCCGCTGGTGGCAGTCAACACCGGCCCACTCACTCCCGGCGCCGGGCTGAGAAGCAGCTTCGCGAAGTTGCCGGTGAAGCCAAAGGCCAGCATCTCGCCTTGCGAATTCAGGCCGGTGGCGACGTAGCCGCCGTCGAGCACCTCGGGATTGAAGCCATGGAAGGTGCCGTCGGCCCGGGCCAGCACACCCGGAAGCCAGGCCGCGGTGGCGCCTCCCCCGGCGGTGGTGGACAGCGGGAGCTCGAGCCCCTGGGCAAAGGCCACCGGCTCGGCGGCCCAGTTGATGGGGCCGCTCGAGGCGGGCACCCCGGGGATGTAGACGTCCCACACCACCCGGGTGAGCTCGACGCCCAAATCCAGCTGCGTCGTGTTGCCATTGAGCGCCACCGCGCTGACGGTGAGGCGCACCGTCTCCGAGGTGTCGGTGAGAATCTCGATGGGGACGGGCACCCCCGGCGTGTAGGGCGCATTGTCCGTGCCGAGGCCGGGCGTGGTGGCGAAGTAGGCCGAGTAGACGGGCCCGCCGTCCGGGTTGGGGGCAGACGTGACGCTGGTTGGCCCTGTCCCCGCGAGCCCCACCAGGGGAAACGAGCGCAGGGGCTCGTTCGCGCTGACGAGGACGGTGAAGGGCGCCTTCGGTTGCGCCGAGGGCGGATAGAGGACGGTGAGGACAGGCCCCTGGGTGTTGAACTGCACCGGGAAGTCCACCGCCTGCGACGCTCCGGCATCGGTGAGGGCAAGCACCGAGAGCGCAAGGAGGGGGTACTGCCCGCCATCGGGATTGGGATAGGCCAGGCTCTGGCAGGTCGAGAAATCGACCAGCGCCAGGTAGGGCGCCGCGCTCCAGGTGTAGACGGTGCGGGCTCCGGCGTCGGGCGGGCCACAGAGGACGGTGACCGAGCTGATGCCATTCACCGAGGCCGCCGAGACGTCCACCTGCTGGGTGAGCGCGATGGTGTCCAAGGGCTTGGGGGTGAGGACGTTGAGGGCCGGCGCCGGCGGCGTCGCGGGGATGGTGGGCAAGTCCGTGTTGAGACAGCCCGTCCACACAAGAAAACCGAGAGCCGCCGCCGCCCAGGGGGCAGCGCTCCTCGTTGGCCGCTCTTCGTTCGCGCGCGGCAGAACCCCTCCCCAAGCGTCGGCGCCCTCTGCATAGCACGTTACGTCTCTCGAAGACGGGAGGCCCCGGGGCACGCTCGAGTCGCGTTTCGCCTGGCGGCGCCCGAAGACACTGGGCCCCCGGGCAAACCTCGAGCGCTCCCCCCACGACGGAGGAGGGCGCTGCCGGTGGCTTCAAAGGAGGAGGACCCGGTAGCCGATGAAAGGTTGGGGTGCGGACAAGCGAGCAGGGCGACGGTGGGATGGGCCAACGGCTCAGGTGTCCTCCGCCCCCCCGCGGAGCCCGGCGAAGAAGCGGCGCAGCACCTCGGCGCAGGCCTCCTGGGCGACGCCTCCGCTCTTCAGGAAGCGGTGGTTGTGCCGCGCCTCGCTCACGTCGAGGAGGCCTCCCAGGGCACCGGCCTTCGGGCTTGCCGCGCCCCACACCACGCGGTCAATGCGCGAGAGCACCATCGCCCCGACGCACATGCTGCACGGCTCGAGCGTCACGTAGAGGGTTACGCCGCTCAGGCGCCAGCGGCCAAGCGCGTGCACCGCCTCCTCGAGCGCCTCCATCTCGGCGTGGGCGAAGGGGTTGTTGGCCTTCTCGCGCCGGTTTCGGCCGCGGCCGACGAGGGTGCCCTCGTGCACGGCCACCGCCCCCACCGGGACTTCGCCCTCCTGGGCGGACTCCTCCGCGAGCTTCAGCGCCTGGTGCATGAAGCCGACGTCCTTCTCACTCATGGGCTTTTCCGACGCTTCCAAGGACGACGGGCAAGACAATGGCGCGCCCTAGAGGATTTGAACCTCTGGCCTTCGGATTCGTAGTCCGACGCTCTATCCAACTGAGCTAAGGGCGCGATTTGAAACGTGGCGGAGAGAGAGGGATTCGAACCCTCGATACCGTTTCCAGTATGCAGGTTTAGCAAACCTGTGCCTTCAGCCTCTCGGCCATCTCTCCACAGGAACCAACACCTCTGCATGTCAAAGAGCGACTGCCAACGGAGGAAGTAGGATTCGAACCTACGAAGGACTTTCGCCCTTGGCGGTTTTCAAGACCGCTGCCTTCAGCCGCTCGGCCATTCCTCCCAGAAACAAGGCGAGCACCAAGGCGACCTTCCACCCCACCCCAAAAGGGTCGCCCTCTTTACCGTATTGCAGGGGCATTGCAACCCAGCGAGGGCCTTAGCCCTAGGGGCGCAACTCCTTCAAGCCCCCCAGGTACGGCCACAGCGCCTCGGGCAGCGCCACCGTCCCGTCCTCCCGCTGGCCATTCTCGAGGAGGGCCACCACCGTGCGCCCCACGGCCAGCGCGGACCCATTGAGGGTGTGCAGAAACTCTGGCTTCGCGCCCGGGGCCGGGCGGAAGCGGATGTCGGCGCGCCGGGCCTGGAAGTCGCCGCAGTTGGAGCAGGAGGAAATCTCCCGGAAGGTGTTTTGCCCCGGAAGCCACACCTCGATGTCGTACGTCTTCTGGGCGGTGAAGCCCATGTCGCCGGTGCACAGCAGCACCACCCGGTGGTGAAGCCCGAGACGGCGCAGGACGTCCGAGGCCGCGTCCACCATGGCCTCCAGGGCAGCCATGCTCTCTTGCGGCTGGACGAAATTCACCAGCTCCACCTTGTGAAACTGGTGCTGGCGGACGAGCCCCCGCGTGTCCTTGCCCGCCGCACCGGCCTCGGCCCGGAAGCAGGGGGAAAAGGCCACGTAGCGCAGGGGGAGCTGGCTGGCTTCGAGTATTTCGCCAGCGTGGAAGTTGGTGAGGGGCACCTCGGCGGTGGGGATGAGGAAGCGCTCCTCGCCTCCGGAGATGGCGAAGAGGTCCTGCTCGAATTTCGGGAGCTGCCCGGTGCCGAGAAGGGCCGAGCGCAGGACGAGGTAGGGCGGGAGCAACTCCGTGTAGCCCTGGGCGGTGGCCACATCCACCATCAAGCTGACGAGGGCGCGCTCGAGCCGGGCCAGCGCCCCCTTGTAGAAGACGAAGCGCGCCCCGGACACCTTCGCCGCCCGCTCGAAGTCGAGCATGCCGAGGGCCTCGCCGAGCTCGAAGTGCTGCCGCGGGGTGAAGAGGAAGCGGGGCGGCTCGCCAAACCTTCGCACCTCGACGTTGTCCTCGGGGCCGGCGCCCAACGGCACCGAGGCGTCCGGGAGGTTGGGGAGACCCAGGAGAAGGGCCTTCACCTCGG
>Ga0302314_10011511_pt1 | contig 15424 bp, 15 predicted proteins | sample III_Palsa_N2_3_FD_200533 | JGI IMG/M metagenome (GOLD analysis project Ga0302314, IMG submission 200533) | Peat permafrost microbial communities from Stordalen Mire near Abisko, Sweden - III_Palsa_N2_3 | ecosystem: Environmental > Terrestrial > Soil > Palsa > Peat permafrost | place: Sweden...
CCTTGGGCCGCCCAAGGCCCGACTCGCACCATTTTGCTGATGCTACCCCGGCTGGGAGCCAAGGTCAGCACCACCAGCGGTGAATATTCCGGCAAAAAGCCAGGAAAAAGGCCAGGTAAAAGGCCAAGTCCCGACCGAAATCGGAGTGGAGGCTTCTGTTGCCAGGTGCCTCCGAACCCCGCCTGACGGAGCTTAACCCATCAGGGCTTCAGACTTGGTCTTTCAAACTGCGTTACGCAGCCTGAGCAACCGGAGCATAGTTGTCGTTTGCAACTATTGCGTAGCCCGATAACGGCGGAACAATACCGGGAAAAAACACGCCCTTTACGCCCTCGTCGATCCTGTTTCGCCCCCGCCGAAACCTGCAGCGCCTGCGGGGGCTTGGCAGCGCCTGCGGCGGGCTTGTCAGCGCCTGCAGCGGGCTTGGGTGGAGGCGCCGGGTGCTGCCCCGGGTCCGAATGGTTTATTGCGACGGCGATTTATTTCCATAGCCGGCGAACCGGCACCCCAAATATAGGGCGCAAAAAGCCAGAAAAACAGAGCCCGCCCAGCTATCCGCATGCGGCATGGCTGCCAAGAAAACGCCAGTCGTGGAAACCGCGGAATATCGGTTGGCCTGGCGTGGTCGCCGTTCTAAATCAGGACCATGCCCCCGGATTCTTCGCCGGCCGCCGTGCCCATTCCGGGTCCTGCGCCGGATACCCTGACATCGTCGCCGCCCAGCCTGATCGCGCTGTTTGTTGCGTTCGCCAAAATGTCCCTGGCGGGGTTCGGTGGCGTCTTGGTGTTCGCGCGCCGGGCCATCGTCGAACAGCATCGCTGGATGACGGCGGATGAATTCAACGAGACCTTCGCGCTGTGCCACTTTTTGCCCGGTCCGAATATCGTCAATCTGTCGATGGTGTTTGGCTCGCGGTTTCGCGGGATTGCGGGCGGCCTCGCGGCCTTTGCCGGTCTGCTCGGTCCGCCCACTATCATCATGATGGTGCTGGCGACGCTGTACGCGCGGTTCGGTGACGTCGATGCGCTACGGCGCATTCTGGCCGGCATATCCTGCGCGGCGGTCGGCCTGCTGCTGTCGGTGGTTTTCCGGATGATGATGCCACTGGTCAGGAAGCGCGATGCGGTCGGGCTGGTGTTCCTGCTTGCGGTGTTTATCGCGATCGGGGTGGCGCGGCTGCCGTTGGCGACGGTGCTGCTGGTTGCGGTCCCGATCAGCCTGGCCGTCACCATCGCCATGCGGCGGGTTACGTCATGAACCCGGAAGGTAATCCGCTTCTGACATTGGCGACGACGTTCGGGTTGATGTCGCTGTTTGCGGTCGGCGGGGCGAATTCCGCCGTGCCGGAAATGCACCGGGTTGCGGTCGACGTCCATCACTGGCTGACCGACAAGCAATTCGCCGACGTGTTCGCGATCTCGCAATTGTCGCCGGGGCCGAACGTGCTGATCGTCACCCTGATCGGCTACGCCGTCGCCGGCCTGGGCGGCGCGCTGGCGGCGACGCTGGCGATGTGCCTTCCGACCGCTCTGCTGGCCTATGGCGTCAGCCGTTTTCTCGGACGGTCGAGCCAGTCGCGCTGGCCCGCGATCATTCAGGCCGCACTGGTTCCACTGTCGATCGGATTGATGGCTGCCAGCGGCCTGGTTCTGGGGCTGGCCTCCGACCGGACCTGGGTGGCTGCCGCGGTTACCATCGGCGCCGCCGTGCTGGCCTCGCTGACCCGGCTCAACCCGCTCTGGCTGCTCGCGGCCGGTGGATGCCTCGGCTTTATCGGCCTGATCGGCTGACCGGACGGCAGGGGGCCCTTGCCGGACGCCGACGGAATAGTCATTTTTCCGGGTATAATGCCGGCTCGGGGCCGAATCGCTGCTGTCGGGCGTCCGGTCCTGCCGCTAGAACTTCCGTTCCCCAGGGCATTGCTACATCGGGATCGCACCATCACGCCATGAATCAGTATCACGACCTGCTTGAACGGATTCTCTCGGACGGCGCGGAAAAGCATGACCGCACCGGCACCGGCACGTTGTCGATCTTCGGCCATCAGATGCGCTTCAATCTGGCGGCCGGCTTCCCGATGCTGACCACCAAGAAGCTGCCGCTCAAATCGATCGTGCACGAGCTATTGTGGTTCCTCGCCGGCGATACCAACATCAAATATCTCAAGGACAATGGCGTTTCGATCTGGGACGAATGGGCCGACGCCAATGGCGACCTCGGCCCGGTCTATGGCTCGCAATGGCGATCCTGGCCGGCGCCGGACGGGCGCAGCATCGACCAGATTTCCAATGTCGTCGAGATGATCAAGCGCAATCCGGATTCACGGCGCCTGATCGTCAGCGCATGGAATCCGGCCGATGTCGACAAGATGGCGCTGCCGCCGTGTCATTGCCTGTTTCAGTTCTACGTCGCGAACGGCAAATTGTCGTGCCAGCTCTACCAGCGCTCGGCCGACGTCTTTCTCGGCGTGCCCTTCAACATCGCTTCCTATGCGCTGCTGACGATGATGGTCGCGCAGGTGACCGGCCTGAAGCCCGGCGACTTCGTTCACTCGCTCGGCGACGCGCACCTTTATTCGAACCACATCGAGCAGGCGAAGCTGCAATTGACGCGCCCGACGCGCCCGCTGCCGGTGATGAAGATCAATCCGGAAGTGAAGGATATCTTCGCGTTCCGCTATCAGGACTTCGTGCTCGAAGGCTACGACCCGCACCCGCATATCAAGGCCCAGGTGGCTGTATGAGTTGCGGCGGGACCGCGACGGCCCAGGCTCTTGGTGAAATCAATGCGCGTCCCCAGATCGTCCTCATCGCCGCGGTCGCCGAGAACGGCGTGATCGGCGCCAATGGCGCGATTCCATGGCGGCTGAAATCCGACATGCAGCGCTTCAAGGCGATGACGATCGGCAGGCCGGTGGTGATGGGCCGCAAGACCTTTATCTCGCTGCGCCGCCCGCTGCCCGGACGCAGCAATATCGTGGTCACGCGCGATGCGAATTTTCGCGCCGCGGGAGCGGTGGTGACGACGTCGTTTGCGGCGGCGCGCGCGGTTGCGACCGGCGACGCGCTGCGGCGTTTCGCCACTGAGATTGCCGTGATCGGCGGCGCTGAAATTTACGCGCAATGGATCGGGATTGCCGATCGCCTGGAGTTGACCGAAGTGCACGCGCGGCCCGCGGGCGATACATATTTCGCCGCAATCGATGCGACTGATTGGCAAGAGGTCGCGCGCGTGCGGAATCCGGGTGGTTCGGACGACAGCGCCGACTTTTCCTATGTGACGTATATGAGGCCAAAGTCGCATTAACCGCACCCGGTAATGTTTGGATTGACAATTATGGCCTCAGGCATAGCTGCTTCGAAGCTTGCGTTGTAAGGGCCGGGGCCGTCCCCTATAAAGCCGTGCAGATTGCGAGGCCGGGCGTCTTGCCCCCGAGCCCGCGAAGGAGAGTATCGATGCCGTGGAAGAATCAAGGCGGAGGCCCCTGGGGCTCCGGTCCGAAAGGGCCATGGGGTTCCGGACCGCAACCAGTTGGACCAAGGCCACCCGACCTTGAAGACCTGCTGCGCCGCGCGCAGGACCGGCTTCAGCAATTGCTGCCGGGCGGATATTTCAGCGGGCTCGGCATCGCGCTGCTGCTGCTCGCCGCCCTGGTGATCTGGGGCATGTCCGGCTTTTATCGCGTTCAATCCGAAGAGCAGGGTGTCGTGCTGCGGTTCGGCAAATATGTCGGCGATGCCTATCCCGGGCTGAACTATCATCTGCCGTATCCGATCGAGACCGTGCTGCTGCCGAAGGCGTTGCGCGTTTCGACCTTGAGCATCGGCATGACCTTGATCGACGATCCGGCACGGCGCGGCAGAACCATGCGCGATGTGCCGGAAGAAAGCCTGATGCTGACCGGCGACGAAAATATCGTCGATGTCGACTTCACGGTGTTGTGGCGCATCAAGCCGAAAGGCGTCGCCGATTTCCTGTTCAATATCCAGAATCCCGAAGGCACCGTCAAAGCGGTCGCCGAAAGCGCGATGCGTGAGGTCGTCGGCAAATCCAACATCCAGCCGATCCTCACCGGCGCCCGCACCACGACCGAAGCCAACGTACAGGAACTGATGCAGAAGACGCTCGACACCTACGGTTCGGGCATCCTGATCCAGCAGGTGCAGATGCAGAAGGTCGACCCGCCGGCGCAGGTGATCGACGCCTTCCGCGACGTACAGGCCGCGCGCGCCGACCTCGAGCGGCTGCAGAACGAAGCGCAGACCTATGCCAACCGTGTCATTCCCGACGCAAAGGGGCGGGCCGCACAAATCCTGCAGGTCGCCGAAGGCTACAAGCAGCAGGCGGTCGCCGAGGCCAAGGGCCAGAGCGCGCGCTTCCTGAAAGTCTACGACGAATACAAGAAGGCCCCCGACGTCACGCGGCAGCGCATCTATCTGGAGACGATGGAGCGCGTGCTCGGCGGCTCCGAGAAGCTGATCTATGACGGCGGCGGAGCCTCCGGCGCGCAGGGTGTCGTGCCGTATCTGCCGCTCAATGAACTGACACCGCGGCATCCGCCCGCGGCGACAACGAGCACGAGCCAGCCACAACAGCAGGGCGGGAGCACGCGATGAGATCCCCGGTTACAGGTATTGTCGCGCTGTTCGCGCTGCTGCTCGTCGTCATCGTCGGCTACAGTTCGCTGTTCACCGTCGACCAGACCGAACAGGCGCTGGTGGTGCGGCTTGGTGAGCCGGTCGGCGTCGTCACCGATCCGGGCCTGCATTTCAAGGCGCCGTTCGTCGACACCGTGATTCCGATCGACAAGCGCATCCTCGATCTGGAAAATCCGTCGCAGGAAGTCATTGCGTCGGACCAGAAGCGATTGGTGGTTGACGCTTTCGCACGCTATCGCATCAAGTCGCCGCTGCGATTTTACCAGAGCATCGGCTCGATCCAGGCCGCCAACATCCAGTTGACGACGATCCTGAACGCGTCGCTGCGCCGCGTGCTCGGCGAGGTCACCTTCATCCAGGTGGTGCGCGACGAGCGCGAAGCCCTGATGAATCGCATCCGCGACCAGGTCGACAAGGAAGCCGACGCCTACGGCATCCAGGTGGTCGACGTCCGGATCAGGCGCGCCGATCTGCCGGAGCAGAACAGCCAGGCGGTCTACCAGCGCATGCAGACCGAACGGCAGCGTGAAGCCGCCGAATTCCGCGCCCAGGGCGGACAGAAGGCGCAGGAGATCCGGTCGAACGCGGATCGCGAAGCCACCGTGATCGTCGCCGAAGCCAATTCGACCGCCGAGCAGGTGCGCGGCGACGGCGACGGCGAACGCAACCGGTTGTTCGCCGAAGCCTATGGCAAGGATCCGGACTTCTTCGCGTTCTACCGCACGATGACGGCCTATGAGAACGGACTGAAGAGCAACGATACAAGGTTCCTGCTGCGGCCGGATTCCGAATTCTTCAAGTTCTTCGGCAGTGCGTCCGGCGCGCCGGCAAATGCGGCGGCTACATCGGCGCCCGCTGCGGCCAAGCCGTAGGCGCAACCCCAGGCTAAAGCACGACCCGGCCGAAGCGGAACGCCGCTTCGGCCCCAGACCCAAAGCCAAAAACAGCGTTAAACGGGAGGTTCCAATCCGATGAGGTCCATAGCGTTCGCCGACTTCCTCATCGGTTTGGGTATTCTGTTCGTGCTCGAAGGCTTGTTGTTCGCGGCAAGTCCGGCCTGGATGCGCCGGGCGATGAAGAGTGCGCTGGCAACGCCGGACAACATCCTGCGCGTGGTCGGCATCGGATCGGCGGTCGCGGGCCTGATTCTGATATGGATCGTTCGGCGCTAGCGCTCGCGCTCCTCGCTGAAAAAAAAGACCGCTGGATCAACGCCAGGGTTAAAGGGCCGCGCCGGTTTTTTGCCGTATTTGGCGTGCGCTCATGACGACGAAATGACTTGCCGATGCTTGCGCCGCGGCCCTGTTCGGGCGCACTGTAGACGGCAACGCCGACCTTTTTCTTTGAGACAGAGAGAACCCTTATGACCGCCGCGATCCCAGCCTTGAGTCATCGACTGCGCCCGTGGTTGGCCGCGATCTGCCTTGGCATCGGTCTTGGCGCCGCCAGCGTCGTGATGGCGCCGCCGGCGTTTGCGCGTGGTCCCGATGGCATCGCCGATGTCGCCGAAAAGGTGATCGACGCGGTGGTCAACATCTCGACCTCGCAGACCGTCGAGGCCAAGGGCGGGCCCTCCGGCGGCGACCGGGGGGCGATGCCGAAACTGCCGCCGGGCTCGCCGTTCGAGGAATTCTTCGACGATTTCTTCAAGAACCACCGCGGCGGTCCGGGTGGCGGCGGCAACGGCGACCTGCAGCCGCACAAGACCACCTCGCTGGGCTCGGGCTTCATCGTCGACACCTCCGGCATCGTCGTGACCAACAATCACGTCATCGCGGATGCCGACGAGATCACCGTGATCATGAACGACGGCAGCAAGTTCAAGGCCGAGCTGGTCGGCGTCGACAAGAAGACCGACCTTGCGGTGCTGAAGTTCACGCCGACCAAGCCGCTGATCGCGGTCAAGTTCGGCGATTCCGACAAGCTGCGGCTTGGCGAATGGGTGATCGCGATCGGCAATCCGTTCAGCCTCGGCGGCACCGTCACGGCCGGCATCGTCTCGGCGCGAAACCGCGACATCAGCCAGGGCCCCTATGACAACTACATCCAGACCGACGCCGCCATCAACCGCGGCAATTCCGGCGGTCCGCTGTTCAATCTCGATGGCGACGTGATCGGCGTCAACACGCTGATCATCTCGCCGACCGGCGGCTCGATCGGCATCGGCTTTGCGGTGCCCTCGAAAACCGTCGCCGGCGTGGTCGATCAGCTGCGGCAGTTCGGCGAGCTTCGCCGCGGCTGGCTCGGCGTCCGCATCCAGCAGGTTACCGACGAAATCGCCGAAAGCCTCAACATCAAGCCCGCGCGCGGCGCCCTGATCGCCGGCGTCGACGACAAGGGCCCCGCCAAGCCCGCCGGCATCGAGCCCGGCGATGTCGTCGTCACGTTCGACGGCAAGGACATCAAGGAGCCCAAGGATCTGTCGCGCGTCGTGGCCGACACCGCGGTCGGCAAGGAGGTCGACGTCGTCATCATCCGCAAGGGGGCCGAGCAGACCGTGAAAGTCACGCTCGGCCGGCTGGAGGATAGCGACAAGCCGGTGCCGGTTTCAAACAAGGCGCAGGAGCCCGCGGACAAGCCGGTGACGCAAAAGGTGCTCGGCCTCGATCTGGCGACGCTGAGCAAGGATTTGCGCGGCAAGTACAAGATCAAGGACAGCGTCAAGGGCGTTATCATCACCAATGTCGACGGCACCTCGGACGCCGCCGAAAAACGCCTCAGCCCCGGCGAGGTCATCGTGGAGGTGGCGCAGGAAGCGGTCAGCAATACCGCCGACGTCAAGAAGCGCATCGATCAGCTGAAGAAGGACGGCAAGAAATCCGTCCTGCTGCTGGTCGCCAACGCCGATGGCGAGTTGCGGTTCGTGGCCCTGAGCGTGCAGTAGTCGGGCGCGGTCCGTTCATCTCGTCATGGCCGGGCTTGACCCGGCCATCCATTCTCTTCGCACTACTCGTTCAAGGTTGATGGATGCCCGGATCAAGTCCGGGCATGACGACTGGATATGTGGGTTATCCCCCCACAAACTCCTCGCGCCGGTAGCCCTGCGCATAGAGCAACGCGGTGAGGTCACCGTAGTCGATCCGCGCGGCGTCGGCCGCGGCCACCGCGGGCTTGGCGTGGTAGGCGACGCCGAGGCCTGCCGCCTCGATCATGCCGAGGTCGTTGGCGCCGTCGCCGACCACCAGCGTATCGAGATTGTCGAGATCGAAGGATTCGCGCAGTTCAACCAGCGTGGCGAGTTTGGCCGCGCGGCCCAGGATCGGCTCGGCGACGTCGCCGGTCAGTTTGCCGTCCTCGACCTTCAGCACGTTGGCGCGGTTCTCCTGGAAGCCGATCATCGCCGCCACCGCATTGGTGAACAAGGTGAAGCCGCCCGAGATCAGGCAGGTATAGGCGCCATGCGCGCGCATGGTCGCAACCAGCTCGCGGCCGCCTGACGTCAGCGTGATGCGCTGTTTCAGGACCTCGTCGACCACGCTGACGGCTAAGCCCTTTAATAGCGCGACCCGCTCGCGCAGCGCCGGCTCGAACGCGATTTCGCCGCGCATCGCGCGTTCGGTGATGGCGGCGACATGCGCCTTCAACCCGGCAAAATCCGCCAGCTCGTCGATGCATTCCTGGCCGATCATGGTGGAGTCCATGTCGGCCAGAAAAAGCTTCTTGCGCCGGTCGATCTGCGGCTGCACCACGATGTCGATCGGCAGATCGCCGCGCGCCTGCTGCAGCCGGCTGACGATGGCGGCGATGTCCTCGCTGCCGGTAAAGGGGATGTCGACGGCGACTTCGTCGAACAGCCAATGCGCCGGGCCGGGCTGGGTAAGAATGGCGCGCGCGCCGTCGACGACCGTGCTATCGAGCGCGGGATTGGCGGGATGGCAGATCAGCGTGGCGACAAGAGACATGCGCGTGAATTCGCTTCAGGAGGCAGGTCGGACGACAGGAGGGCTTGCCGTGCTTATCGCAGGGCCGACCGCCAGCGGCAAGTCGGCGCTGGCGCTGGCGCTTGCCGAAAGAACCCGCGGCGTCATCATCAATACCGATTCCATGCAGGTCTACCGCGATCTCCGCATCATCACCGCGCGACCGACGGTCGATGAAGAGGCCCGTGTGCCACACCGGCTCTACGGCCATGTCGACGCCGCGGTGAATTTTTCCGCAGGCAGTTGGGTGAAGGACGCAACCGCCGCGCTTGCCGAGGCGCGGGCGCAAAACCGCTTGCCGATCTTTACGGGAGGTTCGGGCCTTTACTTCAAGGCGCTGACGCGTGGGCTCTCCGCGGTGCCGCCGGTTCCATCAGGGGTTCGCGAGGGCGTGCGCGCGCGGCTGGAGCAACATGGCGTCGAGGCGTTGCATGCCGAACTAAGCCAGCGCGATCCGCTATCCGCCGAACGCCTCAAGCCGCGCGACCGCACCCGCATCGCGCGCGCGCTCGAGGTGCTCGAGGCCACCGGGCGGTCGCTGACCGACTGGCACCGCGATGGCTTGCCGCCATTGTTGCCGCCGGGGCAGTTTCGCGCGCTGTTTCTGGCCCCGGAACGCGACGCGCTGTATGCACGGATCGATGCGCGTTTCGACGCGATGCTAGAAACCGGCGCGCTGCAAGAGGTCGCAAGCCTCGGCGCGCGGCATCTCGACCCTCTGTTGCCGGCCATGAAGGCCCATGGCGTGCCGGCGCTGCTGCGGCATCTCGCGGGCGAGATCACGCTGCGGCAAGCCGCCGAGATCGGCCGCGCCGATACCCGCCATTACGCCAAGCGGCAATTCACCTGGTTCCGGCATCAATTGCCGGAATTCGAGTGGATGGCGCCGGAGGCGGCGAAGGCGTCGCTTGCGACACAACTTTCGTAGCCCGGACGAGCCACGGCGCGTCAGCCATGCGCGTTGCTAAGCGCAAAAACACTCGCCCAACGCCCGGAACCCCGCTAAGCTCCCGAAATCGCGTCGAGCGGCCGCCTTCCCTTGACTTTTGGGGTTTGGGCGCTATGTTCCGCGCAACCTTCGGGAAGCTTGAGCCGCCAGATGCGTAATATTATTACCAAACTTATCGTAGTCGTACCCAGGCGCACCGCCGGGGATGGCTAAGGCCATCCAAAATCGGGCGGTGTGCAGGGGTCCTCTTGGGCCCCTTTTTATTTTCTAAACAACCAAATGCAAGAAAGCCGCTGACGACAGCGGATCCGGAGCCAGCCATGAGTGACAAGAGCCACGACCCGAACCAGATGACCGGTGCCGCGATGATCGTGCGGGCGCTGATCGATCATGGTGTCCAGCATATTTTTGGCTATCCGGGCGGGGCGGTGCTTCCGATCTATGACGAGCTCTTCCAGCAAAGCGAGGTCGAGCACATCCTGGTGCGGCACGAGCAGGGCGCCGGCCACGCCGCCGAAGGCTATGCCCGCTCCACCGGCAAGCCCGGCGTGGCACTGGTGACCTCGGGCCCGGGCGCCACCAATATGGTGACGCCGCTGACCGACGCGCTGATGGATTCGATCCCACTGGTGTGCATCACCGGGCAAGTTCCCACGCATTTGATCGGTAACGACGCGTTCCAGGAATGCGACACGGTCGGCATCACCCGGCCCTGCACCAAGCACAATTGGCTGGTGCGCGACGTCAACGATCTGGCCAAGGTGCTGCACGAGGCGTTCTACGTTGCAAGCACCGGCCGTCCCGGTCCCGTGCTGGTCGACGTGCCCAAGGACGTGCAGTTCGCGGTCGGCACCTATCATCCGCCGCGCAAGGCCGATGTGCATGTGTCCTACGTGCCGCGGGTCAAGGGCGACGCGACGCAGATCCGCAAGGCCGTGGCGCTGCTGGCGTCCGCCAAGCGGCCGGTGATCTATAGCGGCGGCGGCGTCATCAATTCCGGCCCTGAAGCCTCGAAACTGCTGCGCGAACTGGTCGAAGCCACCGGTTTTCCGATCACGTCGACCTTGATGGGCCTCGGTGCCTATCCGGCGTCGGGCAAGAACTGGCTCGGCATGCTCGGCATGCACGGCACCTACGAAGCCAATATGGCGATGCACGATTGCGACGTCATGCTGTGCGTCGGGGCGCGGTTCGACGACCGCATCACCGGACGCGTCGATGCGTTCTCGCCGGGCTCGAAGAAGATCCACATCGATATCGATCCCTCGTCGATCAACAAGAACATCCGCGTCGACATTCCGATCATCGGCGACTGCGCCAACGTGCTCGGCGATCTCCTGCAGGTGTTCAAGGCGGAGGCGAAAAAACCCGATATCAAGCCGTGGTGGCAGGAAATCGCGACATGGCGCGCGCGCAATTCGCTGTCGTACAAGAAGAACAACGATATCATCCTGCCGCAATATGCAATCCAGCGCCTGTTCGAGGCGACGCGCGGACGTGATACCTACATCACCACCGAAGTCGGCCAGCATCAGATGTGGGCGGCGCAGTTCTTCGGCTTCGAGGAGCCGCATCGGTGGATGACCTCGGGTGGCCTCGGCACCATGGGTTACGGCCTGCCGGCCGCGGTCGGCGTCCAGGTTGCGCATCGGGACAGTCTCGTGATCGACATCGCCGGCGATGCGTCGGTGCAGATGACGATGCAGGAGATGTCGACGGCGGTGCAATATGAACTGCCGATCAAGATATTCATCCTGAACAACCAGTACATGGGCATGGTGCGGCAGTGGCAGCAACTGCTGCATGGCAACCGGCTGTCGCACACTTACTCCGAGGCGCTGCCGGATTTCGTCAAGCTCGCGGACGCATTTGGTTGCGTCGGCATCCGCGCCACCAAGCCGGCCGATCTCGACGGCGCGCTCAAGGAGATGATCGCCGTCAAGCGCCCGGTGCTGTTCGATTGCCGGGTGGCGGCGCTGGAAAATTGCTTCCCGATGATCCCCTCCGGCAAGGCGCATAACGAAATGCTGCTGCCGGCGGAAGCCAACGACGAGGCCACCGCGGCCGCCTTCGCCGGCGGCAGGGCGCTGGTGTGAGGATGGCAACGACACAGACATATCCTTCACCTCTCCCCGCGCGCGGGGAGAGGTCGGATGGCGCGCGTCAGCGCGCGATCCGGGTGAGGGGGCGTTTGTTCAAGCCGAAGCGCATCAACCCCCTCACCCCAACCCTCTCCCCGCAAGCGGGGCGAGGGAGCCCACGGTCACTGATGAGATCGGCAGATGTTTGATCTCGGGCAATTGGAGCGCGCGCAGGCGGTCGTCGGTCAGGCGATGCCGCCGACCCCTGCGCATGTCTGGCCATTGCTGTCGCAACGGCTCGGCGCGACCATTGTCGTCAAGCATGAGAACCACACGCCGACCGGCGCTTTCAAGGTGCGCGGCGGCCTCGTGTATGTCGACCGCCTGAAGCGCGAGCGGCCCGCCACCTTAGGGTTGATCTCCGCAACGCGCGGCAATCACGGCCAGAGCCTTGCCTTTGCCGCGAGCCGCCACGGCCTGCCGGTGACGATCTATGTGCCGCGCGGCAACTCGGTCGAGAAAAATCGCGCCATGCAGGCCTTCGGCGCCGATCTGGTCGAGCATGGCGACGATTTCCAGGCGGCGCGGGAAGAAGCCTGCCGTCGCGCCGAGGCCAGCGGGCTCGAGATGGTGCCATCGTTCCATCTCGATCTGGTGCTGGGGGTTGCGACCTACGCGCTCGAATTGCTGCGGAGCGCGCCGAACCTCGATGTGATCTATGTGCCGATCGGGCAAGGCTCTGGTATTTGCGGCTGCATCCTCACGCGCGATCTGCTCGGACTGAAGACCGAGATCGTCGGCGTGCAGTCGAGCTTGGCGCCGTCTTATGCGCTGTCGTTTGCCGCGGGCAGCATTGTGACGACGGAGACCAGCAACACGCTGGCCGATGGCATGGCGACGCGGATTCCGGATCCCGGCGCGTTTGCGATCATCCGCAGGGGCGCCTCCCGCATCGTGCAGGTCACCGATGAGGAGATCGGTGCTGCGATCCGCGCTTATTGGACCGATACGCATAACCTTGCCGAAGGCGCCGGCGCCGCCGCGCTCGCGGCCGCCATGCAGGACCGACCAAAAAACCGCGGCAGGCGCGTCGGCCTGATCCTGAGCGGCGGCAACATCGATTTCGATCTGTTCCAGAAATGGGTCGGGCCGGACCTTGCCGCCGGCGCCGAGCAACGGGTGGCGGTGTGATGATTTCGAGAAAAAGGCCGTCATGGCCGGGCTTGTCCCGGCCATCCACGTCTTTCTTCTCGCTGAAAGTTAAGACGTGGATGCCCGGCACAAGGCCGGGCATGACGAACGAGAGATTGACGAGGACCTGAAATGAACCAGCCCGCATCCGCTTACTTCATGGAAGAGCGCCATGATCCGGTCGAAGCCCACACGCTCTCGGTGCTGGTGCAGAACGAGCCGGGCGTGCTCGCGCGCGTGATCGGGCTGTTCTCCGGCCGCGGCTACAACATCGAAAGCCTCACCGTCTCCGAGACCGAGAGCCAGAAACACCTCTCGCGCATCACCATCGTGACCAAGGGCACGCCGATGGTGATCGAGCAGATCAAGCATCAGCTCGACCGCATGATTCCGGTCTATCGCGTCGTCGACATGACGCTGACCGGCCGTTCGATCGAGCGCGAGCTCGCGATGGTGAAAGTGCGCGGTGGCGGCGACAATCGCGTCGAGGCGCTGCGGCTTGCCGATGCCTTCCGCGCCCGGGTGATCGACGCCACCATCGAGAGCTTCGTGTTCGAGATCACAGGTAATTCCGCCAAGATCAGTCAATTCATCGACCTGATGCGCCCGCTCGGCCTTGTCGAGGTGTCGCGCACCGGGGTCGCCGCGATCGGGCGCGGGCCCGAGGGGATGTGAATCATGCTGGCACGCGACTGGTACTACAATGAGCGGCGGCAGATCGGCCTCGATTCCGCGGTGGCTTCGATCTACGACCAGCTCGACGATCGCGACACCCGCGCCCGCACGGCGCTGGCCATGCTGGGCGTGCAGCGCGGATGGCGGGTCGCCGACGTCGGCTGCGGCAACGGCGTGCTGGCTTGCGAGGCCGCCCAACTCGGCGCCGAGGTCGATGCCATCGATATTTCGCCGGCCATGCTGGCGCTCGCGAAAATCCAGGCCGGTGATCGCAAGGTCGCGATCCGCACCCAGTCGGCCGGGCTGTTGAGTTTTGCCTATCAGCCCAATTCCTATGACCTCATCGTCAGCGAGTTCACGCTGCACCATCTGCCGGATTTCTGGAAAGCGGTGGCGCTGTCGCGGATCCATAACGCGCTGAAGCCGGGCGCCTGCTTCTTCCTGCGCGATATCGTCTTTGTCAGCATGCCCGATGGTTCCGAGCGCGACGTCGAGGCGTGGGCCGACTTCAACATCAAGAACCACGGGTTTTCGCGCGACAGCGTCGTCACCCACATGCGCGACGAGTATTCGACCTTCGGCTGGGTGATCGAGCGCATGCTGACCGATGTCGGCTTTACGCTGGTCTCGGCGGATTATCACGCACCGCTGCACGGCACCTATTTGCTGCGCAAACCGAAACCGGATCAACAGAGCTAGAAAAGCAATGAAGCCGGCCGATGTCTGCATCGCCATCCTGGTCGCGGTGATCTGGGGTCTTGCGTTCGTCGCGAGTCGGATCGCGCTCGACGAACTCCCGCCGGAATTGATGACGGCGCTGCGCTTTGCCATCGCGGCAGCACCGTGCCTGTTCGTGCGCAAGCCAAAGGTGTCGTGGTGGCTTTTGATCGCGATCAGCCTGAACCTGTTTCTCGGCCAGTTTCTGGCACAATCCATCGCCATTGCGCATGGCGTGCCGGTCGGCCTTACCAGCGTGATCGTGCAGAGCCAGGCGCTGTTCACGATCGCCTTTGCCGCCATCCTGTTCGGTGAACGGCCGACGCGGATGCAGACCGTCGGCATCGGCGTCGCGACCGTCGGCCTGCTGATGATCTGCGGCACCGTCGGCTATGATTTCAGCGTCGGTGCGTTCGCCGTGCTGATGATTGCGCCGATCTGCTTTGCAGTCGGAAATCTGCTGCTGCGGCCGGCGCAGCGCGCGCGAATGTTCGACCTGTTCGCATGGCTTTGCCTTTGCGCGGCGATCCCGCTGTTCGCGCTGACGCTGGCAACCGTTGGGCCGCGGGCGACCTGGCAGGCGTTGTCGCAGATGTCGCGGACCGGCATCGCCTGCATGCTTTTCATCGGCGGCATTTCGACCAGCATCGCCTATTGGCTGTGGGGCCGGCTGTTGCGGGACTACACCGCGGCGCAAGTGGTGCCGTTCGCGCTGCTGGTGCCGTTCGTCGGCTCGGCGGCTTCCAGCGTCGCGTTCGGCGAGCGCTTCGGGCCGCTGCGGCTGTCCGGCATGGTCACCGTCGTTTGCGGTATCGCCATCATGCTGCTGTCGAAGCATGCGCAAGGCGCACCGAAACTAACTCTGCCCAAGATCGCGTGAGTGTCGCATGTCGCAGCCGCTTCTGATCGCCTTTGTGGTTTTCGCCGTCGTGATGTTTTTCACGCCGGGACCGAACAACATCATGCTGTTGTCGTCGGGGTTGACTTACGGCTTCCGCCGCACCGTGCCGCATATCGCCGGCATCACGATCGGGTTCGCCTTCATGGTGGGGGCGGTGGGGCTCGGGCTCGGCACCATTTTCATCGTCTATCCGGTGCTGCAGACGGTCTTAAAATATGCCGGGGTCGCCTATCTGGTCTATCTCGCCGCTGTTATCGCGATGGCCGAACCGGTGATGCCGGAGCAGGACAACCGTCGCGGCCCGATGACGTTCTGGGGCGCGGCGATGTTC
>Ga0302314_10011514_pt1 | contig 15422 bp, 11 predicted proteins | sample III_Palsa_N2_3_FD_200533 | JGI IMG/M metagenome (GOLD analysis project Ga0302314, IMG submission 200533) | Peat permafrost microbial communities from Stordalen Mire near Abisko, Sweden - III_Palsa_N2_3 | ecosystem: Environmental > Terrestrial > Soil > Palsa > Peat permafrost | place: Sweden...
CGCTGCGTTGCGACGCCAATGTGAGCGTCATGCTCAAGGGCGCGAAGGAGTACGGGACCAAGGCCGAGGTCAAGAACGTCAATAGTTTCAGATACATACGCGCCGCGGTGGAGTACGAGATCGAGCGCCAGATCGGCGTCATCGAAGACGGCGGCCGTGTTGTGCAGGAGTCGCGGCTTTGGAACAACGCTGAGGGGCGCACCTACTCGATGCGTTCGAAGGAGCAGGCGCACGACTACCGTTATTTCCCTGAGCCCGACTTGCCGGCGCTGGTCGTCGGCGCGGAGTGGCAGAAGCAGATTCTCAGCAACCTGCCTGAGCTGCCCGAAGCGCGCCGCGCGCGTTTGTCCAGTGAATACGGCCTTTCTGCGCAGGATGCCGCCACGCTTACGACCGACCGCGCCTTAGGCGACTTCTTCGAGCAGGCCGCGAAGCTTGCCAAAAGTCCGAAGCGCGTGGCTTCCATCTTGTTGAGCGAGATTACCATGCGCCTGCGCGCTGCTGAGATTGAGCTTGGGCAGTCGCCTGTGAGTCTCAATGGCCTTGTTCTTGCTGCTGATCTTGCGGAAGCTGGAGAGATCAGCTCCAAGCAGCTTAAGCAGCTTCTTGACTCCTGTTTTACTGAAGGCAAAGACTTTAGCTATATCTACGATCGCGACAAGCCACAACAGATCTCTGATACCTCGGCTATTGAGGCCATGATTGATGAAGTTATTGCGGCGAATCCTGCGCAGGTTGCGCAGTTCAAGGGTGGAAAGCGCACTGTTGCTGCGTTCTTCGTCGGACAAGTGATGAAGGCTTCCAAGGGACAGGCAAACCCAGCGGTGTTGAATGAACTCGTGGTGAAGAAGCTCGACGCGTAGATTTGCTGGGTTTTCGCTGTTTTTGACGGTTAAGGGCATGGATTGCGACGGTCCGCGCTAGGGTGACGACGGTGCGTTTTACGGTGGAATTTCACCGTGACGGTGACCGGTGGCTATAAGAACGAATCTGGAGTTTCATGCCTCAGAACGACCCGATAAAATCCGCAAAGCCGACCCACCCAAACGCCATCCTCGCCATCTGCTGCATGAGCCTGCTGCTCATCGCCATGGACGTCACCATCGTCAACGTCGCCCTGCCCGACATCGAGCGCGACCTCCACGCCACAGTCGCCCAGTTGCAGTGGGTCATCGACGCCTACACGCTCGTTCTTGCCAGCCTGCTCATGCTCTCCGGCTCCATGTCGGACCGCTTCGGACGCCGCCGCGTCTTCCAGATCGGCCTCGCCCTCTTCTCGCTCGGCTCCTTGCTCTGCAGCATCGCACCCAACATTCATGGGCTCATTCTCTTCCGCGGTATCCAGGGCATTGGCGCGTCGATGCTCAACCCTGTCGCGCTCTCCATCATCGCCAACGCCTTCACCGTACCCAAAGATCGCGCACGCGCCGTAGGCGTCTGGGGAGCAGTCGCGGGAGCCAGCCTCGCGCTCGGTCCCCTGATCGGCGGCGCGCTCACGCAGACCATCGGCTGGCGCTCCATCTTCTGGATCAATCTGCCCATCTCTGTCACCGCCATCGTCCTCACCGCGATCTTCGTGCCCGAGTCAAAAGCTCCGCGAGCGCGCCGGCCCGACCCTCTCGGCCAGATCTTCATCTTTGGCTTCCTCAGCTCCCTCACCTACGCCGTCATCGAGAGCCCACTCAGAGGATGGAATTCGCCTCTCATCCTCGGTCTCCTCGGCGGCGCCATCTTGCTCTTCATCCTCTTCCTCGTGCACGAAGCGCGCCGCCGCGAACCGCTTCTCGATCTACGCTTCTTCCGCAGCGTTCCTTTCTCCACTGCGGCGCTGCTCGGGCTCAGCGCCTTCGGCTGCTTCGCCGGCTTTCTGTTCCTCAACGCGCTCTATCTGCAGCAGATTCGCCACCTCACCGCGTTCACCACCGGACTCTGCACGCTTCCACTCGCCGTCATGATGATGCTCGCTTCGCCAGTCTCCGGACGCCTCGTCGGGACAAGCGGCCCTCGGCCCTCGCTGCTGCTTGCCGGCTTTGGCTTCACCGCAAGCACGCTCATCCTCACGCAACTCACCTCCGCCACACCCATCTGGCTCTTGATCGTCGCCTATATCCTCTTCGGGTTGGGTCTCGGCATGGTCAATCCCGCCATCTCCAACAGCGCCGTTTCCGGCATGCCGCTCTCGCAAGCTGGAGTCGCGGCCTCCGTCGCCTCGACCAGCCGCCAGGTCGGAGCGGCCCTCGGGGTGGCCGTTGCCGGAACCGTCGTCAGCCTCAGCCATGCACACCACACCGATTTTGCCCGTGCGACGCATCCCATATGGTGGATGATGGTCGGCGGCGGTTGCGTGGCCCTTATAGCCGGCTACGTCTCCAATACTGCCTGGGCAAAGTCGAGCACCGAACGCGTCGCAGAGCTTTTCTAGCGTTCCTTTTGATTGCCTAAGCAGCCGGAATTACGATACCCAGCCGTGCCGCCACCTCTTCCGGAGTGCTCAACTCCGTCGTCACCGGCCGTCCTTCCAACACCCAGGCGTCCAACCCGCCTTCGAGCACCCACACGTCCTCAAACCCGCGCTTCTGCAACGTATCCGCCACACGAGCGCTGGTAATCTCGTTCTTCGACGAGCAGTACACCACGATGTCCACATCCTCAGGCACCACCAACCGTGGCCCGGTTCGCAGTCGCGTTGGATCGGCACGCAGCGCTCCAGGAATCCCGGGGATATCCGCATCCCTGGCTTCGAAAAAGAGTAGATCGATAATCGCAATCTTCTCGCCATCATCCAGCCTGCGTTGCAGCAGTTGCGGGCTAATCCGGCGCAGCCGCAGGTGCCGGATCACCCGCACCAGATGCACTAGCCTCCAGGTCACATACACCAGCAGCGGAACTCCCAGCACAATCCCCAGCAACAACCCAAACTGCTTCGCCAGCAACAATCCGCGGGCCAACTGATGCGCGAAGATCACACCCAGCGCCACGTATCCAGCCGTCCAAAGCAACGACCCCACGCTGTCATACCCCAGAAACCCGCCCACCGACGCACCTGACGCACCCGCCAGCGGCGGCGTCACGCCATCCAGCCCTGGAACGAACTTCGCCACCACCAGAATCCGCAACCCCCACCGGTCAAACATCCGCCGCGAGTTCTCCGCACACATCCTGGGATCCCCGCTCACGCTGCACACCAGGCGGATAACTTGACTACCCCACCGGCGTCCCAGCCAGAACCACACGCCATCACCGCACAGGCATCCCACAACACCCACCAAGAGCACCAGCGACAGGTGCAGATGCCCATCCATCGCGAGCGCACCGGCCGACATTAGAAAAAGCACTGCAGGCACAGGCAGGCAAAGTTGCCGCGCAAACACTGCCAGCCAGATCCCCGTGTAAGTCAGTTGCGTTGTACCGGTCATTTAGAGCCATCTATAGGATGCCTTTTGCTCAGGCTCGATTCCACTTATTCCCGCCCGGCCATACTTCGCGTACCCTCTATCCTGAGTCTTAGGTTTATCCATGCGTCGATCCATTAAGCTCGCCTTTATCCTTTCACTCTGCGCCTTTTCCGGCTGCCGCAAAACCTATGTTGTGCCCGAGGCGCCTATGCCGCCCAATACCGTACTGCTTTCACAGATGATGCGGGAACTTTCCGCGACGCCCGGTTTTACCGAAGCGATGCTCAAGCAGCTCGACAGCGGTGGAAAAAAGGGCCCGGCGCTGATGACGCCGAAGCTCATCAAGGACCTGCGCAGGCGCATTCTGGGCAGCGACTGGCAGGGACTCGACCGCTTTCCCGGATGGACGATGCACGCGATCAACCCTACGGTCCGCACGGTGAGCCATTTCGCGGGGAAGAGCGAAAAGCTTGAAGAAACAAGCGCCGTGCATCCTGGCGCGTCGCCGTCGAGTGCACAGGTCGGGCAGTTTCTCGATCTTGGTCCGTATGCGCTCGATGAACAGCAGACAATCTGGCTCGATAAGCCTTCTGAATTCTCGAGCTTCACCGAAAACGGGATCGTCACAACACTAGGCGACGGAGTCACACGTGGGGACGGTCCGAATGACCTCGCGCCGGAACATGCCGAAAGCCAGCGCCTTGCTGACATCTTGAACCGTTTATCCGCGAATGCTCTTAGTGGAGCTAGGCCCTATTCTGTGGCAATTAGCTATAGCAACAAAAAAGAGGATGCTGGCGTCGCGACAACACCGCAACAAGTCATCGAGATTCTTCAAAGATCTGGCCACACTGTCACCGTCAACGATGCTCGTTACTTCGCCAACTTCGGCCACTTCCACTACAAGGGGCAGGATGTGATGATGCCCTTCTTCGTGAACTCCGAGATCGCCGTGCCGCATACGGACAACCGACCGCTGCTCGTTCCGGTTTCGCACGCCGAGTACGAGTGGCACATACGCGGGCCGAAGATCAACGCCGACGTGAGCTACTACTTCGGTATCGACGGTAAGTCCGAGTGGCGCACTATGGACACGCTCGACCAGGCGTGGGTTCTGAAGCGCAACGCGCATACCTACACCGGCGCCGATGCTGTTGAAGTGACGCGGCTCGCCGGGCTGCTCACCGTCGCATACATGCACCTGCACGCCGCACATCCTACGCTACCTTTTGGCGGCTACTACGCGCTGGGCGTCTGCCAGGATGGCGTCTCCGCTATCGAGCACAAGATGACCGGGCACGTTACGCTCTTCCCGAATACTGCCGACGATTCGTACTTCACAGACCCGCGCGACGCTGAGGTGAACGCGCTCATCATCGCCATTCCAAAAGACCGCGAAGGCAAGAAGCCAGAGCCGGAACGCATCTTTGGCAGCCTGCCCACGGCCCCCGATGCCAATGGCCACTTCAATGACATCACAATCCCTGGCCTCGCTGACGACCTGAACGCGAGCTATGTGGCGTGGAAGGACGGCTCGCTGGAGCGCACGTATACGACATGGCAGTACATCGAAGCATTATTGTTTATGGGGACTGCTATCGGTGTTGCGCTGTATCTCGCTACGCGCACACATCGCTTTCTGAAGTCGCAGCCGGTACAACGCAAGCCATTGCGTTAGCACTCCAATGCATGGGAGGTTTTACCCATGGCAACCAAAAAGGCAACGAAGAAGGCAGCAAAGAAATCGTCCACGAAGAAAGCAGCGAAGAAGAGCACTGCAAAAAAGTCGCCCCGCAAGTACAGCCCCTCGGCCGGCAAGCAGGTTGAGACCGAGATGCGCGAGATGAAGGCCGGCAAGCTGAAGAGCGGCCGTAGCGGCAAGAAGGTCACCAATCCGAAACAGGCTATCGCTATCGGTCTTTCAGAGGCCCGTAAGAAGGGTGCGAAGGTGCCGGAGAAGAAGTGAATAGTGAATAAAAACAAAGCGGCTGCCATCATGGCAGCCGCTTCTTTGCGCAACGAGATCTTTATTGGCCGGTTTGATCGTGCAGCTGAGCCAATTCCGTAGTGGAGCGACGGCGGGAAGCATAGCTGCCATAGACGCTGATGTGGAAGCAGGCCTGCTGGAACTCTTCCTCCACATCGACCTTGCCGGACTGCATGAGCGGGAGCAGATACGTGCGCATCCATGCGATTTGTGCAACGCTCATGCCGCGCTTGCCGAAGTCGATGGCCTGGCCCGTAAGGTGCGGCGATGCGGTTTCGCCCTCGACCGCTGCGGCATTGCCGTTCACGCGCTGCAACCGTAGCTGATAGTCCACGGTGCGCACGGCGGAGTTCAAATGCAGCGGCTCATGAAACTGCGCGTAGTAGGCACGCGCGATGTCGCCTGCAAACTTCACCGTCCATGGACGCGCGTAGCGACGGTTCAGCGGCAGCTCCTCGTTTACATCGAGAGACGCTATGTCCGGAAAGCTGACCAACAGATGCTGCTCGCGCATACGGTTCAGGTCTGCATCATCCTGAATGCGCGTGAGCCCTTCATCGTTCGCCATCTGGTTCTGATGGACGAGAATCTCTCGAGTGCCCTTCAGCGCTGGAGGCACGATCAGCTTGCCCGAACGCGTATAGAGCAGCGCCACCATGGGCTTGATCGCTTCCTCGGTCACTTCACGTTGCGAGGGTCGATCGTCTGGAATGACATCATTCGCGACCAGTGCCGGCGCCTCGTGCACCACTGGCTTCGCCGGACTCTGCGAAAGTATCTGCACCTCGCCGCCAAAACCCTGCACCACTCTTGGCGCCGGTGGATTCGGTGCAGACTGCGGCACGTCGTTGGTCACAATCCGCTCATTCTCATCCGGATGCGAGACGCCTTCAGATATCACATGGTTTACCGGCACAGGCGTTGGCGCCGTGCTCGCTGGCTTCTGCGCGCTGCCGCCGGCCGCACGCACAAAGTCGTCAACCGTCAATGTCTTCTTCTCTACAGGCGCTGACGCTTCGGGCTTCGTTGCGGCAACCGTTTCTCTGCGAGAGGTCCGCCGTCTGGTACCAGGAGCCTCGGCCAACTCAGCCTCATGCGCTCTCCGCCGGGTATTCTTCGTGCCAACTCTAGCTTCTAAGGTTCTTGTCGAGGATCTGCGAGCTCGCGCGCTGGCTGTCGCCCGAACGTCGCGCCGCTTTTCGCTGGGACTCTCCGCGGGCTTATGCGCAACGCGTGATGGGTGGACCCTCCCGCGACTCTCGGCAGTGCCCGCGCTCTGCGCCGCGATGCGACGTAGCCGCGCCGTATGGGTCGTATTCGCCGCCGAAGCGGAGCCCGCCAACAAAGCAAGGGGAAGTACCAGGGCCGCAACGTGCGCGTGAGTAGCCTTACCCGCAATGCGGGCAATGGCGGCGAGCGTTCGCTCTCTGAGCATGATGTGTTTCATAAGGTGGCCGCGAAGCCGCCGAGCTATTTCAGCCTATTTGTTCGCGACCCCGGAAAATAGTACCAATAGAGGTTCCCCGCCAGACCCGCCACTTTGCAGGCCAAATTTCGAGCTATTCTTTGCAGTTGCAAAAATTGCAACGCCCGTATAACACCAACCGCAACGAATCGCGTTACATTGGGTTTGCACCTGCAAACACCACGAACCTTTCCAACGGAGACTCACCCTGATGCTGCCGACGGCCAAGCCGACAACCAGAAACTATCAGATCGCTGCCCTGTCTTTCGCCTTTGCGGGCCTTGTTGCCACCGCCGCCCTCTGGCAGCCGTCCACGGTCTCCGCGCAATCCGACCCAGCGCCAAACACCGAAGCTTATTACACGCAGAAGGTGCTGCCGATCTTCCAGACCAATTGCTATCGCTGCCACGGCGCGCCGAATCACCGCGGCGGTCTGCACCTCGACACCCGTGAGGGCCTGCTGCAAGGCGGCATGGATGGCGCTGTCATCGTGCCGGGACATCCGGAGCAATCGCTACTCATCAAACTGATTCGCCACGAAGGTCCGACCGACGATCCCATGCCGATGCCGCCGAAGTCGAAGATCTCGGATGCCGATATTGCGGTTGTCACGGAGTGGATCAAGGGCGGCGCGGTGATGCCGCAGTAGGTCAGACAGTAAACAGTAGAGGGTAGACACTGAGCAGAAAAGCATCTGATGTCGAGATGCGATCGTCTGTTTACTGTCTACCCTCTACTATCTATCTCTAATAGGCTCGTTGATACATCCGAGACATGCGATCGTGCCAGCCGAGTCTTTCCTCGTCCAGGCAGGCCCACGCCAACCCCAGCCCTAGCGGACAAACCGCCAACAGCGTTGCCAGCACACGACGGCGCATAGCCTTCCGCGTCGGGTTGCGGTCGCCGAAGGTGCATAGCCCGATGCGTGCGTAACGCATACCCGGTGTGTCGCCGCTCAGAGTGAAGAACAGCATCTGATAGAGCACGTACAGCACCAGCAGCACGACGGCGGCAGAGGCCCCCATCAGCGGCTTGGGCAATACCTTCAGACTGTTGCCGGCCAGTTCGACGGCGACGGCGACAAACCCTACAGACGCAGCGCCAATCCAGAAGAAGTCCACTGCCGCGGCCATCAAGCGAAGCTCTATCGAAGCGGTCTGGGGTTGCAAGGTGAACTGAAGTTGCGCATTCAGCGGCTGCGCAGGGGCTACCGCAGTCGTGGACTCCAACTGCAGACTCTGCCACTCAGGAGCGGCGCTCGTCTCCACGACAGGTTCCAACGAAATCTGTTCCGGGTCAACCTCAAAGATTCGCAGCTGCGGCTCTGCCGACGCGTCCTCGCGCAGCGGGCCTTCAGCCAGCCGTGGACGCGCCTTGCGCGAGGCCACCAGTTGCCGTGGAAACTCAATCAGATTGCCGGGAATCGGCAGCGCGTTGACCACATAGGTGTCCTGCTCAGGAGCCAGGCGAAACTCGATCTCCTGCTCCAACGCCAGCAACTCGTCTTCGCTGGCGTCTATCGCCGATTTCGGAGTGTTCCACTGCACCGGTTTCGCGGGAGCCACAACGTCGTTGTACAACTGGATACTCAAGCCACCGCTGAAGCCTTCAGATCGTGCTTCGGCCTCATGCAGCCACGATCCTCGCGAATCCGATCCGCGCGGTTCTTCCTGAATCAACTCCTTCGCGCCCATTGCAATATCAGCAATCGCGTGTGCCAGCTCGCCACGCGTTTCGGCTTTCTGCTCATTGCGCACGATCTCGCGAACCATCTCCTCATGGCTCTCGGTGCGGTTCCATTGCTCAATCTCTTCCATCAACTGCATCTTTGCTTCGGCAACAGCCTGGGCGTTGCGTGCCGCTACTTCGGCCTCCGCCTGCGCCTGCGCCAGGGCGCGCTCGGCCTCGACGGCCAGAAATTCGCGATAGCTCACACTCTGTTCGTAGCGGGCGGCCACAGCGTCGCGTACCCGCGCGGACGCACGCCGCGAAGGGCTTCCCGAACCCTGCCGCTGGCTCACCTGAGCCGCCAGCTCCTGCTCTGCCGCGCGCCGGCTACGGTGCGCCGCCAGCCGTTCCGCCACGGCCTGTTTCAGCGCGCTTTCCGTCCCGGCAGCGGCAGGTGCGACCTCGCTGGAGGCCTCAAAGTCCAGCACCTCCGCCACTTCCCTACGCTGCGCCGATCCGTTCATGCTCAATCTTTACTCCCCTGGCCCAAATCGCCCTGATACCTGCAAATTTTCTTCATCAAACGTCCGCATCGCAAAATCGTCTAATCTCGATCTAGTGGACGGCCTCATCAAACCTGTTAGCAAAGCACCGATATCTGACGACCCGAACGGCTTGCGCGTTCCAGCCTCTCTCGCAATGCGACTAGCCCTTCTGTCCATAAGTACCATTCTCCTGCTCGCGGGTCACCAACATCTGCACGCTCAGGAGGTGACCACTAAGGAACCTCCCGCGCAGGCAACCTCACCTGCAAGCTCCCCGGACGCACCATCTGCCCTGCCCTCCGAGCCCTCACCACAGGGGCTGCCGGATCTCTCCACCATCCCGCACGCCACTGTTCTGCCCGATGACCACCCGGACATCGCCATCCTGGAGTCCGATACGCAGACCAAAGACGGTGATCTCTACACCCTCACCGGCGACGCCATCATCACCTACCGCGACCACGTTCTGCGAGCCGATACCATCACCTACAACGCCACCACCGGCGAGGCCACCGCCCAGGGTCACGTCAAGCTCACCGGCGGCGATAACGACGAGTACATCAAGGCCACGCACGGCACCTACAACGTCCACGCCGGAACCGGCGAATTCTATGACGTCAACGGCTCGGTCGGCCTCGGAACGTCCTCCTCCCAACACGCGGGATACCAGAATCCCAACCCGTTCCTCTTCTCCGGCCGCAAAGTCGTCAAGACCGGCCCGCAGCACTACGACGTCTACGACGGCGCTGTCACCTCCTGCCTGCTTCCCCGGCCTGACTGGCAGCTCTTCGCCCACCATTTTGTCATCGACGACCAGAAGGCCAAGGCCTCGAACTCCGTCTTCCGCCTGCTCGGCATTCCCCTGTTGCCGCTGCCCTACGTCACCCACCCTACCGACACCGACGAACGACAATCCGGCATCTTGATTCCGGTATTCGGCTACTCCAGCGCCAGCAAGGACACCGGCTCCAAGGGTCTCACCATCGGCGAGCAGGGTTATCTCACCCTCGGCCGTTCCGCCGACCTCACCGTTGGCATGTTGTATTACTCCCTGCGCGGCTTTTCTGAAAACGGCACCGTCCGCTATCGCGGCCCGGCCGACGACTTCTTCACCGCCCACTTCTCCGCGCTGCAGGACCGCGGCTTCGACACTCCCACCGTCAACGCACAGGGCAATCCCATCATCCTTTATGTGAATCAAGGCGGCGAAGACGTAACCTCCGCCTTCCGCTGGAAGCTTGCGCCCAACACTCGCGCCGTTGGTGACGCCGAATACCTCAGCTCCTACGTCTACCGCGAGGTCTTCACCGAGAACTTCAACCAGGCCGTCAGCTCCGACATCACCTCCACCGTCTATCTCATGAACGAGAAGAACGGCTACTCCACTGACCTTCGCTTCGACCGCTACCAGGGACTCAAGGTAGTCCCAATCCTCACCAAGCCCGGCGAAGAGGTCAAAGTCTTCCACGCGCCTTCCATCGACTTCTCCGCCGACGACCACCACATCGAAGGAACACCGCTGCTCTGGAACCTCAACGCCTCCGCCGCCGGCCTCAAGCGCGTTCAGCCGAACTTCGTCTCCTCGGGCATCATTGAGCGCCTCGACCTCCGCCCGGAACTCTCACTGCCTCTCCACTTCGATGGCTGGAACATCTTCGCCAGCGTCGCCGCGCGCGAATCCTTCTACAGCCGTTCGCGATATGTGCCTCCCAGTGGCACCTACGGCCCCAACGCCACGCCCATCGAGATCACCAGCCCTGCCAACCGCGCCGACGGGGAAATCACCATCGACATCCGCCCGCCCACGATCGAGCGCACCTTCACCGTTGCCCCCAGCCTTCAGTGGCTGCTCGGCAGCGAGGTTCGCCACACCATCGATTCCGAAATTACCTACCGTGACGTCAAAGGCATCAACAACTTCCTCAGCATCCTGCGCTTTGACGACGTAGACCTTGCCAGCGACACCAACGAGCTGGACTACGCTTTTACCCAGCATCTCTACTTCCGTCCCCGCCCACGCCCGGTCAAAGTAGTAAAGCCCAAGCCTGGCTGCCCCGTCACTCCAGCGAAGCTCGCCAATGAGGCCCCCACCGAGACAGCCACCGCTATCGAACCAGTACCGCAGGCTACGAATGACGCCAACGGCATCCCCGACGCCTCCGCGACCGCGCCCGATCGTCCCACCCGCACTCATGCCCGGCGCGCCGATCCCTGTGCTCCCGATCCTAAGGCCGCCGCCGTGCAACAGGAGTGGTTCAGCTGGAAGATCGAACAGAAGTTCTTCTTCGACCCCACCTTCGGCAACGCCGTCATCAACACGCGCCGCAACATCTTCGACACCACCCTCAATCTCTCCGGCATCGCCTTTCTCACCGAGCCGCGCGACATCTCGCCGGTCATCTCGCGCATGCGTTTCCGCACCTCCGGCCACACGGACTTCGAGTGGGACCTCGACTACGACACCGGCGCCAACAAGATCAATAGCTCCAATGTCTTCGTCGATACGCACGAGAAGGCTTTCTTCGCCGGTTTGTCCTATGCCCTGCTGAACGCACCCGGCCGCACCTACACTGAAGTCATCGACACCACAACCAACACCGCGACCGGGTTGACCACCTCCGCCATCGCCAATTTCTCGCAGATGCGCCTGCTCGGAGGCTACGGCACACCCAGCAAACCTGGCATCTCCGCCGCTGTGGGCGCCGGTCTCGATCTCCACTCCGGCTCCGTCATCGCCTCGCCCGACGTCATCGATACCGCCGGCTTCATCCAATATCTCACCATCCAAAGCAGCTACAACTGGAACTGTTGCGGTCTCTCGGTCGAGTACCGCAAGTACGATCTGGGCGCCATCCGCAATGAAGGCTCCTACCGCTTCAACTTCACACTCGCCAACATTGGCAGCGCCGGCAACTTGCGCCGCGCCGAAAGCCTCTTCTAGCTTCTAATCGCCAACCTGCGATAATCGATCTGTGTCCAAAGCCCGCCGTTTTACCGCCCTCCTCTTCGCCACCACCCTCATCGCCGCTCTTGGCTGCCGCGCGCAGACGCCCGCAGTTCCCGCTGGCACGCCACTCTCCCCCGAGCAGGCCCGTCGCGTCGAGGTCCTTGTGCGCCAGAAGGCTGAGCTGCCACCCGGCTCCGCCATCGCTGTAGGCCCACGCACCCCCTCTGACCTCGTCGGCTACGACACGGTAGAGGTCACCGTCACCAACGAGGGCCACACCTCGCACCCAATCAAGTTCCTGCTCTCCAAGGACGGCAAGACGCTCGCGCAATTCACCCGGTACGACATCTCCGCCGACCCACGCGCGCTTATCTCCGCTGAAGGCCGTCCCTCGCGTGGCGGCCCGGCAAACGCGCCGGTACTCATCGTCGGCTTCGACGATCTCGAATGCCCCTACTGCGCTCGTCTGCACGCCAGCATCTTTCCGGCTATCACCGATCGCTACGGCGACAAAGTCCACATCGTTTACAAGGACTTCCCGCTGGAATCCATCCACCCCTGGGCCCTGCACGCCGCCATCGACGTCAACTGCGTCGCCGACCAGTCGCCTGCCGGTTACTGGACTCTCGTAGACCAGATCCACGCCCACGCCTCCGACATCAGCGCCGCGGCCCAGAGCGGCGCCGGCGCCACGCCCTCCGATCAGGACGAGAAGAAAGCGCTCGAACGCGTCTACGGCATGCTCGACACCATGACTCTGAAACAGGGCGAAGCCCAACACATCGATCTCTCCAAGCTCAACGTCTGCATCAAGCTGCAGGACACCAAGGCCATCAACGCCTCGATCAAGCTAGCCGACTCCTTCAATCTCCAGTCCACCCCAGTGCTCTTCATCAATGGAGCGAAGGTCGACGGCGCAGTGCCCATCGAGTTCATCTTCGACTCCATCGATAAGGCACTCGTCGCGGAAGGTCAGACGCCGCCACCCCCGTACGTGGCTCCAACACCAGCACCCGCACCGGCTCCAGCCGCGCCTCCTGCCGCTGCACCCAAACCCACAAAGTAATTCGTTGTCAGTTCTCAGTTGCCATCAGTTCATCTCTGCAGAGTACGATGGTCGCAAGCCCACACTGAGATCGGAGAACTGACAACTCCATGCGCCGCTCCGCCTACGTCGTCGCACCACTACTAGCCTCTGCCGCTGTCGCACTGCTCACTGGCTGCCACCAAACCGAGCCGCAGCGTTGCGTCGACGAGCACGAACACGTCGTCGATCCCAGCTTCTGCAAGAACATTCCGTCCAACGGGCAGCAGCCTGTCGCCGGAACAATGGCCAACAACGGCGGCTCCATCGTGAACGGCATCTTCATCGCGCACATGTACCGCTACTACTACGGCGGTGGCGGTGGCTTCGGCCTGGGCAGCCTCGTAAGCGGCGGCGGTTATGCTCCCATGCCGGGCCACAGCTACTCCACCGGAACCACGCGCGGCGGCTTCGGCAGCTTCTTCTCCGGCGGCGGGGGTGAAGGCGAAGGTGGTGCCCACGGCGGCGGGAGCGGCGAATAGATGCAACGCCACACCCTGACCCCGCGGCCCAACTGGCAATCCACCGTCGAACAGCAAGGCCTCACCTTCCACACGCCCGAGAGCCTGCCGCCCGGCGCGCGGCCCTACTGGGACGAGTCCGCCTGCTACGAGTTCACTGCCGCCGAAGTGGATCGTCTCGAAGCCGCCGCTAACGAGCTACAGGAGATGTGTCTCGCCGCCGCGCAGAACGTCATCGACAACCAGCGCTACGCCGAGCTCGAGATCCCCGCCGAAGCCATCCCCATGATCGAGTGGGCCTGGAACGAAGAGCCGCCCGCGCTCTATGGCCGTTTCGACATCCTCTGGAACGGCGAAGGCCCGCCCAAGCTGCTCGAATACAACGCCGACACACCCACCTCGCTACTCGAAGCCGCCGTCATCCAGTGGTACTGGCTAAAAGATTTTCAGAAGAACTCCGGACAAATAGACCACCGCGACGCCGACCAGTTCAGCTCGCTCCACGAAAAGCTCATCGCCAAGTGGAAGGACGTCGCCAGCTATCTCGAGCGCCCCGTCTACTTTGCTAGCACCGCGTACCCCGAAGACCTGCTCACCGTCGCCTACCTGCGCGACACCGCCGAACAAGCCGGCCTGCAGACCCGCCAGTTTCTGATGGAAGACATTGGCTGGAACGAACCGCGGCAATGCTTCGTGGACACCGACACCGCCGAGAACCAGATCAAGTCCATCTTCAAGCTCTACCCGTGGGAGACGATGCTCGAAGAGTCCTTCGCCGCACCCATGCTGCGAACCTATCAGGAGATGCGTTGGATCGAGCCCATCTGGAAGCTGCTGCTCTCCAACAAAGGCATCCTGCCCATCCTCTGGGAACTCTACCCGAACCACGAGCTCCTGCTCGAATCTCACTTTGTCACCGACGCCAGCGGCTGGCAACCCGCACCCGGCTGGATTCGCAAACCCATGCACTCGCGCGAAGGCTCGAACATCACACTCACCACCTCCGCGGGCGAAACTATCGCGACCGAAGGCCCCTACACGAACCGCTTGCAGATCGACCAGCGCCTCGGCCCCGAAACAAAGTTCCCCGACGGCACAGGCTCGCAACGCTATCCCATCCTCGGCCTCTGGATGGTCGACCAGGAGTGCGCCGGCATGGGCATCCGCGAAGACGCTGGTCCCATCACCAGCAATCTCAGCAGTTTCGTGCCGCACTTCTTCCGCTAGTCCGTTAGCCCGCTAGTGCAGCTTGTAGGGTTCGGCCGGCTCCGGCACAGCGTCCGGCGTCTTCACGCCGGCCATCGTCGCCGCTGCCGCACCCTCCAAACCTTTACCCGTCACATTCAGGATCGAGACCATTGGCCCTTCAAATCCGGTCACGGTCACGTTCCGGATCACGACCCGCCGCGCGTTCGCAATCTCGATACCCTTCTTGCAAGTCCCGGAGATGTTCTCCAGCACCAGCCCATCCAGCGGCTTCTCTGCGGGAATCTCCAGCGCATGCACCAGTACCGGCGCATCGGTCACCCGCACATTGCGAAACACAAAGTTCCGCCCCTGCGGAATCCCTGCCAGCCCCGGTACAGGGTCTTCGCCCAGCAACCCGCTGTTCAGCAGATTGATCCGCAAAAACCCGCCTTGCATCCCGGAAGCGTCGATGTCCTCAAACGTAAAGTCCTCCAGCAACGCCCCGCGTCCCGGACGGCTCTTGATGTAAATCGCATGGCTCCTCGCCGCAGTAAATTTGCAACGCTCCACACGCACCCTCCGCGTCCCCGCAGAGTTCTCGCTGCCAATCCCGATGCACGCAAAGATCGCATCCGCAAACGTGCAGTCCGAGATCGTCACATCCTCGGTCCCCATCGCCTGT